>Ga0196970_1000197_pt1 | contig 88820 bp, 73 predicted proteins | sample S1v_513CmetaG_FD_148672 | JGI IMG/M metagenome (GOLD analysis project Ga0196970, IMG submission 148672) | Soil microbial communities from Anza Borrego desert, Southern California, United States - S1+v_5-13C | ecosystem: Environmental > Terrestrial > Soil > Desert | place: USA: California...
AACCATCCACACGAACGGCCGCGCGCCGAACCATCCACACGAACGGCCGCGCGCCGAACCATCCACACGAACGGCCGCGCGCCGAACCATCCACACGAACGGCCACGCGCCGAACCATCCGCACGAACCGCCACGCGCCGAAACCAACCCTCACTCAATAGGCTGATCCAACATCAACTCCCGCGCAAACCGCACCGGCGGCGCCCCGTAAGACAACATCTGATCGTGATAAGCCTTCAGATTGAACTTGTCCCCCAGCTTCTCCTGCACCGCCTTGCGCGTATCCAGATGCTCCTGCAGCCCCACGAAATACGTCGGCAACTGCGCAGACGACAACTGCGCCCGCACCCACTTGCCCGACGCCTCGCTTTCCTGCTGGAACGCATCGTGCGTCATCAGATGCATCGCCTGCTCACGGCTCCACCCATCCACATGCACCCCCTGATCGAGGATCGCATTGGCAATCGTGCGCAGATAGAACTTCAGCTGCACCAGATGGAACAGCGGATCGTTATCCAGATAACCCTGCTCCTGCATCATCCGCTCCGTGTACACCGCCCAGCCCTCGGCATACATGCCCGAACGCAACACCGCCCGCAGCGTCGACGGGAATTTCGCCGAATGCCAGCCTTCCAGATAGTGGCCCGGGATGCCCTCGTGAATCGACAGCAGATGGATCATCCGCGAGTTGTACTCGCGCAGGAACGAGTCCGCCTGCGCCTGCGTCCAGTCATCGGGAATCGGCGAAATCGCGAAGAACGTCGCCAGATTCTTGTCCAGCGGCCCCGGCGAATCGCAGTAGGCCACCGCCACCCCGCGCTGGAACTCCGGCATCAGGATCACGTCCACCGGCGCATCCGGCAGCGTCACCAGATCCTTCTCCCGCACGAAATCCGTGGCCGACTTCAGCGCCGCCTTGGCATCGTCCACCACCTTGTCGCGCGCCGGATGCTGCGCATACGCCAGCTCCAGCGCCGCCTCGATTGCCTTCTGCTGCTGCTCGTCGCTGGGCTGCTCCGGCAGCGCCGGCGCCCCCGGCTTGTCCTTCAGCACCTGCCGCGCGATGCCGTACATGTCACCACGCACCCGCGTCAGCTCGGCCTGCGCACGCTGCTTGATGTCCTCGCGTGACAGCGACGATACCAGCGCGAACTTCAGCTTCTGGTCGTATTTTTCCGCGCCGATGCGGAAGTCGCCCTTGGCGTTGGGCACCAGCGTCTTGTCCAGCCACTCCTGCTGCTCGGCCACCGCCTTCTTCAACCCGTCAATGGCCGCCTGCGTGCGCGCCGCGTCGGCCGGGGCCAGCTCGGCCAGGTGCGGGGTGATGAAGGTCTCGATGATCGAGAGGATGCCCTGGTTCTGCTTGGCCACGGTCTGCGCGTGAATCAGCGGCACTCGCGCCGGGTCCAGGTTCTCGCGCGCCTGGGCGAAGATCTGCGGAATCTTCTCCATGCGCTCGGTCGCCGACTTGATGCGCGCAGGCAGCGGCGCGAACTCACGCGCCATCAGGCCGTAGATCGCGCCGCCGGCCAGGTTGTTGTAGATCTGCGGGTCCCAAGCCCAGCTCTGCAGCACTTCGCTGTTCCAGATGTCCGATTGCAGCTGGTTACGCAGGATCGCCGCATCGACCTGGTTCTCGCGCGAGAGCTGCTTGGGGTCGAGCTTGTCCAGGTCGGCCAGCAGCGCCTTGCTGGCATCCAGCGCCTTCTGCCGGCCGGCCGCGGAGAGGTCGTCGATCTGGCCGTCGAAGCGGTGGTCGCCGATCTGGGTTGCGCCCACCGGCGACAGCTGCATCCAGGTATCGAGCGCCCTCTTCGACAGCTCGGCGAACTGCGCGTCCTGCGCCTGAGTGGCGCCGGCGCTGGCGGCCGGGGCGCCGGTGCTGGCGGTGGGAGCGGTGTCGGCCTGTTTCTGGCAGCCGGCAAGGGCGGCGAGCAGGGCGGCGGCAAGCAGGGTCTGGCGCATCGGGGCTTCCGGTTGGACGAAAACGCCGAGGATAGGCGCCCCGGGGTGCCAGCGCACATGCCTTTGGATTACCTTGGCCCTTTCAGCCGGAGGGATACCCGTGCAATACGAAGGAAGCTGCCACTGCGGCCGCATCGCATTCACCCTCACCACCGACGCGCCGGTCACCGAGGCCATGGACTGCAACTGCTCGCTGTGCCGGCGCCGCGGTGGCCTGCTCTGGTTCGGCCCGCGCGAGGCGCTGGCAGTGAGCGCCGCGCCCGAGGATGTCGGCGAGTACCGTTTCAACCATCACCACATCGCCCATCATTTCTGCCGGCAGTGCGGCATTGCGCCTTTCAGCGAAGCCCTGGACCCGCGCAGCAACCAGCTGATGGCGGCGGTGAACCTGCGCTGCGTGCCGGCGCTCGACCTGGCGACGCTGAGCATTACCTCGTATGACGGAGCCAGCCTGTAGGGGCGAGGCACCCAGCGGGCATTGCGATTACGAATTGGGTTCTGTAGGAGGGGCTTCAGCCCCGACGGGCGGAGTCGCGCGCCGTCAGATGGCGGTCGCGGCTGATGGCCCAAGGCCACAAGAGCCGCTCCTACAGTGCAGCCGTCATGCGGCAGGAGGCTCAACCCTCGTCCTGCTCGAACTCCACGAACACGTCCAACTCCAGCGCCAGCTCCTGTACCGCATCGCGAACCTTCTGCGCGGTGGACGCATTGCCGGCTTCCACTTCCAGCTCATGCGTGCCCGGGCCCTCGTCGTCGGACAGGCCGGCCGAGCTGGAGTCGTCGTCGTCCAGGTGCGGCATCAGGTCATCCACTTCCTCGACGTGTTCGATTCCGTCCAGGCTCAGCAGCAGGTTGCTGATGGCGCGGGCGTCATCCTCGCTGCCGGTGATGCGCAGGCGCAGGGTGGGCATGGCAGAACTCTCCGTTACGGGGGAGATTCAAGCCTAGGCAGGGGCAGGGCAAGGCGAAGTGAGGACGCCGCCGCGCCAGCAGCCCTCACCGCGCCGCGCGGCGCTCAGCTTTCCCCGATTCCCAGCAGCTCCGCCGGCAGTGGTGGCAGCGGCGTGCGTTCGTCCAGGGCCTCGCGCCGCAGCCAGTCGATCATCAACTGCGCGGCCGCATTCGGCGGCTGGTGCTCGGGGTGCACGATGTAATACGCGTAGCGCGGGCGCAGCGGCGGGCCGGGCAGGCGTACCAGTTCGTAACGTTGCAGGTAGGGCTGGGCCACCAGCCGTCGCGCCAGCACCGCACCCATGCCGTATACCGCCGCGCGCAAGGCCTCGGTGCTGTCGCTGAAGCTGTGCATGGGCGGCAGGCGTACGCCACGCACGCCGGCCGCGCGCAGCCAGTCGCGCCAACTCTGTGGCGACATGTCCGACAACAGCGGCAACTGCAGGATGTCGGCCGGCTCGCGCACCTGCGCCAGTTGCGGCAAGGCCGGCGAGGCGACCGGAAACAGCGCGTCCTCCATCAACGGCAGTGCGGTCACCCCCGGCCAGCGCCCCGGCCCGTAGCGGATCGCCAGGTGCGGGCCGCCATCGTCAAAGCGCGCCAGCGCGCTGCCGGTGTGGATTTCCAGGCGGATGTGCGGGTGCAGCGCGCAGAAGCGCGGCAGGCGCGGCAACAGCCAGCAGTAGGACACCGAATGCAGTGTGGTCAGGCGCAGCGGCACGGTCTCCGGCAGCGGCCGCAGGTCGCCGGCCACCGCGCTGACCTCGGCCAGGGCGGCACTGGCGGCATCGGCCAACTGCCGGCCCTCGGCGGTCAGGGTCACGCCGCGCGCGTGGCGCTGGAACAACGGCGCGCCGAGCAGCGATTCGAGCTTGCGGATGTGGTGGCTGACCGCGCTGGCGGTCAGGTGCAGTTCCTCGCCGGCCAGGGCGAAGTTCTGGTGCCGGGCGGCAACGGCGAAGACGCCCAGCGCCGGCAGCAAGGTAGGGCGCAGGTTCACGGTAGGCGAGCCACGAATGAGATTTGTCGCTGCGCGTGATACTACGCGCTTGTCGGCGCCCTGGCGCGGGAGGATGCTGGCCGCCCTTGTCAGGTTCCCCTTGCCATGAACACCAGCGCCGCCCCCTTGCAGCACCGTGTCGTGTTTGATTTCGAGATCGACTTCAGCAACGGCGGCGGCCTGCAGGGCCAGGATTTCCGGCTCGACATCGACGGCGAGGATATCGACGATGCAGCCCTGGCCGAACTGCTGGTAAGCGATCTGCGCCTGCTGATGGTGGGCGACGTGCGCATCGTGCGCCGGCGCATCATTACCGAGCCGCACAAGCGCGTGAGCCCGGAGCCGGCATGAACGACAACACCCTGCAAGCGACGGTGGCCCGCGGGCGTGACTGGCGCACCCCGCTGGAGCTGGGCGTGCTCGGCGCGATCTGGGGCTGCTCGTTCCTGTTCATGCGCATCGCCGCGCAGCCGTTTGGCCCGTTCGCGCTGGTCGAGGTCAGGCTGCTGCTGGGCGCGCTGGTGCTGGCGCCGTTCCTGTGGAAGTCGCGCGCGCTGTTCCCGCCGCGACGCTGGCTGTGGCTGGTGCCGATCGGCCTGGTGAACTCGGCCATTCCCTTCCTGCTGTTTGCCTGGGGCGCCGAGCGCGCGCCAGCGGCAATCGGCGCGATCTGCAATGCGATGACCGTGCTGTTCGCCGCGCTGGTGGCCTATCTGTTCTTTGGCGAGAAGATCGGCACGCGCCGCGCGCTGGCCTTGCTGGTCGGCTTCGTCGGCGTGGTGGTGCTGGCCACCGGCAAGTCCGCGGGCCTGAGCGTGGGCCCGGCGGTGTTTGCCGGCGCGCTGGCCTCGCTGCTGTACGGCGTCGGCGTGAACCTGGTGAAGCGGCACATGACCGGACTGCCGCCGGCCGCCTCGGGCGCGGCGACCCTGGGCAGCGGCGCGATCCTGCTGTTGCCGCTGGCGCTGACCCACTGGCCGCAGGCGCCGATTCCGCCGGTGGCCTGGGCCAGCGCGATCGCGCTGGGCATGTTCTGCACCGGCTTTGCCTTCCTGCTGTATTACCGGTTGATCTACCGGGTCGGGCCGGCGCTGGCCTCTACGGTGACCTATCTGATCCCGGTATTCGGCGCGCTGTTCGCCTGGCTGTTCCTGCACGAGCCGATCACCGCGCGCATGCTCGCCGCCGGTGCGTTGATCCTGGGCAGCGTGGCCTTCAGCCAGCGGCGCTGACACCGTCGGCAGCGTGGCGGCGCAGGCGTTCGTACAAGGTGGAGCGGGCGATGCCGAGCTGCCGCGCCGCGCGCGACAGATTGCCCTGGCAGTCGCGCAGTGCCGCGTTGATGGCCTCGCGTTGCAGGCTGCGCAGGTCAGTGCCCGCCGGGTGGGCGCTGGCGTCGCCGTTGCCGAGGCAGGCGGCCACGTCGTCGGCGCCGATCTGCTCGCCATTACCCTCCCATAGCAGCCGCTCCATCACGTTGCGCAGTTCGCGCACGTTGCCGGGCCATTGATACTGCGCAAGGCGGGCCACGGCCGCCGCCGACAGCGGCGGCGGCGGGCGCGCGCCGTCCTCGGCTGCGCGCAGCAGGAAATGCCGCGCCAGCAGGGCGATGTCGCCTTCGCGTGCGCGCAGCGGCGGCACCGGCAGGCGCAGCACCGCGATGCGGTAGTACAGGTCATGGCGAAAGCGGCCCTGGCGCACGTCCTCGGCCAGGTCGCGATGGGTCATGGCGATGACCCGCGCATCGCTGCGCACCGGCACGTGGCTGCCGATGCGGTAGACCACGCCGTCTTCCAGCACGCGCAGCAGATAGGCCTGCTGTTCGAGTGGCAGTTCGCCGATCTCGTCCAGGCACAGGGTGCCGCCGGCCGCCGCTTCCAGCTTGCCGGGGTGGCCGGCGGGATCGGCACCGGTGAAGGCGCCGCGCGCGTAGCCGAAGATCTCGCTGCCGATCAGCTCGCGCGGCAGGCCGCCGCAGTTGACCGGCACGAACGGCCCGGCCGGGCGTGACAGCTGGTGCAGCAGGCGCGCGAACAGCTCCTTGCCGACGCCGGTTTCGCCTTCGATCAGCACCGTGCGACCCGCAGCGCCGGCGATGCGTTGGCACTGGCGGCGGGCCGCGTGCATCGCCGCGCTTTCACCGATCAATGCGGGCACGTTCGCGACGATGGGTGCGGCGGTGTGGGCCGGGCGGCTGCGCGGCGGCAGGCGCACGGTCGCGCCGATGATGTCATCGTCGCGGTCTACCAGTTCGACTTCCGCGTCCGGCAGCAACTCGCGCAGACATTGCCGCCAGCGCGCCGGGGGATCGTCGGCGAGCAGGGCCAGGCACTCGCGCGTGCCGTGCCGGACCAGCCACGGCGACAGCCGCCGCCGCGCCTCGCTGTCGGCATGCAGCAGCACGCCGCCGCGCCCCAATGCGATAGCCGTGCCGCCGCGCGCGCTGCTGCCGCGCGCACCAAGCAGGGCGGCGGTGAGCTGCACGGCCTCTTCAGCCAGTTGCTGGGCCAGCCGCGTCTCCACCAGCCGGCTCAGGGTCAGCGCATGCGACAGATCGTGTGGATGGCAGGCACCCGGTGGGCCGGACAGATCGATGGTGCCCATCACCCGGCCGCTGGCTGGATCGGTGATCGGCGCGGCCGCGCAGCCCCAACCCTGCACACGGCTGCAATAGTGTTCGTAGGCGCGAATGCAGACCGGGCGCGCCAGCGCCAGTGCGGTGCCGATGGCATTGGTGCCGATGTCCGCCTCGCGCCAGCGCCCGCCTTCGCCCAGGCCGATCTCGCCGCCGCGCTCGCGCGACCGCGGATCGCCGGCCGCGCGCAGGATGACACCGTCAGCATCACTGAGCAGCAGCATCGAATCGGTGCGCGCCAGCATCTCGTCGGCCTGCGCCATCGGCTCGCGCGCCGCGGCCAGCAGCCGCCGCTGCGCATTGCGCAAGCGGTGCAGCTCGCCGGCGCCGAGCCGTTCGGTGGCGTGACGGGCGACATCCACGCGTTGTTGCCGTGAACGCGTCCACGAAGCCACCACCGCGGCAGCGACGGGCAAGGCGGTCATCCCTCGCGTGACGAAGTCTTCCCAGGCACGGCGTAGCAGTCGTTCTTCCATCCCGGCATTCCGCGGCTGAGGATCAACAGGGCTTGCGCGTTAGCGCTCTTCTACACCCGTGTGGCGACGGCGGGAAGCGATCGCCTGCATCGATGCGTGTAGCAAAGCCGACAGGCCCTGACCGGATTCCGGACAGTGGCGCAGGCGCATGCAGAGCCAGCCCACCTTCTTGCGCCGTCTGCACGGCGCCACGCCGCTGGCACGGTTCCTGCGCCACCGCCCACGCCCGCGCATGCGGCGTGGGCGCACGGGAGGAAATAACCATGTCAGAAAGCCAGACAAGAAACGTGCAGGTACTCGGCATCGACGCTGGCGGCACCATGACCGACACCTTTTTCGTCGACAGTGCCGGCGAATTCGTGGTCGGCAAGGCGCAAAGCACGCCGGACAACGAAGCCGAAGGCCTGATCGCGTCCAGCATCGACGGCCTCGGCGGCTGGAGCCTGAGCCTGGAGGAAGTGTTGCCGCAGCTGCAGACCGGGGTGTACTCCGGCACGGCAATGCTCAACCGCGTGGTCCAGCGCAAGGGTTTGCGCTGCGGCCTGATCGTCAACGCCGGGATGGAGGATTTCCATCGCATGGGCAGGGCGGTGCAGTCGCACCTGGGCCTGGCCTACGAGGACCGCATCCACCTCAACACCCACTACTACGACCCGCCGCTGGTACCGCGCGCGCTGACCCGCGGCGTGGTCGAGCGCATCGACATGTTCGGCCGGGTGGTGATCCCGCTGCGCGAGGAAGGGGCGCGCAATGCCGCACGCATGCTGATTGCCGAAAAGGTGCAGGGCATCGTCATCAGCCTGCTGCACTCCTACAAGAACCCGATGCACGAGCGGCGCGTGCGCGACATCGTGATCGAGGAGGTGGAGCGCGCCGGAGCGAAGATCCCGGTGTTCGCCTCCACCGACTACTATCCGCTGCGCAAGGAAAGCCACCGCACCAATACCACGGTGCTCGAAGCCTACGCCGCCGAGCCGTCGCGGCAGACGCTGCGGCATATTTCCGAGGCATTCCAGCAGCGCGGCACGCGCTTCGACTTCCGGGTGATGGCCACGCACGGCGGCACGATCTCCTGGCAGGCCAAGGAACTGGCGCGCACGATCGTGTCCGGGCCGATCGGCGGGGTGATCGGCGCCAAATATCTCGGCCAGACCCTGGGCTACCGCAACATCGCCTGTTCGGACATCGGCGGCACCTCGTTCGATGTGGCCCTGATCACCCAGGGCGAGATGACCATCCGCAACGATCCGGACATGGCCCGGCTGGTGCTGTCGCTGCCGCTGGTGGCGATGGACTCGGTGGGCGCCGGTGCCGGCAGCTTCATCCGCCTGGACCCGTACACCAAGGCGATCAAGCTCGGCCCGGACTCGGCCGGTTACCGCGTCGGCGTGTGCTGGCCCGAAAGCGGCATCGAGACCATCACCGTCTCGGACTGCCACATCGTGCTCGGCTACCTCAATCCGGACAACTTCCTCGGCGGGGCGATCAAGCTCGATCGCGAGCGTGCCTGGAACGCGGTCAAGCAGCAGCTGGCCGACCCGCTCGGGCTGAGCGTGGAAGACGCCGCGGCCGGGGTCATCGAGCTGCTCGACTCGGAACTGCGCGACTACCTGCGCGCGATGATCTCCGGCAAGGGCTACAGCCCGGCCAGCTTCGTGTGCTTCTCCTATGGCGGCGCCGGCCCGGTGCACAGCTACGGCTATACCGAAGGGCTGGGCTTCGAGGACGTGATCGTGCCGGCATGGGCCGCGGGCTTCTCGGCCTTCGGCTGCGCCGCGGCGGATTTTGAATACCGCTACGACAAGAGCCTGGACATCAACCTGGCCCCGGACGCCAGCGCCGCCGAGCGCGAAGCTTCCGCCGCCACCTTGCAGCAGGCCTGGGACGAGCTCACCGCCAACGTGCTGGAGGAATTCCGCCGCAACGGCTACGAGGATGCGGCCGTGCGCCTGCAGCCGGGCTACCGCATGCAGTACCGCGGCCAGCTCAACGACCTGGAGATCGATTCGCCGCTGCCGCAGATCGCCACGCAGGACGACTGGTTGGCCTTGCAGCAGGCCTTCAACGACACCTATGGCCGGGTCTATGCAGAGTCGGCGCGCTCGCCGGAGCTGGGCTATTCGGTCACCGGCGCGATCATGCGCGGCAGCGTGCCCATCACCAAGCCGAAGATCCCGGTCGAGCCACTGGGCGATGTGCAGCCGGCAGCGGAAGCCGCGATCGGCACGCGCCGCTTCTACCGCAAGCGGCACTGGGTGGATGCCCGCCTGTACCGCATGGAAGCCCTGCGCCCGGGCAACCACATCGTCGGCCCGGCGGTCATCGAATCGGACGCGACCACCTTCGTCGTGCCGGAGGGCTTTGAAACCCATCTCGACGGCCACCGCCTCTTCCACCTGCGTGAAACCCACGCCGGTCACGCCCACAAGGAACAGCAACCATGAATGCCCCAACCCATGCGTCACGCCGCGGCCTGGTCCGCGGCGGTGAAACCCTCAAGCAGCACCGCGACCGCGTGCTCGCCGCCACCCGCGCCAGCGGCCACTACGCCGGCCTGGAACAGATGGCCCTGCGCGATGGCGACCCGATCCTCTACAACAAGCTGTTCTCGCGCCTGCGCGCCGGCGTGGTCGATGCGCGCGAGACCGCCAAGAAGATCGCCGCCTCGCCGATTGTCGAGCAGGAGGGTGAGCTGTGCTTCACCCTGTACAACGCCGCCGGCGATTCGCTGCTTACCTCCACCGGCATCATCATCCACGTCGGCACGATGGGCGCGGCGATCAAGTACATGATCGAGAACGACTGGGAGCGCAACCCCGGCATCGCCGATCGCGACATCTTCTGCAACAACGACTGCCTGATCGGCAACGTGCACCCCTGCGACATCCACACCATCGTGCCGATCTTCTGGGAGGGCGAACTGGTCGGCTGGGTCGGCGGCGTCACCCATGTCATCGATACCGGCGCGGTGGGGCCCGGCTCCATGGCGACCGGGCAGGTGCAGCGCTTTGGCGATGGCTATTCGGTCACCTGCCGCAAGGTCGGGGCCAATGACGAGCTGTTCCGCGACTGGCTGCACGAAAGCCAGCGCATGGTGCGCACCACGCGCTACTGGATGCTCGACGAGCGTACCCGCGTGGCCGGCTGCCATATGATCCGCCGGCTGGTGGAGCAGGTGATCGCGCAGGAGGGCATCGAGGCCTACTGGAAGTTCGCCTACGAGGCGGTCGAGCATGGCCGCCGCGGCCTGCAGGCGCGCATCCGCGCGATGACCATTCCCGGCGTGTACCGACAGGTCGGTTTTGTCGATGTGCCGTATGCGCATGAGGACGTGCGGGTGCCATCGGATTTCGCCAAGGTCGACACCATCATGCATGCGCCCTCGGAGATGACGATCCGCGCCGACGGCACCTGGCGCCTGGATTTTGAAGGTTCCAGCCGCTGGGGCTGGCATACCTACAACGCGCACCAGGTGAGTTTCACTTCCGGCATCTGGGTGATGATGACCCAGACCCTGATTCCGACCGAGATGATCAACGACGGCGCCGCCTACGGCACCGAGTTCCGCCTGCCCAAGGGCACGTGGATGAATCCGGACGATCGCCGCGTCGCCTTCTCCTACGCCTGGCACTTCCTGGTGTCGTCGTGGACAGCGTTGTGGCGTGGGCTGTCACGCTCCTACTTCGGCCGCGGCTACCTGGAAGAGGTCAACGCCGGCAATGCCAATACCTCCAACTGGCTGCAGGGCGGCGGCTTCAACCAGTACGACGAAATTCACGCGGTGAATTCGTTTGAATGCGCGGCCAATGGCGTCGGCGCCTCGGCGCATGCCGACGGGCTCAGCCATGCCGCCGCGATCTGGAACCCGGAAGGCGACATGGGCGACATGGAGATCTGGGAGCTGGCCGAGCCGCTGATCTACCTGGGCCGGCAGATCAAGGCCAACTCCGGCGGCGCCGGCAAGTATCGCGGCGGCTGCGGCTGGGAGAGCCTGCGCATGGTCTGGAACGCCAAGGACTGGACCATGTTCTTCATGGGCAACGGTCACATCAGCAGCGACTGGGGCCTGATGGGCGGCTTCCCGGCCGCGGCCGGCTATCGCTTCGAGGCGCACCAGACCGATCTGGCGCAACGCATCGCCAATGGCGACCCGCTGCCGTTCGGCGGCGACGATCCCGATGTGGCGGCCTACGAGAAGACCATCCCCGGTGCGCGGATCAAGCGCGACAAGCAGGCGATCACCACCGAGGCCATGTTTGCCGACTACGACCTGTACCTCAACACCATGAAAGGCGGCCCGGGCTTTGGCGACCCGCTCGACCGCGAGCCGCAGGCAGTGCTGGATGACCTGCTCGGCGGCTACGTCAGCACGCCGTTCGCCGAGGGCGTGTATGGCGTCATCCTGACCCAGGACGGGCACGGCCACTGGCAGGTGGACGCCAAGGCCACCGAGCGCCAGCGCGCGTTGATCCGCAAGCAGCGTCTCAAGCTGTCCAGGCCTACCCGGCAATGGATGAAGGAAGAGCGCGCACGCATCCTCGCCATGGACGCCAGTACCCAGGTGCTGCAGATGTATGCGTCCTCGTTCCACCTGGGGCCGCGCTTCGAGGCCGACTTCCGCCGCTTCTGGGAGTTGCCGGCGGAGTGGCAGCTGCGCGAGGAGGACATCGGCATCCCGCACTACGGCTCGCACCACCACATGGACCTGTCCGAACTGCCCGACGTGCACCTGGTGCAGCTGGTCGAGGAATGAGGAGAACGACATGAGCTATTCCACCGCCAAGATCGCCGACCTGATCGACGGCAAGATCGATCGCGACACCTTGCACCAGATGCTGTCCACGCCCAAGGACGCCGAGCGCTTCACCCAGTACCTGACGGTGCTGCAGCAGCGCGTGCCGTGGCCGGACCGGATCATTCTGCCGCTCGGGCCGAAGCTGTATGTGGTGCAGCAGGCCGACACCCTGCGCTGGGTCATCAAGTCGCAGGCCGGCTACGTGTTCTGCCACTGGCGCGAGAACTGGAAGCTGCACGCGCGGGTGCGCGTGCGACACAGCCAGGCCGATCTGGCCGAGCTGTATCCGCGCCTGATGGCGCCCAGCCAGGGCTGGCAGACCCTGCGCGAGTACTACTGTCCGGCCAGTGGCGACCTGCTTGAAGTCGAGGCGCCGACCGAGTGGTATCCGGTGATCCATGATTTCGAGCCGGATATCGAGGTCTTCTATCGTGACTGGCTGGGCCTGCCGGTGCCGGAACGTAACGACAATTGAGGGAATCGGGCGGCGGCCGGGCTGCGTGCCGGCCGCCGCCTGACACGGTGCTTGCGTCATCCCGCCAGTGGTGCGCAAATGGGCTCGCGTAGGCGGCGATGCCTGCTTAGGGTGGCAGGTGGCCGCGCGCGATGCGTTGGTCGTTCCCTCACCGGAGACACCCAATGAAAGCACTCGTGTATCGCGGCCCCGGCCGCAAGGAATGGACCGACGTGGCCACGCCGGCCCTGCTCGCACCCACCGATGCGATCGTGCGCATCACCCACACCACGATCTGCGGCACCGACCTGCACATTCTCAAGGGTGATGTGCCCACCGTCGACGAAGGCCGCATCCTCGGCCACGAAGGCGTGGGCGTGGTCGAAGCCGTCGGCGATGCGGTGGCCAACTTCAAGCCCGGCGACCGCGTGCTGATTTCCTGCGTCACCGCCTGCGGCCGCTGCGCCAACTGCAAGAAGCGCCTGCATGCGCATTGCAGCGACGGCGGCTGGATTCTCGGCCACCGCATCGACGGCACCCAGGCCGAGCAGGTGCGCATTCCGCATGCCGACAACAGCCTGTATCTGGCACCGGAAGGCGTGGACCCGGAGGCGCTGGTGATGCTCAGCGACATCCTGCCGACCGGCTTCGAGATCGGCGTGCTCAGCGGCCAGGTGCAGCCGGGCGACACGGTGGCGATTGTCGGCGCCGGCCCGGTTGGCATGGCCGTGCTGCTGACCGCGCAGTTCTACTCGCCCGGGCGCATCATCATGGTCGACACCGATCCCGCGCGGCTGGAAGCGGCCCGCCGCTTCGGCGCGACCGATGTGGTGGACGCCGGTGACGGTACCGCCGTCGAGCAGCTGATGGCGCTGACGGATGGCAAGGGTGTGGAGGTGGCGGTGGAAGCGGTGGGTATTCCGGCCACCTTTGATACCTGCCAGTCGATCCTGGCGCCGGGTGGGCGCCTGGCCAACGTCGGCGTGCATGGCAAGCCGGTCGAGCTGCAGTTGCAGACCCTGTGGATTCGCAATGTCGCCATCACCACCGGCCTGGTGTGTACCTACAGCACGCCGATGCTGCTGCAGATGCTCAAGACCGGCAAGGTCAGGCCTGAGCAGCTGGTGACGCACCGCTTCGCCCTGGACGAGGTGATGCAGGCCTACGAGGTCTTTGCCAATGCGGCGCAGGCCAAGGCGATGAAGGTCATCCTGCAGGCGGCGTGAGCGCGCCGCCGCGCGGTCACTTCGGTGTGCGCACCGGCAGCGGCACGTTGCACAGGTCGATGTGCCCGGCCGGGCGCTTGTAGAAGTCGTCCACGCGGTTGCGCCGCGCCTCGGTGGCATCGCGGAAGGTCTGGCTGTCGGTGCGCAGCAGCTGCAGCGGCGTGCGCTCGGCCGCCGGCACTTCGCTGGCAAGGCGGATCGCGCGGATCGGCGTGCGCTGCGCGGGGTCTTCGTAGAAGCCCATCGGCTCGGGCCCGCGTGGCGTGGCGCTGAGCAGTTCCATGCCCTTCACCACGCGCCCGACGACGGTGATGTTGTTGTCGAGCTGGCGCGGCGACTGGCCGATGACCACATAGAGTTCGGCGCCCACGCTGCTGTCGGGTGCGTTGTTGCGGCCGGCACCGACCGCACCATAGCAATGCGCCAGCCAGGTCTGGCCATTGGCGCCATCGCGGCCGACGGCAAAGCCGTCGCTGAAGCCCACTTCACGCGCCCAGCCGTCGCGGTCGGGCAGCGGCGAGAACGGCAGGCCCTTGGACGGACGCGCGAATTCGGCCGGCAGATGGGTCTTGGCGCTGCCCACGGACTTGGCCTTGGCCGGATCGTCGGCATCGGCATCGCCGAACTGCACGACGAAGTTGTCCTGCGCGCGGTAGATCGAGGTGCCGTCCCAGAAGTGTTCGCGGGCGAAGGTGCGGATGTTGTCGACGTGGGCCGGCGCGAACTGCGGCGCAAGTTCGATGATGACGCGGCCGTTGGGCAGTTCGAGGTAGAGGGTGTTGGCCGGGTCGAGGCTGCGCCAGTCGCTGGCGGGAGAGGCATCGAGGATCTGCTGGGCGCTGCGGTAGGGAGCGGCGTGGGCGAGTGCGGGCAGAGCGGCGAGCAGGGCGCAGGCGAGCAGGCGGGCGGTCGGGCGCATGGAGAGGGCCGGAAGGAGGTCGGCCGATTCTGGCCCGGCGGCGGGGCCGGGCGCCACTGCCATCAGCGACGCGGCTTGCGTTTGACGTAGAGCTGCTTGCGCAGCTTGGCGACGATATCGCCCTGGGCATCGATGACGTGGGTGTCGAACCAGTGCAGGGTCTTGTCGCCGTTGGCGGTGGCGCTGCGCAGTTGGTCGAGGACGGCGTCGTCAATATCGAATTCGGCGTGGACGGTGCCGCGACCGGGTTTGACGAATTCGATGGTCGCGGCCTTGTCCCAGACGTAATAGTCGCGGCCGATGTTGTGCATGACCAGGAGCATCCAGAACGGGTCGGTCATGGCGAACAGGCTGCCGCCGAAGTGGGTGCCGACGTAGTTGCGGTTCCAGGGGCGCATGCGCAGTTCGACGCGGGCGTGGCGGTAGTCGTCGGACAGTTGGGTGACGCGGATGCCGGGGAACAGGAACGGCGGCCAGAGGTTGAGGCCGAGGCGGAAGAGCGAGGCTTTCATGCGTTGGCAGGCGAGGGTGGGGCTGTCGCGGAGCCTACCATACGTGCCGGTACGGGCCGGGACCGGACAGAGAGGGTCCCGGCTGCGTAGGAGCGGCTTCAGCCGCGACCGCCATCCGACAGATTGCGACCAACAACCGGACGCAAACGCCCGGCCCTTGTTAAAATAACAACGCCGACATCTTCCGCCGGTACTGCCCCACCAGATCCTCGTCCTCGATCACGCGGAAGGCATCAATCAGTGTCTTGCGCGGCAGACCTTCCGCATAGTTGCGGTCCAGGCGCAGCAGTTCGATCAAGTGATCGAGGGCAGCCTGGTCCTGGCCGTCGAGCAGCAGGCGTACGCCAAGCAGGTGGCGCGCGCGCAGGTCGGCAGGGTCACGAGCCAGGGCCTGTTCCAGGGCGTCGGCGGCCGGGGCGTCCTTGAGGGTGTTGGCAAAACCGAGGCGGGCACGGGCGCGTACGGCGCGATCGTCAGTGGCTAGGTTGGCGGGCAGGGCGTCGAGCAGGCGGCCAGCTTCATCGGCCTCGCCGGTGCGCAGCAGGGCCAGGGCGAGGTCGAGCTTGAGTTCGTCCTTGTCCGGCTCGACGGCCGTGGCCTGGCGCAGGCGCGCGACTTCGGCATGCGGGTCGAGCACGGGCGCCGGGGCGGCGGCCTCGGGTTCGGCGGCCGCGGCCGGGACGACGCCGTGCTGGGCCAGGAATTCGCGCAGCTGGCCTTCCGGCAGCGCGCCGGGGAAGCCATCGACCAGTTGTCCGTCCTTGACCAGGAATACCGTCGGCACCGAGCGGATCTGGAAGGCGGCGGCAATCTGCTGCTCCTGGTCCACATCCACCTTGGCCAGCTCGAAGGCGCCGTTGTATTCGGCGGCGAGCTTTTCCAGGATCGGGGTCAGCGTCTTGCAGGGGCCGCACCAGGTGGCCCAGAAATCCACCAGCACCGGCACTTGCAGGGACTTCTGCAGGACCTCGGCTTCAAAGGTCGCGGTGGTGGCGTCGAATACGTGCGGCTTGTCGGACATGGCAGGGGGATCGTGGCGACGAGAGGCCCTCTATGGTGGCAAATGCCCGGGTCTCAAGCGAGCCGCCCCAGCGTGCGACCTGCGATTGGCCGCGCGCGGCAGCTCAAGTTGTGCCGCGCGTGGCCGATGCCTTTACGTTCGCGCCGATGCCGCCTGTCGGGGAGACAGGCGCGCAGGCCCGCGTCAGTGCCGGGCACGGCGAGCAAGGGAGACGGTGTATGGAAGGCGCCAACGGCGCCCAGTGCGGTGCGCGTGGCCTGATCACCCTGTCCGGGGTGCTGGGCGTGTGTGCGCTGGAGCTGGTGGTGCTGGATGGAAACCTGCCCGCGGCGCGAGTTCACAGCGCGGTGCGCGAAGGGCTGCGCGCGTGCACGATCAGCACGGCGTTCGCCATGCGTGGCCGCTTCGTGCTGCCGCCGGAATGGTGCCTGCTCGGCTGCATCCATCACACCGACGAGGCGACCAGCTGGTGCCACGGCGCGCCGCTTGCCGACGGCAGTCTACTGACCTTGATGCCCGGAGCCGCCAGCGAGTTCGTGCTCAGCGCCGGCACCGCGCTCAGCGTGCTGGTGCTGCCGTTCGCGCGCGTGCAGGAGAAACTGGACCCGGCACAGCTGCGCGAGCTCGGCAGCCCGGCGCTCACGCTGTCGCACCTGCATCTGCCGCCGGAGCATGCGCTGCGCGACGCCTATCAGGCGTTGCAGCAAGGCATCACGGCACATTCGGCGGCGATGAACGTCGCGGCAGCGCATCTGCCAGTTGATCCATTGCTCGACCAGCACGTGCGCGCGCTGGCCGCGGCCGGCGATTTCGACCGCGCGGTCAGCGGCCGCGGTCGGCATACGCACTACCGCATCCTGCGCCGCGCCGAGGACTTCATGCGCAGGAACCTGCGCCACAACCTCTACATGAAGGACATCTGCGAAGCGGCCGAGGTCAGCGAACGCGCCCTGCGCTATGCCTTCGACGACCTGCTTGGGGTATCGCCGAACCGCTACCTGGCCCTGCTGCGCCTGTGCGCGGCCTGCCGTGCGCTTTCCGCCGCCGATGCCACGCGCAACTCGGTCAAGGCGATCGCACTGGGATACGGCCTGTGGGACCTGTCGCGCTTTGCCGAAAGCTACCGTCGCACGTTCGGCGAGTTGCCACGCGACACGCTGCTGCGGGCGTGCACGCAGCAGCCCTGATCCGGCGCCTGTGCCCGGCCGCGCATGCCGATGCGACAATGGCCGCTCATCCACGCGCGCGCCAATCCGCGCGCCGCAACCCGGAGCTGGTGGTGAGCAAGCGCGAACTGTGGGGCCGCCGCGCGGCCATGATCCTGCTGCCGTGGCTGGTGCTGGTGGTGGCCGGCTTCGGCCTGGCCCTGCCGGAATACTCGCAATGGCGATATCCGGTGGCGCTGCTGGGTGCCAGTGGCATTGACCACGCCCGCGCCTTTGGCCTGCTCGGCTTCGTCGTGCCTGGCGTGCTGGCCGCCTTTGCCGCGCTGGCGGTGTTTGCCGATGACCGCCAGTCCTGGATCGCGCGGGTCGGCGTGCAGCTGCTATTCCTGTCCGGCCTGGCCTTTGCCGGGCTCGGCCTGTTCCCGCTCGATCCGATGGACCTGGAAGGCCCGGCCACCCAGCATCATTCCACCGCCTGGCTGCTGTGGGAGGTGGCCTTCATCCCGGCCATGCTGGCGCTGGGCATGGCCGTGGCCAGCCGCGACCGCGACCGCGGCCTGGCCTGGCTGTGCTGGGGCGCGGGCGCGGTGGTGCTGGTGACCGGGTTCGTCCCGCTGCTGCCCGCGCCGCTGGCGCAACGGCTGGGCTTCGCGGCCTGGGCGGCCTGGTTCGGGCTGGCCGCCGCGCGCTGGCCGCAACGCGCCTGAAGCCGGCCGGGGCAGGGGTCCCGGTGGTGCCGGGGCCGGCCCGGGCCTGCCTGGATCAGGCTGGCGTCCGCCTGCCGTTTGGAGCACCTGCTGCACTGCGGTACCCTTTCACGCTTTGCGCCGCCGCGTCCCGACCGTGTCCATGTCCACCGCCGAAACCCACGCCTACGACCCGCAGCTGGTCGAAACCGCCGCCCAGCAGTATTGGGATGCCACCCGCGCCTTCGAGGTCGACGAGACTTCCGACAAGCCGAAGTTCTATTGCCTGTCGATGCTGCCGTACCCGTCCGGTGCGCTGCACATGGGCCACGTGCGCAACTACACCATCGGCGATGTCATCAGCCGCTACCAGCGCATGACCGGCAAGAACGTGCTGCAGCCGATGGGCTGGGACGCCTTCGGCCTGCCGGCCGAGAACGCGGCGATCAAGAACAAGACCGCGCCGGCGAAGTGGACCTACGCCAACATCGAGCACATGCGCAGCCAGCTGAAGTCGCTCGGCTATGCCATTGACTGGTCGCGCGAGTTCGCCACCTGCCGCCCCGAGTACTACGTGCACGAGCAGCGCATGTTCACCCGGCTGATGCGCAAGGGCCTGGCCTATCGCCGCAATGCGGTGGTGAACTGGGACCCGGTGGACCAGACCGTGCTGGCCAACGAGCAGGTCATCGACGGCCGCGGGTGGCGCTCTGGCGCGCTGGTGGAAAAGCGCGAGATTCCGCAATGGTTCCTGCGCATCACCGACTACGCGCAGGAGCTGCTCGACGGCCTGGACACGCTGGACGGCTGGCCCGAATCGGTCAAGACCATGCAGCGCAACTGGATCGGCCGCTCCGAAGGGCTGGAAATCCAGTTCGACGTGGTCGATGCCGCGGGCGCGCCGCTGGAGCCGCTGCGCGTGTTCACCACCCGCCCGGACACGCTGATGGGCGTGACCTTCGTTTCCATTGCCGGCGAACATCCGCTGGCGCTGCATGCCGCCGCGCACAACCCGGCCCTGGCGCAGCTGCTGGCCGAGCTCAAGCACGGCGGCGTGTCCGAAGCCGAACTGGAAACGCAGGAAAAGCGCGGCATGGACACCGGGCTGAAGGCCGTGCACCCGATCACCGGCGAGCAGGTGCCGGTGTGGGTCGCCAACTTCGTGCTGATGGGCTACGGCACCGGCGCGGTGATGGCGGTGCCCGGCCATGACCAGCGCGATTTCGAGTTCGCCCACAAGTACCAGCTGCCGATCCGCCAGGTGGTGGCGCTGAAGTCGCCGCGCAACGAAGCCGAGAAGCACTACGATCCGGCCAACTGGCAGGACTGGTACGGCGACAAGACCCGCGAACTGGAGCTGGTCAATTCGGCCGAGTTCGACGGCCTGGACTATTACGGCGCGTTCGAGGCCCTGGCCGAGCGCTTCGAGCGCCAGGGCCGCGGCCAGCGCCGCGTCAATTACCGCCTGCGCGACTGGGGCGTGAGCCGCCAGCGCTACTGGGGTTGCCCGATCCCGGTGATCTACTGCGACAGCTGCGGCGCGGTGCCGGTGCCCGAAGACCAGTTGCCGGTGGTGCTGCCCGAGGACGTGCAGTTCAGCGGCACCGGCTCGCCGATCAAGACTGATCCGGAATGGCGCAAGACCACCTGCCCGCAGTGCGGCAAGCCAGCCGAGCGCGAAACCGACACCTTCGACACCTTCATGGAGTCGAGCTGGTACTACGCGCGCTACACCTCGCCGGGCGCGCGCGACATGGTCGACAAGCGCGGCAACTACTGGCTGCCGGTGGACCAGTACATCGGCGGCATCGAGCACGCGATCCTGCACCTGATGTACTTCCGCTTCTATCACAAGCTCATGCGCGACGCGCGCCTGGTGGACAGCGACGAACCGGCCACCAACCTGCTGACCCAGGGCATGGTGATCGCCGAGACCTTCTTCCGCCACAACGCCGATGGTTCCAAGGACTGGATCAACCCGGCCGATGTGCAGGTGCAGCGCGATGAGCGCGGCCGCGTGGTCGGCGCGACGCTGGTCGCCGATGGCCAGCCGGTGCAGATCGGCGGCACCGAGAAGATGTCCAAGTCCAAGAACAACGGCGTTGACCCGCGCGCCATGGTGGACAAGTACGGCGCCGACACCGTGCGCCTGTTCTCGATGTTCGCCGCGCCGCCGGAGCAGTCCCTGGAGTGGAACGAGGCCGGCGTCGATGGCATGGCGCGCTTCCTGCGCCGGCTGTGGACGCAGGTGCACAAGCACGCGGAAGGTGGCCGCGCGCCGGCGCTGGAGGTGTCCGCGCTGGATTCGGCGCAGAAGGCGATGCGCCGCAAGACCCACGAGACCATCGGCAAGGTCGGCGACGACTACGGCCGCCGTCACAGCTTCAATACCGCCATTGCCGCGGTGATGGAACTGTCCAACACGCTGGCCAAGTTCGAGGACGACAGCGCCGCCGGCCGTGCCGTGCGCCAGGAGGCGCTGGAGGCCATGGTGCTGCTGCTCAACCCGATCACCCCGCATGCCAGCCACGCGCTGTGGCAGGTGCTGGGTCATGGCGAGACGCTGCTGGAAGACCAGCGCTTCCCGCAGGCCGATGCCGCCGCGCTGGTGCGCGATGCGCTGACGCTGGCGGTGCAGGTAAACGGCAAGCTGCGCGGCACCATCGAGGTCGCCGCCGATGCCGGGCGCGAGCAGGTCGAGGCGCTGGCCCAGGCCGAGCCGAACGCTGCCAAGTTCCTGGAAGGGCTGACCGTGCGCAAGGTCATCATCGTGCCGGGCAAGATCGTCAACATCGTCGCGGCCTGAGCAGCGCGAGCGGCGTGCGGCGGAGCGGGGCGCCGGCATGCCGGTTGCCTCAAACCGCGTTCACGCCGGCTCGTGCAGCCTTGGCTACCGGCGGCGCGCGGCCCAGGGCGCGCGCCATTCCCCGCATCCCGGTTGCCGCCCACCGCCCGCTGCCCCAGACTGTCCTCATGATCCGAGCCCCGTACACCTTCGCCGCCGCCCTCGTCCTCACCCTGGGCCTGAGCGCCTGTGGCTTCCATCTGCGCAATTCGCTCAGCCTGCCGGCCGACACGCCAGCGGTGCGGGTGCAGTCGGCGGCGCCGTACAGCGAGCTGGTGAAGATCCTCAACCGCGGCCTGGTCGCCTCCGGTGCCACCCTGGCCGATGAAAAGGCCAAGACCGGCTTTGCGACGCTGCAGGTGTTGTCCGAACGCTGGGGCGACCTGCCCATCGCCATCGACGCCGAAGGCCGCGCCCAGGAATACAGCCTGCGCTACGCGGTGATCTTCACCTTGCTGCGCGCCGATGGTTCGGTGCTGGTGCCGCAGCAGGTGATCGAGCAGTCGCGCGACTACGTGTCGCCGCCGCAGGACGCCACCGGTACCGCGACCGAGCGCGAAATCCTGGCCACCGAACTGCGCCGCGAGATGGCCGCGTCGATCCTGCGCCGCATCGACAGCGTGGTGCGCGCACGCCTGGAGCACGGCCAGTCGCTGGAGAACCCGGCCACGCCGGCCACGACCACGCCCGTGCAGCCGCCAGAGCAGCCGCCGGCGCAGTAAGCGCCGCGCAGCCACGGCATGGAGCTTCGACCCGAACAACTCGCCAGCCAGGCCGCGCAGCCATTGCAGCCGGTGTACCTGGTGGCCGGCCCGGAAACCCTGCGCGTGCTCGAAGCCGCCGACGCCATTCGTGCGCGCGCGCGCGCCGAGGGCATCGGCGAGCGCGAGGTGTTCGACGCCGAGGGCCGCGATTTCGACTGGAACCAGCTCGAACAGAGTTTCAATGCGCCCAGCCTGTTCAGTGCGCGGCGCCTGGTCGAAGTGCGTCTGCCCAGCGGCAAGCCGGGCAAGGACGGCGCCGAGGTCATCAGCGCCTTCTGCGCCAATCCGCCGCCGGACGTGGTGCTGCTCATCACCGCCAACGACTGGAGCAAGGCGCACCACGGCAAGTGGGCCGATGCCATTGCCCGCCTCGGCACCATCGCGGTGGCCTGGGCGATCAAGCCGCATGAACTGCCCGAATGGATCGAGCGCCGCCTGCGCGCGCGCGGCCTGCGCGCCGACGCCGACGCGGTGCAGCGGTTGAGCGAGCGCGTGGAAGGCAATCTGCTGGCCGCCGCGCAGGAGATCGACAAGCTGGCCTTGCTGTCCGATGGGCAGTCGCTGGACCTGGCGGCCATGGAATCGCTGGTCGCCGACGCGGCGCGCTACGACGTGTTCCGCCTGGCCGAGGCCACGCTGTCCGGACAGCCAGCGGCGGTCGGACGCATGCTCGCCGGCCTGCGCGGCGAAGGCGAGGCGGTCGCCGGGCTGATGCCGATCCTGATCAAGGAACTGCTGCGCACCGCTGCCCTGGCGCGGGTGCAGGCGCGCGGCGGCAATCTCCCTGGCGAAATGAAGGCCCAGGGCATCTGGGAATCGCGGCAGGCACCGTTCAAGCGCGCGCTGGCACGGCACGCCGAACCGCGGCGCTGGGAGCGCTTTGTCGCCGAAGCGTCGAAGGTGGACCGCATCGCCAAGGGCCGCGGTGACGGCGACGCCTGGGTGGCGCTGGAGCGTCTGCTGCTGGCCGTGGCCGAAGCACGTGCGGTGCGCCTGCTCGTGGTGAACTGAGCCCGCAAGGGATGAGTGCCGCCTACGCCGATGAGGGGCTGCTGCTGTGCTACGGCGGCACGTTCGACCCGATCCATGCGGGCCACCTGGCTATCGCCCGTGCCGCCCGCGATGCGTTGCAGGTGCCGGTGCGGCTGATCCCTGCCGCCGACCCGCCACACCGCGCGCCGCCCGGTGCCGACGCGGCGCAGCGTGCGCGCATGATCGAACTGGCCATTGCCGGCGAGCCCGGCCTGCAATTGGACCTGCGCGAGCTGCGCCGGGCACAGCGCCAGGACCGCCCGTCCTACACCTACGACACCTTGCACGACCTGCGCGAGGCCTGCGGCCCGCGGCGGCCGATCGCCTGGCTGCTCGGCGCCGACAGTTTCGCCGGCCTGCCGCAATGGCATCGCTGGCAGGAATTGGGTGAGCTGGCGCATCTGGTGGTCGCGCAACGCCCGGGCAGCCCGCTGGACGTGGCATTGGCGCCGGCCCTGGCGGCCTGGGCGCAGCCGCGCTGGGCCGACGATGCCGCGGCGCTGAGCCAGACCCCGGCCGGCCGGGTCTGGCGCCTGCGCCAACCGCTGCGCTCCGAATCGGCCAGCCAGGTGCGCGCGGCCATTGCCGAAGGCGCTGACTGGCGCGCGCTGGTGCCGGCGCCGGTTGCGGCCTATATCGCCGAGCAGGGCCTGTACGCCAGCTCCGGCACCTGAACGCGCCGCTGGCGGCGTTTGCCTATAATTCGCGCATTCCCCTCGAGTCGTCCGCTTTGACCAGCCAAGCCCAAGTCATCAAGACCCGCATTCCCACCCCGCCGCCGGCGCTGCCCGTGTTGTTGTCGACCGTGCGCGAGGCCATCGAGGAGCTCAAGGGCAAGGAGGTGGTCGAGATCGACGTACGCGGCAAGTCAAGCGTGGCCGACTACATGGTGGTGGTGTCGGGTACGTCGACGCGCCACGTCAAGTCGATTGCCGATGAAGTGGTGAAGTTCGCCAAGCGCCTGGATCTGATGCCGCTGGGCGTGGAAGGCGAGCGCGAGGCTGAGTGGATCCTTGTGGATCTGGGCGATGTGATCGTCCACGTGATGTTGCCGCGGGTACGCGAGTTCTACGCGCTGGAGCGGCTGTGGACGGTAGGCGACCAGCGCCCGGCCGATTTCGACGACGAAGCCGAAGAGGCGTGAGCGTGGCGGCGGTGCCGCGGCGATGAAGGCGCGGCTGATCGCCACCGGCGAGCGTGCGCCGGCGTGGGTGGCGCAGGGTTTTGCCGAGTACCAGAAGCGGCTGTCGCATTGGCTGCCGCTGGAGCTGGTGGAGATCGAGCCGGGATTGCGCGGCAAGGGCCGCGACGCGCAGCGGGCGATCGATGACGAAGGCCGCCGGGTGTTGGCGGCGTTGCCGAAGCAGCCCTACGTGGTGGCGCTGGACGTGCCGGGCAAACCCTACAGTTCGGAGCAGCTGGCGCAGCGGATGGCGCATTGGCGCACGCTGGGGCGCGATCTGGCATTTCTGATCGGCGGGCCGGAAGGGCACTCGGGCGAGGTGCTGAAGGTGGCCGATGAGCGGTGGTCGCTGGGGCCGTTGACGTTGCCGCACATGCTGGTGCGGTTGTTGGTGGCGGAGCAGTTGTATCGGGCGGCGGCTGTGTTGGCTAATCATCCTTATCATCGGGGATAGATGGGTTTGGTTTTTTTGTTGTTGCGGCCTGCGGCCGCTTTTTTTTGGGTTTTTTTGGGCTGATGGTTTGTGGGCTGCGGTGTTGGTGGGCTCGCATGGTTCTGTGCGTGGCAGCCGGGGGCAGGCCCTGCCAGGACACGACGTAAACCCGTCCCTGGGGTCTCGTAGGCAACATCCATGTTGCCTACGGTCCTGGCAGGGCCCGCCCCCGACTGCCCGACAGATCGCTGACGGCGGATCGGAGAGCGGCCTGGTCGGGGACGCGGGCTTGTTGATGGCTGATGGCTGGCAGCGCTGGTGGCTGTGACCTTGTAGGAGCGGCTTCAGCCGCGACAACCGAAGCCGCGATCTGGCAGATGGCAGTCGCGGCTGAAGCCGCTCCTACAAGACAGCCGGCAAAAAAAGCCCGGGCATCTCTGCCCGGGCTGGAGGAATCGCTAACGAAGGGTCAGGCGCTGATCAGTTCCAGGTCACCTTTGCACCCACGGTGAAGTAGCGGCCGATCGCGCCGCTGAAATGCAGCGGGTTGTAGTTGATCGCGCCGTAGGTCGCCGGGTCCAGCGGAGCGGTGCGGTCGAACACGTTCTGCACCGAGCCGAAGATCTCCAGGATGTCGGTCGCCTTCCAGTTCGCGGACAGGTCGAAGGTGGTGAACGAGGCCAGGGTGCAATCGCCGGGGGCCGGGGAACCGTCGGCACGGAAGTTCAGGCAGGTGTCTTCCTTGGAACCACCGGTCTCCGGCGTGTTGTCCATCGAGCTGATGTAGTTGACGATGCCGCTCACCGACCAGGCGTTGTAGTTCCACGTCGCACCGAAGTTGACGCGGTCCTTCGGCGTGCCAATGCAGTTGGTCACGTCGCAGTTGCCGTGGGTGCCGGCGTACTCGTGGGTCGTGTCGCCCTCGGTGCGCTCGAACTTGCTGATGTGGCTCCACTGCAGGTCCAGACGCAGGTCGCCGTATGCACCCAGCGGGATGTCCTGGCGGATGTCGGTGTCGATGCCCTCGACCTTGGACGAGTTGGCGTTCACATACTGCGTGTTGATCGCCAGGATGCTGCCGGTGCCCGGCACGCCGTTGAGCAGGTCGGTATCGCGCAGCACGTTGCCCGCGGCGATCGCGTCGGCGGTGGAGCCCTGGGCGATCTCGTTGGTGCGCTTGATGCGCCACGCATCGACGGTGATCGAGGTGGTGCTGGTCGGCTGCAACACGATGCCCAGGCTGTAGCTCTTGGACTCTTCCGGGGTCAGGTCCGGGTTCGGCGTGGTGATGATCGCTACCGGCTGCAGACCGCAGTCATCCTGGGTGCCGCCCGGGGCCGGCGTGCCGTTCGGGCAGCGCACCGGGTCCAGCGCGTTGGAGAACGCGGCCAGGCCGCCATCGCCGTTCTCGGCCGGGTTCGGCGCGCGGAAGCCTTCGGCATAGGTACCGCGCAGGGCGAACCAGTCGACCGGGTTCCACTTGAAGCCGACCTTCGGCTTCACCGCGTCGTCGCCGCTCTCGTACTTGTCATAACGCGCCGCGGCGTTCAGTTCCAGGGTCTCGAGCACTGGCGCGTTCAACTCGACGTAGCCGGCATACACGTTCTGCGTGCCGTCGTAGGCCGAATAGCCGAGGCCGATGATGTCGCCGATGTCGGTGTAGCTCTGCGGCGTCAGCGAGTTCTTGGTGCGGCGCCACTCGGTGCCGAAGGCGATCGACAACGGGCCGCCGGCCAGGTCAACCAGCCCGCGCGAAGCAGTGAAGTCGAACATGTCCAGGCTGGAGCGCGCGTAGGCGCGGATTTCCGGCGAGATGAAGTCGTACAGGCTCTGCGGGTTGGCGTCCGAGCCCAGGCCGATATTCCACACGCCGCCCGGGCAGGCCGGATCGCTCAGCGCGCACTGCACCGCGCTGTAGCGCAGGAAGCCGCTGCGCTTGTTGACCAGGCTGGTCGACGAATGCAGGTAGGCGGTGTCGTAGTCCCACTCGCCCCAGGTGCCCTTGACGCCTGCCAGGAAGCGGATGAACTCGTTGGTGTTGTTGGTCACGCGCGAGCCCACATCGGCGGCGTTGTAGCGCACGCGCACGGCTTCGCCCGGGAACGGGTTGTCCGGATGGTCCGGGCCGAGCACGGTGGCACCCGGGCCGCTGTTGGCGTTGACCGGCCCGCCGGGATAGCCCCAGGCGCCAGACACGTTGGAGGGCGTGTTGCGGAACGTGGTCTTCTTCTTTGAATAACCCATTTCCACGTAGATCTCGGCGTTGTCGCCCACGGCGAAGCTGGCGCGGCCGAACACGTTGGCGTACTTCTCCTCGGGCGTCAGGTCACGCCAGTTGGCCATGTCCCACAGGCAGCCGCCGCCGGCATCCTGCGGCGACACGTTGGAGAGCTGGTCGCAACCGGGCAGCGACACCAGCAGGCCGGTGGCCGGGTCGAACACGCTGCCGACCTGCGAGTTGCCGCCGCCCGAGCCGCCGCCCGTAATCGAGCCGCCGAGGAACTGACTGCCGCCGGCGCTGTAGCCCCACGGCCGCAGGTCGCCGGTGCCGATCCAGTCGCGGTTGCGGCGGTCGGAGACCTTGATCGCGTCGGACTCGCCGACATCCAGGCTGAAGAACGCGTTCCAGCCGTCTTCGGCGAGGCTGCCGGTACCGGCGGTCAGCGTGGCCTTCTTCTGGTCGCCGTCGCCTTCTTCGGAGATGCCGTAGGAGCCACGCAGGATGGCGCCGGTGAAGTCGCTGCGCAGGATGATGTTGACCACGCCGGCGATGGCGTCCGAACCGTAGATCGCCGAGGCGCCGTCCTTGAGCACTTCCACGCGCTCGACGGCATCGAGCGGAATGGTGCTCAGATCCGTGAAGACCTTCTGCCCGTCATCGGCCAGGCCATAGGTCGCCATGCGGCGCCCGTTCAGCAGCACCAGCGTCGAGCCGGCGCCGAGGCCGCGCAGCGAGATGCCGGCGCCGCCGCCGGCAAAGCCGTTGCCGAAGGTCTTGGGAATGGAGCCAGAGCCGTCGGCGGTGAGCGTCTGCAGGTACTCGGCTACCGTGGTCTTGCCGGTGCGGTCGATGTCCTGGCGGGTCACCACCTGTACTGGCGACGGGGTCTCGGTGTTGGTGCGGGGGATGTTGGAGCCGGTGACCGTGATCCGGTCCAGGTTCGTCGCCGCTTCCTGGGCGAGCGCGGGCAGCGCGGCGCTCGGGGCAAGGATGGCGAGCAGGGAAGCGAACAGGGGCGTACGGCGGCGCGGGGGAGTGGTGGTGGCGTGGCGAATCACGGCTCTCTCCTGACAAAAAGTGAAAAAACTCGGCAAATATGTCGGGAGGGGGAACCGACCTTGCCGAATTTGGTTTTTTTCAGGTGATTGAGTAGTGAAGAATTACTTAATGCGCACCGTTCATGTTGCGCTGGTGTAAAGGTTCATGAAGCTTGATCGGGGCTAACTCACGCTGTCCAACGCTGCCATCAGCGGCTGCAAGCCGGCCGCATAGGGCGCCCACTTCGGTTGTTCCTGCAGCTTCGGCGTGGCGCGCACCTGCACGGCGCTGGCCGTGACCACGCCGCGTTGCCTGCCTTGGGTGCTGAGCATGGCCGGGGCGTAGTCGATGCCGCAGAACGCGGCGACTTCGCGCATCACCGCCTCGGGTTCGCGCAGCAGGCGCGCGTAGGACACATCGAGGACGCGGCCAGGCAGACGCTGATGCCAATGCGCCATCAGGCGCTGATACAGGCGGTGGTACTGGCCGAGCTCATGCAGGTCGTAACTGTAGGGATTGGCTTCGGAGAACAGCTCGCGCAGGTTGGAGAAGCAGGTCTCGACCGGGTCGCGCACCATGTGCAGGATCCTTGCCTGCGGCAGTGCCGCGGCAATGAAGCCGAGGTTGAGGAAGTTGGAGGGCAGCTTGTCGGTGAAGCAGGCCTGCCCGTCGACCCGCCACGCCGTACTGCGCAGGTAGCGCTGGCCGGCCACGGCAAGATCGATCGCGCCGGCGCGGCGCACGATCTCTTCGTCCAGCACGCCGCGGCAGTGGTGGTCGGTGGCGTGGCGCATCGCGCTGGTGAAGTCGTAGAGCTCGCCGATGCCCTTTACCTGGTTCGAGCCGCACAGCATCTGCTCGAGCAAGGTGGTGCCGGAGCGATGCATGCCGACGATGAACAGTGGACGTGCGCTGTGGTCCGATATCTCGGCCGGAGCCGAGGACGCCAGCGGCGGCAGCGCCTGCAATGCATCGAACAATTGCCGGGTGCGCGCGGCATCGTAGTCCAGCGTGCCGCGCTTGTGCGCGCAGCCGCGCAGCAGGGCCTGCCAGGCGCCGTCGAAATCGCCGAGATCATCCAGTGTCTTGTGCAGCGCGAATTCCAGCAGCGCGTTGTCGGCCGCGCTGCGTCCGGGCCGGCCCAGTTCGCGGCGGATGGCCTGGGCGCCATTGCGTTCGGGCGTCTGCCGCGACAGCGTGGCGCGCAGCCAGTAGCTCTGGGCGATTTCCGGCGCGCGTCGCTGCGCGCGCACCACGTCCTGCTCGGCGTCGTCGAAGCGGCCCAGGTACATCAGCACCTGCGCCCTGGCCAGCAGCGTGGGCGGATAGTCCGGATCGGCGCGCCGCGCTTCGTCCAGGTAGACGATCGCCTGCTCGGGCAGGTTGGCGTAGGTCAGGTGCGAGGCGGCGGTGATCAGGGCTGGCACCGGCATTCGCGAAGGCGGGCCGATGCGCTGCAGGGCTTCGCGCAATGCCGGTATGGCATTGAAGGTACGCAGCCGCGCGATCATCTGCACCCGCTGCGCCGCGCTGGCCTCGGCGCTGTGGTGGGCGCGCAGGATGTAGTCCTCGGCGGCACGGTAATGGCCGGCCAGCGAATGCAGATAGGACAGTTCGAGCAGGCTGGCCACGCGCCCTGGCGCCAGCGCCAGCACGGTCTCGTGGCAGGCAATGGCCTGGGCAAACCCACCCTGGGCCGCGTACTGCTCGGCCTGGGCGCTCAGCGCGGCGATGCGGGTAGCCGCCGCGGTGCTGCTCATGCCTGGCCGCCTTGCAGGCGCGCGGCCAGCGGCGCCAGCGGTTCGGCATAGCGCTGCCACGCGCCGAGTGCGCGGCGATGCACGGGCGCGCGCACCTGTGCGCTGCTGGCGGTGCTGACCGGCGCGGCATTGCGTTCGGGCTGCGCCAGGCCCGGCCATGGCGGCAGTTGCAGGAACTCCAGCAGCGGGGCAAGCGTGGCTTCGGTGTCTTCCACCAGTGCACGATAGTCCACCACGCGTACCGAGGCCGGCGCCTGTGCCTGCCAATGGTCCATCCAGCGCTGCGCGAGGGCGACTTCATCGGCCAGCGTGCCGAAGGCGTAGCTGTAGGCGTAGGCGCCGCCCTGGAACAGTTCCTTGAAGTTGGAGAAGGCCACGTCCATCGGCTCGCGGCGCACGCAGAGAATGCGCGCCTGCGGCAGCGCGGCCAGGATCAGCGGCACTTCGTACAGATTGCGCGGGTGCTTGTCGATGGCCGCGGCGGTGGCCGGCGCGGCGCGGCGCAGGCGCTGCAGGTAGCCGTGGCCGATGCCCTGCATGTCCTGGCTGGCGAGAAACGCCTGCGGATCGGCGCAGTGGCACAGGCCGCTGTAAAACTGGCCGGACCCTTCGCTGGCGGCGGCGACCAGGTCGTTGCGCTCGCCAGCGCTGGTGACCCAGCCATGATTGCCGAGCATGCGGTCGAGCAAGGTGGTACCGGAACGCGGCAGGCCGAGGATGAAGATCGGACGTGGCTGCGCGGCCTGGGTGATCGGCGGCGCCGGTGGCAGCGCGCCGGCCATCAGCGCCCGGGCATTGGCGCGCGCACGCGCGCCGCGCTGGTCGCCGCCATGAGCATCGAGCAGGCGCGCCATGATCGCCGCGCCTTCGGCCAGGGCGGCCCAGGCCGGCGCGCGCTCGTCGGCGGCGTCCAGTTCGTGGAAGAGGGCGTAGAGCAGTTGCGCGCGGTCGGCTTCCGATCGCGCCGCGGCCAGTGCGCGTTGCAGGCGGCCGACGCGCGCGGGGCTGCCCTCGGGCCGCAACTTGGCAATGGCCCAGTGCACGTCGGCCTGGTTCGGGTCCAGCGCCAAGGCCTGCTCATAGCAATCGGCAGCGGTATCGAGCTGACCCAGGTACTGGTGCAACTGTCCGCGGGTAAAGCGCAACAGCGGGTGGGTGCCGGTGCGTGGCTCGATCGCATCGAGCATGCGCAGCGCATCCTCGTAGCGCCCGGCCAGCCACAAGTGCTGCAGCAGCGCCGGCGATTGCCGCAGCACCTGCGGGTCGTGCAGGTCGGCGCCGAGAACGACGGAGGCCACTTCGGCTTCCTCGGAAAAATCCAGCAGGCGCCGGGTGACATGGGCCAGGTGACGGCTGCTGCCGCCCAGGCGCGCGGCATCGGCGGCGCGCAGGGCGCACTGGTGGGCCTGGCGATACTGGTCGGCGTCCTGCGCGAAGCGCGACAGCCGCAGCAGCGCGGGAATGTGCTGGGCGTGCAGCGCGAGGATCGCGGCATACGCCTGGTGCGCGGCGCCGAAGTCGCCGCTGCCTTCATGGGCCTGGCCTTCTTGCCAGAGCTGGTCGAGCCTTGCTTGCATTCGTGGTTCCGAAACGGGCCCGGAAAGAACGGCCGCCTTGCGGCGGCCGTTGGAGCAAAGAGCCGTGTTGCTCGTTGTTGTAGGTACGGCAGTGGATCAGAAGTCGTACTGCACCATGAAGCGGAACGAGCGCGGTGCCTGGGTGCTGCGATAGACACCATAGGTGTCCAGCGGCGTGCCGGTGGCATCGTCCTCGGCTTCGTCCGACACCGCGGTGACCTTCTGCTGGTCGAACACGTTGAAGATATCGACCTTGAACTGCAGGCCCGGTGCCCACTTCGGCAGGTAGGCCACGTTGAGGTCGAGCGTGTTGGTCCACGGCAGGCGGCCGGCGGTACCGCGCGGGCGGGCCTCGGACGGGCCGGTGCCCCCGACTTCGGTGGTGCCGCAGCGGAAGAACGAGGAACCGTACGGGTGGATGTTGTCGCCGTTCCACGGGTACAACACGCCCAGGCAGTTCTTCGGCCGGCCCGACTGCACCAGCAGGTTCGCACCCAGCGACCACTCGTCGGTGAACTGGTAGTTGCCGAAGATCTTGATGCTGTGGCGGCGGTCGTTGGGCAGGTAGCCGTAGGAATCGACCATCAGTTCCTTGTAGTCGAAGTCCTGGGTCACGCTGGTGTCACCCTGGCCGATGTCCGACTTCACGCCGCCTTCGGTGTTGCCCTTGTTCCAGGCGATGGTCCACGAACCCTGGAAGAAGAACTTGTCCCAGCTGCCGTCCCAGAACAGCTCGACGGCCTTGTAGGTGCGGCGCGCCTTGGGCGAGAGCAGGTCGGCGTCGATGGTGTACTCGGTGAGCTGGCCGTTGCCTTCGATGTCGGTCAGGAACACCGCATCCTTGCCCGGGTTGAACATGCGGCAGTACGGGAAGCCATCGTTCGGCAGCACCGGGTCATAGCCGTCGGCCACGGCCTGGTTGTAGATCGGCGTGTAGTCGCAGTTGTCGTCGATGGCGGCCTTTAGCTTGCGGTAGATGCCGCGCGCGCCGATCGACTGGTGGTCGGTGATCTGGCTCTGGAAGCCCAGGATGTACTCGTCCTGGTACATCGGGTCGAGGTTGGTGGCGGCAATCGTGGCCGGGTTCTTCGGCTCGCCGAATTCGCCGTTGATGTAGGTCAGGCCACCGCGCGGGGTGAGCCCGGTCGGCGCGCCGGTAACCGGATCAACGCCGGTGTAGTAGTAGTTCTGGCGGGTGTACAGCGAGGCGCTGGCGCCGCGCACGGCCACGCTCGGGGTCAGCGGCAGCGCGTAGCGGCCGGCGTTGCCGTAGATCTTCAGCGACGAGTCGCCGAGCACGTCCCAGGAGAAGCCCAGGCGCGGACCGAACTGCTTGTCGATCTTGACGTACTGCTGGCCTTCGCCGTTGTAGTTCTCGAAGGTGTCCCAGCGCGCGCCGAGGTAGGCCAGGAAGGTGTCGGTGATCTTCCAGCTGTCCTCGACGTACATCGCCCACTGCTTGAGCTTGACCTCGGTGCCCTGGTTGACGATCTGCTCGCGCACGATGTCGAACTCGTCGCCGTTGGGCTGCTCGCTGCCATCAGGGTTGACCGTCGAGTAGCGCCACAGGCGGCCGCCCTCGATCGAGGTGCCGGCCACCGACTTGTAGTCGTCGCGGTCGTAGCCGAAGCGGACCAGGTGATCGCCCAGCGACCATTCGAAGTCCACGCGGAACTGGTCGCGGGTGTCTTCGGAATCGCGGCGGTCGATCGCGTCGTTGGTGATGTTGCAGAACGACTCGATTTCGCCACCGGTCGCCAGCTGGCGGTACAGCGGGCGCACGTCGGTCACGCGCGGGCAGCCGGTGGCCGGGTTGTTGAGGTCGCCGTCGTACTGCACCAGGGTGCCATCGGCGGTGCGCAGGTGCTGGTTGCGCTTGAAGGTGCCGTGGCCGTACAGCGCCGACATGGTGAAGGTGTCGGTGAAGTAGCCGGTGTACTTGCCGATGTAGTTCTCGCCGCCGTTCTCTTCAAAGTTGGTGCCGACGTAGGCGCCGTTGCTGTCCTGGAAGGCGGTTTCGGTCTTGGTCTTGTCGCTGAAGCTGGTGAACTCCAGCTTGTTGCTGTCGTTGATGTCCCAGTCCAGCTTGACCAGCCAGTTCGGGTTCTTGACCTCCTCATCGCCGGCGCGGTCGCCGAAGGGGGTCGCCGCCAGCGTGTTCTCGTTCTTGCCGTACGACACCAGGCCGTAGGCGAACAGGCGGTCCTTGACCAGCGCGCCGGAGGCCCACGCCGAGGTGATCAGCGAGTTGGCATCCACGTCCGAGTTGTCCTGCGCCAGCGCGCCATACTCGCCGGACAGCGGGTTGCGGAAGTAGTAATTCACCGTGTCCGACTGCAGCGCGCGCGGCGAGTAGAACACGTTGCCGCCGGCATGGAACTCGTTGGTACCGCGCTTGGTGATCTGGTTGACCACACCGCCCGTGGAGCGGCCGAACTCGGCGCCGTAGCCGCCGGTCTTGACCTGCTGCTCGGCGATGGCCTCGAAGGGCACCTTGGAGAAATTGAGGTTGCGGAACGTATTGGTGACGTTGAAGCCGTTGATGAAGTACTGGTTCTCGGCCACCGACGAACCGCCGAACGAGGCCAGGTTGCCGAAGGCCGCATCGCCGCGCACCGTGCCCGGCGCCAGCAACGCGACCGAGGTGGCATCGCGCGCCACCGGGATCTTGGCGATCTGCTCGGCGGTGAGGATGGTGGTCGATTCCACCGAGGAGACGTCGATCGGGTTCACCGCGCCGGTGGCGCGGACCTGCACGGTGTCCAGCGTGGCCGCATCGTTGCGCAGGTTGGCGAAGTTGACCGGGGTGCCGGTGCCGACGTTGACGTTGACGCCTTCGCGGGTGGCGGTGGCGCCATCGGTACCGGTGTAGGTGACGTTGTAGCTGCCGGTCGGCAGCGCGGAGAAGCGGTAGGTGCCGTCGTTGCCGACGGTGATGGAGCGTTGGAAGCCGGTTGCCGGATTCTGGATCTGTACCGTGGAGCCTGCGCCCGCCTGGCCGAAGATGGCGCCGGAGGTATTGGACTGGGCGTAAAGCGTGGGGCTGAAGCAGATGCCTAGGGCGAGGCTGAGCGCGGAGCGCTGCAGGGCCCGTTTGGTTCGGTGATTGACTGCCACTAGCTCTCTCTCCTGAGTAGGGTTCATCGGTCTGTCGCGTGCAAGGCCTGTCGGTCATGCATGAATGGCGACATTCAGAATCTACTCAGGTTTAAGTGCGGCGTCACGGAAATTTCATGCAAACACCACAAATGTGACTTGGGTGGGTTTTTCCTGACAGCGATGGTTATGAGTGCAAAAGCCGGCATCATCCGGCAACGTCGTTGATTTTCTTCCGTACTGTGGCGAATTGTGTGAGGCGGCCCCGCCTGGCGCGGCCGCCCCCGGTCTTGTTCACCGCGATAGTGAAAACGCGACTGGAACCAGGCCGACGGCTTCGACCGGCTGGCCTTCGCTCAGGGCGGGACGGAAGCGCCAACGCTTCAGGACCTGATCGCGCGCAGCCCTGTCCAGCACGTGGTGGCCGCTGCTGCGGGCGATGTCCACGGCGATGGGCTGGCCGTTGATGTCCACGTGCACTTGCAGCAGCACCGTGCCCTCCAGGCGATCGAGCAGAGCGCTGCGCGGATAGGTCGGCGGCGGCGCTTGCAGGTATTGCAGGCTGGCGCCGGGCAGCGTCGGCGACAGGTCGGTGGCCGGGCCGGTGTCGGTGGCTGGCGTGGTGGTCGGCTCGGCAGCGGGCTCGGCCAGGGCCGCTTCGGTACTGGTGGCTGCGGGCAGTGCGGTGGGGGTTTGCGGCGCGGCCTGGTGGATGGGGACAAGCGGTTGTGGCGGCTGCGGTGTGCTCGGTTCGAGCGGCAGCGGCACCGGTGGGGCGGGCAGGGTTACGGGGATTTGCCAGCGCGGGGTGGGTACGCTGGGAACGGGCAGCGGAGTGCGCTGAGTCAGTGGGATCAGCAGGAGCAGCAGCGCCAGCAGGTGCAGCGCGATGGCGGTGCTGAGGGCGAGGATGCGCGAGGGGTCGAAGCGGAAAGCGAAGGGCGAATATTGCGTGCGAACCATGATCCACCTCCTGGAAAGGAACTGCGGAAAGGAACTGCACAGATGTCCTGGTGTGCGGGACAGCGCCTGCACCTGGATATTCGGCTTGGGCGCCGGGAATTGGATAGCGGCGGCGTGTGAGTCGTTGGGCTGCCGTTTGGGATTGACGACCTGGCCGCGCGCGTTCGCCCGGGCTCCTACAGCGGCCCCCAACCGCGGCAATAACCAACCGCGGCAATAAAGAAGGGCGCCCCTCACAAGGCGCCCCTCTCGCCACACAGCAAACGCGCGAGATCAGCGCGCCAGCTCGAAGCTCACATCCAGGTTCACCGACAACGTCGACTCGCCCGGCGCCACCGGCGTATCCATCGCCGCGCTTTGCGCGCGCGCGGCCATCATCATCACCGGGCGCACGCCACCCCCGCGGCCTTCGGAAATGCTGACGATGCGGCGCACCTTCAGGCCCAGCGCGCGGGCATAGGTCTGCGCGCGGGCCTGCGCCTTTTCCAGGGCGGCCAGGCGCGCTTCGTCATAGACCGGTTCGGGCTGGTCGATCTCGAAGGAAGGGCCGTTGATCTGGTTGGCACCCTGTGCGGCGAGCGCGTCGAGCACCTTGCCCAGGCGCGAGATGTCGCGGACCTTGAGGCTCACGGTGTTGCTGGCCTGGTAGCCAGTGATGCGCGGCGCGGTGCCGTCCTTGTACTGGTACTGCGGGCTCAGGTTGATGCCGCTGGTCTGCACGTCCTTCTCGGCGATGCCGGCGGCCTTGATCGCCGCCATCACCTTGCTCATCTGCTCGGCGTTCTGGCGCATGGCGGCATTGCCGTCGACGGCCTCGGTGACAACGCCGGCCGACAGCCTGGCCACATCCGGCACGCGGCTGGCTTCGGCTTCGGCCGAGATGTTGAGGATGGTGCCATCTGCGGGCAGGGTGTAGGCAGGCGAGGTCTGGGCCTGGGCGGTCATGGCGATGGCCAGTGGGCTGAGGGACAGGGCGAGCAGGAAGGGCTTGAGGCGGGCGCGCATTCGACATTCCTTGAGGATGGGCGCGGCCAGCGTGATTTCGTGACGATGAACCGCCTGTGAGTCGAGCGTGACCAACCCTTGCACACGGGGTCGCAGGTTATGCTTCGCCGATGCTCTGGCTTGCTTCCCGTTCCCCCCGTCGCCTTGAACTCCTGCAGCGCCTCGCCGTCCCCTTCCAGGTCCTGGACCTGGAGGTGCCGGAAGTGCGTGGCGCGGGCGAAGCGGCGCACGACTATGTGCGCCGCGTGGCGCTGGACAAGGCGCGCACCGGCCTGGCCGCGGTGGCCGCCGACGATCCGCAGGCGCGGGTGCTCGGCGCAGACACCGAGGTGGTGCTCGGCGACCGCGTGTTCGGCAAGCCGGCCGATGCGCACGATGCCGCCGCCATGCTGCGCGCGTTGTCCGGGCGCGAGCACCAGGTCATCACCGTCGTCGCCTTGGCCAGCGCTGGCACCGAGCCGCGCTGCAGCGCCGTGGAAACCACGGTGCGCTTCGCCGAACTGGACGAGGCGGCCATCGCTGCCTATGTCGCCACTGGCGAGCCGATGGGCAAGGCCGGCGCCTATGCCATCCAGGGCCGCGCCGAAAGTTTTGTCCAGCACCTGTCCGGCAGCTACTCCGGGGTGATGGGCCTGCCGCTGTACCAGACCTCGCAATTGCTCAACGCCTCCGGAGCGCCCTGATGTCGGAAGAGATTCTGGTCAACGTGACCCCGCGCGAGACCCGCGTGGCGGTGATCGAAAACGGCATGTTGCAGGAACTGCACATCGAGCGCGGCTGGCGCCGCGGCGTGGTCGGCAACATCTACAAGGGCAAGGTGCAGCGGGTGATGCCGGGCATGCAGGCGGCCTTTGTCGAGGTCGGCCTGGAACGAGCGGCCTTCCTGCATGCCAATGACGTGGTCCGCGCCGCGCCGGCCGGGGTGGTGGAGTCCGGCGAGCCGCCGCTGACCCCGGCCACCGCCGTGCCCATCGTCGAGTTGCTGCGCGATGGCCAGGACATCGTGGTGCAGGTGGTCAAGGACCCCATCGGCAGCAAGGGCGCGCGCCTGACCACGCAGATCAGCATTCCCTCGCGCTATCTGGTGCTGCTGCCGCAGTCCAAGGTGGTCGGGGTCTCGGCGCGGATCGAGGACGAGGCCGAGCGCGCCCGCCTCAAGGGCATCGTCACCGAGCTGGCGGCCAGCCATGGCGGCTACGGCTACATCATCCGCACCAATGCCGAGGGCCAGCCGGCCGAGGCGCTGGCCGAGGACATCGCCTACCTGTCGCGGGTGTGGAACGTGGTCGAGCGCCGCGGCCGCGAGTCGGCGCCGTGCAGCATCATCTACGAAGACCTGAGCCTGCCGTTGCGCTCGGTGCGCGACCTGATCCGCAAGGACGTGGACAAGGTCAAGGTCGACTCCAACGAGACCTTCGCCCAGTTGCAGGCGTTCGTTGCCAAGTACATGCCGGTGCTGGCCGAGCGCATCGAGCTGTACACCGGCGACCGTCCGATCTTCGATCTGTACGGTGTCGAGGACGAGATCGGCCGCGCGCTGGAGAAGCAGGTACCGCTGAAGTCCGGCGGCTACCTGGTGATCGACCAGACCGAAGCGATGACCACCATCGACGTCAACACCGGCTCGTTCGTCGGCCAGCGCAACCTCGAAGAGACCGTGTTCCGCACCAACCTGGAAGCCGCGCAGTCGGTGGCCCGGCAGCTGCGCCTGCGCAACCTGGGCGGGATCATCATCATCGACTTCATCGACATGGACGACCCCGAGCACCGCCGCCAGGTGCTGCGCACGCTGGAGAAGTCGCTGGCGCGCGACCATGCCAAGACCACCGTCTACGACTTCTCGCCGCTGGGGCTGGTCGAGATGACCCGCAAGCGCACCGTCGAGAGCCTGGAGCGGCAGCTGTCCGAGCCCTGCCCCGAATGTGGCGGGCGCGGCAGCATCAAGACCACCGAGACGGTGACCTACGAGATCTTCCGCGAGATCACCCGCGCCGTGCGCCAGTTCGACGCGGCGCGGCTGCTGGTGATCGCCTCGTCCAAGGTGGTGGCGCGCATTACCGACGAGGAGTCGACCGCGGTGGCCGAGCTGGAGGAATTCCTCGGCAAGACCATCAGCTTCCAGTCCGACGACCAGTACCTGCAGGAGCAGTTCGACGTGGTGTTGCTGTGAGGCAGCCGCCTCGCGGCGCGCCGGGTGGCGTTGCGCTCGAGTTCGGCCAGGGACTGGCATGCTGTGCGCTTCCCCACGTTCTGCACGCCTGACCGCGCTATCCGATGCCCACGCCGCTGCGCCGCCGTCTCCGCCTGACCCGTCGTTACGCCAGCTATGCGCTGGCGCTGGGCGTGGTGGTGCTGGCGCTGGTGGTCGGCGCGCTCAGCCAGGTGCTGCCGCTGGTGGAGCGGCAGCCGCAGAAGGTCGAAGCCTGGCTCAGCGCCCGCGCCGGGCAGCCGGTGCGTTTCGACGCGATGCGCACCGAATGGACGCGGCGCGGCCCACTGCTGCGCCTGCAGGGCCTGCGCATTGGAGCGCATGATGGCGTGCGCGTGGGCGAGGCCGAGGTGCTGGTGGCAATGTATTCCGGCTTGTTGCCGGGGCGTTCGCTGACCGAACTGCGCTTGCGCAACCTGGCCTTGACCCTGCTGCGCGCCGATGACGGTGCCTGGTCGGTGCAGGGCCTGCCGACCACCGGCAGCGGTGACCCGCTCGACGCGCTGCGCCGGCTCGGCGAGCTGCAGGTGGTCGGGGGCCGCCTGCAAGTGCGGGCGCCCGGCATCGGCGTGGACACCACCTTGCCGCGCATTGACCTGCGCCTGCGCGTCAATGGCGAGCGCGTGCGCGCCGGTGGCCGCGCCTGGATCGACACCGCCGGCGCGCCGGTCAGTGCCGTGCTGGATTTCGATCGCCGCAGCGGCGACGGCGATGCCTATGCCGCCGCGGCGCCGGCCGAACTTGGCGCCTGGGCGCCCCTGCTGAAGGCCGCCGGCGTGCAACTGATCGGCGGGCAGGGCCGCGCTCAGCTGTGGGCCGAGCTGAAAGCTCATCGCATCGTCGGCTTGACCACGCAGGCCGACCTCAGCGGCGTGCGCCTGCGGGGCACCGCCGCGGCTGGCGCGCCCGCGCCACTGCTGCGCTGGGACCGCCTGCAGGCGAGCCTGCGCTGGCGCACCAGCGCTGATGGCTGGCGCCTGGACGCGCCGTTGCTGCGGGTGACCGCTGGCGGCAAGGCGCAGCCGATGGATGGCCTGACCCTGGCTGGTGGCCGCCACTATGCCGCGATCGGCCGCAACCTCGATGTCTCGCCACTGCTGGCCGTGCTCGGCCTCACCGACCGGGTCGAACCGGGCCTGCGGCAATGGCTGCGCCGATCACAGCCGCGCCTGCGTCTGGGCCGCCTGCAACTGGTGGGAGAACAGGGCGGCAAGCTCTGGGCCGAGGGCCGCGTCGATGAGCTGGCCTTCGCCACCACCGGGCGTGCGCCGGGGCTGAGCGGCCTGCAGGGCGAATTTGAAGGCGACGGTGATGGCGTGCGCCTGCGCCCGGACCCGTCCGCGTTGTTGCGCTTCGACTGGCCGAGCGGCTTTGGCGTGGTCCACGAACTGCGTCTGGCCGGCGACATCGTCGGCTGGCGCGAAGGCGCCGGTTGGCAGATCGGCACGCCCGCGCTACGCGTGCAGGCGCCGCAATACGCGGCCGAGGTGCGTGGCGGCGTGCTGTTCCAGGCCGATGGCACCCGCCCGCGCCTGGAACTGGCGGCGAAGATCGACGACGCGCCGGTGCCGGTCGCCAAGATGTTCTGGATCCACTCGAAGATGAGCCAGAACGCGATCAACTGGCTGGACATGGCCCTGGCTGGCGGCACGGTCACACACGGCGTGGGCCTGGTCAGCGGCGATCTGGATCAGTGGCCCTTCACCCACCAGGACGGCCGCTTCGAGGCCACCGGGCAGATTCGCGACGGGGTGATCCGCTTCCAGCGCGACTGGCCGGCGATGGAAAAGGTCGACGCGGACGTAGCCTTCATCGGCAACGGCTTCCAGTTGCAGGGCCATGGCGACCTGGCCGGCGTGGCGGTGGACCGCTTCGACGCCGGCATCGCCGATTTCGCCGAGGGCGACCTGTACGTGCGCGCGCACACCGGCAGCGACGCGGCGCGCCTGCTGGCGATGCTGCGGCAGAGCCCGCTGCACAAGAGCTACGGCGAAACCCTCGACAACGTGGTTGCCAGTGGCCCGGCCGAGACCGACTTCGACCTGCTGCTGCGCCTGCATGGCGGCCCGGGCGGGCATCTGCGCGGCCAGGTCGCGCTCAATGGCGCCAAGCTCGCCGACAAGCGCTGGGACCTGCAGTTCGAGCAGGTGCAGGGCAAGGCCGCCTACAGCAATGAAGGTTTCGCCGCCGAGGGCTTGGCGGTGCGCCACAAGGGCAATGCCGGCACCCTGGATTTGCGTGCCGGCAACGCAGTGCGGGATTCGGCGCAGGCGTTTGAAGCCAGCTACGGCTCGCTGCTCGATGCCAAGGACTTGTTCGACCGCGCACCGCAGATGGAATGGCTGCGGCCCTATGTGCATGGCGCGTCGAACTGGCGCATCGGGGTGAGCCTGCCGCGCGCGGAGCCGGGCAAGCCGGAGGCGGCCAGCCACCTGCGGCTGGATTCGGATCTGATCGGCACGACGCTGGATTTGCCGGCGCCGCTGGACAAGGCCGCCGAGCGCGCGCTGCCGACGCGGGTCGACGTGTCGCTGCCGCTGGGCAGTGGCGAGGTTGATGTGGCCTTTGGCGAGCGCGTGGCCGTGAAGGCGGTGACACGCGGCGAGCAGACCGGCGTGCGCGTGGTGATGGGCAGCGGCAGCGTGAGCGACGCGCCGCCCGCGCATGGTCTGGTGGTCAGCGGCCACACCGATTCGCTGGACGCGATGGACTGGATCAGCCTGGCCCGTGGCGGCAGTGGCGATGCTGGCAGCAGCCTGCCGCTGCAGCAGGTGGATGTGCTGGCCGACCGCCTGTTGCTGGTCGGTGGCGCGTTTCCGCAGACACGCTTGCGCCTGAAGCCACAGCGCGACCTGATCGCCGTGCAGCTCGACGGGCCTGCATTGCAGGGAACCTTGCAGGTGCCCAACGCCGACGGCGCGGTGGTCAGTGGCGACTTGCAGCGACTGCATTGGCAATCGGCGGCGGCGCCGGCGCCGGCGGCCAGCAGTGATGCCGCAACTGATGCAGCCGCGGTGAGCCCGGCGCTGGCGCAGACGGTGCCGGAGCCGCAGCGGCGCGCGGTGGACGAGATCGACCCGGCCAGGCTGCCACCGCTGGCGCTGGACGTGGCTGACCTGCAGTTGGGCAAGCTCAATCTTGGCAAGGCGGTGCTGCGCACGCGGCGCCTGTCCGACGGCCTGCAGCTGGACCAGCTGCAATTGCATTCGGCCGATCAGGACATCGCGCTGACCGGTGCGTGGCGCGGCAAGGGCACGACGGCGACGACGCGGCTGTCGGCGCGGCTGGACAGCCGCAACCTCGGCGATCTGGTGCGCGACCTGGGCTTTGGCGGGCAGTTGCGCGCGGGCGAAGGCGAGTTGTTGCTGGACGCCGGTTGGCCAGGAGCGCCGACGGCGTTCAAGGTGGCGGCGCTGGAGGGCAACCTGAAGGTGTCGGCGCGCAACGGGCAATTGCTGGAGGTGGAGCCGGGCGCGGGGCGGGTGCTGGGCTTGCTGAGCGTGGCGCAGTTGCCGCGGCGCTTGATGCTGGATTTCCGCGATTTCTTTTCCAAGGGTTTCGCTTTCAACAAGGTGGAAGGCGAGGTGCGTTTCGACGAGGGTCGGGCGCAGACGAACAAGGTGCGGATCGAGGGGCCGGCGGCGGATATCGACATCCGCGGTGCTGCGGATTTGCGGCAGCAGCAGTTCGATCAGACGATCGAGGTGCATCCGAAGTCGGGCAATCTGCTGGCGGTGGTGGGGGCGGTGGCGGGCGGCCCGGTGGGCGCGGCGGTGGGTGCGGCGGCCAATGCGGTGTTGTCCAAGCCGCTGGGTGAGTTGGGGGCGCGGACGTACCGGGTGACGGGGCCGTGGAAGGACCCGAAGGTCGAGGTCGTCGGTCGCGACGACGAGCCCGAAAAACCGCAAAAGCCCGAAAACACAAAGAACTGACCGAAGCCCTTGTAGGAGCGGCTTCAGCCGCGACCGCGCGTTGTCAGTTTTCTTTGCGCTCGTATGGAGGCGGCTGTTCGTGGTCTATCGCGCAGCGCCCGGGGGCAGGCCCTTTCGGGACACGCGGTGAACCCATCCCTGGGGCTGCTAGACGCCATCCATGGCGTCTAGCGTCCCGAAAGGGCCTGCCCCCGGGCGCCCGACAGATCCACGCGACCGGACGCGCAAGCGGGGCTACGAGCCGAGATTCTCACTGGGGTCATCCTCCGCCCGCACAAACCCTGGCAACCGCAGCTTGGTGCGGTGCCCGGGCTGCGGCATATCGCTGTCGCCGGTCAGGCCGCGGAAATAGCCGCGTTGCCAGCGCTCGCGGGAGGCGGGCGATTGCGGGTCGTTGAGGTCCTGCAGGAACTGGCCGCGGCTCTGGGTCCATTGCAGGTACAGGCGTTCCAGGTCGGGAGCGTCGGCGAGCGGGCGCCATTGCGCGCTGCATTCGTCGAGCAGGCCGCGTTGTAGCGGGAACAGGTGGCAGAACGGTTCGCCGGCCTGGAAGCGCACGCGGCCGGGGCGGGTGAAGCGCCAGTTCATGGTGAAGGTGTAGGGGCTCCAGTCGGTCTCGACGATGCCGGTCAGGCCGGCAATGCCGTCCTTGGGACGGTTGACCGGGCCGCCGACCATCAGATCGATGCCTTCCTCGGTGCGGAACAGGCAGGGCACGTGGAAGGTGAGCACGCCATAGCCGAAATGGCTGACCGCGGGCGATTGCGTGCCCGGGTCGGGATAGATGCGCACGTCCTGCAAGGCGTTGCCGCCGGTCCATTCGGCCATGAAGCCGGTCTGGCACAGCAGCTCCCAGCCATGCGAGTTGGCGATGGCCAGCGGCAGGCAGCGATAGGCGTAATGCTGTTCGGTGGCGTCCATCCAGTCGCGCTCGCGCGGGGCAGGGCGGATGTCCAGGGTATGGCCGTCGAGGACGTAGGCGGTCAACTTCATCGGCGTTCCATGCGTCGGTTCAATGGGATGGATCGGAGGGCTCACTGCAAGCGGCCGATGCGGGCGCGGCGGGCGTTGCAGGCTGCAGTCTCGCGCGTTTTTGCGTGCCCAGGCCAGTTCGCGGCTTGTGCCTGGCACGCCGGGCCCCCATCCTGAGCGGATGACAGACACCGCACTTGCCCTGGCCGAAACCCGGCTGCTGCTACCGGCCGGCCTCGACGCCGGCCATCTCGACCGCACCTTCGGCGCCCTGCTGGGCCCCGGCGTGGATTTCGGCGACCTGTATTTCCAGCATTCGCGGCGCGAAAGCTGGAGCATGGAAGACGGCATCGTCAAGGATGGCGCGCATTCCATCGAGCAGGGCGTGGGCGTGCGCGCCATTGCCGGCGAGAAGACCGGCTTTGCGTACTCCGACGACATCCAGCGCGAGGCCTTGCTGGCCGCCGCGCAATCGGCGCGGGCGATTTCGCGCGATGGCGGCGCGCAGCCGGCGCGCGCGCTGGTCGGCGGGCAGGGGCGTGCGCTGTATCCGGCCACCGACCCCATTGATGATCTGGACAATGGCAGCAAGCTCGATGTGCTGCGCCGTCTCGACCAGTTCCTGCGCGCCGCCGACCCGCGGGTGAAGCAGGTGATGGTGAGCCTGTCCGGCGGCGTGGACACGATGCTGGTGGCGCGCAGCGACGGCGTGCTCGCCGCCGACGTGCGCCCGCTGGTGCGTTTGAACGTGCAGGTGATCGTCGAACACGGCGGCCGCCGCGAGAGCGGCTATGCCGGTGGCGGCGGGCGCTACGGCTACGCCGAGCTGTTTGCCGAAGGGCGCCCGGAAGCGTTCGCGCGCGAGGCATTGCGCCTGGCGCTGGTCAACCTTGAGGCGGTGGCCGCGCCGGCCGGCACGATGCCGGTGGTGCTCGGTGCCGGTTGGCCAGGCGTGTTGCTGCACGAAGCCGTCGGCCATGGCCTGGAGGGCGACTTCAACCGCAAGGGCACCAGTGTCTACGCCGGCCGCATCGGCCAGCGCGTGGCCTCGCCCGGCGTGACCATCGTCGACGACGGCACCCTGCCGGGCCGCCGTGGCTCGCTCAACGTCGATGACGAAGGCACGCCGACCAACTGCACCACGCTGATCGAGGACGGCATCCTTGTCGGCTACATGCAAGACACCCTCAACGCGCGCCTGATGGGCATGGCGCCGACCGGCAACGGCCGCCGCGAATCCTTCGCGCACCTGCCGATGCCGCGCATGACCAACACCTACATGCTCGCCGGCCAGCACGACCCGCAGGAGATGATCCGCTCGGTGAAGAAGGGTCTGTATGCAGTGAATTTCGGCGGCGGCCAGGTCGACATCACCAGCGGCAAGTACGTGTTCTCCGCGACCGAGGCCTACCTGATCGAGGACGGCAAGATCACCGCGCCGGTCAAGGGCGCCACCCTGATCGGCAACGGTCCGGAAACCATGCAGAAGGTACGCATGGTCGGCAACGACCTGGCCCTGGACGAAGGCGTCGGCGTCTGCGGCAAGGACGGGCAAAGCCTGCCGGTGGGCGTGGGCCAGCCGTCGCTGTTGATCGATGGGCTGACCGTCGGCGGCACCCAGGCTTGATTGGGGGCCGGGAATGGGGAATCGGGAATGGGGAATGGGAAAAGCGCCTGGTCGGCGCCGAAACTCACGGAGTGGGGAACCGCTCTTGCGATTCCCTATTCCCGGTTCCCCATTCCCGGCTCTTCCGCCAAATCACGCAATACCTGGAAAATTTCCCGATACGCACGCGGCGGCTTGTTGCGCAGCTTTTCCTCGCGCGCATTTCGCAGCAGCTGGCGCAGCTGCTGGCGGTCGGCGTGGGGGTATTCCTCAAGCAGTTCGGCCAGGGCCGCGTCGCCTTCGTCCAGCAGGCGTTCGCGCCAGCGTTCGAGCCGATGCATCGTGGCCACTTCGCGGCGCGAGCTCTCGCTGTTGGCGTCAAGCGCGTCGCGGATGGCTTCGAGCACTTCATCGTCCTCGCGGCGCATCTGCTTGGCCAGAAACGCCAGCTGGCGCTTGTGGGCAATATGCGCGGTGATGCGGCGGGCGTCCTCGATGTGCGGCAACAGCGACTCGGGTACCGGCAGGCGCGCCAGCTGCGCCGGGGTCAGCGCCACCAGCTTCTCGCCCAGCGCCAGCACCTCCAGCGCTTCGCGGCGCTGCTGGCTGCGGCTGGCGCCGAGGAATTCACCGGTTTCTTCATCACGTCCGCGCATCGTCTTTCCAAGCTTCCATGTCCGCGCCTGGCGCGCGGCACCTACCCGCACAGGATAAAGCATTGAACGCGATCTCCCCCGACCTTCACGCCGGCGACGACAGCCAGCTGCGCCTGGACCGACTGGCCGGGCTCTCCGAACGCCTGCTGCAACGGGCGCGCGCGCTGGGCGCCAGCCAGGCCGAGGTCAGCTGCAGCGAAGAACTCGGCCTGGACGTCAACGTCCGCATGGGCGAAGTGGAAACCGTCGAGTCGACCCGCGACCGCGGCATCGCGGTGACGGTCTACTTTGGCCACCGCAAGGGCAGTGCCAGCACCGCCGACCTGCAGGAATCCAGCCTGGAGGCGACCGTGGCCCAGGCCTGCGCGATCGCCCGGCATACCGAGGACGACCCGGCCTCCGGCCTGGCCGACGCGGAGCTGATGGCGCGCGAATTCCCCGACCTGGATAGCTGGCATCCGTGGGCGCTGCAGGCCGACGCCGCGGTGGACCTGGCTCTGGCCTGCGAGGCGGCCGGGCGCCAGGCCGACCCGCGCATCGGCAATTCCGACGGTGCTTCGGTGGGCAGCAGTGCGAGCCTGTCGGTGTACGCCAATTCGCACGGTTTCGTCGGCCGCGAGCGCAGCACGCACTACAGCATCGGCTGCGCGCTGATTGCCGGCCAGGGCGAGGACATGCAGCGCGACGGCTGGTACAGCAGTGCACTGGCGCGCGAGGACCTGGAAGCGCCGGAGGCGATCGGCCGCCGCGCGGCGCAGCGCACGCTGGCGCGCATGCAGCCGCGTTCACTGGCGACCGCGCAGCTGCCGGTGATCTTCGCGCCGGAGGTCTCGCGTTCGCTGATCGGGCATTTGCTTGGCGCGGTGTCCGGCGGCGCCTTGTACCGGCGCGCGAGCTTCCTGCTCGACAGCGTGGGCGAACGGCTGTTTCCGGAATGGCTGGACATCGTCGAACGCCCGCACCTGCGGCGCGGCCTGCGGTCGGCGGCGTTCGATGGCGAGGGCGTGGCGACGCGCGATTCGGCGCTGGTCGCCGACGGGGTGTTGCAGCGTTATGTGCTGGGCAGTTATTCGGCGCGCAAGCTGGGGTTGCAGAGCACGGGCAATGCCGGCGGGGTGCACAACCTGCGGATCTCGGCCAATGCGGCGGGGCTGGAGGAAATCATGGCCGGGGTGCCGCGTGCGCTGCTGGTGACCGAGCTGATGGGCCAGGGCGTGAATTCGGTGACGGGCGACTATTCGCGCGGGGCTGGTGGCTTCCTGGTGGAGCAGGGAGCGATCAGTCATCCGGTCGACAACGTGACGGTGGCGGGCAACCTGCGCGAGATGTTCCAGCGCGTCGCGGCGGTGGGGGCGGATATCGACCGGCGTTCGCACATCCACGTGGGTACGGTGCTGGTGGAGGGGATGACGGTGGCGGGCGAGGGCTGAGCCGGCGCGGTCGGGAAGGAGCGGTACCTTGACAGGATCGGGGCCGGGCGCGGACAGTGCGCACGCCCCCCTCATGCGAAGGAACGAAAGATGAGCGAATACGACACTTCCGCTGCACCGCCGCCGCCGCCGATCACCACGGCCGCGCCCCAGGACGAACGCACGCTGGCGCTGGTGGCGCACTTGCTGGGCACGCTGACGTGGTTTGTCGGGGCGCTGATCATCTGGTTGATCCACAAGGACGCGACGCCGTCCAAGCCGTTCGTGGTGGATCAGTCGAAGGAGGCCTTGAACTTCCAGATCACGATCGGCATCGCGTATGTGGTGGCGATCATCCTGACGGTGATTTCGTTTGGCCTGTTGTTCTTCCTGCCGACGCTGGTGTGGATCGCGAACATCGTGTTCTGCATCCTGGCGGCGGTGAAGGCGAACAACGGCGAGACTTACCGTTATCCGTTCACGCTGCGGCTGATCAAGTAACGCTGGACCGGCCGGTTTGTTGGATTGGTGGTTGGATTTGCCGAAGCCATTGTAGGAGCGGCTTCAGCCGCGACCGCGCGGTTTCCGGCCTTATTGCACGCTGACGAAGCGGCTGTTCTGGTTTTATCGCGCAGCGCCCGGGGGCAGGCCCTTTCGGGACACGCGGTGAACCCATCCCTGGGGCTGCTAGACGCCATCCATGGCGTCTAGCGTCCCGAAAGGGCCTGCCCCCGAGCGCCCGACAGATGGTCGTGACCGGATGAAAACCTCGCATGACCTGTAGGAGCGGCTCTTGTGGCCTTGGGCCATCGGCCGCGACCGTGATCTGACAGCTCACGACTCCGCTCGTCGGGGCTGAAGCCCCTCCTGCAACGGTGCAAGGCGACCGATCAATTCCCGCGTTCCACCGCCAGCCGCGCCAAGGCCAGCAGCGGCCCGGCGTTGGGCCCGTCGCTGTCCAGCGCATCGCGCATCTGCTCGCTCAGCTCCGCCAGGCGGCGCTTGGCGCCGTCCATCCCAAGCAACGCCGGGAACGTGGACTTGTGCTGGGCCACGTCCTTGCCCGCGGTCTTGCCCAGCTGCGCGGAGTCGGCCTCGATGTCGAGGATGTCGTCGCGGACCTGGAAGGCCAGGCCAAGGGCGGCAGCGAATGCGTCCAGCCGCGACAGCGTGGCGGCGTCAGCGTTGCCGGCGAGCGCGCCCATGCGCACGGCGGCGCGGATCAGGGCGCCGGTCTTCAACGCATGCATCGTCTGCAACTGCGCCAGGGTCTGGGCCTGGCCAGTGGCGTCGATATCCAGGGCCTGGCCGCCGCACATGCCGGCGGCGCCGGAAGCGCTGGCCAGGGTTTGCAGCCAGGCCACGCGCAGGGCATCGCTGGCGGGACTGGCAGCGAGAACTTCAAAGGCGCGGGTCTGCAGGGCATCGCCAGCGAGGATGGCGGTGGCTTCGTCAAAGGCGATGTGCACGGTGGGGCGGCCACGGCGCAGGTCGTCATCGTCCATGGCCGGCAGGTCGTCATGCACCAGCGAATAGGCGTGCACCAGTTCCACCGCCGAGGCCGGGGCATCGAGCAAGGCTTCGTCGGCGCCGAACAGGTGGCCGCTGGCATGCACCAGCAGCGGACGCATGCGCTTGCCGCCCCCAGTGGCGGCGTGGCGCATGGCTGCGTGCAGACGCTGCGGCGCCTGCGCCGGGTCCGGCAGGCAGGTGTCGAGATGGTGTTCGGCGCGGGCGCGCCAACGCGCGAACAGCTCAGCCGCCATGGAGCGGGGCGTCGAAAGGCTCGGCTTCGTCCGGGCGGGCGGGATCGGTCAGCAGCTTCACGCGCAGTTCGGCCTGCTCCAGCGCCTGCTGGCACTGGCGATACAGGCCGACGCCGCGCTCATAGGCGGCCAGGGACTGTTCGAGGGTCAGGTCGCCGGCTTCCATTTTCGCCACGAGCTGCTCGAGCTCTTCCAGCGATTGCTCGAAGCGGGCGACCGGCGAAGTCTCGTTGGGGGACGTCTTGGGCATCGCCAAAGTGTGCGCGGCGGGGGCGGGGCGGTCAATTCGCCGTATCTGGTGACAGCCAACTGAGATGCGCGCCCTGGGCCTGCAACCATTGCTGCAGCTGCGCCGAGCACCACTGATCCCCCGCGGCCACCAGTTCGTCGCCGTCCCACAGCAACGGCAGGGCGAAGCGCCGCCACGGCGGCAACGCCGATTCCTGCAACAGGTGCTTGAGCGGCCGCGAATGCGTACGGCCGGGCAGACGCAGGCGTTCGCCGCCGCGTCGTGCACGCACAGTCAGCACGCGGTCGAAACGGCTGGCGCCATGCAACGCCAGGGTGCCGCCATCGGGAAGCGACAGCGGTGCCTGGCCATCCCATTCGGCGTGCCAGTCCTCGGGCCATGCGGCGGCAGGCCGCAGCAGATGCAGGCCGCCGCGCCAGCGCCGGATTTCCACGCCATGCCAGGCAAAGCGCGCGCCGTCGGCGGCGTCGAGCAGTTCGGTTTCAATCGCGTGCACACCGCTGGCGGGCAACGGCTGAGCCGCACGCTGGGCGACCCAGCGCCGCAGCAGGCGCGCACGTTGCGCCGCTGGGGCAGCGCGCAGCGCGGCCAAGTCGAGGCGATCAGCGCTGGCATGGCGCACCAGCCAGGCTTCTTCCTGCACGCCGAGCAGGGCGCTGGCCTGGCCGCTGAGCGCGGCGCTGGCGGCGAGCGCGGCATCGGCATGTGGCCAGCGCTGGCGCAGCAGCGGCAATACCTGGTGGCGCAGGAAGTTGCGGTCGTGGTGCAGGTCGAGGTTGGCCGGATCGTCGATCCACGCCAGGCCATGTTCTTGTGCATAGGCCAGCAACGCAGAACGCGGCAGTGCCAGCAGTGGACGCCACAACTGGCCATTGCCGAATGCCGCCTGCGCCTGCATCGCGGCCAGACCTTCGCTGCCGGAGCCACGCAGTGCGCGCAGCAGGAAGGTTTCGGCCTGGTCGTCGCGGTGATGCGCCAGCGCCAGCCATTCGCCGGGCTGCAGGCTGGCGGCGAAGGCGGCGCGCCGCGCCGCGCGCGCGGCGCCTTCCAGACCCAGGCCGCTGTCGCGCTGCACCGCCACCGAGCGCACTTCCAGCGCCACGCCGAGGTCCGCGCAGAATGCCTCGCAATGCACCTGCCAGTGGTCAGCAGCCGGCTGCAGGCCGTGATGCACATGCACGGCGCGCAAGCCCCGCGCCCGATAGTCGGGCAACGCGGCCAGCGCATGCAGCAGCACGATGGAATCCAGCCCGCCGCTGAGTGCCACTACCACCGCCCCAGGCGCATGTTCGGGCAATGGCAACGCTGCTTTGCGATTCATGCACCAAGCCTACAGCCTGCAGCGCGCCGCGGGTTGCCGGGCCCCGGTCCCGGGTCCCGACGCTTCACTGCCCTGCAGCGCGCTCGAACTTGACCGCCTGCGGCAACTCCACCGGCACGCCATCGGCATTGCAGGTATCAGCCGCACACAGGCGCTGGCGCAGCTTCGGCGTGGCCTGGACGATGACGTGATAGATCACGTTTTCCTCCAGCGTGCCGCGCAAGGCCGCGCTGCCCGGGCCGGTGGCCCAGATGCCGACATCCTCGCCGCCATGCGTCTCGCTTTTCAGCGGCACCAGACTTTCCTGCAGGTAGCTGGGCGATTCGGTATCGACCTGGGTCAGGTCCGGGCGCCCCTGCACCGGCTCGACGCTGCTCGGCTCGTGGTTGAAACGCTTCGGTCCGGCCGGCTGCGCGTTGCTGGCGCCGGTGTTGCCGGGGCCATTGGCGTAGCTGAGCGTGGTGTAGGGCAGGCCGGTGAGATCGCGCGCGTACTGGCTGCGGTCGCCGTCCTCGCCGCCCACGCCGCGCACCTTGCCGAGGATCGGATTGCCGCGCACCGGGTAGCCGACGAAGTTCAGCGTGTGCGAATGGTCAGCGGTGACGATGATCAAGGTGTCGGCCGGCGCGGTCTCCACAGCCGCGCGCACCGCATCGGATAGCGACACGGTCTCGTCCAGGGCACGGAAGGCATTGCCGGCGTGGTTGGCGTGGTCGATGCGCCCGCCCTCGACCATCAGCACGAAGCCGTTGGGATCGCGCGACAGGGTGCGGATCGCGGTGCGGGTCATCTCGGTGAGGCTGGGCTCGCCCTGCGGGCCGCGCTTGCGGTCGTGGTCGTATTGCATGTGGTCCGGCTCGAACAGGCCGAGCAGTGCCGGCGCGCCAGCCGCGGCCTGCAGCTGGGCCTCGTTCCACACGTAGGCGCCCTGCGGATGCGCCTGGCGCCACTCGGCGACCAGATCACGGCCATCCAGGCGCAGCCCGACCTTGTCGTCGTACTCCGGGTCGCGTTCGCTGACCGGCAGCAACTGGCTGCGGCCGCCGCCCATTACCACCAGCGGACCACGACCATAGCGTTGCGCGCTGAGCAATTGCTGGGCGATGTCGCGGCAGCCGGCGGTGCGTGCGCTTTCGGGCAGGTCGGTGTCGTTCTCCCAGTTGCGCTCGGGCGAATGGGCGTAGGTCGCCGCCGGCGTGGCATGGGTGATGCGCGTGGTCGTGACGATGCCAGTGGCCATGCCAGCGCTGTCGGCCAGGCTCAGCCAGCTCAGCAGGCCCTTGCCGAGGCTGTCGGCGCAGTCGTCGCGGGTGCCGGCGCTGACGCCGATCGCGCCCATGTGGGTCTTCACCCCGGTGGTGATCGCGGTCATCGTGCCGGCCGAGTCCGGGGTCTGCGAATCGGTGTTGTAGGTCTTGCTGAAGGCCGTGGCCGGGAACTGCTCCCACGACAGCAGGTTCTCCTCGCCAGGCCCGCCTTTGCGCTGGCCTTCGAGGATGCGCGCGGCGGCCACGGTGGTCAGGCTCATGCCATCGCCGAGGAACAGGATCACGTTCTTCGCCTTGCCCGCCATCGCGCCATTGGCGGCGGCCCGCGCCGCGCCGCTGCGGTACCACCACTGCGGGGTTTCCTGCTGCGGGTGCTGGATCGTTGGGACATCCACCGCCGTAACGGCGGAGGGGGCATGCGCAGTACTGGAAGTGGAGGCGCAGGCGCCCAGAAACAGAGTGCAGAACAGGCCAAGCGCCGGCAGGCGCAGATCGGTAACGGAAGGCGTCATGGAGGCACGGGAGCGTCGGGAAACCGCGCCCATTATGAACGGGCCAGCGCTGCAGCCGGGTGACATTGCGTAGCCGGCATGTGGTTGTTCCAGCCATGGCGTCGTCGCCGGCCGGGCGATGGGCTATGGTTCCAGGCTTCTGTTCTCCCGGCCCTTCGACAAAGCCCATGAAACTGGTCTCCGCCTGGTTCCGCATCCCCTTCTGGCAGCGCGTGGTCGCCGGTTTTGTGCTGGGCGCGCTGGCCGGCTGGGCGTTCGGCCCCGCCGCCAAGACCTGGTTCGAGCCGCTGGGCGACCTCTACGTCACCCTGATCAAGATGATCGCCGTGCCGCTGGTGTTCTTCGCGGTGATCAACGCGATCTCCGCGCTGCACGGGCAGAAGTCGGTGGCCGCGCTGGGTGCGCGCACCTTCCTGTGGTTCGTGCTCACCGCCGCGCTGGCGGTGTGCGTGGGCCTGGCGGCGGGCACGCTGATGCAGCCGGGCGTCGGCCACTTCGGCCTCCACGTGGACGCCGGCTGGACGCCGCGCGATGTGCCCAGTCCGGTGAAGGTGCTGATGGACGTGGTGCCGTCCAATCCGTTCTATGCGCTCACCGGCATCGGCACGCGCACCAATGCGGCTGGTGAAACCGTGCTCGCGGCCGGACGCGGCTCGATCCTGCCCGTGATCTTCTTCGCCGCGCTGCTGGGCTTTGCGATGGTCAAGCTCGGCGAGCGCGTGGCCGAGGCGCGCAAGCTCACCGCGCAGATGAGCGAGATCATGATCCAGGTCACGCGCTTCGTGCTGGAGGTCACGCCGATCGGCACGTTCGGTCTGATCGCCGGCCTGGTCGGCGCCTATGGTTTCGAGAAGCTGCTGCCGTTCGGCAACTTCGTGCTCGCGCTGTACATCGCCTGCGCCGTCCACATCGTCTTCGTCTACGGCGGCTTGCTGCTGATCCACGGTCTCAACCCGCTGAAGTTCTTCCGCGGCGCGGCGCCGGGCATGCAGGTGGGCTTCGTGTCGTCATCGAGCTTCGCGGCGATGCCGGTGGCGATGCGCTCGATCACCCACAACCTGGGCGTGAACAAGGACTACGCCGCCTTTGCGGTGCCGCTGGGCGCGAGCATCAAGATGGACGGCTGCGGCGCGATCTATCCGGCGCTGTGCGCGGTATTCATTGCGCAGTACACCGGTGTGCCATTGACCGCTGACCAGTATTTCATCGTGTTGCTCGCCTCGGTGCTGGGCAGCTTCGGCACCGCTGGCGTGCCGGGCACGGCGGTGGTGATGGCCACCGTCGTGCTGAGCGCGGCCGGCCTGCCGCTGGAAGTGATCGGCTATCTGTATGCCATCGATCGCGTGCTCGACATGATGCGCACGATGACCAACGTCACCGGGCAGATGCTGGTGCCGGTGCTTGTGGCCAAGCAAACCGGCCTGCTCGACCGCGCGGCGTATCAGCGTGCGTCCAGCAACGTCGGCCTCGAGCACCCCGGCGAACAACCCGGCTGAGCGCGGGCAAGGCGCGGGTGTAAACCTGTAGCGCGTCACTGTATCGCCGCTGTTACATCGCGCGCCGGCGCAGGCAGCGCAAGGCTTGTGCGCTTGTGAACAGGCCCTATGCGCCGCGCCTCGCGGCTTGTGCTGTAACAGTACGGCCGCCGCTGTTGGCTGGCGCATGTCTGCAAGTGATTGAAATTTTTCGGGATTCCGGGTTGGCACGATAGCTGCTCTACCTCACTGGCTCGTACAGTGGGGGAGATCCCATGGAATGCCCGACCCGGCGGCGGAGTCCGCAACTGCTTATCGTGTTGATCCTGCTCGCCAGCACGCCGTGCCTGGCCACCGAGCAGCCCGTGGACAAGGGCATGCCCATCGGCGCCGGCGCGCGCCAGGGCGTCGACGCCCGGCCCGGCGAGATGGTGCTGGTCCGCGACGTCGCCACCCGCCCGGCCTATCGCCCGGCGCCGCCGGGGCTGGCGACCATCGCCAATCCCTCGCCGCGGCAGGAACTGGCGCGCACGCTGGGCACCGACGACGGCTTTGCCGAAATGTCCGATGACGATTACGCCGCGATGGGCGCCGACGCCGGCGTGCAGTCCGGCGTGGCGCACAACGGACGCCCGCCGACCACGGTCGAGCGCATGACCGGCACTGCCGTCACCGGCACGCTGGGCCGCGTCGCCGGCAGCGACGGCCTGCTCAGTGGCAACAACCTCAGCCGCAGCATCAATGGCCCGGTCGGCGCGGTCGGCAACGCCACGCGCGGCATCGGTGATCACGTGCTTGGCGCGCTGGCGCAGTTCCCGCTGGGAACGCCCGCGACCACTGGCCCGGGGAACTGAGCCATGTCCTCGCGCCTGCTCCTGGCCGTTGCCGCTGCCTGCGTGCTGCCCGCCTGCCTGCTGGGCATGAGCGCGGCGCGCGCGCAGCAGCCGGACCCTTACGCGCAGATGCTCGGCTACCTGGCCGACAGCCACATCGACCAGCACGCGCTGTCCGGCGCCAGTGGTGCCATCGCGGTGAACCAGGCCGCAGGCGATTTCAACCTGCAGGCGAACCTGCGCGCACTGGCCAGCGGTGGCCGCGCACAGGCTTCGGTGCAGTCCGTGCAGATCCACGCAAGCGATCGCTACGACACCCCGCTGCACGCCTCGGCCACGCTGGCCGGCGACGCATTGGGCGGGGCCAGCGGCATCGCTTCCATCAACCAGGCCAGCGGCAGCGGCAACGCGGAGATCAACACCGTCGTCGCCACGCTGGCCGACCAGGGCATACGCGAAACGAACGACGACACGCTCGCTTCGTTCGCGTCGGCAGGGGGGCAGGGCGAGGCCATCGAGGCCCAGCCCGGCGGTACCCGCAGCGTCGGCGTCGAGTCGACTGCGCTGCGGGGATTCGGCGGTGTCCTGCAACTCAATCAGATCGCGGGTTCCGGCAACGCGACAGGCAACCAACTCAGCCTGTCGGTGCAGGGTCCGTGATGACACGCACCACCACCCGATAGTCACACACGAGAAGAGGGCACCATGAACGCGAATCACAAATGGACGGTACTCGCGATGGCGGTTTCCACGCTGGTCTTCAGCGCGGCAGCCAGTGCACAGGATGACCAGAACGCGAGCGCCAACATCAACCACCTGCACAACGTGGTCGAGTCCCGCACCTGGCTCAACACCACCAACAACGACACCACCAACACTGATACCACCACCACGACCACCACGAACACCAGCACCAACACGACCACGAACACCAACAACAACACCGACGTCAACACCACCGTCGACACCGACGTGGACCTGGCGCTGGACGCTTCGGCCCGCCTGCGCCTGGATGCCTCTGCCCGCCTGCGCTATGACGGCACCCGCACCGACGAAGACACCAACATCAGCTACGACGAAACCCGCAACTACGACGAAACCCGCAACGTCACCGTCAACGAGAGCTACAACGTCGATGGCGACGAGAACCGCGACACCAACAACCACGGCATGGACGTCAACCTGAAGAAGGACCTGCGCCTGAGCAGCGACATCAGCTTCAGCGGCGACCCGACCGTGACCGGCAACATCGACCTGGATTCGGCGGCGATTTCCGTCATCGACAACCGCCAGTCGATCAGCGGCAACCTCGGCGCCAACGAGAACCTGAGCAACGATGCCTCGATCGCCGACGACGTGGCTTCCGATGCCTCCGGTAACCTCGGCTTCAACGTCGCCGCCGGCGACAACAATGCCCAGGACAACGCCGCGGCGCTGTCGGCGGCCGACAGCAGCTTCGCCTTCGGCATGGCCGATGCCGAAGTGTTCGTCAACCAGAACGGTTCGGACAACGTCACCCTCAACGAGGGCGTGACCAACGCCGCGTCGCTGGGTGGCAATGCGTTCAACGCCGCGACCGGCAACATCGGCGTCAACGTGGCCTCGGGCAACAACAACGAGCAGAAGAACGCCTTGTCGGCGTCGGTGGCCACCAGCGCGATGGCGCAGGCCTCGATCTCGTCCAACCAGGTCTCCAGCGGCAATGCCGTCAGCAACGCCGGCTACGTCGAGAGCTACACCGACAGCGTCGAAGTCGGCCTGACCGGTTCGGTCAGCGGCCTGACCCTGGCCGTGGGTGCCGGCGGTTACGAGGGCACGGCCTCGGGCGATACCTCCAGCCGCGGCAACTCCTACCAGGCCGGCAACTTCTATCTCGACAGCTGGGACGGCGCCCTGCCGCATCCGTCTGGCAGCGAGACCGGCCATATCGACATGGATGACGAGATCGGCGGCGCGATCGACAACCCGTACCGCGACGGCGTGGGCGGCATCGCGTTCGACAACGACAGCGAAGGCACCTACGAGGGCACGGAAGAGGGTGACCTGGGCTTCGTCGAGCTCGGCGTGGCCGACCTGACCGCGGAACTGAGCGGCACGGTCACCAGCACGCAGTGGGTCGTGGTTGATGCGACGAACACCGCTTCGCTGTCGGGCAGCGCCTTCTCGGCGGCCTCCGGCAACATCGGCGTGAACGTGGCTTCGGGCACCGGCAACCTGCAGGCCAACAGCCTGGCCCTGGCCGTGGCGCAGCCGTCCACCGGCGGCGGCGGCGGCGGTCCGGAGCAGTAAACCTGACCGGCAACGCCCCGATCTGGCGTTAGGAGCAACAAACCCGGCCATCCGCCAATGGCCGGGCCACCCCGGAAGCCCCCGTTCCTAGTCCCCCTGGGGCGGGGGCTTCCAACCCAGGAAGCCCGTGCGATGAACCGTTGGATCCTGCTGTGCCTGCTGCTGTCGTTGCGCCCGGTGGCCTGGGCCGGCGAAGTGCCTTTTGCCGGCGTGCTGCCCAATGGCGCGCTCTACACCGGCCAGGTCGAAAGCATGCAGGAAGGCCGCTACCGCTATCTGGTGCGGCAGCAGACCGATTACAGCTGCGGCGCGGCGGCGCTGGCCACCATTCTCAAGTACGGCTATCGCCTGGATGTCGACGAGCACAGCGTGATCGAAGGCATGATGGGCGTGTCCGACCCGCAGGTCGTCCGCGAGCGCGGCTTTTCCCTGCTGGACATCAAGCGCTACGTCGAGTCGCTCGGCATGCGCGGACGCGGCTACCGCATCAACGAAGACCGGCTGCGCAGCCTGCGCGTGCCTGGCCTGGTGCTGATGGACGTGCGTGGCTTCCGCCACTTCGTCGTGCTCAAGCAGGTCATCGGCGACCGCGTCGAACTGGCCGACCCGATCCTCGGCAACCGCAACATCCCCGTTTCCGAATTCCTCGAAGGCTGGCCCTCGCGCGCCGTGTTCGTGGTCATCGGCAGCGACTTCGATCGCAACACCGTGCTGCTGCAACCCAGCAGCAAGCCCAGCGCCCGCGCGCTGTATGCGCGGCAAGGGCCCATTACCGAAGCGGAACTGGTCGACTTCGGCTTCACCCACGCCGACCTGTTCTGAAGGAGCCATGCCATGAACAAACCCAATCCCCTGCTGCTCGCCCTTGGCGCGGCGCTGCTGCAACCCGCCTTCCAGGCCTGCGCGCAGGACACCGATGAAGCGCCGGCCAGCACTGGCCGCGGCATCAGCGAAATCTCCGACGAGGAGCTGGCCGGCATGCGCGGCCGCTACACCGTGGGCGACAACACCGTTGCCTGGTTCGGCGTGTCGATGATCTCCACCTGGCAGACCGCCAGCGGGCAGGTGCTGGAAAGCACGATGAAGGTGGCGATGGATTTCAGCCAGGGCGGCAGCGTGCCGAAGGTGACCTTCACCCCCACGGTCAACATCACCGCCGCCAATGCACCCGAGCCGCAGGCGGCCACGCAGTTGGCGAGCGCCGCGACGCCGCCGGCGCAAGCAGCGCCCGACGCCGCCCAGACCGGGCCCGCGCGCAGCGTGGATGGCAGCGGTTTGCAGAATGTTTCCGGCCTGGTGCAGAGCGTGCAGGTCGCTGGCGATGCCAACGCTGCCGTCAACAGCACCCAGCTCAGCGTGCGCGATGGCAGCGCTCCGCAAACCACTGGTGCCGGCCTGGCCGCCGGCACGCTGCAGGTCAGCGATGGCGCGGCCAGTGCCAGCGCCAGTTACGCCAATGGCGCGGCCGGCGTGCTGCTGATGATCGCCGGCCAGGGCGAGGTGCAGCAGTGGATCCGCAATGGCAGCGTCGGCCAGAGCATCCAGATCACCGGCGATGCGCAACAGATCAGCAACCGCCTGCAACTGGACCTGGTCCGGCAATCGGTCGCCAACAACCTGCCGTTGAACCAGAACGTCGCCCAGGCCATCACCTTGGCGCGCGGCGTCGGCCCGGGCCTGGGCCAGTAAGCCCATCGATCACTGAAACCGCGCCGTGGCGGCGACGGGGGAGAACCTGCAATGCAAAGGATGATGCGTTACGGAGCGGCAGCCGGTGCGACGCTGGCGGCCATGTGGGGGGCGAGCACGCCGGCGCTGGCGCAACAGTCCGGCAGTCCGGCGTCAGCGGCACCGGCGATGAGCGCCGAGGATGCCGAGGACGTACGCGAGCTGATGGCGCAGCTCGAAGCCTTGAAGGCCAACTACGCACAAGAGGTCCGGCGCCTGCGCGAGCTCGATGTGCAGGTGCAGGCCATGCAGGCGCGCCTGGCCGGCAAGACCGGTGGCGGTGCGCCGATCACTGGCACCGCTTCGGTGCCTTCCGCCGCCGCGGCGGTGGCCGCCGAGGCGGCGGAGGCCGGCGAGCGCAACGCGCCGCCACCTCCTCCCAGTGCCGGCTATGCCAGCAGCGCCGCCGAAGGCCAGCAGGCCAAGGAGGAATCACGGCGCAGCGTCAACGACGTCAAGCAACAGGTGCGCGCGCTGTTCGACCAGAAGCTGACAATCGAAAACAGCCTCACCTATGCGCGCTACGACCGCAAGCTGCTGACCCTCAATGGCTTTCTCGCGCTGGACGCGATCTTCCTGGGCAACATCGCCATCGAGAACGTCGAGTCCGATTCGCTGACCTATAACCTGGCCGCGCGCTGGGGCGTCAGCCCGAACCTGACCTTGAACGTGGACGTGCCGTTCCTGGAGCGCAAGACCGTGTATCAGAAGGGCGGCGCCGGCGGCTCGGCCGCGGCGATCGCGCAGGAGGAAACCACCGGTGGCGGACTCGGCGACATCGCCCTGAGCGGCAACTACCGCCTGTTCCCCGAGCGCGGCCGCTTGCCGGAAACCGTGCTCACCTTCGGCGCCACCGCCCCTACCGGCCGCGAGCCGTATGGCGTGGACTGGAAGGTGCTTGAACGCGACGACGACCAGTTCATCCGCTTCGCCGTGCCGAGCAAGCAGCCCACCGGCAACGGCGTATGGCAGGCCAATCTCGGCCTGTCAGCGGTGAAGACCGCCGACCCGGCCATCCTGTTTGCCAACATTGGCTACATCTACTCGTTCAAGCGCAGCTTCGACGATATCGACAGCAACCCCGACACCATCAACCCGGGCGAAGTGCGCCTGGGCGATTCGATCTATTTCGGCGCGGGTGTTGCGTTTGCCTTCAACGAACGCACCAGCCTGAGCATCTCCTTCACCGACAAGCTCAGCGCCCGCGCCTCCACCCGCTACGACAACGGCCAATGGGTGAAAGTGATCGGCAGCGATGCCAACGCCGCCACCCTCAACCTTGGCGTGACCTACGCGCTGAACCAGCACGCCACCCTGGTGAGCCTGCTTGGGATCGGCCTGACCCCGGATGCGCCGGATTTCAGCTTGGCCTTCAAGGTGCCTTATATGTTGTGAGCTGGGAGGCTGGGAATGGGGAATGGGGAATGGGGAATCGGTAAAGCGGTTGCCGTGCTCTGACGATTCCCCTTTCCCGATTCCCTATTCCCGGCCCCCAAGTGCCACTCCATGCTTGCGACACAGGCGATACACGGTCACCCGCGAGACCTGCATCAGGCGCGCGCAGGCGCTGACGTTGTACTGGCTCTGGCGCAGGTGCAGGAGCAGGGCGTCGCGTTCGGCCTGGTCGCGGGCCTGTTCCAGTCGCGGGCGACTCGAGGGCGTGGCGGCAGCCAGCTCCAGGTCAATGTCTGTGATCAGCTCCTGCTCGGCGATGACCGCGGCGCGCTGCACGCGGTTGAGCAGTTCGCGCACGTTGCCGGGCCAGTCGAAGGCGGCCATCGCGCGCAATGCCGCTGCGGAAAAGCCGCGCGCGCGGGTAGGGTGGTGGCTGCGGAAGCAGTCAAGGAAGTGGTGGGCCAGCAGCGCGATATCGCTGCCGCGCTCGCGCAGCGAGGGCATCGGCAGGCGCAGCACGTTGAGGCGGTAATACAGGTCGCGGCGGAAGCGGCCCGCGGCCACGGCCTGTTCCAGATCGACATGGGTGGCGGCGAGGACCCGCACATCCACCTTCACCGCCTGGTTGCTGCCGACGCGCTCGATGGTGCCTTCCTGCAGCACGCGCAGCAGGTTGGTCTGCACGTCCAGTGGCAGGTCGCCGATCTCGTCGAGGAACACGGTGCCGCCGTTGGCCGACTCGAACAGGCCCAGGCGCCGCGCCGATGCGCCGGTGAAGGCGCCGCGCTCGTGGCCGAACAGTTCGGATTGCACCAGGCTGGCCGGCAGCGCGCCGCAGTTCACCGCGATGAAGCTGCGGCCATGGCGCGCGGAAAGTTCGTGGATCGCCCGCGCCGCCACTTCTTTGCCGGTACCGGTTTCGCCGGTGACCAGCACCGGCAGGTCGACTGGAGCGAACTTGCGCAGGCGCGCATGGGTGGCGCGCATGACCGAGCTCTCGCCGATCAGCGCTTCCACGCCGCCTTGCGACGGCTCACCGTGCGCTGGCGTCTCCAGCAGGCGCAGCGCCTGCACGATGCGGCGCGGATCCAGCGGGCTGCTGAAGGTCTCGATGCACTGCCCCAGCAATTCCTCGATGGGTTCCTGGTTGTTGGCTTCGGATGGTGTCACCGCCATCAGCGACAGGTAGCGCTGGGTATCGAGCAGGCGCCGCACGCGACCGAGGTCGGCGCCGTCCTCGCGCAGATCGACCATGCCGACAACGAGGTCGTCGCCGCGCAGGCCGATGCCGGTGTCATCGTCGCGCTCGACGATGCGCAGGCGCCAGCCGGCAGCGGCGAGGATTTCGCGCTCCTGCTGGCGCGGTCGCCCGAACCAGATGACGCAGCGGCGATTGAGATCAGGAATGGCTGCCATGCACGTCCTGCCACGCGGGGCCTGCGCGTGGCGGAGCGCTGGAATGGGAACCGCTATCCGGCAGGCCGCCCCCTGTCCGGCCGACCGCGCTGCCACAAGCATGCACGCGGTCACCTGGCCTGCCCGGCCGGAAGCCCCGGGGGCAGACATCCCTGTCAACGCGAAGGCAGTGGCAAACCGGCCAGCAGCAGGGCGGGGGGCCGTGCGGGGCCAGGCAGGCGCGGAAAGCGGCATGGCACACTGGGCGCTCTTCATCCGGAGCCGGACATGAGTGGCACGCAGCGCGAGTTGAATTTCCGTTTCCTGGCCGAGCCGAACGACGTGAACTTCGGCGGCAAGGTCCACGGCGGGGCGGTGATGAAGTGGATCGACCAGGTCGGCTTTGCCGCGGCCAGCGGCTGGAGCGGCCACTACTGCGTGACGGTGGCGGTGGGCGGGATTCGTTTCGTCGCGCCGATCCTGATCGGCGACGTGGTGACGGTATCGGCCAAGCTGGTGTACACCGGCCGCACCAGCATGCATTTCGCCATCGATGTGTGGGCGCGCAGCCCGGTCGGCGGCCAGTCGCGGCTGTGCACGCACTGCATCATCGTGTTCGTGGCGATGGACGAAGACCACGCCACGCCGGTACCGGTGCCGGGCTGGGTACCGGACATCCCGGCAGACCAGCGCTTGTCGGAGTACGCGCTGAAGGTGATGGAGCTGAGCAAGGGGATCGAGGATACGGTCGCGCAGTATCACAGTGACGCGTAGGTTGGCCGGTCGCGGCTGAAGCCGCTCCTACAAACGGCGGATACAACCACCGACCCGATCAACATCGCGACCGACACGACCCCGGAAAACAAAAAGGCCGCTCCAGGCGGCCTTTTCAATTCAACCCAACGCGTCAGCGCTCAAAGCACCCGGCGCGCCTGCACGAACTTTTCGCCCCAATAGCCACTGGCCAGGGTGTCGATCTGCACATCCTTGCCACGGCTGGGCGCATGCAGGAAGCGCCCCTCGCCCACGTAGATGCCCACGTGGTCCACGCGGCCACGGCGTCCGAAGAACACCAGGTCGCCCGCGGTCAGCGCGCCGCGATCCTTGATCAGCGCCGCAGCCTCGTCATGCGCCATCTCGCGCGACACGCGCGGCAGTTCGATGCCCAGGGCGTTCTTGAACACGTAACCCACCAGCCCGCTGCAGTCGAAACCGTCGGGCGAGGTGCCGCCCCAGCGGTACGGCGTGCCCAGCAGGCCCATCGCACGCTTGAGGATGGTCTGCACCTTGCTGTCGCTCACCGCGATCTCGGCGCGGTCGGCGGCGCTCTGCGAGACGTCGTAGTTGGCCAGCAGGCGGCTGAGGTCGCCGGCAAACATCGCCGAACGGTCCATCAGCGGAATGGTGTCGTTACCGGCCAGGTGCGGCAGCAGGGCTGCCAGGGTGGCGGTGGCCGCGGCGTCGGCGCGGCTGCGCGGAGCAGCCTGGGCCGGGGCGGTAGCGGTAACAGTGTCCTGCGCGAGGATATCGGGGCTGGCGGCGGTGGCCTTCTCCGCGTTCTGGGCCAGGACCGGTGCGGCGGCCACGCACAGCGCCGTGGCGCAGAGCAGGCGGAGGGAGGTCCGGAGAGCGAAACGCGGAGTGAAAGAAAGGTCGTCGGTCGTCACGCGTGGATCACATTCGGCAGGCGATGCGGGATGATGCCCCGGTGAAGCCGGCGTGAGGTTCAAAATCCGTTAAAGTTTCGTTTTTCACAACGTGCGGTACGTCACGTTTCAGTGCAATACCCGTTTCGCGCCTGTGTAATGGTCGCGCCAGTAATAGCCGTCCAGCGTATCCAGCCGGACCGTTCCGCCCGTGCTCGGGGCGTGCACGAAACGGCCTTCGCCGACATAGATGCCGACGTGCGACACGCTGCCGCGCGCGCCGAAAAACACCAGATCCCCTGCGGCCAGGCGCTCTGGCGCAATCTTCGGACCCTGCAACGCGGCCAGTTCACTGGAGCTGCGCGGCAGGCGCAGGTCGAGCATGTCGCGATAGACGTAGGTCACCAGACCACTGCAATCAAAGCCGCCCTCGGGCGTGTTGCCGCCGTAGCGGTAGGGCGTGCCGACCAGGCCCAGCGCCCGCATCAGCACCGAATTGGCGGCCACCGGGTCGGCCGGCATCACCTGCGGCCAGACCCGCGCCGGCGGCAGGGCGCCCTTGCGCGGCGGCGGTTGGCTGGCACAACCGGCCAGGGCTGCGGCCAGCGCGGCCAGGGCGAACAACGAAAGAGAGCGTGGTCGCGACGGTTGGGTGCGCAGGGGAACGGCTGGCTTGTTCGGCATGGAGCCCGGATAATGCGCAGTTTGAATGGCCGCCATCATGGCGGCGCCCCCGGCGGCCGACAAGCCGTCCCCATGCCTGCCAGCGCGCAGGCCCAGCCAGAGCCGCCATGAAGATCGAAAAAGACCGCGTCGTCCGCTTCCACTACACCGTTTCCGAGGTCGGCCAGGCGCCGATCGAAAGCTCGAAGGATCGTGAGCCGCTGGCCATCCTGATCGGCCACGGCAACATCATCCCGGGCCTGGAAAAGGCGATGCTGGACAAGGAAGCGGGCGAGACGCTGAGCGTGGACGTGCCGGCCGCCGAAGCCTATGGCGAGCGCCGCGACGGCCTGAGCCAGCGCGTGCCGAAGAAGCATTTCGGCGACACCAAGCTGGTGCCGGGCATGCAGGTGGTGCTGCAGACCAACTTCGGCCCGCGCGCGGTCACCGTGCAGAAGGTCGGCATGAGCGTGGTCGACGTGGACCTCAACCACCCGATGGCCGGCAAGGACCTGCATTTCGACGTGGAAATCGTTGACGTGCGCGAGGCCAGCGCCGAGGAAACCGAGCACGGCCACGTGCACGGCGACGGCGGCCATCACCACTAAGTCGTCCCGGCGTCTTGCCGCGGCCCGCTTCGGCGGGCCGCGTGCGTTTGGGGTGCCTGCCGGATGCGGCACAGCGCACGCCATCGTGTTGCCATGAACGCCTCGTCCTTGCAGCCGGTGGCGCCGGCTGAGCGCATCGTCCTGCTCGATGTCGTGCGCGGCTTCGCCCTGCTCGGCATCCTGCTGATGAACATCGAGGGCTTCGTCGGGCCGCTCAACGCCGCGCTGACCGGCGTGAACCCGGCACTGACCGGCATCGACCGCCTCGCCGACGCGTTGGTGTACTTCTTCGTGCAGGGCAAGTTCTACACCTTGTTCTCGCTGCTGTTCGGCATGGGCTTTGCGGTGATGTCGTCGCGCGCCGAAGCCGCGCGCCGCCCGTTCGTGCCGGTGTATCTGCGGCGCAGCGCGGGCTTGCTGGTTATCGGTCTTGCGCATGCCTTGCTGCTGTGGTCCGGCGACATCCTGGTCAGCTACGCGCTGCTGTCGTTGCTGCTGCTGGCCTTTGCCGAAGCGCCCACGCGCTGGCTGCCGGCGCTGGGGCTGATCGTTTACCTGCTCGCGCCGGCGTGGGTGCTGCTGTTCGGCGCGATCGGCTCGCTGGGCCAGGATGACCCCAACTTCCAGCAGCAGATTGCGGAGGTCGGCGCGCAGTGGTGGCATGCGCTCGAAGCACAGCGCCAGGCCTTCGGCGCCGGCAGCTATGCGCAGGCGACCGCGCAACGCGCCAGCGATCTGCTGGAAACCCTGCGTGGCCTGCTGATCAATGGGCCAGCCATGCTCGGCATGTTCCTGCTCGGGGCCTGGTTCGCGCGTAGCGGCGCCATTGCCGAACCGCAGCGTCACGCGCGCCTGTTCGCGTTGCTGCGTTGGGTTGCGCTGCCGCTGGGTCTGCTGGCGATGGCGGCCAGCTACCGCCTCGCGCCGTGGATGGATCCGGCGCGCCTGGACCTGACCGTGTCGCTGGCCTGGGCCCTGGCCGCGGTGGCCAACCTGCTGATGTGCCTGGGCTACCTGGCCTGGGTCGCGCGCTGGGCACTGGCCTTGCGCTGGCTGGCGCCAGCCGGGCGCATGGCGCTGAGCAACTACCTGCTGCAATCGCTGGTGTGCACGCTGCTGTTCTACGGCTACGGCCTGGGTCTGTTCGAGCGCCTGCCGCGCGCCTGGCAGATTCCCTTCGCGCTGGCCTTGTTCGCCGCGCAGGTGTGGGCCAGTCAGGCGTGGTTGCGTGCGTTCCGCTTCGGGCCGATGGAGTGGCTGTGGCGTGCCTTCACCTATCTGCAGTGGCCGCCGTTGCGCCGGCGCAACAGCGCGAACTGAGCGCAGCGCTGCCGCACATGGCGCCTGCGTTCTACACTGCGGCGGTGAGAATTCCCCACGATGATGTGCTGGTGATCGGCGCTGGCGCGATCGGCCTGGCCTGCGCGCTGGCGCTGGCCGAAGCCGGGCGCGGCGTGCGCGTGCTCGAAGCCGGCCGGGTAGGGGCGGCGACCTCGCACGGCAACTGCGGCACGATCACCCCCAGCCACGCGCCGCCATTGGCCGCGCCCGGCATGCCCTGGCAGGCCTTGCGCTGGATGTTCAAGCCCGATGCCCCTCTATACGTGCCGCCGCGCCTGGACCCGGCGCTGTGGCGCTGGTTCGCGCGCTTTGCCGGGCGCTGCAATTCGCGCGACTGGCGGCACAGTACGCTGGCGCGCGCGGCCTTGCTCAATGATTCGGCGCAGCGTCTACGCGAGTGGATCCAGCGCTACGACCTGCAATGCGAATACCGCCAGGACGGACTGGATTACGTGTTCCGCGATGAACGCAACTTCCGCCATTACCTGCGCGAGTGCGAAACCTTGCAGGCGCTTGGCGTACGCACCGAAGCCATCGATGGCGCCGCCTACGTCGCCGACGACCCGGCGTTTCGTGCCGGGCTGGCCGGCGCCATCCGCTTTCCCGGCGATGCCCACCTGCGCCCGGACCAGTACACCGCCGGCCTGGCGCGCGCGCTGCGCGAGCGCGGCGGCACGATCGGCGAGCACATTCGGGTGGAAGACATCGCTGCCGACGCGCAGGGCGTGCGCGTAACCACCTCGGCCGGGCCACACCAGGCGCGCGACGTGGTGATCGCCACCGGCCCGTGGTCACCCCGCCTGGCGGCCGCGGCCGGACTGCGCCTGCCGGTGCAGCCCGGCAAGGGCTATTCGATCACCTACAGCCGCCCGGCGCTGGCGCCGCGGCGTCCGGTCGTGCTCAAGGACCGCTGGGTGTTCCTGACCCCGTGGGACAGCGGCCTGCGCGTGGGCAGCACGATGGAATTCTCCGGTTACGACAGCCGCCTCAATGCCACCCGGCTGGCCGCGCTGGAGCGCGCCGCGGGCGAGTACCTGCAGGAGCCGGGCGGCGCGCAGGTGCAGGAACGCTGGTACGGCTGGCGGCCGATGACCTGGGACGATCTGCCGGCACTCGGGCGTTCGCCGTCTCATCCACACATATGGATCGCCGCAGGGCATGGCATGCTCGGCATCAGCATGAGCAGCGCGAGTGGACAATTGATGGCCGACCTGATGAGCGGACGCGCCCCGGCGATCGACCCGCATCCCTATCGCCCGGAGCGTTTTGCATGAGCACGCGTTACGACTACGACGTACTGGTGCTGGGCGGTGGCTCCGGTGGCCTGGCCGCGGCGTTCCGCGCCGCGCAGCATGGCGCGCGTGTCGCGCTGCTGGAGCCGGGCGAGCTGGGTGGCACCTGCGTCAACATCGGTTGCGTGCCGAAGAAGGCGATGTGGCTGGCCGCCGACCTTGCCGGCAAGATGGAACTGGCGCGCGGGCTGGGCTTCGACGTGGCGCCACCGAAGCTGTCGTGGAAGGAGCTGGTCGCGCACCGGCAAGGCTATATCGCCAACATCCACGCCAGCTACCGCCGGCGCCTGAACGCTGACGGCGTCGTGCTGCTGCCGCAGCGCGGCCACCTGGTCGATGCGCACACCGTGGCCTGCGCCGATGGCGTGCGCACCAGCGCCGAGCACATCGTCATCGCCACTGGCGCGCATCCCTTGCGGCCGGACATCGAGGGCGCCGAGTTGGGCGGGGTGTCGGACGACTTCTTCAACCTGTGCGCGGCGCCCGAGCAGGTCGCCATCATCGGCGGCGGCTACATCGCGGTGGAGCTGGCCGGGTTGCTGCAGGCACTGGGCAGCCGCGTGCACCTGTTCGTGCAGGGGCAGCGGCTGCTGGGCCGCTTCGATGCCGAGCTCACCGTGCAGCTGGCGGAAAACCTGCGTCAGCAAGGCGTGCGCATGCACTTCGAGTATCGCGCCAACCGCCTGTGGCGCGACGAGGGCGGCCAGCTGCGCCTGGGCGGTACCGGCGAGGTCTGCGCCGAGCAGCGCTTCGACCAGGTGTTGTTCGCCATCGGCCGCCGCGGCAATACGCAGGGCCTGGGGCTGGAAGCCCTGGGTGTGGCGCTGGGCGAACATGGCGAGGTACTGGTGGACGAGTTCCAGGACACCGCCGTGCCGAGCATCCACGCCGTGGGCGACGTGGCCGGCAAGGTCGGCCTGACCCCGGTGGCGATCGCCGCCGCGCGCAAGCTGATGGACCGGCTGTATGGCGGGCAGGCCACTGCGAAGCTGGATTACGACAACGTGCCCAGCGTGGTGTTTTCGCATCCGCCGCTGGGCGCGGTGGGTCTGGGCGAGGAGGAGGCGCGCGAGCGCTACGGTGAGCAGGTGCGCGTGTACACCAGCAACTTCCGCCCGATGCTGCACGCGCTGGCCGACTCGCCGCAGCGCAGCCTGTTCAAGCTGGTCTGCGTCGGTGCCGAGCAGCGTGTGGTCGGCATCCACCTGCTGGGCGAGGGCGCCGACGAAATGCTGCAGGGCTTTGCCGTGGCGCTGAAGATGGGCGTGACCAAGCGCCAGCTTGAAGACACCGTGGCGATCCACCCCACGTCGTCGGAAGAAGTGGTGCTGATGCGCTGAGCCCCGCGCGCAGGCACACTGCGCCAGGTCGCCGCCGCGAGTTCCCGCCATGCCCGCCGCCCGCAAGCCTGCCGCCGCGCGTCCGCGCGCATCGACACCGCCTGCCACCGAAGCGCGCGCGCGTGCCGTGCGCAAGCCCGCCACTGCCAAGGACGCATCGCGCAAGGCGTCCGCAGGCGCGAACAAGCCCGTCGCGATGCCGGCCGACGAGGCGCGGCTGCGCATCCTGCGTGCGATCCGCGCCATCCCCGCCGGCCAGGTCGCCGGTTATGGCGAAGTCGCCGCGCGCGCCGGTCTTCCGGGCCGGGCGCGGCTGGTGGCGCGGGTGCTGGCTGGCAACGATGATCCCAAGCTGCCCTGGCACCGCGTACTGCGTTCCGATGGCCGCATCGCCATGCCCGAGGGTTCACGCGGCTGGCGCGAACAGAGCCAGCGGCTGCGTGCCGAGGGCGTGCAGGTCGAGCGCGGCCGGGTGAAGCGTGCCCCACCGGAGGACCGGCTGGATGCGGCGCTGTGGGGGCCGCGCCACGCCTAACCGGTATCATGGAGCCGGTTCACACGGATGCCCCCATGTTCCCGCGCCTGCCTACTGTCACCAAGGCCCTGTTGATCGCCAACGGCCTGATGTTCCTGCTGCAAATGGTGCTTGGCGATGCCATGGCGCCGCTGATGCTGTGGCCGGTGAGCGAGGGCGGCTTCGATCCGTTCTCGCCGGGCCAGAACTTCCAGATCTGGCAGCTGCTGACCTATGGCTTCCTGCATGGCGGCTTCATGCACCTGCTGTTCAACATGCTCGGCCTTTTCATGTTTGGCGCACCGCTGGAACAGACCTGGGGCGAGAAGCGCTTCTTGATCTATTACCTGGTGTGCACGGTTGGCGCCGGACTGTGCCAGTTGCTGGTGGGCTGGTGGACGCTGTCGCAGGGCGGCGATGCCTATCCGACGCTGGGCGCTTCGGGGGCCATCTACGGGCTGCTGCTCGCTTACGGCATGCTGTTCCCGAACCAGCGGGTGATGCTGTTGTTCCCGCCCATCCCGATGAAGGCGCGCACCTTTGTCATCGTCTTTGGCGTGATTGCCTTGCTGTCGGGCTTCAATGGCTGGCAGCCGGGCGTGGCGCATTTCGCGCATCTGGGCGGCATGCTGTTTGGCTGGCTGCTGATCCGCTATTGGCGTGGGCAGCCGCCGTTCGGTGGCGGCAAGCCGCGCAAGCCGCATCTGCGGCGCGTCGTGTAGGAGCGGCTCTTGTGGCCTTTGGCCATTAGCCGCGACTGCCATCTGGCAGATCGCGGCTTCGCCTGTCGGGGCTGAAGCCCCTCCTGCAGCCGCCAGGCTGGAGGAGGGGCAGTCGGCTCAGCGCCAGATGCGGATCTGCTCGGCCTCGACGCGCTGCATCGGCTGGCCGGCCTTGCACTGGAAGGTCGCGCCGAATTCCGGCAGGTTCGACAGCGGCGCATTGACCCGCCACAGACCCGGCGCGCGGACATCGGTGGCGGCGCGCTGCACCGCTTCGTTCGGCGAGACCTGCTGGGCCCACAGCCCGGCCCAGGCATTGAAGAAGGCCTGCTTGCTGCTGACCGGTGCCGCCGGCTGCGCGGCGCTGAAAGCCTGCCAGGCCAGTTCCAGGCCGATCTGGTCGGCGAGGTTGGATTCGGCGGTGAGCTGGCCGTTGACCTTGGTGCTGGTCAGGCCCGGATACGGATAGGCGTTGAACTGCTCGGCGATGCGCGTGGTGAGCAGCGTCCAGGCGGTCTTCTCGGCCGGGCTCCACCAGCTGCGCAGCTGGCCCTGCGCGTCGACCAGCGCGCCCTTGGCATCGATGGCGCGGGTGATCTCGCGCGCCACCAGCGCACCATAGGCGCCGTACTGGGCAGCCGCATCGCCGCCGCTGGTCAGCACCGGCGGCTGCAGCACCGCGGCGGTGACGATCAGGCGGTTCTGCGCGATGTCATAAGCCAGGGCCGGCTGCTGCGGCAGCACGTCCCAGCGGCGGTCGGCGTTGCCCTTGCCGATGCGCTTCATTTCCTCGCGGTGGCGCCAGGTCGAGGCGATCAGCATGTTGCCGCCGAAGCTGCCACGGCCCATCGGCTGCACGCTGTAATCGAGGTCGCGGCGCGGCGCGCCGATCTCGATCTTCATCGCCTGCAGCTTGGCCTTCGCTTCGTCGACCACCGCGCCGTTGCCCCAGCCGGTGCGGGCCAGCGCCGCCAGCTGCGCTTCGCGGATCTGGTCGGCAATGGTCGCGGCCTGGCGGCGCGCATCGGCGGACAGGTAACGCTCAACGTACTCGTGGCCGAGCATCGGGCCGGCGGCGACGTTGATCGCATCCAGCACCTGTTGCCAGCGCGGCGGCGGCAGCATTTCGCCGCGCAGCAGGCGGCCGCGGAAACCGGCCTCTGCATCGCGGAAGCTCTTGGACAGGTAGGGCGCCATCGCATCGCCGACGCGCCAGCGCAGGTAGGCCTTCCACTGCTCGGGCTTGAGGCTGGCGACCATGCCGTCGAGCTGCTTGAAGTAGCCCGGGTCGGACATCGACACCAGGTCATCGTTGACCGCCTGGGCCTTGAGGAAGTCGCCCAGCTGCAGGTTGCGGAACTGCTTGGTGACGTCCTTCACCGCCACCGGGGCGTAGTTGTTGAAGGGGTTGTTGACGTCGGAAACCGGCTTGGCTGACTTGGCCAGCAGGGTTTCGATCTGGATCACCGACACGGTGTCCGCATCCAGACGCGCGGCGGGGGTGCCGGTCAGCGCCAGGATCTGCTTGACGTAGTTGCGGTAGCGGCCCATCAGGGTGACGGCATCGGCGTCGGTGCGCGTGTAGAAGGCCGGGTCGGGCAGGCCCATGCCGCCCTGCATGAAGTAGCCGATGTGGCGGTCCAGCGCCTTCAGGTCCACGTCCGGGCTGAAGTTGAAGGCGACCGGGATGCCGACCTGGTGCAGCGCGGCGATGGAGGCCGGCACGTCCTTGGCCTTCTTGATCGCGTCGATGCGCGAAAGCAGCGGGGCGATCGGCTGCGAGCCGTCCTTCTCCACGGCGGCCTCGTCCAGGCCGCTGGCCCAGAAGTCGCCGAGCAGCTTCTGCACGTTGTTCTGCGGGCTGCGCATGGACGCGTCAAGCAGGTCGCGCTGCTGCTGCTGGGCGCGCTCGGCCAGCTGGCCCAGGGCGCTGGTCGCGCCGCTCTGCGGCACCGGGTTGGCCTTGAGCCAGCTGGCGTTGGCGACGCTGTAGAAGTCGCTGCAGACCGGGGCTACGGCGGGGGTCTTGCTGGCGCTTTTCTTCTTCTTCGGCGCGGCGTCTGCGTGGGGCGCGGCAACCAGCGAGGCCAGGGCCAGGGAGAGGGCAAGCGGGCGGAGAAGGGGCATGCGTGAAATCCAGCCAGAAGGAAAGTCGCCGGAGTGTAGCGGAGCGGTGGCTGCGATGGCGTGGGGAGGGCGGGTTTTTGTTTGCGCCATCGCGAGGGTAAAAAGAGAGGCCCGGGTTCGCACCCGGGCCTCTCTGGCAGACAAGCAGCAATCAGGCAGTTACCAGATCACGACCTGGTTGTCGCCCTGGCGCACCATCGGCTCGCCCGGCTTGCACGAGAACGCCGCCGCGAAGGCCGGCATGTTCGACGGCGCACCGATCGCGCGGAAGTTCGCCGGCGCGTGCGGGTCGGTCTTCAAGCGCACCGCCAGCTCGTCCGGGGTGAAGTTGCGGCGCCACACCGTTGCCCAGTTCAGGAAGAAGCGCTGGTCGCGCGTCAGCCCGTCGGTCTTCGGGTCTTCCTGTCCCGCGGTCGCCGCCTTCATCGCGTCGTAGGCAGTGTTCAGGCCGCCCAGGTCGGCGATGTTCTCGCCCAGGGTCAGGTCGCCCTTCACGTTGCCCTTGTCGGTCTTGTAGGCATTGAACTGCTTGACCAGGCGGTCGGTGCGCGAGGCAAAGCCCTTGGCATCGGCGTCCGTCCACCAGTTCTCGAAGTTGCCGGTCGGCCCGAAGCGGCTGCCCTGGTCGTCGTAGCCATGGGTCATTTCGTGGCCGATCACCGCACCAATGCCACCGTAGTTCATTTCCACCGGCGCATTCGGGTCGAAGAACGGCGGCTGCAGGATGGCGGCCGGGAACACGATCTCGTTCTGCAGCGGGTTGTAGTAGGCGTTGATCGTCTGCGGGCTCATGCCCCACTCGGTCTTGTCGACCGGCTTGCCGATCTTGGACAGGTTCCACTTGTAGTTGAACTCCTGCGCCGCCGCGACGTTGCCCAGGTAGCTGTCACGGCTGGTCTGCAGGCCTTCCCACGAACGCCACTTGTCCGGGTAGCCGATCTTCGGCGTGAAGCTGTTCCACTTGGCGATGGCCTTTTCCTTGGTCTCCGGGCTCATCCAGTCGAGCTTCTCGATGCGGGCCTTCAGCGCAGTGCGCAGGTTGCCCACCAGCTCTTCCATCTTCGCCTTCGACTCGGCCGGGAACGCCACCTGCACGTACATCTGGCCCAGCGCTTCGCCGGCCTGGTTGTTGATCGAGGCCAGCACGCGCTTCCAGCGCGGCTTGATTTCCTTCTGGCCGCGCATGGTCTGGTTGTAGAACGCGAAGTTCTCATCCACGAACGGCTGGCTCAGGTACGGCGAGGCGCTGTCCACCGCGTGGAAACGCAGGTACGAACGCCAGATCGCCGGGTCGGTATCGGCGATCATCTTGCTCACTTCCTGGTGGAAGGCCGGGATCGCCAGCGAGAACATCTGCGGCACTTCCACGCCCTGCGACTTGAAGAACTCCGTCCACGACCAGTTCGGGGTCAGCTTGTCGGCGTCGGCCGGGGTCACCGGGTTGTAGAACAGCGAGGCATCGCGCGATAGCTCGGTGCTGGTCTTGGAGACCTTGGCCAGACGCGTCTCGAAGGCGACGACCTGCTTGGCCTGCTCGGCGGCATCGGCCGCGGCAACGCCCGACAGCTCCAGCACCTTGGCGATGTGCGCCTGGTAGGCATCGAGCTTGGCCTTGTTCTCGGCCTTGGTGTAGTACTCCGGATCCGGCAGGCCCAGGCCGCCCTGCGCGGCGTAGGCGATGTTCATGCTGGAATTCTTGAAGTCGGCCTCGGCACCGAACGAGAACAGCTCGTTCTGACCCTTGGCCGCGCTGCTGCGCAGGTAGTCGACCAGCTTGGCCTGGTCGGTCACGCCGTCGATGGCGGCCAGCTCCGGCTTCAGCGGCTCGATGCCCTGGGCGTTGATCTTGGCCTCGTCCATGCCGGTGGCCCACAGGTCGCCGACCAGCTTCTCCACGCCGGTGGCGTTCTTGTCGGCGGCGGCCTGCTCGACGAGCTGGTGCTGCACGGCATTGGAGCGCTCATCCAGCATTTCAAAGGCGCCCCAGCTGGTGCGGTCGCTCGGCACCGGGTTGGCGGCCAGGAACTTGGCGTTGGCGTAGGCGTTGAGGTCGGTACAGGCGTTGGCGTTCGGGTCCAGGTCGCTGGCCTGGAACTGGTTGAACGGCGGCAGCTTGGACTCGTCGAGCTTGAGCTTCGGCGTGGCTGACGCGGTGGCGTCGGCGGCCGGGGCGGCGGGCGCGGCGGCTTCTTCCGGCTTCTTGCAGCCGGCCAGCGCGGCGGCCACGGCCAGGGAAAGGGTGAGCAAATGCGGTTTGCGGAAGGTCACAGTCAGACTCCAGGCGCGACATGGACGGGATGCCCCGGGAATCGGGACACGAACGCGCACTCTAAACGTGCGGCCGTTCGCAGTCGCGGTGCCGAAGGTCATGGATGGCTGCCGGGCGGCGTTGCCTGCTCCCACAAGGCTTGCAGGCGCCCGCCCGAAGCGGTTGCAGTGGCCGTGCCGATGCTGCAGCGCAGGTCGTGGCGCACCAGCAGGGGCGCCAGGTCGGCGCGGATTTCCTCGGCCAGGCCCTGCGCGGCCTCGGCGTGGGTGTTGCCCAGCCACAGCGCGAATCCATCGCTGCCGCTGCGGGCCAGGTGGTCGCCGCCACGGCGGGCTCGCGCCCTGAGCGCCCGCGCGACTTCGGCCAGCGGCGGGTGGCGCGCGCCGGGCCCGCGCAATTGCAGGCGGATCAGGCTGCAGGGCAGGGTACCGGGATCGGCGAGCGCGCTGGCGGCGGCGTCTTGCAGGTGGGTGATGTGTTCCAGGCGCGGCAGGCGCCGGCGCCGCCAGCGCCACAGCGCGGCCAGGGCCAGCATGGCGAGCAGCGCGACCGCCAGCAACACTGGCCAGGGCAGGGTCATGCCGGGGTCCTCGCCTTCCGAGCTGGCGGCAGTATAGGGCGGGGCCCGTGCTATACCAGCGCCAGCCCCGAGGCCACCGGATGCGAATCACGCCGCGATGAAAGCTGCCTACGACGCCCTGATCATCGGTGCCGGACACAACGGCCTGGTCTGCGCCGCCTACCTGGCCGCGGCCGGCCGACGGGTGCTGGTGCTGGAGCGACGCGAGGTGGTTGGCGGTGCCGCCGTTACCGAAACCTTCCATCCCGGCTTCCGCAATTCGGTGGCGTCCTACACGGTCTCGCTGCTGCAGCCGAAGGTGATCGCCGACCTCGAACTGGTCCGGCACGGACTGCGCGTGGTGCCGCGGCGCATCAACAACTTCCTGCCGCTAGGGGAAGACGGTTACCTGCTTGCCGGCGCCGGCCGCACCGCAGATGAGGTGGCGAAATTCTCGCCGCGCGATGCGCAACGCCTGCCGGCCTACGAGGCGCGGCTGGAACAGCTGGCCGACGTGTTGCGCGCGCTGGCCCTGGCGCCGCCGCCCAATGTCACCGACGGTGGCTGGTGGAAAGCACTGCCCGAGTTGATGAAGGCCGGCCGTCTGGGCCGGCGCCTGCATGCCTTGCCTGCCGGGCTGCGGCAGGAACTGCTCGACCTGTTCGCCATCTCCGCCGCCGAGTATCTGGACCGCTGGTTTGAAAGCGCGCCGATCAAGGCCCTGTTCGGCTTCGACGGCATCGTCGGCAACTACGCCAGCCCGTATGCGCCGGGTTCGGCCTATGTGCTGCTGCACCACGTGTTTGGCGAGAGCAACGGGGTGAAGGGCGCGTGGGGCCATGCACTCGGCGGCATGGGCGCGATCACCCAGGCAATGGCCGCGTGCTGCCGCGAGCGCGGCGTGGACATCCGTACCGGTTGCGGCGTACGCGAAGTGCGCGTGGAGCACGGCCGCGCGGTTGGCGTGGTCACCGAACAGGGCGAGCGCTTAGATGCGCGTGCCGTGGTCGCCAACGTCAATCCGAAGCTGTTGTACGAACGCCTGCTTGATCCGGCCCATGTCCCGGCCGAGACGCGCGAACGCATGGCGAACTGGCGTTGCGGCTCGGGTACTTTCCGCATGAACGTGGCCTTGTCGCGCCTGCCCGATTTCACCGTGCTGCCCGGTCCGGGCGACCACCTGACCGCCGGCATCATCATCGCCCCGAGCCTGGACTACATGGATCGCGCCTGGCGCGATGCGCACAACCACGGCTGGTCGCGCGAGCCGGTGGTGGAAATGCTGATTCCCAGCACCTTGGACGATTCGCTCGCGCCGCCCGGCCAGCATGTCGCCAGCCTGTTCTGCCAGCACGTGGCGCCGCAGCTGCCGCACGGCCGCAGCTGGGACGATTACCGCGAGGAAGTAGCCGACCTGATGATCGCCACCGTCGAGCAGCACGCGCCGGGGTTTGCGGCCTCGGTGCTGGGGCGGCAGATCCTCAGTCCGCTGGACCTGGAGCGCGAGTTTGGCTTGCTCGGCGGCGACATCTTCCACGGCGCGCTCAGCCTCAACCAGTTGTTCAGTGCGCGGCCGATGCTGGGGCAGGCAGGCTACCGCGGGGCGATCGAGGGACTGTTTCTGTGTGGGGCGGGCACGCACCCCGGCGGCGGCGTGACCGGTGCGCCGGGGCACAATGCAGCGCAGGTGATTCTGGGTGGGTAGCGGTTGTGCGGGGTTTGCACGCCGGCATCGCGGCCGGCGTGGATCAGAACTTCACCAGCAGGGGTTTGTCGTCCACCCATAGAGCGGCGCTGTTGGGGGTGAAGCAGGCGACGCGATTCCAGTCCTGTCGCTCCAAAGGTGTCAGGCGGGACTCGCGGTAGTTGGATTGGCGGGTCAGTACCCGCGCCAAGGGCTCGCCTTCACGGAAGATGCCGACACTGCCGTCGATCGCCAACCTTGGGCTGACCCAGCGCTGTTCGGCAGCGACGGAAGGTTGGTCGGCGAAGCGGAACAGGACGTTGCCGGAGAAGTCCAGCACGATGAAATCATTGACGCCCTCAACCAGGATGCGGCGCGAGCGGGTATCCACCTGCAGGACTCGCGCATCAAAGGGCTGACTCAGCTCGAATGGCACCAGCTTGCCTGCGGATACATGGAAAAGCTGATTGCCAGCGATGGCAAAGCCCCTGTCGGCGGATAGCACTGCCAGGCTATTGATCAGCGCGCTGCCCGGTGCCTGGATCGTGCCAATAGGGCTGAGGTCCGCGGCGCTGAACATCCGTGCGGTTGATGCAAGGTCCGCCACCTCCTCGTACAAGGTGTTGCCGTCGGCCGAAAAGAGCAGCGGCGGAGGACCGTCCTCCGGATCAGTCGATTCCTCGTAGGGTTGCTTGAGCAGGACTTTGGCGTCCCCATCGACGATGTAGCGCATCTGCGTCTCTGTTGCGGTCAGCGGCGGCAAGTCACCCCGGTCCACACCATCCCAGATCGTGAACATGAAGCGCTCACGAGTGCCGTCGCTCCACAGGTCCCACATATGGATGTACCCGTGGATGCGCGCGAGCACGCGTCCCTGCTTGTGCAACTCCACCCAACCGTCTTTGCCATCTTCGAGTGGCACCAGCATCAGTCCGTCCGCCGAGAGAGCCTTGACGCCCTGGCCTGCGATCAGTTGACCGTTCGTACTCTGGCGGTGGGACCAGCCTTGCGCTGAGCGAATGCCGTAGCTGCGGTAGTCGGTGGTATCGGAGGTCAGGAAGTCATAAGGCTGGGTACTGGAGCAGAGGAAGGTGCCGTCGGGGCCGGCGAAGACTGGGAATGAGAGGCTGGTTAACAGCGCAGCGGCTAGCAAGGTCTTCATTGAGTCACCTTTGGCAGTTGCCGAGATAGACAATCGGATCGATCCGATTCGCGGGAACGCGGGGCGCCCCGAGGCTGGTCTTGATTTCGATGTGCACGTGTGTCGACTGCACGGTGTTCTCCCGCGGAGGCTTGCCGCAGTTACCCGTGCAGTTCATCGTGCCGATCTCGTCACCAGCCCGCACCTGCCCCTTGCTTCTCAGGATGTCGCGTAGATGCAGGTAGAGAGACACGCGCCCATCGCCGTGGACGATCCGTACGTAATTTCCGTTCGCGGGCTTGGGCTCGCCGGGTGACACCACCCCATCCGCGATCGCCCTGACACGCTGCCCCAGCCCAAAGTTCGCAGTATGCGAGGCGATATCCACCCCATAGTGGAAATTGCCCGGGCGCCACGTTGAAGCGCCATAGCGCGACGATATGCGCGCCTCGGAAGGTTTTCCTCCTGCGCTCTTCCAGCAGTCGAGCTTGCCGTCGTTGTCCCGATCGTATTCGTTGAACGGCCGGTTGGGCCGAGTCGAGCTGCCGGGTGCACGGGTACGCCGCCGTAGGGCTCGCGCCACCTGCCACTCTGTCCACCGTCGAAGGTCAACCCAGGCGAGGTGAAGTAGCATCGCCGTTCGATGCGGCTATTGCCGTTCACCGTGACCGTGCCGCTGCGGCAGGACTGTGCCTGCGCTATCCAGGGCGTAGCCGCGAGACCCACCACCAGCCATGCCCAGGTTCTGCTCCCGCGTCGCATACCGCACCTGTATGCCGCTGCCCTTGTTGGACAAGCTCGATATACGCGTCGTATTTCCAGGGTTCCATTAGAAAACTCGCACGCATAGTGCGCTTGTCGTTGGATTTCCCGGCGCGAATCAGAACTTCACCAGCACGGGCTTGTCGTCCACCCACAGCGCGGCGCTGTTGGCGGTGAAGCAGGCTACTCGGGCCCAGTCGCGCTCATCCAGCGGCGTCAGGCGCGACTGGTGGTAGTTGGATTGCCGGGTCAGTACGCGCACCAGGGGCTCGCCTTCGCGAAGCACGCCGATGCTGCCATCGATGGCCAACTGTGCACTGATCCAGCGCTCCGCGGGGCGCGGGTCGTGGTCTGCAAGGCGGAACAGGATGTTTCCGGAAAAATCCAGCACGAGGAAATCATTGTCTGCCTTGACCAGGACGCGGCGCGAGCGGCTATCCATCTGCAGGGCTCGCGCCTCAAAGGTACCCGTCAACTCGAACGGCACCAGCTTGCCGTCGGACACATGGAACAGCTGACTGCCAGCGATGGCGAAACCGGTGTCGGCGGAAATCAGTATCAGATCGCTGAGCAGCAAGTCGTCTGGCGCCCGAAGGATGCCCAGGGGGGCGAGGTCGGTAGCGTTGAACATCTGCGCGGTCGGTGCCACGTCATAGGCGTCTTCGTAGAGGACCTTGCCATCGGCGGAAAAGAGCAGCGGGGGAGGGCCGTCCTCGGGGTCGGTTGATTCCTCGTAGGGCTGCTTGACCAAGACGTTGCCATCGCCATCGACGATGTAGCGCATCAGTGTCTCGGTTGCGGTCAACGGCGGTGCGTCACCCGTGTCGATGCCGTCCCAGATCGAGAAAAGAAAGCGCTCATCGGACCCGTCGCTCCAAAGGTCCCACAGGTGGAGGTATCCGCGGATGCGGGCAAGTACGCGGCCCCGCTTGTGCAATTCCACCCAGCCCTGCTTGCCTACCTCAAGGGGAACCAGCATCAGCCCGTCCGCCGACAAGGCCTTGACGCCCTGGCCGGCCAGCAGCTGACCGGTAACGTTCTGCCGGCGTGACCAGCCCGACGCCGTGCGCAGGCCGTAGCTGCGGTAGTCGGAGGTGTCCGAGGTCAGGAAGTCATAGGGCCGCGTGCTCGAACACAGGAAGGTCCCATCGGGGCCGGCCAGGACCGGGAACGGGAGGCTGGCCAGTAGCACGGCTGCGAGCAGGGTCTTCATGGTTCACCTTCGGCATTTGCCCAGGTAAGCGATCGGATCGATCCGGTTCGCAGGGCTTCGGGGCGCATTGAGGCTGGTCTTGACCTCGATGTGCACATGCGTGGACTGCACGATGTTCTTGCGTGGCGGCTTGCCGCATCTGCCCGTGCAGTTCATCGTGCCGATCGCATCGCCAGCACGCACCGGTCCGCTGCTTCTGAGGATGTCGCGCAAATGCAGATAGAGCGAGACGCGCCCGTCGTCATGGAGGATCTGAACGTAGTTGCCGTTCGCGGGCTTGGGCCTTGCCCAGGTCACCACGCCATCCGCGATCGCCCGCACAGGCTGCCCCAAGCCGAAGTTCCCGGTGTCGGAGGTGATGTCCACGCCGTAGTGGAACCCGCCCGAGCGCCAGCCGGAACGGCCATATCCGGAAGAGATGCGCGTGGTTGAGGGCTTCCCGGCCACGCTTTTCCAGCAGTCAAGCTTGCCGTCGTTGTTGGTGTCGTAGGCGTTGAGGGGCTTGCCCGTCGCGACCGTTGCGACCGTCGCGAGGCCCAACACAATCCATGCCCAGCTTCCGTTACCGCGTCGCATGCCGCACCCGTACTGCTGCCCATGTAGGACAGGCTCGATATACGGGCAGCGGTGCTTAGCTTTCCATTGGAAAACTCGCAGGTAGCACGGGGTGGCCAGGTTGCTGATAATGGCGGCGCGAAGGGAGTCCGTGCCGTGCCGCCCCATGACCGGATACTGGAACATTGACCCGGCGCTGGGACATCATGCAGGAATCGAACACGGGCCCACGCATGAACCCTTCTTCCCGCTCCGACGCGGAGCGCCTGTATAAGCAGGCGATCGACGCGCTCAACCGTGCCCAGTGGCCAGAAGCCTGGCAGATCGCGCAAGGCATCCTGCGCCAGTTCGGCGAACATCCCGGGGTTCATTTCATTGCCGGCGTCGCGGCGCTGGAACTGCGCCGGCTGCTGCCCGCCCGCGAGCACTTGGCGCGCGCGGTGGCCATGAACGGCACGCGGGCCGATTACCTGACTTATCTGGCCAAGGCGCTGGCGTTGTCAGGCGATTTCCGCGCCGCCGCAGCAATGGCCGATCGCGCCCGGGCGTTGCAGCCCGATGACCCACTGTTGCTTGACACCTTGGGCGTGATCTACACCGACGCCGGCCTCCATGGCGCTGCCGCGGCGGCCTTCGCCGAGGTCGTGGCGCGTGCGCCCACTCGCGCCAACAGCCGCTTCAACCATGCTACCGCGCTGCTCTATGCCGGCCAGATCGAGCGCGCCGAGCAGGAGTACGAGGCCTGCCTGGTAGCGGACGAACGCTACTGGAAGGCATATACGGCATTGTCCAGCCTGCGCAAGCAGAGACCGGATGCAAATCACGTCGAGCGGTTCGAGGCCGCGCTGGCCCACCACGGCGGTGACACGGAGGCTCGGCTCTATCTCAATCTGGCGCTGGCGAAAGAGCGCGAAGACCTGGAGGATTACGCAGCGGCGTTCGAGCATTACGTGCAGGGCAAGGCCGCAGGCGGAGAAGGACGGACATACGCACCGACCGCCGAGGAGACCCTGTTCTCGGCGATCGCCAGCACTTTTCCAGGTCCTCTGCCGGGCGTTGGCAGTGGCCATGGCAGCGAGGAGCCCATCTTCGTCGTGGGCATGCCGCGCTCTGGCACCACTCTGGTCGACAGGATTCTGAGCTCGCATTCGCAAGTCACCTCGGCCGGTGAATTGCACCACCTGCCGATCGCGGTCAAGCGGCTTTCCGGCAGTACCACTCCCGTCCCGCTGGACCTGGACACCCTGTCGCGGACCGCTTCCATCGAGTGGGAGAAGCTGGGCCGGACCTACGTCGAGTCCACGCGCCCAATTACCGGTGCACGCCCGCGGTTTGTCGACAAGCTGCCGCACAACTTCCTCTACATCGGCCATATCCTGCATGCCCTGCCGAAGGCGCGAATCGTGCTGATGCGGCGCAATCCGCTGGATAGCTGCCTGAGCAATTTTCGTCAGCTGTTCTCGTTGTCTTCGCCCTTTACTCGCTACTCATTCGATCTGCTGGATACAGGCCATTACTACGTGCAGTTCGATCGGCTGATGAACCATTGGTCGCGGGCCTTCCCGGGTCGCGTTTATGAACTGACCTACGAACAACTGGTGCTCGACCAGGAGGACACCACGCGCGCGCTGCTGGAGTACTGCGGCCTGCCCTGGGAAGCAGGCTGCATGCACTTCGAGCAGAACCAGACGCCGACCGCCACGGCGAGCGTGGTCCAGGTGCGTGAGCCGATGCAGACCGGCTACCTGCATCGTTGGCATCGCTATGCAACGCAGCTGGCGCCGCTGCGCGAATATCTCGTGGAGCAGGGCGTCCGGGTCGAATGAGGTTGTCCTGCGTGGAACACTGACTGCGCGGTCCCTGCCACAAAAAGAAAAACCCCGCCGAAGCGGGGTTTTCCTTTGTTGCATCGAGGACGCTTACTGCTTGCCGAAGTCGTAGCGGATCTCGGCGAAGATCGCGCGGCCGTAGGCACTGTAGATGAAGTTGTTGTACGGAACAGTTGCCGTGCCCGGATAGTTGTGGGCCTGGTCGTCAGGCAGCTTGTTGCCGATGTTGGTGGCCTGCAGCGACAGACGCAGGTTGTCCAGCGCCTGGTAGTCGACGCCCAGATTGAAGGTCGTCCAGGTGCCCCACTTGCCAGCGGTCACGCCGTACTGCGGCAGCTCGTAGTCGAAGGAGTCGCCCAGGTAGGCCAGATAGTTCGGGGTCGAACCGATCATGTTGGCATACAGCGTGGTGGTCCAGCGTCCGATCTCCCAGCCAATGGCAGCGTCGGCCTTCCACTTCGGACCTGCGTCATACACCCAGTTGGCCTGCGGCGAATTGATCAGGTCGATGTAGTCCTGGGTCGGGTCCGTCTGCAGGTCGTGCTTCAGGGTGGTGGTGTAGTTGGCCGAGAAGTTCAGTCGGCCCCAAGCACCGATTTCCTGCATGTAGCGGCCAGCAACCGTCAGCACTTCCAGCTTCTGGCGGGCGATGTTGACCTTCGGGGTAAACACCGTCTGCAGCACACCGGTGGTCGGGTCGCGTTCGATCCAAGCGGCAACGTTGTCGCAGGAAGTGAATCCCGGGCCGGTCTGGCCGAGGCGGCAGTAGTACTCCTGCAGCAGAATCTGGTCGCCCGACAGCTGGTCAACCTCGTCCTTGATGTCCCACGAGAAGTAGTCAACGCTCAGCGACGCATTGCTGACCGGTGCCCACACCACGCCCGCATTCCAGGTGTTGGCGCGGATCGGCTCCAGGTCGGGGTTGCCCGCCTGGGTGCCGTAGTACTGCGAGCTGTTATAGCGGCAGTTGGTGGTGTCGGCCGGGGTGTAGCCCGCCAGACCGCAGCGATAGTAGTCGGTGTCGCTGGTGTAGAAGCCGCTCAGGCCCTGGAACATGTCCGACAGGGTCGGTGCCTTGAACGCGGTACCGTACTTGCCGCGAACCAGCAGGCTCTCGATCGGGCGGAATTCAAACCCGGCGCTCCAGGTCGGCTTGTCAACGGTCGTGCCATAGGCATCGAAGGAGTCATAGCGGCCAGACAGGGTGCCCGTCAGCATCGATGCAATCGGCACGCGCAGTTCGGTCATGGCCGCGTACCTGGTGCGGTGGCCCGAGCCACCCACGTCGGTCTGGCCCCAGATCGCGCCGTCCATGATGCCCGGGATCGGGGTGTAGTTCCAACCTTCGTTGCCGGCTTCCACCGCGAAGGCCAGGCCTGCCGAGCCGGCGGGCATGGAGAACAGGTCGGCATTGGTGACCTGGGCACGGAACAGGTTGTCCCAGGTCTTGGCCTTGGCGGTGCCGTAGCCGGTGAAGCTGGCGAAGTCCTGCGGCGAGATCGTCTGGTAGAACGCGTCGTAGTTCGGGCGGAACACCGGGTAGGTGTCGAAGTACGGGTCCACGCCCAGCTGCGGGCCGAGCACGTGCTCCTCGAAGTACGAGTTGATCGCATCGTTCCAGCGCACGAAGTTGCGCTTGTCGAGCTTGCTCTCGTTGCGGGTGAAGCTGACGTCGTAATCCCACGACTTGCCGAAGTGGCCGCTGGCGCCCAGGGTGACGGTGTAGGACTTGTTGGTGTCCTTGTCCATGATGTCGCCGAAGCCGCTGCCGCCGATGTCTTCAGGGCTGAAGGCGCGCTGCAGGTTCAACAGGGCGTCGTAATCCGGGTCGTAGTAGTAGGTGTACTTGCTGCCCGTGCCCCACCACATGTAGCTGCTGCCCGATGCGTACTCGGCATCTTCGTGGCTGGCGAGGACTTCACCGTACAGCTCGAGGTTGTCGTTGACGGTGAACGTGGTGCGGTTGTACAGCTGCAGGCTGTCCTTGCCGTTGCGGATGGTCTTGTAACCCTGCGAGTAATAGGAGCCGCAGTACTGGCCCGACCCGGGGCGGTTGCGCAGTCCCACGGTGCCGCCGAACTGGGACGTGATCGCCGAGCAGTCCTGGCCGGTCGGCAGCAGATAGCCGAAGTCATCCAGACCCTCGGTGCCCATGTTGCGGTAACCGAAGACCAGGTAGTCGCGCGAAGCCACCGGCGCGGAGTAGCCATCCATGTTCACCGAATCGGTGATGTCGCGCTGGTAACCCCAGATCGGATTGCGCGTGTCGTACTGCACCGAGGTGACCGTATTGAGGCGGCCATCCATCGCGCTGAAGCCGTTGGTCAGGCTGAAGCGGAACGAGTCGCCGCCGCCTTCGGTATACGCGCCGCCACGGACGCGCACGGTGGTGCCTTCGTAGTTCTTCTTCAGGATGAAGTTGACCACGCCGGCCAGTGCATCCGAGCCGTACAGCGACGAGGCGCCACCGGGCAGGATTTCGATGCGCTCCACGGCGTCGATCGGAATGCCGCTGATGTTGTTGAACGTGTCGCTGCCGTTGTACAGCGCCGGATAGTTCGACATCGGCCGGCCGTTGATCAGGTACTTGGTATAGCCCGGATCCAGGCCGAACATGCTGACGGCTTCGGCGCCTTGGGTGAACGAGGCCGAGGTCTCGCCGCCCTGCACGCCGCCGCTGGCGAAGCTCGAGGCCTTCAGCACATCGGCGACGCTGGTGAAGCCGCGGGTATGGATGTCCTCGGCACTGATCACCATCACCGGGGTGGCGGTCTCGATCTCAGTCTGGGGAATCAGCGAGCCGGTCACGGTGACGCGGTCGAGTTCCTTCGGTTGGTCCTGGGCCAGCGCGGTGCCGGCGGCCGGCAGGACGATGGCGGCGAAAACGGCGGCCGTGAGGCGGTGCCGCTTGAGGCGGGAAGCTTTACTGGACGACATCTGGACAATCCCCTTTGCTTGACTGAAATCGATAAGGAGTGATGCCTGCGCGGCCCTGACAAAGATGTCCGGCACGTGTCAGCAGGTATCACCCCTGAACCGACGTTAACACGTGGTTCACTGTTAAGTGAACGGAAAATTAGCGAAAAACCGTGATGTGAATCACAAATATCTTATGAAAAAACGTTTCAGCGGTGACGGATTACGCTTTTCTGTGCCATGGGACATGTCCTCGGGGACAATAGGCCGATGAAGATTCCAGCCCACCGCCCACAGGGCGGCCTGTCCCCCCACCCCCGCGTCCGCAATGTGATCGCCGTCGCATCTGGCAAGGGCGGCGTGGGCAAGTCCACCACCGCCGTGAACCTGGCCCTGGCCCTGCAGCGGCAGGGCGCCCGCGTCGGGGTGCTCGACGCCGACATTTACGGTCCCAGCGTGCCGGCCATGCTCGGCCTGGCCGGGCGCCCGGACAGCCCGGACAACAAGTCGATCGAGCCGCTCCGTGCCTTTGGCGTGGAGGCCATGTCCATCGGTCTGCTGATCGATACCGACACGCCGATGATCTGGCGTGGCCCGATGGCGACCTCGGCCCTGACCCAGCTGTTCAACGACACCCTGTGGGACGACCTGGACTACCTGCTGGTGGACCTGCCGCCGGGGACCGGCGACATCCAGCTGACCTTGTCGCAGAAGATTCCGGTGGCCGGCGCGGTGATCGTGACCACGCCGCAGGAGATCGCCACGCTGGACGCGCGCAAGGCGCTGAAGATGTTCGAGAAGGTGGAAGTCCCGGTCCTGGGCATCGTCGAGAACATGGCCGTGCACACCTGCTCGAACTGCGGCCACACCGAACACCTGTTCGGCGAGGGTGGTGGCCAGCGCATGGCCGCGCAGTACGGCGTGCCACTGCTGGGCTCGTTGCCGCTGGAGATCGCGATCCGCGAGCAGGGCGACGCCGGCACCCCGATCGTCGCCGCCGCGCCCGAGTCGGCCGCGGCCCAGGCCTACCTGGCCGCCGCCACGCGACTGGCCGAGGAACTGGCCAAGCGTCCGCGCGCCGCGATCCCGATCGCGACCTCGTTCGGCTGAGCCTTGCCGTCGCCCGCGGCGCGACGGTACCGGTGGCAATGACTAGAATCTGCGGGCGGCGCGCGCCGCCCCTCCATCACAGGAAGACCGAATGAGCATCAAGAGCGACCGCTGGATCAGGCGCATGGCCGAGCAGCAAGGAATGATCGAGCCGTTCGAGCCGGGCCAGATCAAGCAGGACGCCCAAGGCCAGCGCATCGTCAGCTACGGCACCTCGAGCTACGGCTACGACGTGCGCTGCTCGCGCGAGTTCAAGGTCTTCACCAACATCAACTCCACCATCGTCGACCCCAAGCATTTCGACAGCGGCAGCTTTGTCGATGTGGAGTCGGACGTGTGCATCATTCCGCCGAACAGTTTTGCCCTGGCGCGCACCGTGGAGTACTTCCGCATCCCCCGCGACACCCTGGTGGTCTGCCTGGGCAAGAGCACCTATGCGCGCTGCGGGATCATCGTCAACGTGACCCCGCTCGAACCCGAATGGGAAGGCCACGTGACCCTGGAGTTCAGCAACACCACGCCGCTGCCGGCGCGCATCTACGCCAACGAGGGCGTGGCGCAGATGCTGTTCTTCCAGTCAGACGAGGTGTGCGAGACCAGCTATCGCGATCGCGGCGGCAAGTATCAGGGGCAGGTGGGCGTGACCTTGCCGCGGACCTGAGCGGCGGACTTACTTCCCGCGCCCGAACAGCATCCCCACGCCGCAGGCCACCAGCAGCGCCGGCCACCACGTCGCGATCAGGCGCCCCAGGCTCAGGTTCGTCCAGCCCAGATTGTTGGCCAGGAACAACAGGCCGACCAGGATCAGGATCAGCGCGGCGACGACGTTGGATTTCATGCAGGCGGGCTTCGGTGGCCGAGGAGGGCGCCTATCGTAGCCGTTGCGCCCACGCCTGCACACGCTGCTGCAATGCCGCCGGCTCGAAACGCTGGGCCGGCCCGCTGCCCCATACCGGCCCAGGCCAGCCCGGGTCGCCTTCGTTGCGGCCAACCAGGTGTACATGCAACTGGCGGACGATGTTGCCCAGCGCGCCGATGTTGAGTTTGTGCACGCCGTCCTCGGCCTGCAGCAGCCGCGACAGCTGATTGATCTCGGCCAGCAGCAGGCGTTGCTGGCCACCGTCCAGGTCGATCCATTCGCTGGCCGCTTCCACGCGCGGCACCAGGACCAGCCAGGGGAAGCGCTGGTCGTCCATCAGCCGCACCTGCGACAGCGGACCGTCGGCGACGAACGCGCTGTCCGCCGCCAGGCGCGGGTCAACAATGAAACCGCTCACAGATTGTCCGCAAGAAAGGCGAGGGTGCGCTCGCGGGCCAGGCGTGCGCTTTCCGGCGCCCAGTGCGGGCCGACATCGCGGTTGAAGGCGTGGCCGGCCGGATAGGTATAGACCATCATCTGCGGCAGTTTCTCGCGGTGTTGCTGCACCGCTTCCGGCGGAATGCTGCTGTCCTGTTCGCCGAAGTGGAAGATCACCGGCGCCTTGGGCGGCAGGTCCAGGTATTGCGTGTTGCGCGCGCCGTAATAGCTCACCGAAGGCAGGCCGAGACGGAACGCGGCGAGCAGGGCGACCGTGCCACCCCAGCAATAGCCGACCGTGCCGACCTTGCCGGCGGGGGCCAGCACGGTGGCCGCGGCCTGGACCACGTCCACCGCCCTGTCCATGCCCAGCGTGCTGACCATCTGCTTGCCGCGCTCGGTGCCGGTGGCGTCGTAGGCCAGTTGCGCGTCCTTCTCGACCAGGTCGAAGAATGCCGGCACCAGCACTTCATAGCCGGCGGCGGCGAAGTCATCGCCGACCTGCTGCATGTGCTCGTTGACGCCGTAGATCTCCTGGATCACCACCAGGCCTCCGCGCGGCTGGCCGGCGGGCTGCGCGTGCCAGGCGGCAATCTGTCCGTGGGGCGTATCGAGCGTGGTCCAGTGGCCCATGGCGGTTCCTCTCTGCTGAAGGGAGGGCGTCATTATGAAAGGCGGGCGGCTTGGATGGGGTGATGGAATCAGGCGGTTAGCCCAGCGGGCGCGGCACCCCGCCACGTTCAGGGCGCGCCGGGCGGTGCCGCTATAATTGCCGCCGCCCAGGCCCCAGGCCGCTCCTCTCCCAGGCCCCAGACTTCCGCATGTCCCAGTCGAACCCCAAAGTCGGCTTCGTCAGCCTTGGCTGCCCGAAGGCGCTCGTCGATTCCGAACGCATCCTCACCCAGCTGCGGGTGGAGGGTTACGACATCGTGCCCAGCTACGATGCCGCCGACGTGGTGGTGGTCAACACCTGCGGCTTTATCGACTCGGCGGTGGCCGAATCGCTCGATGCGATCGGCGAGGCCATGAACGAGAACGGCAAGGTCATTGTCACCGGCTGTTTGGGCAAGAAGTCCGAGCTGATTCGCGAGCAATACCCGGACGTGCTGTCGGTATCCGGCCCGCAGGACTACGACACGGTGATGCAGGCGGTGCACGCCGCGCTGCCGCCGCGGCACGACCCGTTCGTGGACCTGCTGCCGCGCCGCGTCGGCGCCTTTGGCGAAAGCGAGGATGTCGGCGTCAAGCTGACCCCGCGCCATTACGCCTATTTGAAGATTTCCGAGGGCTGCAACCACCGCTGCAGCTTCTGCATCATTCCCTCGATGCGTGGCGACCTGGTGTCGCGACCGGTGGACGAGGTGCTGCGCGAGGCCGAACGGCTGGTGCGTGGCGGGGTCAAGGAGCTGCTGGTGGTGTCGCAGGACACCTCGGCCTATGGCGTGGACCTGAAGTACGCGGAGAAGCCGTGGCGCGACCGCAGCTACCAGACGCGGATGAAAGCGCTGTGCGAAGGGCTGTCCGAACTGGGCGTGTGGACGCGGCTGCACTACGTCTATCCGTATCCGCACGTGGACGACGTGGTGCCCCTGATGGCCGAGGGCAAGATCCTGCCGTACCTGGACATTCCGTTCCAGCACGCCAGCCCGCGCATCCTCAAGCTGATGAAGCGCCCCGGCGCGGTGGACAAGACGCTGGAGCGGGTGCAGCGGTGGCGGGCGATCTGCCCGGAGATCACGCTGCGCTCGACCTTCATCGTCGGCTTCCCGGGCGAGACGGAGGCGGAGTTCGAGGCATTGCTGGACTTCCTGGATCAGGCGCAGCTGGACCGCGTCGGTGCCTTCGCCTATTCGCCGGTGGAAGGGGCCAGCGCCAACGCGTTGCCGGACCCGGTGCCGGAAGAGGTCAAGCAGGAACGGCTGGCGCGCTTCATGGCGCGGCAGGCGGCAATTTCCGCGGCGCGGCTGGAGGCGAAGATCGGCACGGTGCAGCAGTGCCTGGTGGACATGATCGAGGACGGCATCGCGGTCGCGCGCTCGCGGGCGGATGCGCCGGAGATCGACGGCCTGGTGCATATCCAGAATGCGGACGAGATGGGCCTGCGTCCGGGTGATTTCGTGCAGGTGCGGATCACCGAGAGCGACGAGCACGACTTGCTCGGCGATGCGCTGGTGCCGGCGCGCAAGGGCTTGCCGTTGGCGATGGTGTGAGGGCTGCCGCAGCGCGACGGCGTCGGCACCGGCATGCCTGATGGGGCCCACTGTTCCCAACGTCTGACAGGCGCACTGTAGGAGCGGCTCTTGTGGCCTTCGGCCATCAGCCGCGACCGTCATCTGCCAGATCGCGACTCCGCCCTGTCGGGGCTGAAGCCCCTCCCACAAGGGCCCCAGCGGCATTCAATATGCCTGATGGGTTCACTGTGGGAGGGGCTTCAGCCCCGACCAGCGAAGAGGCTTCTGGCAGATCGCGGTCGCGGCTGATGGCCGAAGGCCA
>Ga0196970_1000198_pt1 | contig 88642 bp, 81 predicted proteins | sample S1v_513CmetaG_FD_148672 | JGI IMG/M metagenome (GOLD analysis project Ga0196970, IMG submission 148672) | Soil microbial communities from Anza Borrego desert, Southern California, United States - S1+v_5-13C | ecosystem: Environmental > Terrestrial > Soil > Desert | place: USA: California...
GGCAAGCGGAGGCAAGCGGAGGCAAGCGGAGGCAAGCGGAGGCGAGCGGAGGCGAGCGGAGGCAAGCGGAGGCAAGCGGAGGCGAGCGGAGGAAAGCGGAGGCGAGCGGAGGAAAGCGGAGGCAAGCGGAGGAAAGCGGAGGCAAGCGGAGGCGAGCGGAGGCAAGCGGAGGAAAGCGGAGGCGAGCGGAGGCGGCGCTAGTCACGCAGGGCGGTTCGCAGCGATGCCCGGTAGATCAGGCTGGCTTCATCGAGCAGGTCAATCAGCGGCTCATGACCGGTCAAATCCCGCAGCGGCATGCACTGGCCGATCTTCTTGATCATCCCCTGGAGCGAGAGATCCTCCGCCTGGACCACCACCAGATGAACCCCCTGGTAGAAGCAGAGCCCCGCCTTGATCAGGTCCCGCAGATGCTGCGCATCAGCCTCCGCTTGGGAGAACCGCCCGGTCGCACGGAAATGTTGGACCCCGTGAAATTCGAAGGCGGCATCTGGCGGGTAGAAACGATCAAGCTCCAACCGCTCACCGGTGATCGGATTGACCAGGAAACCCGGTCTGGCGTGGTCGGTGAACTGCTCGGAGTCAACGAGCAACGAGAGATACTCCTGCATGAGCGCCTCGCCGCCAAACTTGGCCCGCTTCAGCCGGCGCCTGGCGGCTACAGCCTCGGCCTGGCTGCGCCGCCACTCGGGACTGCCCAGCGTGAAGCGGATCGGGCTGAGCCGGCTCGCCTGGGCGGTCTGCATCCATCCAGCGCGCACAAGCTCTGCGATGCCGAGCTTCAGGGTGTTGCGACTCAGCCCGGTCTGGGCGCAGAGGGAGGTGTAGGTGAACCGGCCGGACAGGCTTGGGGCGCCGGGGAGCGACTGCAGCAGACCGTAGAGCACCTTGGCCTGGGCCCCTACTTCGGGCTCCGCCAGCAGCGAGCCGGGAATCCTGGCCTTGGGCCCTCCCAATCGCCATTTGTAGCGAGCTAGCTGGCCCAAGCCGCTCCGTATAGTGGGGCGTGAGAGGCCCGTCTGGAGCTCCAATTCCGCCAGGCCCGCCGCCGGATTCAGCCGTTGGGCTACCCAGACCACCTTGGCTGATGCGGTCAAAGCGGGATCTAACAGCAGGGCCACAGGCGCCTCAACCACTCGATGTGCCACCGCGAGCCACCGCCTAACCTGTGAGATAAATGGTAATTCGTGGGTTAGGCGAGGAACCCCTTCTCATCTCTGTCAGCTCTTTTCTCCGCGCTTGCTTCCGGGCTGAAAAATGGTGACGGAGAGGGGCAATTTTGGCTCCGGAATGGCTGAAACCCACGCCAAAAGCCCGGCTCTGTCAGGATTCTCCAGGAAACGAGGGTCGGCGCGGAAAAATCCTGACGGAGGGGCTAGGTGGGCGGAAGCCCCTTGCGGGAGCCCCAGCCCCACAGCAAGCAGGCCGTGCCACATCGGCACGGCCTGCGCAACCTCCGCCCAACCTACAGCTTCACCCAGACCCGGTACCCAATCCGGATCGCGAAGACCTTCCCATCCGCACCCCGATGGAACTTCACGTTCAGCACGCTCGCGCCTACCGCCACACCGAACTCATCCTCACCGATCGCCTGGGCCGGGAACTTCAGGCCCGCCTGCTCAAAGACCAGGGCGCCATCGACCACGGAGAAGGTGGCCGGGGCCGCCTCGCCGCCGGCATAGGTACCGACGTACTCATTCAGCTTGGCTGCATCCACCGTGAAGGGCTCCCGGGCCATGGCCGGAGCGGTGACCGGCAGCCCGAGGGCCAGGTTCAGCACCCCGGAGACCGCCAGTTCGACCGGGGCGCCGCCCACGTTGGTCAGGCCGACAGCCGCCAGCCCCTTCTCGGGCAGGACCACCAGCCGGGCCTGCTGCCCCTTGTTGGAGCCCGCATGCTCCACCAGCTTCGTGCCGTGGAAGTCAGGCCGCACGAAGAGCCCGTAGCCGTAGTAGACGCCAGTCTCCGCCTCCACGTAGGGGGTTGTCATCGCCGCGACCGCCTTAGAAGAGAGAATTCGCGTCTCGCCCACCAGACCGCCGGTCCGGAAGATCTCGCTGAAGCGCAGCATGTCGTTGACAGAGGAGCGGAGGAAGCCAGCCGCGTTCATGACTGTGCCGTCCCACCAGACCGGGTCAGCCATGGGGGCAACGCCCAGCGGGCTCTCAGCCGACGGCACCACAGAGTAGAGGGTCGTGTAGTCGCCGGTCGCCGCCATGGACGCATCATCAAACATGGTATGGGTCATACCAGCCGGTACGAGAATGTTCTTGGTGATGTACTCCTCGTAGCTCATGCCACTGACCCGGGCGATGATCTCACCCAGCAGGGCGTAGCTCTCGTTGGAGTAGCTCATATACTGGCCCGGCTTGCCGACTGGGGGCAGGGGGAAGGCGGCGATTGCCTCCAACAGCGCATCTGCCGTGGTGATCGGCGGCAGCGCCTTGAGCTGCGGCGCCGCGTTCGGGTCCTTCACCAGGCTCTCGTGCATGGCGCTGAAGAGGAGCGGCATGGGCGCCAGGCCGGCGCTGTGGGTCAACAAATGGTGGATGGTGGTCTCCGCCGTCCACTCGGGGTTGCTGGTCCGATAGGTGGGCAGGTACTTGGTGACCGGGTCCTTGACGCTCAGCTTGCCGGCATCTTGCAGCTGCATGATCGCCACAGCGGTGAAGGTCTTGGTCGTGGAGCCCAGCCCCATGACCGTGTCGGGGGTCACGGGGAGCTTCTGCTCCAGGTTGCGGAAGCCGAGCCCCTTGAGGTAGGTGGGCTCGCCGTTCTGGGCGAGGCCGAGGGCCATGCCCGGGAAGATCGTGCCAACGCCCAACTGCTGGGTGAAGGCCTCAAGCTGCGCCGCCCACTCGGGAGCGACCAGGCCCGCCTCGACCATGAGGTCAGCCGGGACCAGCAGCCGTGTGACCATGAGGGTGACCGGCTTGCTCAGGGAGATCGTGCGGCCGTTCAACTGGGCCGTCTGCTCGCCGAACCGGACTGTCAGGCTTACGCCCTGGCCGCTGACGTAGGCGGTCCAGGTCTGGGCGTCCCAGTGAACCTGGGCGCCCGCCGCCTCGGCCACCGCCCGCAGGGGCACGTACCCAGCGGGAATGCTGGCCTCCCAGCCGGCAGGCGATGCCGGCGCAGCGGCGAAGGCGGGGGTGGTAGCGGCGGTTGCCATGACCAGAGCGGTCGCAATCGCCTTCGATACACGCTTGGATCGGATCATCGTAGATCACGCTTCCTTTCAATTCGATGCCACTAGATGGCCTACACCTAGAAGATATCACCAGGTTCGATAATCGTTCATGTACCCGAAGGGTACATATCAAGGTACATTCATGCGAATAGTAACTGCAGGGGCGGTTCGCAGCGGCGGACCTCCAGCAGGACCAGGCCCAGGTCACGAATCCGGGCCAGATGCCCATGCAGGGTGGACTGGTCGGCCACGGGGCCGGTCAGGACCGTCTCGCCGGCCGGGGTCAGCTCCAGGTGGAGCCCTTCGAACCAGCGGGCGGCTCGGGCAGCGAGGTGGCCGCGCAGCCGAATCTGGTAGTGCTCGTGGGCGAGCAGGGGAGCAAGGTCGGCAGCGGGCCGGACCCCCCGCAGGCGGCCCTGCTGCAGAATCGCCACCCGGTCGCAGAGGGCGTGGGCGGTGGTAGCCCGACAGGTGGCAATGACCACGGCCATTCCACCAGCCGCCTCCCGGTGCAGGTCCAGGCGGAGCGCCGGGGTAGGGGCCGGTTCGTGCAGGAGGCGAATCTGGTCCGGTGGCCCGCCGTGCCGGACACTGCCAGCCGTTGGGATCAGGTCGCCAGCCAGCACCTGGAGCAACTCCATCTGCCCCGCCCCCGGCTCGCCGAGCAGCCCGAGCACCTCGCCTGGTTGCACGGTGAGGGAGACTCCGGCCAGAATTTCATCCACCGATGTGCGGGTATAGCTAAGTGCTTCGATCTCGACCATCGCCGCTCTCCCCTTTCTGGTCCAACCATACCGCCGCTGGCCGGCCCGGTACATGTACCCGGCGGGTACATGTTTGGGTACAAAAAGAAGCCACCCCGACAGGGGATGACCCGCACGCTGTCTAAGTTTGGGGAAACGAGTCCCGCCACAGGGGGTAACCATGGCTACGCCGTCGCCGCTGAAAACGAAGCTCTATATCCCCCGGGCACGGGCCAAGACGGTCCCGCGCCCCCGGCTGTACGCCCAACTGGAGTCGGCGCTGGAGCGCCGACTGCTGCTGATCTCCGCCCCGCCTGGGGCCGGCAAGACCGCCCTGATCAGCGAGTGGCGGGCCACGAAGCGCGGCCAGGAGGTCCCGATGGCCTGGCTCTCGCTTGATGAGTCGGACAATGACCCGACCCGCTTCTGGTTTTATGTCATGCACGGCCTGGAGACGCTCCGACCGGGCATGTGCGCCGGAGCCCTGGGCATGTTGCAGGCGGCGCAACCGGAGCCGCTTGATGCGATCATTCGGACCATGATCAATGCCATGGCCGATCTGCCCTTCGATTTCTTTCTCGCCCTGGATGATCTCCACCTGATCACGACGGAGGCGATCCACGAAGGGTTGGCCTTCCTGGTCGACCGGCTGCCGCCCCAGGCCCACCTGATCCTGCTCACCCGGGCCGACCCGCCCCTCCCGCTGGCCCGCATGCGGGTCCGGGACGACCTGGTGGAACTGCGGGAGCGGGACCTGCGCTTCACGCCAGACGAGGCGGCGGCATTCCTGGGCCAGGTGCCGGGGCTCGCCCTCTCGGCCACCGAGATCGAGGCGCTAACCGAGCGTACCGAGGGCTGGATCGCTGGCCTCCAACTGGCGGCGCTCTCGCTCCGCGGGCGCGCCGACGCCCCCCGCTTCCTGGCCGACTTCCTCTCCAACCACCGCTACGTGGTGGACTTCCTGGTGGAGGAGGTGCTCCACCAGGCGCCGGCTCCGGTGCAGGAGTTCCTCCTGACCACAGCGATCCTGGACCGGCTCACGGTCCCGCTCTGCAACGCGGTGACCGGGCGGGGCGACAGTCAGGCGATGCTGGAGTGGCTGGAGCAGAACAACCTCTTCCTCACCACGCTAGATGGCGACCGCCACTGGTACCGCTATCATCATCTCTTTGCGGATGTGCTCCGGCTACGGCTCGAACAGCTTGATCCGTCGATGGTGCCCGTGCTCTATCTCCGGGCGTCCGCCTGGTTTGAGGAGCAGGGCTCCCTGGCGGATGCGGTCAGCGCGGCCCTTTCAGCCGGGGAGCACCGCCGGGCGGCGGAGTTGCTCGAGCGGGCCGATCGTGACCTGGCCCTGCGCGGTGAGCAGGCCACCTTCGCCCGGTTGCTGGAGCAGATCCCGCTGGCGCTCGCCGCCGAGCGCCCCGGGCTCTGTGTGGCGGCTGCACGGGCGATGCTCGCCCTGCACGACAAGGAGGGCGCTGCCCGGTGGGTGGAGCGGGGGGAGGCAGCCCAAGCGCTGCCGGCGGAGATCGCCGCCCGAGCCGCCGCCGTGCGCTCCTTCCTCGCCCGCTTCGAGAACGACCTGACCCAGGCGGCGGCCCTCGTGGGGCAGGCCGTGGCTGGGATCCCCGAAGCTGACCTCTCCTGGCGATCCTTCACCGCTATGAACCAGGCGGCAATCTACGCCCAACTGGGCGACATGGCGGGGTCGGAGCGGGCCACCCAGGAGTCGGCGCGGCTCGCACTCGCCGTGGGCGACACCCACACGGCAGCGATCAGCACCTGCGTTCTGGCGGAGTTGAGCGAGGTCCAGGGCGACCTGGCCCGTGCGCAGCAGCGCTTCGGCGAGGCGCTCGCCCTGGCTGGCCCGCAGGGGCGGGCGGCGGGCTGGGCCCGAATCGGGCTTGGACGGGTGCTCTATGAGCAGAATGACCTGGCGGGGGCCGAGCGTGAGGTGACCGCTGGTCTGGCCATAGCGGAGCGGACCCACCACCTGGATGGCCGCCTGCGCGGCTACGTGGCGCTCAACCGGATTCGCCTGACGCAGGGCGACATGAGCGAGGCCCGCCGCCTGGCCGATATGCTGATCCCGGTGGTCGAGGCGGCCGGCGTGGTCGTGGCCCGAGGGCTCCCGGCGGTGATTCACGCCCGGGTCGCCGTGGCTCAGGGGGAGTGGGAGGAGGCCGCCCGGTGGGCCGAACGGGTGGGTGAATCCGCCCTGGAGCCCAACGTCATGGCTCGGTTGCTGCAGGCGCAGGGCCGGGCAAGTGAAGCAGTGGCCGCCCTCGACCAGCAGGTTGCCCTTCTGAAAGACCGGGGGATGGACGGGCAGTGGGTCGCACTCGTCGTGGCTCAAGCGTTGGCTCGTCTGGCCTGTGGCGATGAGGCCGGCGCCGTCGCAAACCTGGAAGATGCCCTCCGGCTAGGCGAAGCCACAGGCCGGGTCCGCACCTTCACCGATGAAGGCGCACCTATGGCCCTCCTCCTGCGACGTGCGGTAGCAGCGGGAATCCACAGGTCCTACGCCCAGCGGTTGCTGGCGGCCATGGAGGCCCAGCCCCAGCCCAGTGCCTCGGCCGGGCGGCAGGCTCCGGCCCCGGCCCCGGCCCGCCTGGCTGCGCCCCAGCCGCTGCTCGACCCCCTGACCGACCGGGAGATGGAGATTCTCGGCTTCCTCGCAGAGGGGCTCTCCAATCAGGAGATCGCCGAGCGGGCCTTCCTGGCGGTTGGGACGGTCAAGCGGCATGTGCACAATATCCTCGGCAAACTGGACGCAAAAGACCGGGTTGAGGCCCTGTCCCGTGCTCGCTCCCTCTCCCTGCTCTAGCCAAGCGAGAACCCCCTGGCGGCTGCGCCAGGGGGTTCGGTTATGTAGTGAGCTCCTTGATCACAGCCATGGTTGTGTAGGCAATCCGGAAGCCCATTCGCTCCAGGTTCCGCTGCGAAGGTGAACCAGGGTTGGTCTCGACCATAACCAGGTCACAGCCCGCCTCGGCGGCGTGCTGGAGCCGGGTGGCCAGCAGGGCCGTCTGGGCCCCTCGCCCCCGGTAGACCGGGCGAACGCTGGTGGTCGAGAAGTAGGCCAGGGCGCTGCGCACCGCCATCGCCCCGCCGCCAACTACCTCATCGCCCAGCCGGGCCAGGTAGCAGGTGACGGCCGGCACATGGGCCATCGGCTGAGACACATAGGTATCTTCGACCGTGATCTCCTCGCGCCCGGCAAAGCCCCGTACCACCGTCTCCACCCAGAGCTGTCGCTCGTCCGGCTCCACCCTCGTCACCTCCACGCCAGGGCTCCCCTCCGGCAGAAGCTCACCCGGTCTGATCTCCCGGATCAGCACGTTCCGGAAGTGGTCAATCCGGTAGCCCCGCTGCCCGACCAGGCTGAGCAGGGACCGGTCGGCCAGGGGGCAGAGCTCTAGCTTTGGCGTGGCTCCTCGGCTCACGAAGAAGGCCTCCACGGCCTCCAGATCGGTGTCGGTAAGCGGTTCCTGAATACCAAGCCCCACCGCCTTCGTGATCGGGGAGGTACTCCCCACGAAGACCGCGTTGCCGCCGGCGATCGGCAGGACAGCCGTGCTACCTGAGCGGAGCCTCTCCTGCGCACGGGCATACTCGAGGGCCGCCGTCGCCTTGTGCAGTTCGAGGCGGCGGGCCAGGGCTTGATCGGCGAAGAGCATTTCAGTTCCTCCTTCAAAAAAATCCTTGGGGCAGGTGAAGGGTTGCTCAGAAGGGCGGACGTCTGACCCAGTGTAACGACACACAACTGTGATTCAACGCAAAGGAAGTGCGAACCAATATGGATACGAAGAATCTCTTTGAGAAGGGAACCATTTGGGGGATTCTGCTTGTGGCTGGCGGTGCCCTGCTTCTCCTGCAGACCCTTGGAATCTTTCACGGGGCCTGGGAGCTAACGGTGGCACTGGGCTTCCTGTTCGGGGCGGCCGCGTTCACCTCTGTCTATGTCCGCAACCGCAACAACTGGTGGGCCCTCTTCCCCGCCTTCGGCATGGGTTTCGTCGGGATCGCAATCATGGGCGACACGCTCCTGCCCCGGTTGGACATGGGCGGCATGGTCTTCCTCGGCGGTCTCGGTCTGGTCTTCGCCTTTATTTACGCCAGTAACCGCCAGCACTTCTGGCCGATCATTCCCGCTGGCAGCCTCATGACCCTGGGCCTGATCACCGGCCTGAACGAGCTACTCCCCTGGTCCTTTAACGACGGGTGGATCTTCTTCACCGGTCTTGCCCTCACCTTCGGCTTCGTCTGGTACGAGACCCAGCGGCGTGCCCAGTGGGCTTTGGTTGTGGCGCTCATACTGGCTGCTCTCGCCGTCCTGAATTTCGCAGGCTCGCTCATGCGCTACCTCTTCCCCATCGCCCTGGTCCTGGCGGGCGTCTACATGCTGGTTAAGCCCCGGCGCGATGCCGGCGGCCCCCAATAAGGAGGATCTTTCGCTATGCAAGACGACACGCAGAACCCTTTCCAGCCTACCAATCCCACACCTCCCACACCTCCCACGCCGCCTCGTCGGCGCTCCGTCGTCACCCCGGTGATTCTGATTCTCCTCGGCCTGGCTTTCCTGGCGCAGAACCTCGGTCTGATCGACTGGAACTTCTGGAACCTCCTGGTGCGTCTCTGGCCCGTGTGGCTGATCGCCGTCGGACTGGACCTCCTGATCGGCCGGCGCACCGCCTGGGGATCCTACGCCGTCCTTGGTGTGGTGGTGGCGGTAGTCGGCGCCGCTCTCTGGCTTGACCTGCCGGTACGTAGCGGTAGCTACGGGGTCGGCGATCCGGTTGAGATCAGTGAGCCCGTGGGTGAGGCGAAGCAGGCCGAGATTACCATTGACGCCTCCATTGCTGAATTGAAGGTCGCCGCTACCGCATCTGACGCCATGGTGGAGGGGACCGTGATCCCCCTCTCCTCCGAGCAGATCAGGAAGGATGCCCGCATGAGCGGTGATACCTTCGTCTTCTCGCTAAAGAGCGCTGGGCGGAACTTCGTGCTGCCGATTGGCCTTGGGGATACCTCCGCCCCGTCCTGGGATTTGCGCCTCTCCGATCAGGTGCCCATGAGCCTCGTGGTTGACACGGGCGTAGGTGAGACCCGCCTCGATCTGACCGGTCTGCAACTGACCGACCTGAAGGTGAATTCGGGTGTCGGCGAGACCGAGATCACTCTCCCGGCGGAAGGCCAGTTCCGTGTCGAGGTAGATGCCGGCGTGGGCGAGGTGACCGTCCGGGTGCCGAAGGGCATGGCCGCTCGCATTCGGGCGGACCAGGGTGTCGGCGAGATCCGCGTCCGAGGCGACTTTGACCGCAACGGTGAGCAGTACACCTCGCAGAACTACAACCAAGCCCAGAATCGGGTTGATATCGAGATCGATGGTGGCGTCGGCGAGATCACCGTGGAAGAGATCGAGTAATAGCGCAGCGTGAGGGGCGGCCCGGATGGGGCCGCCCCTCGTCTGCTACAGGGATCGCCGGACAAGCCGGACGATCTCCTGACCGATCTGGTCAAGCGGTAGGACCTGGTCCACAGCATGTAATGCGACGGCTGCCGCAGGCATGCCATAGACCACACAACTCGCCTCGTCCTGCGCCAGCGTGGTGCCACCGGCCCTGCGTATGGCCTCCAGCCCCCTGGCGCCATCGGTCCCCATGCCGGTCAGCAGGACACCAACCGCGCTGGGGCCGTAGTGCTGGGCCACCGATGCGAAGAGCACATCCACCGCCGGGCGATGGAGCGCCGCTGCCGGCTCTTCACTCAGCACAAGGCCGCCGAAGCCGTTGATCAGGAGATGCTGCTCGTCTGGGGCGACATAGACAGCGCCAGATTGCACCTTGAGCCCAGGCGCCGCCACCCGAATGGTAAGGGCCGTCTGCTGCTGCAGCCAGTCTACGAATCCCCGAGTGAAGCCGGGCGTCATGTGCTGTACCAGCAGGACCGGGACCGAGAAGTCGGGCGGCAGCACGCGCAGCACCTGGCTGAGCGCCTTGGGGCCGCCGGTCGAGGCGCCCAGGGCCACTAGCTCCACCCGCCGCCCGCTCGGCGGGCGGGTAGCCGAATTTCCCGGCGCAGCCGGGGTGGACCGACGGCGGATCACCTTCACGTCGGCCATGAGGCGAATGGTGGTCAGCAACCGTTCCCTGTCCGACTCGAACGCTGGCGAGTTGGGGCTGGCGGGCTTGGGCAGAACGGTGAGGGCTCCCGCCCGGAGGGCCTCGAAGCTGCTGGCGAGACCATTTGGGTCCAGGGTGTCGCTGATCACCACTACCGGGGTGGGCGATTCCGACATGATCCGCCTGGTGGTCTCAAACCCATCCATACCGGGCATGGTCAGGTCCATGGTGATCAGGTCGGGGCGCAGCTCTCGGGCCAGCCGGACGGCGTCCTCGCCGGAGGCTGCCTCACCCGCCACCCGCATTCCCGGATCCGATTCTATGATCCCTCTGAGCAGGAGCCGACTCGTTGGTGAGTCGTCCACGACCAGCACGCGGAGCATGCGCTCACCTCCTGTCGGCGTCTGCAGCTACCTGGTTTCCCCCTCCGGCCTTGGCCTGGTAGAGGGCCATATCCGCCCGATGAAGCAGCTCCTGAACCGTCTCTGCAACAGAGCCCAGGCAGGCAGCCACGCCAAGACTTAGCCGCATCTGAACCTCTGCGCCGCTGTCTAGTCGGATTGGCCTCACTTCGGCTGCTCCCCGAATCCGCTCTGCTACCAGCAATGCTCCCTGGGAATCCGTCTCGGGCAGCACCACCAGGAACTCGTCGCCACCCATTCGACCTGCAAGGTCGACCTCACGGAGGGTGTGGCCGAGCAGGTTGGCAAATCCCTTCAGGGCGCTGTCGCCGGCTGCGTGGCCATGCGTGTCGTTGATCTCCTTGAAGTCATCAAAATCGACCACGATCACCGACAGCGGATTCTGATAGCGCCGGGCACGTTCGTACTCATGCCCGAGCTGGGTCAGCGCCGCCCGGCGGTTGAGCAGACCGGTGAGGGCGTCGCGGGTGGCCAGGTGCTCCATCTGCTGGTAGAGGCGGGCATTGTGAATGGCGATCCCCACCAGATCGGCCAGGGTCTGCAGGGCGACGCGGTCCATTTCGCTAAAGGGCTGGGGCTCATGGCTCACCACCTCCAGGGCACCGGAGATCTCGCCGCCCGAATGGAAGGGGACCACAAGGGCCGAGCGGCAACCAGCGAGGTGGGGGTTCTCCGCAAGGGTCACATCGGTCTCGCCGAAGGGGGTCATTTTGCCAGCGTTGGCCGCCCGTGCGGCCAGAGAGGTGCCGTCCATGGGCAGCGGGGCCGGGAACCCGATCGTCCCCTCGTTGGCTGCGGGGATCAGTTGGTCACCTTCCCGGAGATAGACGTGCACACCGGGGTAGCCAAAGCTCTCATAGGCGAGCCGGGCGACCGAGGGGAGGAGTACGGCCAGGTCGAGGATTGAGGCCAGTTGTAGCCCGACCTGGTTGACGGTCATAAGCAGGCGGGCCAGGCGCCCAAGCTCACGCTGGGTACGCTTTGCACGTAGGCTGGCCCGAATTCGGGCGACCAACACGCCGTCATCCACCGGTTTTATGAGATAATCGTCGACCCCCAGATCAAAGCCGGTGATTACATCCGCGATATCCCGGAAGACCTCGGTCACGAAGATGACCGGAATGCCACTCAGGTATGGGTCTTCCTTGAGTCGCCTGGCCACCTCCCGCCCGCTCATGTCGGGCAGGTGCATGTCTAGCAGGACCATGTCGGGCTCCAGCTCGGCGGCCCGAGCGAGGGCGAGCGCACCGGTCTCGCAAACCTCGACAGAAAAGCCCTGTTGCTCCAATACGAGGCGTGTCCGCAGCGCCTGGGTCTGGCTGTCCTCCACCAGGAGGACCAGGTTGTCGGTCCGTGTCAGGCTCAAAGTGGTGACCTCCCTCTGCCGTCACAGGAACTGTCGGACCACGCCCAACAGTGAATCCTGGTCGAACGAACTCTTGACAATATAGGCATCGGCCCCTACTTCAATGCCTCTCTCCTTGTCCTCGCGAGACTCTTTGCTGGTAACCAGAATGACCGGCAGCTCCCCAAGCCGCTGGTCCGCACGGATCCGTCGGGCCAGGTCAAACCCGTTGAGGCGGGGCATTTCCACGTCGGTCACCACGAGATCGAAACGCTCGGATTGCAGCAGGGCCCAGGCCTCTAGCCCATCTGCCGCGGTCTGCACTCGGTAGCCGGCGGACTCCAAAATGGTCCGCTCCAAGGTTCGCGTGGTAATGGAGTCATCGACCACCAGAATGCAGCCGGAACCCTGGTCCTCTCGCACGCCCTCTGCGGTCAGCAACGGCTGTTCGCCGCCTCTCCCGCCCAGGCGGGCAGCAGTGCGAACCAGGTCGGCAGGATTCAGCACGACCACGGGCTGGCCATTGCCCAGGATCGTGGCCCCGGCTACGTTGCGCACACGGACCAGCGGGGCGCCCAGGTTCTTGACCACCATCTCCTGCTGGCCCACCAGTTCATCGACCAGAAGGGCAACCCGCCCGATGGCCGACGCCAGCACCACCAGCGGGACTCTGGGCGCCGTCCGCTGGGTCCGGGGCATGCCGAGCAGGTCAGCCAGGTGGATCACCGCTGTTGGCCGCCCTTCGACCTCGACAGACGCCCCGGAGCCCAGGGCCTGGACCGCCTCCTGCCGGACTCGCTCAACCCGCTCAATCGCCGCCACCGGCAGGGCGAGGGTCTGGCCGCCGGCCCTCACGAGCAGCCCCTCCGCGTGGGTCACGGCGAGAGGGACGGTCAGCGTGATTCGAGTGCCCTGGCCCGGCTCCGTCTCCACAGCCAGGCGCCCGTGCAGCCGGTCCACGGTCCGGCGCACAATGTCGAGCCCTACCCCGCGCCCGGAGAGCTCGGTCGCCGTCTCCCGGGTCGAAAAGCCGGGCTGGAAGATCAGGTTCAGGATCTCCTCTCGCTGCATCGCTTCCAGTTCGGCCTGGGTCGCCATGCCTCGCTCCCTGGCGGCCTGCCGTAGGGCAGCGAGGTCGATCCCGGCGCCGTCATCGGCGATAGTGAGCAGCAACTGGCTTCCCTGTTGCTGGGCCGAGAGCTGAATCCGCCCCGCCGCTGGCTTGCCAGCCGCTTGCCGCTCTTCCGGAGGCTCAATGCCGTGGTCCAGGGCGTTGCGGACCAAGTGGAGCACCGGGTCTTTCAACTGCTCAAGAATGCGCTTGTCCAGGTTGGTTTCGCCGCCCAACAGGGAGAGTTCCGCACTCTTCCCCAGCGCGTGGCTCACATCCCGCACCATGCGGGGCACAGCGTGGTAGAGCGTCTCCACAGGAACCATGCGCAGGTGTCTCACGGCCTCCTGCAGGTCCTTGGTGACGACCGCCAGCCGGGCACGGTCCCGGGCCATCGAACGGGATAACCCCTGAACGCGCTTGGTCAGGCTCAGAAGCCCCCGCTGGTGGTGCTGGAAGAAATCGTGCATCTCGTCGGAACCTGACTCCCCTGCGATACCGCTGGCAGGCCGCTCCGGTCGCCGATCGAGCCACGCCCCGGTCAGGGCATCCACCGCGCCCGCCAGGTCCTTCAGCTCGCTGAACAACTGGTCAATGCGCAGGCGGACGGCCAGCAACTCCCCGGTCTCCGCCAGGAGCTCATCGATCCGTGGCGTGGTGACCCGGATCGTTTCGTCTTCGGAGCGGGGCGGGGCGGTTCGCGCCGCTTCAGGCCGGGCTGGGGCCTCCGGGCGCACAGGGGTAGGATTGGGGGGGACTCGCTGCGCAGGGGCGGGGCTGGTCGGCCCTCCGTCCTGCATGGCCGAATCCAGCTCGTCGGCCAGGGCGGCCCAGCCCGGGTCCGGCAACCGGCCAGCCAGGGCGGCATCTACCAACTGTTGAAGGGAATCGACCGAGCGAAGCAGCAGATCATAGTGGACCGCCGTCAGGGTGAGTTGCCCGCTGCGGGCCTTGCCTATGAGTGACTCCAGGCGGTGGCTGAGGCGCTCCACGTCCTTCTGGTCAACAGCGCGTGCCGCTCCCTTGAGGCTGTGGATCAAGCGGAAGACTTCGCCGATCAGTTCCGCCCGGTTGGCGCTCGCCTCGGGAAGCTGTTCCAGCTCCACGAGCAGGCGGGAGGCGTTTTGGAGGTGCTCCCGTGCCTCCACCTCAAACGCGGCCATGAGCTGTTTGAGCAGGTCCTCATTCCAGGCCATGGCGCTACGCCTCGTGCTGGTCGATCCGGTATTGCGAGAGCAGCCGCTTCAATTGATCCGCCAGGGTGCTCAGATCCTGCGCCGCCTTCTGCGATTGGCGGGAGGAGCCGACCGACTGGGTGGTGGCCTGGGAGATGTCCACCATGGCTTGCTGGATCTGCTCCATACCCATGCGCTGCTGCTCGGAGGAGGCGGCGATCTGCTGGGCGGCATGCGCGGAGTCACGAACGGCATCCGCCAGGCGAGCGATCACCTCTCCCGTTCGGTTCACCCGCTCAACCCCGACCTCGACACCCTTGATCCCTTCCTCGGTTACCATGACCGCCTTGTGGGTCGCCTTCTGAATATCGCCAAGGATCGATTTCACCTGGGCAGTTGCAACCCGGGACTGCTCAGCCAGGTTGCGCACCTCGCCTGCCACAACGGAGAAACCCTTGCCGGCCTCACCCGCCCGGGCCGCTTCAATGGCGGCGTTCAGGGCGAGCAGGTTCGACTGGTCGGCCAGTTCGTTCACCGTCGCGGTGATCTCGCTGATCGCCTGGGTCTGCTCGGAGAGGCCTAGAATGGTCTGGGCGATCGCCTCGACCTTGGTCCGGATCTCCCGCATGCCAGTTATCGTCTCCGTCACGGCGTCCCTACCAACCTGGGCGTTCTGGGCCGCCGTGGTCGCCAGATCTGCCACCTGGCGGGCCCGGCCCGAAGACTGCTGAATGGTCGTCTGCAACTCTGTAACGGTGGATGAGGTCTGGGTGACCGCCGCCGACTGCTCGGTGGCCGAAGCGGTATGCTGCGTCATAGCAGCCAGGATCTCGGTGGCAGCGCCGGCCAGGTTGACCGAGGCCTCCCGAACCTGAAGGCTCATGCTCGCCATGTTTGTCGCCATAAGGTTGAAGGACTCGGCCATTTCGCCGATCTCATCATGGCTGGTGACTCTGGCGCGCTGGGTCAGGTCGCCCTGCGCCATGGCACGGGCTGCCCGAGCCACTTCGACCACCCCACCGGCAAGCTGGCGCGAGACGAAACCGGCGGTGAAGAGCCCGACCAGCAGGGTGATCCCAACCATGACCAGGATCAGCCGGCGGCTGGCGGTGAGCAGGCCTTGAATCTCCGTCAACCGGGTAGTGGCTGAGGTGCGATTGATCTTGGTCAGGTCGGCGAGCAGGCTGGCGACCGCTTCCGCCTTGGGCGTGATCACCTCAAGCGCCAGCGCCGAGGACTCCTTGGATTTGGAATCCCGGCTGTACTTGAGCCCCTGGGTATCGCGGACGTGCTTGTACTCCTCCCAGGCTGCGGTGAACTGAGCCAGTCCGTCCAGCTTCTCCGGCAGGGTCCAGGTTCGCTCCAGGAGGGCAGTCTGTTCCTCGATCCGCCGGTCGAGGAGCATGATCTCTGCCTCGAGGCGGTCCACCTCATGCGTGCTATCGGCCTCAAGTTGCAGGACCACCTGCCTGCGGGCATCGTGCACCAGGTCCACCAGAGTCGTAAGCCCTACCAGACCGCCCACATCGTGGGTAATGATATCTTCAGCCGTCTGGTACTCATCCGCCGCCACCTTTAGCCCCGCCCAGGCCACAGCGCCCGTCAGGACCAATACGACCGTAAACCCCAGGAGCAGCTTGAGACTGACGCTTAGCTTCATCGTAGGTGTGAACTCCTTTTCGGGAATGACGATCCGCCAGGGGCTAACCAATCTCCTCGTCCACAATCAGGCGTGGGTCCAGGAAGAGCCGGTCGAGGTCAAGCAGGAGGGCGGAAGGCTCTCGGACAATCCCGCGGACATACTCCCGCGGGATTCCCTGTTGCAGCGCCAGAGGAAGCTCCAGATTGTCGGGGTGCAGTTCCGCCACATGGAAGACCTGGTCGGCCAGAATCCCCACCTCCAGGTCACTGGCCCGGGTCAGGAGGACCCTGCTCGTCGCGGTGCGATTCACGGGCGGCAGCCCAAAGAACGCCCCCAGGTCTACAACGGCGTGGAGGTTCCCGCGCAGGTTCACGACCCCGACAATGAAAGATGGCGTACAGGGCACGGGGGACATGTTGCCGAGCGGCTGCACCTCCAGCACATGACGGAGATGCACAGCGAAGCGTTGCCCAGCGGTTTCGAAGGCGATAATCTGCTGCTCGTCGGTCGTGGTCACGGCCCTCCCCCTTCGGCGTAAGCTGAACTCATGCGGGCCAGGATCTCGCTAGCGGTGGCGCCGCCGAAGCCCTGGGGAACGGCCTCTGCTGGCAGTTGCGTGAGCAGGGCGGCCGCATTCGCCCACGCCCTGCGAGCCAGCGCATTCCGACCGGTCCGCCGGTAGAGCACGCCTATCCGCCAGTGGGCTGCCGCGTCGTTCCGGTCGAGGAAGAGTGCCCGTTTCATGGCGTCGATTGCTTCCTCCTCGCGCCCCTGCTCCTGTCGGATCAATGCCAGCAAATGATAGCTCTTGGGCTCCACTGGGGCCAACAGGACCGCCCGCTCGGCCATTCGCTCCGCCTGCTCGAGATCCCCTCGGTCCGCATGGATCTGGGCCAGAAGCAGGTGCGAGCCGGGGTGCTGGGGCGTTTGCTGGATCTGTGCCTGGAGGGCGACGATCGCCGCTCCACTCTGGCCCTTCCCGAGCAGGCTCTGCGCCTGCTCGTAGGCCGCAAGCGAGGAGGGTGGGGTTAACGGCACCGCATCCTGGGGTGGGGGAATTACCGGCCTCTTCCATGGGGTCTCCGCCGGCGGTGGAGAGAGGGGCGCCTGACCCGTGAGATGCTGCGGTGGCAAATCCGGACGTTGGTAGAAAATCGCACCGTTGATATGGTGAGGCACAAACTTCCGGTAAGTACTCATGTTGGGCTCCGAGGCGCCCACCAGCAACCAGCCGCCAGGCCTGAGTGCGTCATGCAACTTCGCAATCACCCGTCGCGTCAGCGATTCGGCGAAGTAGATCGTCACGTTGCGGCAGAGGATCAGGTCCATGGAGCCGGCGGTCGTATCAATGCCGGCGTACCAGTCGTCGGCCAGGTTTAGGGGCCTGAACTCGACCATCCGCCGGATGCGGGGATCCAGGACCCACCGCTCGCCCTGCTGGGTGAAGTACCGACCACGCAGGGGCTCGTCCATCTCCCGAAACGACCATTCCCCGTAGCGACCCTCCCGAGCCCGCCTTAGTGCCTCCTGGTTGAGGTCGGTCGCCAGAATCTCAATCTGCCATTGCGAGAGGTCCGGCAGGAGGCTGTCCAGGGCCATGGCAAGCGAATAGGGTTCCTCGCCGGTGGAACAGCCGCAACTCCACAACCGCAGCCGTCGGGTGTTTCGCTGCTCCTCAATCAGGCGGGGCAGTACAGCGGTGACCAGCCCCCCAAACTGGGGGCGGTTCCGGAAGAACCCCGTCTCCCCCACGGTTAATGCCGTAGCCAGGTGCTCCGTATCGGGAGATTGGGGTGACCGTACCAGGGCGAGAAAGAAGTCGGCCATGGTGGGGTGGCCGGCGCGACGCATGGCCTCCTGAAGCCTGTGGGCCAGGTCAGCCCGCCGCTCGGGCGGAAACTCGAGGCCAAACCGCGTGCTGATCAGCGATCGGAATCGATGATAGTCCTCGTCCGATAGCTCCTCGTGCCGACGGGACAGCATTCCAGTGCCACCCTTTCTGGCTATTATCACGATTATGTGTTCGATGTGAAATAGGTGGTGTATCATATCAATTTTATATCGTCTCGATCAAGCCCAGCAAGGACAAACTCTGCCGGATGTCGGCATAGCGCACGGTAGGCGACGGTAAAAAACGGCGGAGGTGCCGCCAAGCCATGAGCTTGTGGCACCTCCCGTCCTCTATGCCCTGGAGGGTCTACTTACCCCAGAGAACCTGCGTGTAGAGCTCGACCCGGTTACTGCCGTCCTTCGGGGATTCGGTCAGGAAGTAGGCCTCGACCCCTTCCTGGGGCAGCGGCGCCTGCACGGTGATCTTCTCCTCGAACGGGCTGAAGGCAGGGGCCCCCTCGGCTACCTTGACCTGCTTCTCGCCCACGACCTGGCCGTCAACCCGGATCTGAACGGCGAAGACCCCTTCGAATACCCTGGCTTCGCCGCTGACCAACACGGTCTGCGGGTCCAACTGCCGGGCGTTTACCTTGGCGAAGTTCTGGCTCCAGGCCGCCCCCACCCAGCGATCTTGCGGAACAGCGATCCGGGTAATCTCCTTGGCGTCGGGTTCAACCGTGGAGATGATCAGATCGGCCGCCACGCCGGGTCCGGGATCGGCCAGCGTGGCGAGGTAGGCGCCATCCTTCACTTGAACGTCGGCCTGCCCAAACTGTTTGGAGTCGGTACGCAACTCCAGGTGGAGGTCAGGCACGTTGGCTTGGCCATAGACCAAGAGGTAGGCTTCTATTCCGGCCTCCCAGCGCAGGACCACGTTCTCTACAGGCTCTTTCCCAGCCGGCGCGGCTTGGTCCCCCGCCGGTTGCGGCGTTGGCTGAGCGGTGGTCGGCTGCTGGTGGTTGGGAGCGGGAGCAGTCGCAGGCTCAGCGTTGGGCTTCGGTGCGGTGGCACAACCGGAGACGCTCAGTGCGATCGCCGTGGAGACCAGTAGCGCAGCCAGGGAATGATTCTTCACTTGCACAGACAACACCTCGACTCAGAATCTCTCTACCATTAAAGAGACGAATGGCGTCATACCCCGGTTGCGAAGCGTGAGAAGGTTACACTCTTCCATTTGTCGAATGATTGGCCTCATATGCAAAGGGGGGCTCCCTAAGTGGTCACGATCCAGGAGATCTATGCGGCACGCAAGCGGATTGCTCCCCTTGTCCAGCGAACCCCGCTGGAGTACAGCAGGCTCCTGAGCGATCTGACGGGCGCTCAGGTCTACCTGAAACTCGAGCTAATGCGTGAGACCCGAGCCTTCAAGTTGCGGGGCGCCACCAACTACCTCATGGCGCTCTCGCCTGAGGAGCGGAGCCTTGGGGTGGTAGCGGCCTCCGGGGGCAGCCATGCGGTTGGGGTGGCCTGTGCAGCCGCTCAACTGGGCGTCTCCGCCGTGATCGTCATGACCGAGCGGAGCCCCGTAAACCTGCGGGCGATCTGCCGCGGCTATGGCGCGGAGGTGATCGTGCAGGGCCAGGTTTACAATGATGCCGCCCAGGTGGCGGAGGAGCTAAGCCGCACCACAGGCCGCCGCCTGATTCACTCCTACGATGATCCTTACATTGTTGCAGGGCAAGGGACCGTGGGGTTGGAGATCATGGAGGATCTTCCTCAGGTGGATTCCGTCATTATCCCCACCGGGGGTGGCGGGCTTCTGGGGGGCGCAGGCTGTGCGATCAAGAGCCTGCGACCGGAGGCCAGCGTGATCGGTGTGGAGCCAGAGCAGGCCGCAGCGATGTATGAATCGCTCAAGGCCGGGGAGATTGTCCACCTGGCCAACCCCCGCAGCCTCGCCGACAAGCTGGTGGTGAAGGCCGTGGGTCGGCTCAATCTGGCCATGGCCCAGCGGTATGTTGACAAGGTGGTCACCGTCTCAGAGGACCAGATCGCAGAAGCGATCCGGCTCTTGCTTGAGCAGGCGAGCCTGCTCGTAGAGGGGGCCGGAGCCGCGGCGCTTGCCGCTCTGCTGGCCATGCGAGCCGAGTCGGCCGGTCGGCGGGTTGTGCTTGTCCTCACGGGCGGAAATATTGACCCAAAGGTGCTTTCTCAGGTTCTGAATGCTTGACAGCTTTCCAAAGCCTATGCTATTCTTGGGAAGAGCTTTGGCGAAAAATGCGTGTAAGGAGGTGTCGGCATGTTGGTCATTACACTCGGTCTGAACAACAACATCCGGCACGCCCACGCTCGGTTCGCCTGAGACTTTCTCATTGCCAGGCCAACCGCAGGGCGTCGCCCTGCGGTTTTTGTTTTGTCTTCACAGACAAAAGGAGGTCTGGCCCTGTGGCTCGTTACAAGAACGCCTCAGAGATTCTTCCGCCCTTTCTCCTCACCCTGGTGCAGCGTTACGCAGCCGGTGAGCAACTCTATATCCCCCGCCCGGACGATCGGCTTCCCTGGGGTGCCCGTAGCGGCGCCCGGGCCGACCTGGCTCGCCGGAATGAGGCGATTCGCGAGCGGTGGCGAGAGGGAGCCCCCATTGACCAGCTCATGCAGGAGTACCATTTGGGGTATGATTCCATTCGCAAGATCGTCCAAGGAAAGAACGGTTCCACCCGTTCGGGGGGCTGATCTAGCGCCGTACCCTTTGCTAAGATAAAGATGCGGTTGGCCAACCCGCAATACAATAAAGGTAAGGGGGTGATGCCCGTGGTCCAGTCCACGAGCGTCATCTCCGGGGGCTTCTAGCCCAGCGGAGATGACCACACCAGAAGGCAGGCGCTATGCGCCTGCCTTTCCTCATGCTGCCGCAACCCCAGGCCGGTATTTTTCCACAAACGAAATCACCTTAATCCAAAAATTTGGTCAGTACGCTTGGCTTTCATGCTGATCGCTAGTATGATAGGAATACGAAGGGTGACTTGGGGGCGAGACCAATGCCGAGACGACCATTTCCCCTGATTGCTGAGGAGAGTGTGATCTGTCCGGATTGCATGCTCCCATTTCGGCGGTTGGTTGGCGCGCGTCGCATTCTCTGCCCGGACTGCGCCGGTCGGAGTGACGAGGTGGGGTCAGCCGAGAGTGATCTCGCTGAAGAACCGCCGCAATTGAAAAGGGACAACTGACAAACCCCATGCTGAAGCGCAGCGTGGGGTTTGTTGTCGCATAGCCGCCGATTGGGGTGTGGAGACTAAAGGACCGGAGGTGTCTCGTTGTGGTCAAGATCAAGCAGGGAACCTCACAGCAGTCTCAGCAGGCGCTGTACAAGCAAATGGTGACGAAGGCAGAGCCCAGGCCACCGCGCCTACGCAATGCAGTCGCGGCCTTTATTGCCGGCGGCTTGGTCTGTGTGATTGGCGAGGGGATCACCGATTTCTGGGAGGCGACCCTGAAGATCTCGCACAAACAGGCCGGCGATCCAACCGTTGCAACGCTTGTCTTCCTGGGCGCTCTCCTCACCGGGCTGGGCTACTTTGACAAACTGGCCCGGTTCGCCGGGGCGGGCCTGTCCGTGCCGGTAACCGGGTTCGCCAATGCCATGACCTCTTCGGCACTGGAGTTCAAACGGGAGGGGCTTGTGTTCGGCATTGGGGGGCGCATGTTCCAATTGGCCGGCGCGGTGATCGTCTACGGAGTGGCCACGGCCTTCTTCGTGGGGCTAGTGGCCTCCGTGCTGAAGATGTTCCGCTAGGAGGGGGAGCGGTGGCAAGGAAGCGGCTTGGTATGCAGACCGTGGAACTGGAGCAGCCCCCTTTCGTTATTGGGGCAGGATCAGCAGCGGGTCCCATGGAGGCACAGGGGCCACTGGGCCAGGAGTTCGATCAGACCTATCCGGATCTGACCATGGGTCAGCAGTCCTTCGAGAAGGCTGAGCGGCAATTGATGATCGATGCCTGTAACCTGGCCTTACAGAAGGCCGGGGTGACCGGGAAGCCCCCGAAGATCGACTACTTTCTGGCGGGGGATCTGCTAAACCAGATCATTACCTCCACCTTTAGCGGCCTGCAGATCGGGGTCCCCTTTTTCGGGCTTTACGGCGCATGCTCTACCTTTTGCGAGGCGATTTCGATCGGCTCCATGCTGATCGATGGAGGCTTTGCCGATACCGCCCTCTGCGCGGCGTCCAGCCATAACGCCACGGCCGAGCGACAGTACCGATATCCGACGGAGTATGGCAGCCAGCGAAAGCCCTATGCCCAGTGGACTGTGACCGGTGCCGGGGCGCTGGTGCTCTCCTCCAGCGGGCAGGGGCCGAGGGTAACCCACGTGACCACCGGCAAGGTGGTCGATATGGGCATCGCCGACCCATTTGACCAGGGAGCCGCCATGGCTCCGGCCGCGGTGGATACGATCGTGACTCACCTGAAGGACACCGGGCGGAGCGTGGATTACTACGACCTGATTGTGACCGGTGACCTGGCCAAATTCGGGCACGAAATGGCAATCCGCATTGCGGGCCAGCAGAACGTGATCCTGGATCAGCGCTTCAAGGACTGCGGCATGCTGGTGTTCGACCCAGAGCGGCAAGATGTCCACTCCGGCGGGAGTGGCTGCGGCTGCTCAGCGATCGTGACCTGCGGCCACCTGCTCAAGCAGATGGCCCAGCGAAAGGTGAAGAGGATGCTCCTGGTGGCGACGGGCGCCCTGCTCTCGCCCACCACCTTCCAGCAGGGCGAAAATATCCCGGCAATCGCACATGCCGTGGCATTGGAGGCCTAATCCGCGTGATGTATCTCAAGGCGTTCATTGTGGGCGGGTTGATCTGCCTACTGGCCCAGCTGATCCTGGACAACACGAAGCTCAGCCCCGGCCATGTTCTCTCCGGTTTCACGGTAGCGGGCGGCGTGCTGGGCGGCCTTGGCCTCTACGATCGACTGGTCACATTCGCCGGGGCGGGTGCGACGGTGCCGATCTCCAGCTTCGGCAATGCCCTCGCCAAGGGTGCCCTGCAAGAGGTGGACCAGCACGGCATGCTCGGAATCCTGACCGGCATGTTCCAAATGACCAGCGCTGGCATTACGGCGGCGATTGTCTTCGCCCTCCTGACCGCTCTCACATTCAATCCCAAGAGCTAATGGAGAAGGACGCCGGCGACAGGGCCGGCGTCCTCTTAGCTATATGGCGGCGGCGGGTTGCTCATCGACCCGAAGGAGGGCCCGGTTGAACAACTGACTGGCGGTGAAGGCCGCAAAAACGAGGCCAAGGATCCCCACCACGATTCCCGGGTCGAGGTAGCCACCCAGAAGACCAGCCAGGGTGGTGGCTACCGGGTTGGAGACCCATGCGATCAGCCGTCGCACTGAGAAGACCCGCCCCTGCATCTCCCGGGGAGTCAGGGTCTGCCAGATCGCCTGGGAGTGCGAGTTGGTCAGCGGCATGGTGAACTGGGTCAGGAATGCCATGGCGGCTGTCAGGTAGAAGGCCGAGGAGAAGCCGTAGAGGCTCACGGCAACGGCGGTGAGCAGCATGGGCCAGAGCACGCCCAGCACCCGTCGGGACTTGAGGCCGCCCCAGATCGAGATCAGCACACCGCCCACCACCCCGCCCACGCCGGCGATTGACCCGATCTGGCCCATTGCCTGATCGACCGAGAGGCCGAGCGTGGCACGGGACCCCTCCAGGGTGAACTTTACGATCAGCGGCATGAGCACACCGTTGGCGGCCAGGGCGAAGTTGGCCATGGTGAAGGAGGCGAGGAGCCAGAGGAGCGCCGGCCGCTTGAAGATAAAGGCGGCCCCTTCCAGGACATCGGCCCAGAGGCTCTTCTTGGGCTTGCCCGCGGCCGGCGCCAGGTCGGTCCGCTCCGGCGAGGGGATATGGAGGAAGAGAAGGGTGAGCGCCCCGACTGCAAACGTAACCGTGTCAATGGCGGTCACCAGGGCGGTGCCGTCGGCCATGCGGCCCAGCAGGGCGCCGAGCGTACCGAACCCCCCTTCCCGGGCAATGCCGGGCAGGGCGATGATCACCGCGGCCAGCATGGGTGCGACGATGTTCGCGAAAGAGCCGGAGGTCTGCATCATTCCGTTGGCGCGAGGGAGCTTCGCCGCCGGCACGAGCATGACATAGGAGGTGTCGAAGGCGGCGCCGTGAAAGGCACCGGCAGTTGAGACCAGGGCGATCAGCGGCACCAGGATCCCAAGGGTGAGGGTGCCTGTCGCGATCAGCATGGTGAGCGCCAGGGCAATCAGCATCTGGATTGCGTCGGCCACCATCATCGTCTTTCGCCGGTCGTGCCGGTCCACGAACGCACCGGCCAGCGGGGCGACGAACACGGTGGGCAGGGCAAAGGCCAGGCTGACAGCCGAAATGGCGATACCCAGTTGGGGTTTCTGCTCGGGGAGCGGGTAGAGCCGCTCGGTCATCCAGATCGTCAGGGCGAAGTAGGTCAGGGTCGACCCGATCATGGAGACCGACTGGGTCACCCAGACGAGCAGGAAGGTGCGCCAGCCGTTTGCCGGGGTCGCGTGCGCCATGGGTTATTCCTCCTTGGGGGTTGGAAGCACGAAGGCCCTGAACTGCTCAGCCAGGTGGTCGAAGCCGGCGGGGCGGAGGCGGAAGCGAATGCTCGTCTCCTGGTCATCCACTACCACCAGCCCGGCCGCTCGCAGGGCCACCATGTGGTGGTGGACCGTGGACTTGGCCAGCCCGGTCCGGGCGGTCAGTTCGACGAGCCCCATCGGCCCTTGGCCCAGGAACCGCAGGATCCGCAGGCGGCTCTCATCGCCAAGGGCACGGCCCAAGCGGACCAGGGCGAGCGGGGGATCGTTCGAATTGGCCCGGGGCAGTTCGGCGGGGTAGAGCAGGATCCTCAGGGAGGAGAGGCGGTCGCCGACGTTCCAGGGGCACATGTGGTACTGGGGGATCAGCAGGACCTCATCGACCGAGTCGTCGGCAATATTGAGGCCCATGGTGGCCTGCATGACCAGATCATCCGCCGGGATCGTCTCGGCCTGCGCACGGCGGAAGTCTGCCTCCGCTTGTAAGTGAGCGAGAATCGCTGGATCGATATGGCGGAAGTACTGGGCGTGCCACTCGGTCAGCAGCGAAGCCAGCCGGTCCCGCCAGGTGACCAGATCCCACGGCAGGTCCGAGGCGATCTCCTCGACATGAGGGTGCAGACAGCCATACAGCTCGCCCGGCCCCAGGTCGGTCAGCCAGGCCAGGAAGGGCTCCACCTCGCCGGACGGCGCCTTGGCCACAAGGGGGAAAAGGGTGTGGACCACGTGGGGATCGCGGATCGCCCTCGCCTGCGCCAGCGTCTCGGGGCGGAGTCGCTTCTCCACCCCGGCGCCCCAGGCAGTCCCCAGGTCGGTGGCCTTCCAGCGCTGGCGGTCCACAAAGACGGCCAGGCTCAGAATTAGCTCATAGGCAGGCTGCCACGCAATGGTGAGCGAGTGAATCATCTATTCGACCTCCATCGAACTCGGGTCTCTTATTCGATCATAATCGAACATCGTGCCGGTTGGCAAGCGCTTTCCTCCTGCGCATAGAGTGATGAGGCAGAGGAGGGGGAGCGATGTACGGATTCTTCGCCCACGGATCGGAGCCCATGGTCTGCCAGCACATTGCCGACTGGAGTCGGCACGTGCTCAGCTATATGGATGATCTGCGCGAGGAGGGTATGACAGGCGAGCCGCTGGAGTCGCTGCGGTCCAGGTTCACCGCCCTGGAGACGGAGGCAACCACCCTGCTCAACCCCTGGCACTGGGGCATGGCCGGCGCAGGGGCGATCTCGCACCTGCTGGAGCAGGCGCACGCTGCCCTGACCGAGTTCACCCGGCTGCTCCCGGAGCTAGGGCAGGGGCGGGGAACCCGTGAGCCCGAGCCACAGGCCAATCCGGAAGTGGCGGCATCCACCGTTCGTCCGGTGGGGGTCGGGGAGCACGTGCTGCCGCCCCTGCCCTACCCGTACGATGCGCTCGAGCCGCACATAGACGCTCGGACCATGCAACTGCACCACGACAAGCATCATCAATCGTATGTGGATGGGTTGAACAAGGCGGAGCGGATGATGGCCGAAGCCCGTCGAGCCGGCGACTTCGACCTGATCAAGCACTGGGAGCGAGAGGCGGCATTCCACGGGGCCGGTCACTACCTGCACACGCTCTTCTGGCGGACCATGTCGCCAGATGGAGGGGGCGAGCCCTCCGGCCTGGTGGCCGAGCAGATGCAGCAGGACTTTGGCGGTTTCGAGCCGTTCAAGGAGCACTTCACCAACGCAGCGGAGAAGGCGGAGGGGGGCGGCTGGGCGATCTGGGTCTGGTCGCCGCGGGCCAACCGGACGGAGATCCTGCAGGCCGAGAAGCACCAGAACCTGAGCCAGTGGGAGGCGATCCCACTGCTGCCGCTGGACGTGTGGGAGCACAGCTACTACCTCAAGTACCAGGACGATCGAAGGGCCTACATAGACGCCTGGTGGAATGTTGTCAACTGGCCCGAGGTGGAGCACCGGTTGCAGCAGGCCCGGCAATTGGCCTGGCAGGCTTTCTAGAGCAAAAGCGAAGGCTGCGGTCGTGCCGCAGCCTTCAGTCGTGGTCTAGTGCTTGTGCTGGTGGGCCTTCCACCGCTGTAAGATCCTGTTTGCCTCCTCCTGGGTGATCCGACCCTCCTTCACGGCGGCGTCGATCTTCGCCTCGGCCTCGGCGCGGAACTGCTTCATGCGCTCGTGGCGCAGGCTGCGGATCTCGGTCATCAGCTGTTGGACGCCGGGGGAGAGCTTCTCCTTGGCGCTGTCGGCGTGGGCCGCAAAGGCGACACCGCTGGACAGGGTCGCTGCGAGGATCGCGGCCCCAACGGCCGTGATCCACCTCGATCGGAACATCGCTTCACCTCCTTATCCACAGGATGCCCCGTGGATGCTAGGCGTAGCACTGCTCCAACTCGGCCACCAGGCGGCCGAAGAGGGCGACCGCCGACCGGATCGGGTCGGGCTTGGACATATCGACGCCCGCCAGCTTGTAGAGGTCCAGCGGATTCAGGGTGGAGCCGGCCTTGAGGGTGGCAATCCAGCGGTCCACCGCAGGCTGTCCTTCTGTGCGGATCGCCTCGCCCACGGCGCACCCCGCCGAGAGGCCGGCGGCATAGACCAGCGGGTAGAAACCCATGTAGAAGTGCGGCACCATGGTCCAGGTCAGTTCGGCCCCTTCGTCTATGACAACGGAGTCGCCGAAGAAGGCCCGCATGGCTTCGCCCTGCTGGGTCATGATCACCTTCAGCGTCACCGGCTTGCCGGCCTCGGCCAGGGCGAAGAGCCGGCGCTCAAGCTCGGCCTCCAGCAGGTGGGTCACCATGTTGTGCATGAAGGTGCCGAGGAAGGCCTCGATCAGGTAGCGGCGGCGGCGCACCTCCTGGGTCCGCTCCAGCAAGTAGCCGCCCAACAGCACCTCATTCGCGGTGGATGGCGCCTCCAGGAAGAACCGGCCGAGGTTGGTCAGGCCGCTGTTGGTGAAGTTCTGGTTCTGCGAGGACAGGAACCGATGACCGGAGTGGCCCAGCTCATGCGCCAGGGTGAAGACGTCGCGGGCCTTGTTCTGCCAGGTCATCATGACGACCGGGTGCCAGCCGTAAATGCCCGAGTTGAAAGCGCCGTGCTGCTTCCCCTCGTTGTCGGCCCGGTCGACCCAGCGCTCGGTAAAGGCTCGGTCCAGCATGGCCTGGTACTCGGGGCCGAGGACAGCCAGCCCCTCGCGGACAAGCCTTGTGCCCTCCTCCCAGGCCATGGAGGCGTCAAAGGTGGGGTCGAGGGGAGCGGTCATGTCGTAGCGGCGCATATCGGGCAGGCCAAGGACCCGCTGGCGCAGGCGCATGTACCGCTGCACATGGGGCGCCGCCTCGGTCAGGATCGTGTCGAGGACGTTGTGGTAGACCCCTACCGGCACCTGATGGGCGTCGAGTGCGGCCTCCAGGGCGGAGCCGTAGCCGCGCAGCTTGGCCAGGGTGACCGCCTTGTTGATATAGCTGGAGAGGGCGGTGGCCAGGCCGGCCTTGTGCCGGTCGAGCCCGGCGTTCAGCGATTCGTACGCCCGGCACCGGAGGGCACGGTCGGTCGAGCCGGCCAGCCGACCGTAGCGGGCGATCGACATGGCGATCGGCTCGCCATCGGTCCCTTCAACCGGGGGGAATTTCAGGTCGGCGCTGGTGATCGAGGAGTAGATCGTGTGGGGCGCATCTAGCGCTTGGCCCAGGGCGGCAAGGGTTGCCTCGGTCTCGGGGGAGAGCATGTGGGCCCGGGTCCGGCGGAGGCTCTCCAGGTGGGTCTGGTACTCAGCGAGGCCGGGCTCGGTGGCGAGAAGGGTGGCCCAGGTGGCATCATCCATGGATTGGATCTCGGAGGGAATGAAGCTAATGGCCGCATCCACCTTGGCGTTCAGGGAGCGGGACTTGGCGGCCATCGCCTGGCAGTCGGGGGAGAGGCCATCGACAGCGAGGTTGTTGGAGGCGTAGCGGGAGAGCTTCAGGAGCCGCTCGCTCATGGCGTCCCGCTCCTTGAGGCAGGCGAGCAGACCGTTGTGGAGCTGCCCCTTGTAGCGGGTGATTGCCTGGGCTTCGGCCTCCACCTTGGGAATATCGGCCTCCCAGTCGGCGGAGGTGGGGTAGAGCGGCGTGAGGTCCCAGGTCTGCTCGATCGGCACCTGGCTCCGGGACAGGCGGTGGCTGGACATGCGGCATCCCCCTTCGGATTTGTTCATGGCACTAACTATTTCGGGTGCGATGTGATTGGTCCTGCAAGAGCGGGGAGTTTTCGCGGTGAAGGACCAGGGGGACCCATGATCGAGTCGTGCAACGATCCAAGGCGAATGAGATGAGCCCGGCGGTCTGGGAAGACCCCGGGCTCATGGGTTTAGGTGGGCGTGGGATAGCCGTCTTCGCCATCGAAATCGAGGTTTCGGTCGGTCACCTCGTACTTTCTGGTGATCCCTCGCGCAATCCGGTTGGGTGAGTTGGCGGGTACACGGGTGCCGGTCTCGGTCATGGTCACATTCTCCGGAGCGAAGTCAGCGGCCATCGTGGCCTTCGGTTGGTCTTGTCTCTCCACGCGATCCCCTCCTTCTGCAGATAGTCTGCCCAGCCGGGAGGTTTTCGCCGGACCGGGTACGTATTATGCCATTCATCTGAATATGAAAGGGATGATGGAGTCTGCTCGACATCTATCGCGAACCGCTCTTCTGGTACTTCCCTGTCGCTTCGTCCTTGCTCAGTGCCGCCGCCTTCACGCTCTTCGCCGCTCCGCTGACCTGGATCGCCTACAAGCGACCGGCCTGGGCGGAGAAGTACCGGATCCAGGAGCGGACGGGGCAGGGGGCGCGGGTGATCCTCCCCTCGATCAAGTACTACCTGCTCAACGGGGCGATCTTCCTCGCTCTGGTGATTCTCGCCTGGCCCCTGCTCCGGCAGAGCAACGTACATATTGGACCCCTGCCGCCCGTCTGGGTGATCGCCCTACAGTTCCTCTTCTTCGTCTACCTGGAGGACTTCACGTTCTACTGGCTCCACCGGGCGCTGCACACGAAGTTCCTGTACAAGCATATCCATGCCATTCACCACCGATTCAACGTGCCCTGGGCGATCACGGGCAACTACATGCACCCGGTGGAGTTTATTCTGATCGCGGCGAATGTGATGATCTGGCCGGTCCTGCTAGGGGTCCACGTGGTCTCGCTCTGGGTCTGGGTGATCTTCCGCCAGTGGCTGGCGGCGAACGAGCACTCGGGCTATGAGTTCCCCTGGACGCCCAACCGGCTCTTCCCCTTCTACGAGGGGGCCGCCTTCCACGACTTCCACCACTCGAAGTTCACGGGGAACTACGCCGCCTTCTCGGCGCTTTGGGATCGGATCTTCGGGACCCTGTCGATGGGGTATGAGGAGCACCTCAAGAAGCACTGGAAGGCGAGTTAGCGGGTACCTCCCCACCAGTTGCGGCGGCCTCTGCCCCACGTTCAGGCGCTATCTCCCCATCTCCCAGAGGTTGAGATCCTCAAAGTCCCCGCCAATGTGGGCATGCCGGATTAACCGCCCCCGGTACCCAAACCCCAGTCGGTGCAACACCAGGTTCATTCCGTGGGAGTGGGCCCGAGCCATCGAATAAATGCACGCGATCTGCCGCGCAGCGAGCCGCCGCCTGACCTCATCCACCAATGTCGCCATGAGCCCTTCGCCGCGGTAGTCCGGGAGGGTCGCACAGTTGGTGATCTCGGCGTTGGCGTCGGCCTGGTCGATCTCGGCTGCGGCGGCGCTGGCAATCTGCCCGTCGGCTGTGACGGCGAGGAGGAAGAGGCCCTCGCCCGACTCGATCAGGCCCCGCACGTAGTCCGGGTCGGTCAGCGGCGATGGGTAGGAGGCGAAGACGAGGTCGTAGAGATTCGCCAACTCCTCCGCCCGGTCGGCCCCCGCCTCCACCAGGGTGTAGCCCTCTGGCAGGGGACCAGGCGCCGCCTCCGGCTGCTCCAGCACCGCCTGGAGCAGCCGTTGTTCGTCCTCCAGCCGGTCCCGCACCTGCCGCTCGGCGGTCAGGAAGTAGGACATGAAGCTGCCGGGCGCCCCGTGGAAATACCGGCGAGTCGACGCCTCCAGCGCGAAGCCCCGGGTGAGAAAGGCCTCCCAGTCGGAGCCGCGCGCGACCACCACCACCTTGCCGAACCGCTCCTGTCGAGCGGTGTCGATCAGCAGGTCCGCCAGGGGAGCAATCGAGCCAAAGAACTCGTAGGAGAGCAGGGTCAGTCGCTCGTTGCGCTGGTCCAGTCGGATCCTGGCCCGGAACTGGGGCCGTTCTACGGAAAGAGTCCGAGTTCGCCGATGAGTCGTTGTCATGCCGGAAGCCCCCTTTCGTTCAGGGGTAGTCTGCCCGAGAAAAGGGAGGCTGGCCCGGGCAGCCCCGGGCGATCCGCTTCGCCGTGAGCGTCACCTTCCGGTCGCCAGTCTGCACCAACTGGAACGAGGCCCTCGCCGATCCCCTTCGGCAAGGGCCTCTGATTTGCGACCGGGCGGCTTACAGCCCCTCGATCCGCTTCTGCAACACGTCCTTCCAGACCTGAGCGATGGCCGGTGTCGAGGCGAGGAGCCACTCCATGGCCTCCCGGCTCTGCCGCTCGTGGTGGAAGATCTGGTTGGCCCGGAGCACCGTGGCTGACGCCGGGTCGCGCTCGATCAGCTCAAAGCGGTCGCCAGACTGGACCGGACCCTCTTCCAGCACCCGCAGGTACCAGCCGCTCAGGCCGTTGGCTGCGATCCGCTCCGTAACACCCTCCATTCCGAACTTCCGGTTGATCTTGTAGCAGGGAACCCGGGGCTGCGCCACCTGCACCAGCGCCCCGCCCACCCGGTAGATATCGCCAATGTGGACATCCGCCTCGGTCAGCCCGTCCACCGTCAGGTTCTCCCCGAAGGCGGAGTCTGGCAGGCTCACGCCCAGCTCCGTCTCCCAGTCCGGGTAGTGGTCGCCCGAGTATACGCAGCAGGCCTTGTCCGGCCCGCCATGGTGCTTCAAATCCGCCTGCTCATCGCCGGTCAGGCCGAGCTTCGACAAAAAAGCAGGCCCATCGACAGGCTGCTTGAAAATCGCCGACTCGATCTCTGTGCCGGTCAGGGGGGCCGGGCGCCCCACACTCACGGTGCGAATGACCATAGATAATCCTCCTTGGCAGGGTTACGAATACCCCTCTTCGAATTCTTGTGGCCAGAGGTGATTCCCTTGTCGATTGAGGCCAAGCTGGAGGCCTTTTTGGGGCGATCGGTCGATGGGTTCAAGCCGCTCTCCCACGGCTGGGAGACCGAGGTCTACGGCTGCTACATACAGGGTGCCCCCACCGTGCTGCGGCTCTACCACGGCGAGAACGTGGCGGTCAGGGCGGAGACCGAATTCCGCATGATGCGCCACCTGGGCCGGCTCGGCTACCCGGTGCCGCGGGTCGATCGCTACGAGGCCGACCCCGCCATATTCGGCGGCCCCTTCCTGATCATGGAGGGGATTGAGGGGCAGCCGCTGGGCGACTTCCTGGACCGGCGGCAGGAGACTGTGGAGCAACTTTGCCGGTTGATGTTCGACCTGCACCGGCTCGATCCCGACTCCTTTATCGGGGTGGATGGTGTCTGGCCCGACCTCACGACCGCCGAGGGCACCTTCGCCAACCGATTCTGGCTTGACCTCTGCCGGAGTCTGGACCTGGCGGCGCCGGTCCAGCCGCTCTTTGCCTGGCTGGAGGAGCAGGGCCGGTCGGTCGCATTCCGCCGGGCGCCGGTCCACAGCGACCTCCACTTTGAGAACGTACTGGTGCGGGCAGACGGCTCAGCGGTGGTGATCGACTGGGGCTCCACCGGGATCGCCGACCCCCGCTACGACCTGGCCTATGTCTACATGCTCATGCGGACTCAGGGGGCCTCGGTCCTGGCCGAGCAAATCCGGACCACCTACGAGTCGATAGCCGGTCCCCAGGCCGATTGGGAGTACTTCTTCACCTGGGCATTGATCCGGCGGCTGGTGGTCATGCTAATTGTCCTGGTGCGCGGCTCGGCTGCGATTGGGCTGCGGCCTGGCCTGGAGGGGCAGCTTCGACAGAATCTCGACTATATTCGACTCGTGTGCGGCATGGTTGCTGACCGAACCGGCCTGGACCTGACACTGATCGACGAACTTTTGCGCGGGTAGCGCCCTTGCGCCCTGCGGAACAATCCGGTACAATCTCCCTGTTACAGACCCCGCACTGCAGGAAGGAGAAGCAGCATGAGCAATCAGAATCTGTGGCCGCACCAGGAAGCGAAGCGCATCGTCGAACGGTGGCCCCAGAAAGAGAAATACATCCTGCAGACGGGCTTCGGCGCGTCCGGCCACCCGCACATGGGTACGATCGGTGAGATTGTCCGCACGTACTATGTAGCCATGGCCTTGAAGGACCTGGGCAAGGAGTCGGAGATCATCGTCTTCTCCGACGACATGGACGGCCTGCGCAAGGTTCCATCCAACATTCCTGCCCCGTGGCTGGTCGAGCACCTTGGCAAGCCGGTCACCATGATCCCGGACCCCTACGGGACCGCCAAGTCCTTCGGACATCATATGGACGCCGAACTGATCGAGATGATGCGGAAAACCGGCATTAACGCGACCTTCAAGTCCGCCACCGATTGCTACAGCGACGGCACGTTCGATGACGGCATTCGCAAGATGTTCAAGAACATGAAGGGGATCATGGACCTGGTCCTGCCGACCATGCGGCCGGAGAACCGGGAGGGCTGGTTCCCCTGGCTCCCGATCTGCGAGCACTGTGGCAAGGTCTACACCACCAAGGTGACCGACTACGACGCCGACAACGCCACCGTTACGTACTCCTGCACCGGCTCGTTCCGCGACGTGCACGGCTGCGGCCACACGGGCACCCAGAGCGCCCTTGGCGGCCGGGGCAAGTTCTTCTGGAAGGCCGACTGGGCGCTACGCTGGTTCGTCTTCGGTATCAACTTTGAGATGCACGGCAAGGACCTGATCGACTCCGCCAAGCTCTCCGGCGATATCGTGAAGCTGCTGGGCGGCAAGGCGCCGATCAATATGGTCTACGAGCTCTTCCTGACCGAGGAGGGGCGGAAGATCTCCAAGTCGACCGGTGCGGGCATTAGCATGGAGAACTGGGGTCGCTGGGGCACCCAGGACTCGCTCAACCTGCTCATGTTCAAGAACCCCAAGCAGCAGAAGAAGTTGGGCACCGACTCGGTGATCCAATATACCGACGAGACCCTGACCATGACCAAGGAGGACCCGCAGTACCGGTTTATCTACTACCACGGTGACCGGCCTGACCTGGGCGGGCTCCGCTACTCGGATATCATTAACCTGGTCAATGCGATCAGCGTCACCGACCCTGATCAACTGATCGAGTACCTGGGCCGCTCCTTCGGCCATGAGCGCATTCGTCAGAATGAGCCGTTCGTGCGGGAGTTGTTGGAGAAGGCGATCCACTATTACGAGGACTTCATTCTGCCGACCCGCGAGGTGCCCGCGCTTACCCCGGACCAGTGGGCAATGGTGGATGAGTTCGACCAGCTAATCCTCACGACCGATGACGCCGATGCGATCCAGACCGGTGTCTTCAGCATCGCCAAGAACCGGGGCATGGCGCCGAAGGACTTCTTCAAGGTGCTCTACGGCGTGCTGCTGGGCGCCGAGAGCGGGCCTCGGATTGGCGGGTTCGTCAAGCTGGTGGGCAAGGAACGGGTCCGTGAGCTGATTCAGGCGGCGAAAGCCAAGGCGCAATAACGGCGAGTCCGGGGGAGCAATCCCCCGGACTCTTTTCGTGAAACTCTTCCGCCCGATGAGCCCCCCGAACTAAGTAGACGTAAGCGTAGGCGTAGATTTATGTCCAAGAGCTATGATAGCAGATCGGTCAAAGAACATAAATACAGAACATACATTTCTTGGCTTCTTTGGTTGATGGCATAAGGCCGATACCATGAGCAAAGACTAGCCTCACATGTAAGGAGGCGAGCAGTATGTGGCAACGAGCCTTGGCAAGGATTCTGGCGGGCGTGCTACTGACCGTCTCTGCGACCGGCTGCGCCCGGCCCCAGCAACGCCCGGGCAGCGTGCAGCTCTCGTCGCGGGAGTTGAGCTCCCTGGTCGCCCAGGCCGCCACTATGGATTCGGGGGCGGGAGATACCGCCGCCGTTGTGATCGGGAACCGGGCGCTGGTCGCCATTCGGCTGAATGATCCCCAGCCGGGCGGCACCAACGGGGCGTCGCTGTTGGGCTCAACCAAGGAGGCCGACCGGCGTGACATGACCGATGCCGGCACCGGCCCGACCGACCTGCACGGGCCAGGTGGCTCGACCGGCATAAACCCGGCGACGCCGGGCGGCGGGCTCCACCCGGGCGGCTGGACCCCGGGCGGCGGGTCGCCGGTGCGGACCCAGGCGATTTCCAACGGAGCGGGCGGGCTGGCGACCGAGTCGGGCACCAACGGGCTGGTGCCGGCACCGGGGGGCCTGGGCCTCGCCCCGCTAGATGTCATGTCCCGCGTCTCCAACCAGATTCGCAGCCGGATTCCCCAGGTCATCGAGGTGCGCTTCGCCCACCACCCGAGCGATGCCCTCCAACTGCTGGCCCTCGCACAGCGGCTGGAGGGCGGGGAGTCAGCGGAATCGCTGGCTGCCGACTTTGAGTCCCTCTACGCCCGAGCGGTACCGGCAGGGGTCACGGAGTTCGACCCCATGACCCCTCAGCCGGCTCACGACGGCACGTTGCCGAGCGACGGCGGGCGCTAGTCCTCGTCGTCCTCATCATCAGGCCCACGGAAGGGTTCACGGTGGCGGGAGGCCCGCTCCGGCTTCACGTAGCTGGAGAGGAGCGCTGCCGCGGCTCCGACCTCATCGATATTGGCTGCGTTGCGGTCCAGGGTGGGGAAGAGCGTCTTGACCAGGGTATCCCCCTGCTCGGTCAGGGCATCCAGGCAGCGGTTGTACACATCGACCAACACGCCGCTCCCCTTCTTCATCGCCCCCATCATGGAGGCCTCCATGGCCACCTTACGGATCTCGCACAGCAGAGCGAACATGGTATCCCGGTTCATCTCGGTCATCGGTTTCGTCTCCCTTCGCTCGCAAGGTTTAGCAGTCGTGCCTTCAGGAGCCGCTTCGCCTCATGCAGGCGCCACTTCACTGTGCTCTCCGGGAGCCCGGTCAGGGCGGTGATCTCCCGGTACGCGAGGCCCTGTCGGTAGCGGAGCCGCAGGATCTGGCCGTAGTCCGCCGGCAGGAAGTCCAACTGCCGGGCGAGGAATCTCCCCGTCTCCTTCCGCTCGAAGAGCTCATCCACCCGGAACTGGTCGGCTGCCACGGAGTCGGCGAGGCGAGCCCACCCTTCGGTGCTCATGTAGCTCTCCCGCTGCCGGTGCCGGTGTCGGACCTTCCGGAAGTTGACGCACTGGTAGTAGACGACCTGCTTTAGCCAGGGTCGAAACTTGGTGCCCTCCTCCAGCTGCCAGAGCTTGCGGAAGACGGCCAGCCAGATCTCCTGGGCGGCGTCTGCGATCTCAGACTGCTGAACGTGCTGCGCTACCAACCTTCGCAGGAGGCGGTCGTAGCGCTCGACCAGGTGAGCAAAGGCTTCATGGCTACCAGCCTGCGCCTCTCTTACCAGTTGCCACTCGTCCATTCCCTCACCTCGCCTTTCACCCTCTTAGACAAGACCGCTGTGCGAAAGGTTAGGCCATTTTTCATCCTGCGTACAAAAAGACCGCCCCGATCTGGGCGGTCTCTCGTATGCGTTTACTTTTCGCTAGGCGTCTCTTCCGGCGTGATCCCCAGAGAGCGCAGGGCGAGCAACGCCGCCCCGTACGCCGAGGTGTGCCGCGGCGAGGTGAACTGCACCTGTGGCCACGCACTGCGAATCACTTGCTGCATGGGGAGAGCCAGCAGGTTGCCCGCCGAGAAGACCGAACCGGTGCCAGCCACCGGAATGCTCGCCTGGCCGGACCAGTCCAGCCGCTGGAGCACGGCTGCCCCGGCCAATCCCAGTTCGCGCCCAGCCACCCGGAGCAACTCCCGGGCAATGCCGTCGCCCTCGTTCGCCGCCTCAATGACGAGGCTGGTGAGGGAGGCAACTTCGGCACGGCCCAGAGGGGCGGGGTCACCGTAGACCAGGTTGATCAGGTCGGTCATCTTGTCGAGCATGAAGCGCTGGCGGAACCGCTCGGTCAGCATGGTGGCCGGACCCCGGCCATCCTCCGCACGCAGGACTGCGACCAGCGCCTTCCGTGCGATGTCGAAGCCGCTGCCCTCATCGCCCAGCATGGGACCGTAGCCGCCCGCCCGAGCACGGTTGCCCTTGGCATCCTCACCGAAGGCGACCGACCCCGTCTCGCTCATGATCACGACGCCTGGTTTGCCATCGGTGGCGCCAGCCAGAGCGGCGCAGGACTCATGGTCGAGCTGGACCGGACACTTCAGGCCCAGGCTGGCTATGGCGCCAGCCATCATCTGCCGGTCTACCGGGCGATCGACGCCCGCCAGCCCGAAGAAGGCAGCGGAGAGCGCCTGGCCGACAAGGCCGGCATCTTCAATCGCTGCCAGGGTGGCTGTCCGGATCGCATTCGTGGCCGCTGCCAGACCTATCGTGTGCTGCGTTGCGGGACCGCTCTCACCACGACCCAGGACGCGCCCTTTCTCGTTGGCGACGATTGCGATCGTCCGGGTGCCCCCTCCTGCTACCCCCAGGACCCACACCATGCGTTCATCCTCCCCGGTAGATTGACCACCGAGAATGATTCGCCTATACTAGAAAGATTCCTGCCTGGTAATAAAATCAGGAGGCCTTGCTGCTGCCAACCAGGAGCAGCAACTCCAGCGGGTAGTTGGCCGGGAACGCCTGCTCACCGTTCTTTGTGACCTTGGTCAGAACGTACTTCTGGCGCTGGTTGCTGATATGCTGCAGGTACTGCTGAAGATGAGCCTTGGAGCAGAACTTCGACAGGAATGAATCCGCCATTGGGTGGGACAGACGGCTCTCAAGAATCAGCGTGTAGGCAGGGCTTTCGAACTGCTCAAGACACTCCTTGCACATGAACATGGCCTGGTCACCTCCATCGCGTATCTCACCATCCACCATAGTATACCTGATGGATCGTGTCCAGAGGTAGGGCAACGCCGCACCGAAAAAGGAGAAGACCAGCGCTTGACTGGGGCTACATATAGCACGAAGGTACTATGCAAGTAGCGAAAAGGGCGAAAAATTAGTGACAAACACCTTTAGAAAGTATCCGGGTGGGAGTACCTATGATAGAATGAGGAAAAGCAGCGCATCTTGAGGAGTGTGAGACCTTGTCTACCAACCTTGTGCCTTCATCGGAGGATACTTCCACCCGCCGCGAGATTATCAACATTCTCCGAACGGTAGGTCCGCTGACCGTCGGAGAGTTGGGTGAGCGTCTCGGAATTACCCACGTTGCTGTTCGGCGTCATCTCACTTCCCTGGAGCGAGACGGGCTGGTCACCTCCGTGCAGGAGCGCTTGCCCATGGGGCGTCCGACCCGGGTATACTCGCTGACCGAAGCGGCCGACAGCCTCTTCCCGAAGAAGTACGGCGCCTTCACCCTGGAGTTGCTGGACTTCATGAGCCAGCAGGGCGAGCAAATGGTCGAGTCGTTCTTCGCCAGCCGGGGAGCCTCCCTGGTCGAGAAGTACGGGGCCGAGGTAAAGGCTGGCCAGACGCTGGAGGACCGGGTTGTCCGCCTGACCGAGGTCCAGCAGGCCAATGGCTACCTGGCGGAGTGGGAGAAGGGCGACGAGGACCTCCTGGTTCTCAAGGAGTTCAACTGCCCGGTCCACCAGGTCTCCAAGAAGTACCCCCATGCCTGCCACCACGAGCTGGAGTTCTTCAAGACGGTCCTGGGTACCGAGCAGGTAGAGCGGGTTGAGTGCATTGCAAAGGGCGGCCAGTGCTGCCGGTATGCGATCAAGCCTGCCCAGTAGCATTGCATGATCACGAAGCGCCTGTCCCCGGCGAGGGGCGGGCGCTTTCTTCTTGCCCGTGCATTTATTTTGGAAAAAATGGCAAGAAAGGGTTGACCGAGTTTTCGCTACTGGGATAGAATGGGAGACGTAGGTTGGGTCGGGCGAAAGGTGGGAGCGCAATGGTGGAGAACGGGCTGGTCGATCTTCTCAGGCAAGGTCAGTACGGCGATTGCCGTGCCCAGGCCGAGGCACTCCTGTTGCATGGCGGGCTGGACCCGCAGGAGCGGGCGGCGGTCTACCTGGCGTTGAGCCAGAGCCTCTCTGCGCTCCACGCCAACCAGGAGGCGCTCTCCCCGGCCGAGCTGGCGCTTCACTACGCCCGCAACTGCGGAGAGAACGACCTACTGGCCAGGGCCATTTGCCACTCCGCCTATGTCTATTACGAGAATCGGCTCTATAAGCGGGCCGTGGCCCGTCTCGCCGAGTATTTCTATTACTACAGCCTCTATAAGAGTGCCCGGGCGCTCGAGGGCTGGGTCCTCCACAACATGGCCGTTTTCTACCGGGCAATGGGCCGGGGGACCAAGGCCCTCGAGTACTATGCAAAGGCATATCGCTGGCACCGAAATGAGGGAGCCAGCCCCCAGCAGGTGGAAAAATGCCGGGCGAACCTTGCTTGGCAGTACCTGAAAATGGGGGAGGTTCAGGCTGCCGAGGCCTACCTGGAAGGGTCGGAGGAGTACCTGGTCCACCACCCAAACGATCTGGACGCGCGGGCCCGGCACTGGAACAACCAGGCTTTTCATGCGTACATGACTGGGGCGTATCGGCAGGCCATGGAGACAGCGGCGAAGGTGGTGGGCCTGCGCGGCTCCACCCCGCTTCGGAAGGCCCATGCCTGCCTGACCCTCCACTACACAGCCAGGTCCCTGGGGCAGGAGCGGGTGGCGATCGGAATGGGTGTCCTTGCCCGTATTCAGGCGAACGTTGCCCACCGTCCCGACCTGGTGGAGGAGGCGGACCGCTGTTTGGTACACATGCTTCAGCAGCGGGAGGGGCTACCACTCATGGAAGATCTCTTTGCTGAACTTGGCCTACGTCCCCGGCAGGACGGGGCCGACCCCCTGCCTCCAGACCCAGTTCCAACGAGAGGGACAGGGGCGCCCAGGCCATAGAGCGAGACGCGCGGAGCAGGTGCAGCGGTGCCTGCTCCGCCTTCGCGCGTCACTCACTGCGGTGGCGGGCGAGGGGTGAAGGAGATCCCTCCCCCAAGATCGAATGACGAATTGACCGCTCAGTCGATAATTTCGCCACATTACGAATGACCCGAGAGTAGGTGCGAGTTTGCAGGCCCGTTCCCTCCTATTTGACCTCTGGGGCGACTATATTCAGCATGTGGGTGGTGAGGTCAGGGCCTCCACCCTGGGGGTGTACGTCGCGCCGTTTGGTGTGAGCGAGGTGGCGCTCCGGCAGGCTCTCTCCCGCATGACCAGGCAGGGCTGGTTGGAGGTCAGAAAGGCCGGAGGGCGGACCTCCTACTCACTCTCCGCCCGGGGCCGGCGCCGGCTTGTGGACGCCTCGCGACGTGTCTACCACCCGGTGGACCTCCCCTGGGACGGCCAGTGGCGCATGCTGGTCTACTCCATTCCCGAGGCGCTCCGCTCCCGCCGCGACGACCTGCGGCGCGAACTGGTCTGGACGGGATTTGCCCACCTGGCGCCCGGGACCTGGATCTCGCCCAATCCGCTGGAAGAGGCGGCCTCTGAACTGGTCCACCGGTACGGCATTGAGCCCTATACCTCGCTGTTTCTCTCTCGTCACGTGGGGCCCGGGACGCCTCAAGAGCTGGTCCAGCGCTGCTGGGATCTGGCGGCGATCCAGGGGAGTTACAGCCGGTTCCTTGCCCACTGGACTCCTCGCATGGCGGCGGGGGTGGGGAGCATGACCGACGCCGAGTGCTTCGTGGAGCAGATCGAACTGGTCCACGACTACCGCAAGTTTCTCTTCGTTGACCCAGGCCTGCCGATTGAGCTGCTACCCGAGCAGTGGCGGGGTCACGATGCCCGCCGGTTCTTCCAGGAGTACTACGCGGTGCTCTCTCCTGGAGCCCGGCGTTTTATGGATCAACACTATGAGCCGATACAATAACGGGAGGGTGTGGGGAGTATGTTCAAACTGGTGGTCCTGTACCGGAAGCCTGAGATCCCTGTCGCAGAGTTTGAGGCGAAGTATGCCGAACATATGGCGCTGATCGCAAAGGTCCCTGGGCTGCGCAAGGCCGAGGTGGCCCGGTTCACGGAGGCGCCCTGGGGAGCGCCCGAGTACTTCCAGATCGCGGAGCTCTACTTCGACAACAAGCAGGCGCTGGACGCCGCCCTTCACTCCCCGGAGATGGGGGCTGCCGGTCAGCAGCTTCGCACCTTTGCCAAGGGGCTCTTCACCATGTCCTATGCTGAGGTCAAGTCGGTATAAGCATGCCTGAAAGGGAGAGAGTGAACGTGGCCTACGAACAGATCCTCGTCTTTAAGGAGGGCGCCATCGGCCGGATTCAGCTGAACCGGCCCCAGGCGATGAACGCCCTCAACCTGGCGCTCATGTCCGAGGTGGTCGACGCCTGTCGCAAGTTCGACGCGGACCCGGAGGTGCGCTGCCTCATCCTCCACGGCAACGAGAAGGCGTTCGCAGCCGGGGCCGATATTAAGGAGATGCAGGGCCAGGGCGCGATCCAGATGTATATGAGCCAGTACATAGCACTATGGGACGAGGTCTACCGGACCCGCAAGCCGATCGTTGCCGCTGTCAGCGGCTTCTGCCTGGGAGGCGGAGCCGAGCTGGCGATGATCTGCGATATCATGATCGCTTCGGAGACCGCCCGGTTCGGTCAGCCGGAGATCAACATTGGCGTGATTCCTGGAGCCGGTGGCACCCAGCGCCTCACCCGGGCCGTGGGCAAATCCATGGCCATGGAGATGGTCCTCACCGGGCGCATGATCAGCGCCGATGAAGCCAAGCAGATGGGCCTGGTCTCCCGGGTTGTCCCGGTCGAGCACTACCTGTCCGAGGCACGGAAGGTGGCCGCTGAGATCGCGGCGAAGTCCCCCGTGGCGGTGACGCTGGGCAAGGAGGCGATCCTGCAGGGGTACGAGCAGAGCCTCAGCGGGGGAGTCCACCTGGAGCGGCGGCTCTTCTGCATGGCCTTCGCCTCGGAGGATCAGAAAGAAGGCATGTCGGCCTTCGTTGAGAAGCGCCGGCCCGAGTGGAAGGGGAGGTAGGTAAGCCATGTCGTACGAGACAATCCTCTATACCGTGACCGATGGCGTGGGACAGATCACGCTCAACCGTCCGGATAAGCTCAACTCCCTGAACAGCAAAATGCACAAAGAGCTGATCGATGTGCTGGGCACCGCCGAGAAGGACCCCAATGTCCGCTGCCTGGTGATCACCGGCGCCGGCCGCGGTTTCTGCGCCGGCCAGGACTTGGAGTCGGTAGGCGGTGGGCCCATTGGGGAGATCGTCCGCAAGTATTACAATGTCTGGGTCACCAAGCTGCGCAGTATGGAGAAGCCCGTGCTGGCCGCTGTCAACGGTGTGGCCGCTGGAGCCGGTTGCTCCCTGGCCCTCGCTTCGGACATGATTATCATGTCGGATAAGGCCTCCTACGTGCAGGCCTTCGTGAAGATCGGCCTTGTGCCTGACTCGGGGGCGTCCTACATGCTCCCCCGGCTGATCGGCTACCACAAGGCCATGGAGTTGGCGCTCTTCGGTGAGAAGGTCAGCGCCCATGAGGCCCTTGAACTGGGCCTCTGCAACCGAGTGGTGCCCGAGGCAGAGTTCCACGACATGGTCAACAATTGGGCGCATCGGCTGGCGAAGGGACCCAAGGCGATGGGGCTGATCAAGCGTCAGTTCGCCCGGGGCATAGAGCGCTCGCTCGCTGAGGTGCTCGAACTCGAGGCCTATAACCAGGAGGCAGCGGGGGCAACAGAGGACTGCAGGGAGGGCATTGCGGCCTTCCTGGAGAAGCGGGAAGCCAAGTTCACAGGGAGGTAATCACTGGTGAAGCGGATCGGCGTGGTCGGTGCGGGGACCATGGGTGCTGGAATCGCCCAGGTCGCGGCGCAGGCTGGCTTCGACGTGCTCATGTACGATGTAGGCCCTGCCCCGCTGGAGGCTGCCCTGGGGCGTATGCGCTCCGGGCTTGAGCGGCTTGTCCAGCGGGGCCGGCTCGCCGAGGAGGAGATGCGTGCCATTCTTGGCCGCATTACCGCTACCACCGCCCTCGGCGACTTTGCAGATGCAGACTTCGTGATCGAGGCGGCCCCAGAGACCCTGGAGCTGAAGCGGGAGATCTTCCAGAAGCTCGACAAGCTCTGCCGCCCCGGCGTTGTCCTCGCCACCAACACCTCTTCGCTCTCGGTCACGCAGATCGGCGCCCTGGCTGGCCGCCACGCCTTAGTGGTGGGCATGCACTTCTTCAACCCGGTTCCCGCCATGAAGCTGGTGGAAGTGGTTGAGGGGGCGGAGACCAGCGAAGAGGCCATGGCCACCACGATCGAGCTGGCCCGGCAGATGGGCAAGACGCCGGTCCGCGCCAAGGATACCCCTGGCTTCATAGTCAACCGCATCGCCCGCCCCTTCCCCGGCGAGGCGCTCCGCTTGCTGGGCGAGAATGTGGCCACGATCCGCCAGATCGACCGGATCGCTCGGCTAGCGGGGGGCTTCCGCATGGGGCCCTTCGAGCTCATGGACCTGGTGGGTATGGATATCAACTTTGCGGTAAACAAGTCGGTCTTTGAGCAGTTCTTCCACGAGCCGCGCTTCCGGCCGCACCCGCTTCAGGAGCGAATGGTCAAAGCCGGTTACCTCGGCCGGAAGACTGGGGCCGGTTGGTACCGCTATGAGGGCGACTCCATGGTGGATGCCCCTCAGGGACTGGAGTGGCACGGGAAACCCGGCCCCCGACTTGCAGGCGTGAAGTCGGTCGCCGTTCTAGGCGATGCCTGCATGGCGGAATTGGTTGAGTCAGCCGGGTACCACCTGGCAGACTGCTGTGCCGACGCCGACCTGGTCGTGATTGGCGACCCCGAGCTGCTGATCGGACGAAATCCCAGGCCAGACGTGCTGGTCCTCGTGGAGGCTTCAAGTCTTTCCACCACCGAGATTGCGGCGAACCTCCCCCACCCCGAGTGGGTGATGGGTTACAGCGGCGTGCCCAGCGTGGTGGATCGCCAGCTGATCGAGCTGGCCCCCGGCCTTCGCACCGGGGCAGATGCGCTCCAGCAAGCAACCGAGTTCGTGCACTCGCTCGGTCGGGACATCGAGGTCGTGCAGGACGGTCCAGGGCTGGTCTTGCCCCGGATTATCGCCTGCCTGGTGAACGAGGCGGCTTACGCCTTGCAGGAGGGGGTAGCCGGGGTGGCGGGGATCGACACCGCCATGAAGCTGGGGGTCAACTACCCGAACGGCCCGCTGGAGTGGGCAGACGAGATCGGCCCAGACCGCATTCTGCGGGTACTGGAAGGGCTGCATGACCAGACGGGCGAGGACCGGTATCGGCCGTGCCCATACCTGCGCAAAGTGGTTGCTGCGGGGGCGAATTTCTCCGACTTCATCCACCAGGAGAGCTAGAGAGAGAACAGGGGCGCCATCCACCGGAGTGGAAGGCGCCCATTTTTTCTGCTATTGCGCTACGAAGGCGAGCCCCTGGTAGACCAGCCAGGAGACCAGCGCACAGCCCGGGAGGGTCAGGACCCAGGCGTAGACGATCTTGTTCGCCACACCCCACCGGACCGAGCCCCGCCCCTTCGCCATGCCGACGCCAATAATGGAGCCGGTGATCGTGTGGGTGGAGCTGACCGGAATGCCGATGCGTGCCGCGATGGTCAGGAAGGTGGCGGCAGCCGTCTCGGCAGCGAAGCCGTGCACCGGCTGGAGGCGGAGCATTTTCATGCCGAGGGTCTTGATCACGCCCCAGCCGCCGATCATGGTACCCGCACCCATGGCGGTTGCCGCAGCAACCACCACCCAGGGCGGAACCGAGAGATCGGAGACGTACCCACCGGCGAAGAGCGCCAGGGTGATAATCCCCATGACCTTCTGGGCGTCGCCGGAGCCGTGGGAGAAGGAGACGAAGGCCACCGACAAGAGCTGCAGACGCTTGAACCAGGAGGTGACCGAGGCCGGGGCCTGGTTGCGCAGCAATAGGTTGATAATCTTCATGGTCAGCCAACCCAACAGACCGCCCAGGACAGGGGAGAGGAGCATGGCCAGGAGCACTGTCTGAATGCCGCCGAGGTTGACCATGGCCCAGCCGCCCTTCCCAACCGCTGCGCCGATTAACCCGCCGATCAAGGCATGAGAGGCGGAGATCGGAAGCCCTGCCAGGGTCATGGCCGTGTTCCAGGCAATGCCGGCGGCCAGGGTGGCCAGGATCACCAGCTGGGTCACCTGGTTCGGGTCGACCAGGCCGCCGCCTATGGTCTTGGCGACCGCGTCGCTGTAGAAGGCGCCGATCACGTTCAGCACAGCCGCCAGCAGGACAGCCTGCATGGGGGTGAGGACCCGGGTCGAGACAACCGTGGCGATTGAGTTGGCCGCATCGTTCCAGCCATTGGTGAAGTCGAAGACCAGCGCAAAGATCACGACGACCCAGATCACCCAATCAGGCATGCTTCATGACAACCCCTTCCAGGGTGTTGGCTACATCCTCCACCTGATCGGTCGCATCCTCCAGGGTTTCGTAGATCTCCTTCATGGTGACAAACCGGATCGGATTTGCCTGCGCGGTTTCGAAGAGCTCGGAGAGCGCCTGCCGGAGGGTGTCATCGCCCTGGTTCTCCAGCAGGTTAATGTGCACAACCCGGTCACGGATCTGCAGCAGCTTATTGCCTGCCAGCAGGTCGATTGCCGCAACCAGGTCGGCTGTCTGGGCTCGGAGAACCTGACCAAACGCCTTCAGGTGCTTATCGGTCTCACGAACCTTGTAAATCCCGATTCGTGCCGTCGCGGCTTCCATGGCATCGACCACGGAGTCAATGGCCACGCCGATCGCTGCGAGGTCCTCCCGCTCAAGAGGGGTCACAAAGCTCTTATTGATCAGTGCGAAGAGGCTGTGCGTGTGGTCGTCGCCCTTGGACTCAAGCTTCTTGATCACCGGTCCGAGCTCCTGGTACCTGGTTGGCTCCTCCAAGAGCTGGGACAGAAGTGCCGCCGTCTCAACCGCATTTTCGGCAGCCTGGCGCAGGATCTGGTAGAACTGCTGATCTCTTGAGTTTCCAAACAGCATGGCGGGGCGCTCCTCTCCGATGGTTGGGTCACCATCTCCATAGTACGAACGGTGCGGCGGACAATCCTGCTTCACTGTTATCTTTTGTTGCGGTTGGGCCGAAGTGCAGAATTCGAAAGTGAGGGACCAGGCCTGGCCTGATCCCTCACTCTCCTAGAACTCGTACTCCATATACCGCTTCTCAGCGAGCCAGGCAGCCACCATGCCAAGCCCCCAGCCGATCGCCGCAAGCAGCACCAGCAGTCCCGGAACCAGCATGGGCGGCGCCAGCCAGAAGAGCAGGCCGCCTACAGCGCCCGTGAGCACAGCGATCACCACGTTGATCAGCAGGGCCAGGAGGCTGTTGAAGTTGCCCTTCATGGCCTGCTGCGGGTCCGACCAGGTCAGGTGGGGGCGGAAGAGATCGATCACCAGCCCGCTGTAGCTGCTGACCACCCCTGTCAGCAATCCGCCGGCCAGGACCACCACCAGGTTGACCGGGCTCCCCAGCCCAAGGTAGAGCATGGCGCCCATGGCGATCACCACGTTGATCAGGCTGAAGAGTAAGCTGTGGAGCATCTTCGCCTGGACCTGAATCCGGGGCGGGACCGGCAGCGAGCGGCTGATCCAGAACCAGCGGCCTTCCCGGCTGATCGCCGAGGAGGGAATTGCCGAGAGGGTGTTGAGGAAGAGCATCGCTCCCAGCACGATCAGCGGGACCCATGGGGAGTCCGCATACCGGGAGAGGTCCGCCCCGTCGGACAAGGGTCCGCCCTGCTGGGAGAGTGGGAAGATCATGAAGAAGGGCATGAGAATCGGCGGGAGGACCCCAGCCATGAGGAAGGAGGGGGTGCGGTTGAGCAGCCGGAGCTCCCGGAGGAAGAGCGCCCAGAGCGGGCTGCGCACCCGACCGGTCTCCGCCGCCAGTTCGGTGCTGCTCAACTGCCGGCCCGACGAGCGACTCTCATCGCCGCCTAGCAGACCGCCGAAGAAGATCCGCTCAGCCACCTGCAGCATGAGGAAGAGGGCAGCGAGTACGACAGCGCTGTAGAGCAGGAAGGACGGGACCCCCATGGCCACGCTGTCCGCCCGGAGGGCGTTGGTGGCCCAGACCGAGGTGATCACGTACTTGCTGACCGACTGGATCAGCGGCTGCTGGTTGCTGACCAACTCCTGAATCGCCTGCTCGGAGTTCATTCCGCCCTGGAACCGCCCCACGAACTGGAAGACCAGGGCGAGCCCAACGCCCACCAGCGCGCCGAAGACCCGTAGCAGATCCCGGTTCCGGCGCATGTTGGTCACGCGCATGAGGAGCATGCTGAAGAGCGAGGCGATCACCAGTGGAACCACCGGCAGGAGCAGGTAGATCACCACAACGAAGGGGATATAAAGCCAGTTTACATCGGCCAGGACGCCGTAGACCGCCAGGGCTGGCACCACAACCGGGGCCATGGAGAGGTACTCCCCAATCAGGATCCCCATGAACTTGGAGAGGACGATCTGGCCGGGGCGCAGCGGCAGCGGGACCAGGATTCGCAGGTCCTGGCTGAAGTAGAAGGTAGAGATCACGTAGAGAACGCCGAAGACCAGGCAGACCAGTTGCCCAGCGGTCAGGGCCAGGGTGAGGAGCAGGTGCCCCTGCCCGGAGAGCGACGTGATCGTGTAGAAAGCGACCCATCCCATGGTGAAGGCAAGGATCAGGGGGACGAACCCGAGGCCCATGAGCGGGAGGAGCAGGAGACCCCACTTGGACTTCGTGCCCGTCAGCTTGGCGGTCGTGCCACGCCAGGAATGGAGGAACTGGACCTTAAGAAGCGACCATAGTGCACTGCTCATTTGTCGGTCAACTCCAGGAAGATCTTCTCCAGGGTCTCGCCAGACTGCCCCTTACGGAGTTCATCCATGGTGCCCTGGGCGATAATCCGACCCTTGTTGATAATCGCTACCCGATCACAGAGCCGCTCCGCCACCTCCAGCACATGGGTGGAGAAGAAGACAGTATTGCCGCTCCGGGTGTGGTCGGCCATAAGTTCCTTCAGGTTGTGGGCGGAGCGGGGGTCGAGGCCGACCATGGGCTCGTCTAGCACCCAGACGGGCGGGTTGTGAAGCAACGCCGACATGAGCACCAGCTTCTGCTGCATGCCGTGCGAGTACCCGCTAATCCGGTCGGTAAGGGCGCTGGTCAACTCAAAGGTGGCGGCGAACCGCTCGATTCGCTCCTGCCGGTCCCGAGGGCTCACCCCGTACACATCGCCAATAAAATTGAGGTACTCCAGACCGGTCAGCCGGTCGTAGACCTCAGGGGTGTCGGGCACGAAGGCCATTTGGCGCTTGGCCTCAATGGTCTGGGTGACAATATCATAGCCGTTCACCTTCACGCTGCCGCTGTCGGGTTTGTGCAGGCCGACGATCATCTTAATGGTGGTCGTCTTGCCGGCCCCGTTGGGGCCGAGGAAACCGAAGATCTCGCCCGGGCGGACAGTAAGGCTCAGGTTGTCAACCGCCTTCTTGGTCCCGTTACCGTAGCTCTTTGAAACGTTCACCAACTCAATCATGCGAAGTCCCTCCCAATACGGATCAAGACCAAGGGTTCTCGGCAGCGCCCGATCGATCCTTCCCATCGCCGCATTCAACTGAATCGTGGTATGCTTGAGATGTATCTTCAAACAGGGGGTGCGAAGGTGCGGGATGTGGTGATTGTGGATGCGGTGCGCACGCCGATTGGGCGCTATGGGGGCGCCCTGAAAGATGTCCGTCCAGATGACCTTGCGGCGGTGGTGATTCGTTCGCTCCTTGAGCGAAATCCGGGCATGGACCCCTCTTTTGTGGAGGATGTAGTCCTCGGGGCAGCCAATCAGGCGGGGGAGGATAACCGGAACGTCGCCCGGATGGCGGCGCTTCTGGCCGGCTTGCCGGTGGAGGTGGCGGGGGTCACGGTCAACCGGCTCTGTGGTTCGGGGCTGGAGGCGGTCAACCAGGCGGCTCGGGCGATCATGGTCGGCGACGGCGAAACCTACATAGCCGGTGGGACCGAGTCCATGACCCGGGCGCCCTTTGTCATGGCCAAGCATGGCGAGGCGTGGGAGCGGAAGACCGAGATCTTTGACACGACGATTGGCTGGCGGTTCACCAACCCGCGGTTGGCCGAGTTGTACGATCCCTACAGCATGGGGGAGACGGCGGAGAACGTGGCCGCCAAGTGGGGGATCAGCCGTGAGGAGCAGGACCAGTTCGCCCTGACCAGCCAGCAGCGGGCGGTTGCCGCCCAGGCCGCCGGCCGGTTTGACGCCGAGCTGGTGCCCGTGGCAATCCCCCAGAAGCGGGGCGAGCCGGTGCGGGTCGCGGTGGATGAGCACCCCCGGCCAGATGTGACCCTGGAGAAGCTGGCGAAGCTCTCGCCTGCCTTCAAGAAGGACGGCACCGTGACCGCCGGGAACGCATCCGGCATTAACGACGGCGCCTCCGCCCTGTTGCTCATGTCCGGCGAGAGGGCGGCGGCGCTCGGGCTGAAGCCCCTGGCCCGCATTCGGTCGATGGCCGTGGCCGGAGTCGATCCTGCCTACATGGGAGTCGGCCCGGTCCCCGCCAGCCGCAAGGCGCTGCAGCGGGCCGGCCTTACCGTGGCAGATCTCGACCTGGTCGAGCTGAACGAAGCCTTCGCGGCGCAATCCCTCGCCTGCATGCGCGATCTGGAACTGGATCCGGGCAAGGTAAACGTCAATGGCGGTGCGATTGCGCTTGGACACCCGCTGGGGTGTTCGGGCGCGCGGATTCTGACGACCCTGGTCCACGAACTGGGCCGCCGAGGTGGCCGGTATGGGCTGGCGACCATGTGCATAGGCGTGGGGCAGGGTATTGCGACCGTGATCGAGCGAGTCTAAGAATGAGGTGATCCCGTGAGTTTTGCCAACCTGCAATCGTTCCAGCAGTTCTCGGAGGAGAAGTACCAGAAGATCCTCATGCTCGACTCCCCGCAGAGCGCCCTTGATCTCTACTGCCTCATGCCGGGGCAGAGCCAGCGGCTCCACGCCCACAAGGGGACCGACAAGTACTACGTAATCTGGGAAGGCCGGGCCACCGTGCAGATTGGCGACGAGATCCGGGAGCTTGGCCCCGGCGAGGCTGCCCTCGCACGGGCCGACGTGGAGCACGGGATCGCCAACAACGGGACCGAGCCCGTGGTTGCTGTCGTTTTTCGGACTCTGCATTCCTAGTCCGGCGGCGAGGGGAGGACCGGCCGTGCAGCATCCCATGCGGGAAATGATACACCTAGACAATCCGGAACATGCAACCATTCAGGATCAGCACTCAGCCATCCTCTTCGTGTCGGGTGCCTGGTCTGGCAAGCGGTTGCTGCTTCATGCGGCGGCTGGGGTTAGCTGGAGCGAGGTCCGCACCCGGGCCGGGAGCGCTCCTCGCCTCGGTGAGAGCTGGGACCTGACCGGGCTGCTTGAGCCCGGCGGCTGGCAGGAGCTACTGGTTCGTGGCGGCCCAATCGCCGGGGCTATGCTGGAGGCGGCAGACCCGCTCTCAATCGACCGGCTTGAGGCCTGGTACGACCCGCCCGAGACGCTCTCCATTCGCTGCCGGTTGAGCAAGTCGCCGGCTGGGGCTGGCCGAGAGGGGCTCTTCGCCCTCCTTTTCACCCTGACCGATGAGCGCGGGCGGCAGGTTGGGCGCCAGGAGGTGTTCGTGGGGGCTCGGACCGCGGAGCTGGCGGTGGCCATGGAGTTGGCCCGGGAGCCGCAGGGGCGGTGCGCCCTGAAGGCGAGCCTCTGTCTGGACCAGCAGGTGATCGATGACGCCCGCATAGAGGTTCTGGACTTTGCGTAACACGCTCGCTTGCACGCACAATGGCAGGGCCGAGGATCATCTCCTCGGCCCTTGTCTTGCCTGAAATCTAGCCGGCCCCTGACACACACAACACCTGGGGCATTAGTTGCCGCCTGCCGCTGTTGCTGCGCCGAGGAATTCTTCGATCAACCTGGCCGTTAGCTCGGGATAGCCGGTCTCCCCCTGTGTCATCACGGCTTCACCAAGATAGTCCCCGTGCCCACCAGGCAGAATCAGCAGGCGTGCACCCGAAATCAGCCGAGTGAGCTCGATTGCATGTTCCGGTTTTACAATGTCCCGATCTCCAAGAAGAATCAATGTCGGTACCTGGACTGCCCGAACCAGGCTGTCTGGTATGTCTGCAAAGGTCTGCATCCTGGCTGCGTCCTTGTCGTGCATCGTTTTGAGCTGCTGTTCATCCGGATTCACCCGGAGGAAGGCGTCCTTTAGCTGCTGCGGCATGTTCGAGAAGTCGGCGTGCTTCATGAACTCCCACAGTTGGGGGTGTGCGCCGTCTCTCCTGGTGATCGATGAAGCGAAGATCAACTTGCGAACCAGCTGCGGATGCCGTATGGCGACCTGCAAAGCGACGCTGGCGCCGTTGCTGAATCCGAAGATATCCGCTTTCTCGACCCCCAAGTACCGAAGGAGGGCGGCCACATCGTCCGCCGAGCGTTCAAAGGTGAACGGCTCATTGCGATCGGTCGTGCGACCGTGCCCCTGCTCCTCGAGCGCGATAACCCTACGAGTGCCTGCAAATACCGGGAGCACTCTGCCGAATGTGACCTCAATCGTCGACCCACCACCGTGAAGCAAAACGAGGGGAACACCGTCTCTGCGGCCATGCACTTCGTAGTAGACGCTAATACCGTTTACTGGGGCGTGGCCGCTCTCTAGCGGTTTCCGTTGTACGGTTGACACGTTCAACACGTCCTCTCACCCGGATTCTGAAGATTGGGTCATACCTCCCGTAGGGTAGATTCCGCTCGTCAAACCGGAATGCCTGCCCAGCTAGCGTATACCGAATCTGCGGCAGCCAACCTCTCCTATGGCTCGTGATAGGTAAAGGTGAAGTAGCTGGTGGTCTCGATCCGATCATCCTGCAGAATGATCCCGCTGTTCGTGTGGCCCGTGAGGTGGGGACCTTCCGCCGACCGTTCCCGCATGACGAGCATGAGCAGGGAGAGGGAGCCGGGGGAGTCGATATGGTCTGGCCCAAGCCGCATGAGCGCTGAGAGGTCCATCGCCTCGATCAGGGGGAGGGTTTGCGCATCCTTCGCCTCCGCTTCGGCTCGGGTCAGGTAGTGGGAGAAGTCGACCGATGCGAGCAGGAGCGTCTCCTCGCCCATGCGCTGCGCCAACGCCTTGGCCAGGTGCTGGATCTCGGGCAGACCCACCTCCCGGTGCAGGATCAGGGGCACAACCTTCGCATTCGGGGCGTGGTACTTCAGGTAGGGCATGAGGGCACCGATCGCGTGCTCGGGCTCCAGAGTCGTGTCGTCTACCGAGGCGAGGCTGTCAGCGACGAGGCTGTCGATAAGTGGCTGGTCCGCTTCGACCACGCCAAACTCGGTCTGCCAGCCGCGCCGGCCGGTGACCACCGGCTGCCCCCTCGCTTCGTGGTTGGGCCCCACCACGATCACGGTCGATGGCGGATTCGCCTCCAGTTGGCGGAAGAACCGGGTGAGGAGTTCGGCCGCCAGGTTGTGATGAGGCACCAACCCGCCGACCAGACGCCCCTCCAGAGGGGGCGGATCAGCCTGGCTGTCGGCCGCCTGCAGGCCCCCGTAGAAGAGGTTCGGGTCATAGAAGCGGTTCGGCTGAACCGGCTCGGCGCGAACCGGCGCCGGGGCCAGCGGAGCAGCCGCGCCCCCTCCGGTGGGAGGGGCCTTAGCCACTCCGGCAATGCCCAGCAGCAGTGCGATCAGGGGCAGCAGGACCAGCCCCGCTCTGACACGCAATCTCATGGCGTGCGCACCGTCGCTCTCTCGCCCAGGCTGTAGATCAGCCCACTCTGCTGATGCTGCAGGGCCGGCTCCTCGGCCGTGTACCCGCCTGTGTTGACCACCCGTGCATAGTAGCGGACCGCCTTGCCCGGCTGACCGGCCCAGAAGGTGACGCGTTGGCCATCGATCTGGATCGGCCAACTCTCATACTTGGTCCAGTCGACCTGCAGCCCGTACTGCCAGGAGCGCTCCAGAATCCGGAGCCCCGAGGGCAGGTAGTCATGGATCTCGTAGGCGCCCTTTGGGGCGTCTGACGGGGCTGAGTAGGAGAGCGTGACCGTTATAATGTCGCCGGCCTTCCACTGGTCGGGGGCCGGGGAGTAAGTGCGGGTGATCCTGCCGCCCCCCGGCTGCAAGGTGGGTGTACCGCTCACCGCGTAGGTGCTGACCACCGCAACCGAGCCCTCGACCTTTGTAATCCGGAGTTTCCGCAACTCCTCCGGGCTCACCCGGACCCTGAACTCCTCACCGGGCTTCAGTGATTCCCGGGTCTCCTTGCCGCCGAGGTTGTGGGTGAAGGCGACGGGCTTGTCGGCGAGGCGCTCCAGCCCGGTCTGGGCGGCGATTAGCTGCTCCAGCAGGATCAGGGAGTCGGTGGGCCGATTCTGCGCGAGGAAGCTGATCAGCGACACGGCTTCGGGCTCGCCCAGTTTGCCAGCCAGGGCCGCAGCCAGGGCGGTCGCCTCCAGCTTCTCGTCGGTGTCGGCGCCGGCGGACAGTTGCAGGTCAAGCCCCACCTGCTTGCCGTAGGACTCCAGCAGGCTCCAGTAGATCGGTCGAGCCCCCTCCAGATCGCCCAACTCGGCCAGGGTCAGGGCCAGGTAAAGCTGCTCGGTGGGCGACAGGTCGGCCTCCGCCAGCAGTGCCTGTGCCTCGAGTAGGACCGGCTGATCCAGGGCCGCCAGGCCATAGAGCGCCAGCAGCTTCCGTTCCCTGCCCGCCCCTTCATCCGCGAGGACCTTCTGGAAGTAGAGCTGCAGCGAGACCCGGTCGAAGCGCTCGGGCACGAGGTCGGCGGTCAGCGCCGAGAGCTTGAGATCCCCGTTGCTGTACGGCAGAATGGCGATCGAGCCGTCGGGCGCCTGGTAGCGGAAGATATCAAGCTCGGACTCCGGGGAGATCGACTCCCGGTCGAAGTGCTCCTGTAGCAGGTCGGCTGCAACGGTTTGGGCCAGCTTCATTTCGAAGCGGTTGCCCCACTGCCAGCGCATGCGGTAGAGCAGGTTCAGGTACTGGCCCCGCTCCCAGTCCAGGAAGGTGAGGTCTGTATCGGCTACCGTGGAGCCCGGCACCGACGCCCCATCGCGGAGCAGGGTGAAGTCGACCCGGTTGTACCGCTGGTAGGTATCCACCACGGTGAACTGCTTCTCGAGCGCATCCGCCAGGTTGCCGCTGGCGGCAGTCACCTGCACCGTATAAGTGCCTGGGGTCTCCAGCCGCCTCAGCGGGATCGAGACCGGCGTAAAGGGAGCCCCAACAAGCTCACTCCGCTCCGTGCCACCGGGCCCGGTCACCGTGGCCGTAAAGCTGACATCGGCGTTGCTGTTCAGGGCGGTGCCATAGGCCCGGACCTGCAGGACAGGCTCGTCGCCGGTCAGGAAGCGCTCACCGAGGAGAATGTCGGCGAAGAAAGGCAGCCTGACCGGGATTCCCGTCGTCCCACTGCCGGCCTCCAGGCTCTCCGGGTTGAAGGCCTGGTAGGTGAGCCGCCAGGTGGTCAGGTTGTCGGGCACCCGGAAGGAGGCGCTGGCCCGACCGCCATCGTCCGTCGTGACAGAGGCAAAGAAGACAGCGTCCTTGAAGTCGCGGCGCACGCCGCTGCCTTCGCCACCCTTCTCGGCTCCGCCGCTGGGATTGGGCACATCGTGGGAGTTCCGGGACCGGAGGAATCCGGGGGTAATGTACTCGCCGTAAAGCGAGTCCAGCAGGTTGACGCTCTGGTTCTGCAAGGCATAGAGCGCCTCATCCACCAGGGTCAGATTCACCTCGGTGCCGGCGGCGGGCTGCCCCTGCCGGTCCGTGACCTGGACCTGCAGACGGACCTCATCGCCTGGGCGGTACGCCAGCTTGTCGGGTGTCACGGTGACCTGTAGCCGCCGCTGTTCCCGATCGAAGGGGAGGTACCGCTCCGCCGAGTGGTAACGGGCACCATCGAAATGGACAGCCCTGACCGTCGCACCGGGCGGATCGCTCTGCTTCATGGTCAGCGAGTAGGTGGCTGTATCCTGGGTCTTGTACCCCTGCAGGCCGCGGCGGGCGTTCATGAAGAGGAAGCCGTTCGGGCGGTCCGCAACCCTCGACTCGCCGGTCTTCAGCACCAACTCCAGCGGCTCGCCAATCACCGCTGCCGTGCGGTCTGCATCAACCGGGTCGAGGTAGTACCAGCCGTTGTACTCCTGGTCGCTGTAGGGCGTATGGAACTGGCGCCCGGAGACATAGGCGGTGCCGGTCACCCAGAGCCCGCGGGAGTCCTGGGTGCGGAATTCGACCTTGTACTGCTTCTCCGGGTCGACCGCGAAGGTGTAGGTGGCCTGGCCGTTCGCATCGCTGGTGGATTGGACGGAGCCGAGGGTCTTGTGCGCCTCCACGTAGCGGTAGCGGGTCCGGGTCACTTTTTCGATGAAGTCATAGTACTGACCCTCATCGATCCGGTTCCAGTTCATCTCGATCAGGGTAAACTGGAGCGGGCGATCGGCAACCGCCGTACCGATATAGTTGGAGCCGCCAGCGTTCAGCTCGTCCAGGGTCACCTGGTTGAGCTGAACTTGCACGGTGGCACTCTCACCGGTGTAGACCACCTTTGGGCGGGCGAGCAGGTCCCGTGTGAAGAGGAGGATTCTCCGGTCGTCGGTCACGTCGCCGACCTCGGCCAGCCCGGCGTGGATATTGAACCAGAGTTGATCCTGGTACCCGTACATATTCTGCTGCGAGTGGGGTGGCGTGTAGGTGATCGTCGCCTCACCCTTGGAATCTGTGGTCACCTTGCGGTCCCGATCCAGTCCCACCGAGTAATCCAGGGTCATGCCTGGCACCGGTGTGCCCTCGAAGAAGGAGGCCTTCACCTGGAAGGTGACCGGCTCGCCGGTGAAGATCGCCTGCTTGTCGCTGGTCAGATCCAACTGGTAGGCGGGTTTGGAGTAGGTGGCTACCTGGAACCACTGGCTCAGCAACTCCTCCTCGCCCATGCGGATCCGTAGCTCGTAGTGGCCAGGCGTAAGGTTCGGGAGGGCAAGGCTGCCGGTAAAGGTGCCGTTCCGCACGGGGAGGGTCGATTCCACCAGGGGTACGACCTCGCCGGACCGCCCGTAGTAGTCGTTGCGCCGGACCTCTGCAACCACCTGATCCACGGGCGATGCGCCCTTCTCCCGCGGGTGGACGACACCCCAGACCTGCACCGTGTCGGATGGTTTGAAGAGGCTCCGATCCAGGTAGAGATACTTCCAGTACAGGTCGCGAGTCGTCTCCCGCCCGCTGAACCACTCCCAGTAGTAGGGCGGTGGGCTATATATGACGCCCTCCTTGCCGTCAGCCTCGGCCTTGAGCAGGAGGGGTGGGCGATCCGCCCCACTCCGAACCGCCTCGGGTGTGGGCAGCACGGCGACCCCATCGGGGCCGGTGCGGGCGCTCTGTCCGGAAGCGGGATCGAGCACCGTGGCTGCATCTACCGGGGTACCGGTCGCCAGATCGTGCAGCCAGACCAGGGTGTCGGTGGAGGTCGCGGTCACGTGGTAGGAGAGATCGGTCACCTGGAAGCGGACCTGCCGGGTGGCCTTGCCCACCTGGACAGAGGCCAGGTAGTAGCCCGGAGGCATGGGCTCCGGGAAGACCAGATAGGTTCCGTTGTCGTAAGTCTGGCCTTTGGTCGTGAAGGTGGCGACCGGGGTCAGGCGTTTCTCATCCTCCCGGTAGCGGTTGCGGGAGGAATCGGCCCACCAGGGGATCCGCTCGATCGCTTGAAGGGCGTCCATGTACGCCTGCGCACTCGGGTAGCGGAAGACGGCAACCTGGATCGGTGTGGCGTCGTCTTCCTTCCCCCCGTACCAGAAGCCAAAGATTGGCTGGTCGTTGGCCGGGAACTCCGCGGCCTCGGTCGGAATGTAGAAGCTGCTGACCTGGGTCTCCACGGCCTGGGTCTCGAAGGCGAAGGTCAGGTCCTCGGCGAGGAGCCCCTCCCCGTCGGTGCGCCCGAGCCCCTTCTTCAGGGAGACGGTGTAGACGGTGCCCGGCTCCAGCTTCTCCGGCACGAAGACGGCGGTCCGCTTGTGGCGCTCGAACCTGCCGTTCACCGGCGGGTCGATCGAGAAGAAGGGCTCCAGGTCCGCGTAGTCCTCGTGGGTGAAGGTGAACTCAATGCCGCTGTTCACCGGCACGCCGGTCCCCTGGTCGCGCGGCAGGGTTCCCAGCAGCCGGAACTCGGCCTGGGTCTGGAATGACCACTGGTACGCCCGGCTTACCCCTGCGGCCTGGGCCAGGCGGAAGCGGTAGACCTTGTCCGGCGCCAGGGCGGCGGCGGGCTTCACCGTAAAGCGGGTCCCACCCTCGTCGGCCTGGGCGACGGTCATGGCGACCGCCGGTTCTACCTTCAGATTCTCACGCACCGCTGCCAGTGAGAGGGGCTTGACCGTGGTCAGGGTGAGGCTGTCGCTGGTCCCCAGACCGACCGGGTTGGCGTGGTCTGGCACTAGAAAGACCTCCGCTGCCGCTCCAGCGACCGGCGAGGGAGGGGTGGATGTGTCGGTAGCAGGACGGAATGCGAACCAGACAGCCGCCCCAACCAGGGCGATGGCGGTCAGCGCAGCTACGGCGATCCGGGTGTTTCGCTGCATACCTCTCATCTCCAGACGGAAGATTGGGCCTCATTTGATTGGACGAATTCGGACCGCCTGGTGGTTCTCCGGGCCAGGACTGCTGATTCCTTTTCCCAGGGTATCTCTTTCGCCGCAAGCTAGTCCAAATAGAGTGATACACTAAGCGAAACGGGGGTGATGGCGTGGACCCGTGGTCTTCCGCCCTGGTTACCGCACTGGACAAGGTGAGCCCGGCGGTGGTGCATGTCTATGCCGTGACGCCGAGCAACGGCCAGGTCGCCCTGGGGACGGGTGTTGTGCTGGATCACTATCACATAATCACGAGCGCCCAGATCGTCGCGCAGGGCGACGAAGTGACGATCAAGACGGCCGATGGCAAGCGCCGTCGTGCCGAGTGTCTGGGCATTGACCCGCTCTACTTCCTTGCCATATTGAAGGTCGAGGACCGGCTGCCGGTCGATCCGCCTCTCTTTGCGCCCAGCGGCACGGCGCCGGTCGGACTCTTCGTCTTCTCCGTCGGGTATGCCCTGGGCTATGAGCACACCGCTGCGAGCGGCATAATCTCCAGCAGTGATCGGACAATCTACCGGCCCCGCTCACGTGGGCGAGGGAACCTGCCGGTCGATGGCCTCTTGATCACCAACGCAGCCATTCACCCCGGGAACACCGGCGGTCCGCTGGTTGATCTGGAGGGCCGGATCGTGGGAATCAACGGCCTGCCCTGGCAGGGGGGCATGTACCTGGCGCTGCAGGCATCGGTGGCGGCGCGCATTGCCAGCCAGATTATCGACTACGGCTACGCAATCCACCCGTGGCTTGGCTTCTCCGGCGAGGTGGATGTGATCGATTCGATCTGGGTGGACATGCTGAACCTCCCCACCGACCGGGGACTGGTGGTGCAGTATGTCCAGCCGAACGGCCCCGGCCAGCGGGCTGGCCTCCAGGAGACGGACATGGTCATGATGGTCGATGGCCGGCAGCCGGTGGTGAACGGCGGTACGATCCGCAAGCTCCTTGCTTCCCGGAAGTACGGCGACCGGGTTCCGATCACCGTGCTCCGGCAGGGCGAGCTGTTGGAGATGTTCCTGCCGGTGGAGGAGATCCCCGGCCTGAAGGACCTGGGGCAGCCCGACGACGAGGAGTCGGTGCACGAGGAAGAGGAAGAGGAGTAGCCCTGGGCACGTGATTCCGCGAGCATTCCGCGAGGATTCCACGAGGATTCCGGGAAACGTCGCGAGGATTCCACGAAACGCCGCGGGGATTCCACGAGGATTCCGAGAAACGTCGCGAGGTTTCCGGGAGAGGCCGCGAGGCTTCCGGGAGATGCCACGAGGCTTCCACGAAACGCCGCGATGATTCCGTGAGGATTCTGCGAAACGTCGCGAGCATTCCACGAAACGCCGCGCGATCGACAACAGCGAACAAGAACGAGGCGCCTGCACCCCATCTCAGGGGTGCAGGCGCCTACTCTCATGCCCGTTTACCGCAGGTCTGCAATCGCGAAGTTGAAGGTGAGCACCTTGCCATCGGCCAGTTGGACCGTCACCTGAATCTCCTCAGTCGGGCTCAGGTTGCTGCTGTCGAAGCGGACAGCCACAGAACCGGTCACGGTGGAGCCGTCAGCGCTCATGATATAGCCAGGAGTGCCGGTGAGACCACCCGAGACGGGCGCCTTGCCCTTCTGGGTCAGGGTGTACTTGGCGCCCTTCAGGAAGTCGGGCTTGTCACCGTTGATCTCGAACTGGACCTCCAGCCGCTTGTAGATCTCCTCGGCCACCGCCTGCTGGAAGCCCACGCCCGGGGTGAAGCCGAACTCATAGACCGACTCAACCCGGCGAGCCACATAGAGGAACTCGGTGAAGAGGACCGCATAGTTCGAACCGCTGACAGCCACATAGTCCGGGCTGAGGTCCACCCAACCGGTGGCCCACTCACTGCCGAACTCCGCCGCCTCCTGGATCTGGCTGGCGGTGAGGCCGATCAGAATGCCGCCCTCCTCCGCGCCCTCTTCCTCGGCGACCTTGCGGAGCTCCTCTTGCGAGGCGAGCACGATCTCGGTGGTCAGAACCTGCCCCTGCCGCTTCACCGTGATCTTCACCAAGTTGCCAGGCTTCTTGGTGGCGAGGAAGGCGTAGACATCATCGCTGGTGTAGATCGGGGTCTCGTCCAGCTTGACCAGCTTATCGCCAGAGCGCAGGGCGGTCATGCCCGCAGGGCCATCCGAAATCACGCCAGCGATCGTAACACCCTCGGCATCGGGGACACCGAAGTAGGCCTCCCAGCCCTCTTCCAGGTGAATGCCCAGCACGGCCCGCTCGACCTTGCCGTCCTTCAGCAGGGTCTCAGCGATCTCAATGGCGGTGTTCATGGGGATTGCGAAGCCCAGGCCCTCGACGCCAAACTCGGCCATTTTGGCGGAGTTAATGCCGATCACTTCGCCCTTCATGTTAAAGAGCGGGCCGCCGGAGTTGCCGGGGTTGATCGGGGCATCGGTCTGGAGGAACTTGTAGGCGGAGCCAAGAGCGCGGCCGGTGCCGGAGAGAATGCCGGCGCTGACCGAGTTGTCCAGGCGGAATCCCAGGGGGTTGCCGATCGCAACCACGTCCTGACCGATCGTCAGGGTGTCCGAATCGACGAAGGGGAGCGGGGCCAGGTCGGTCCGCTTCACCTTGACCACGGCGACATCGGAGGCCTCATCGGCGAAGATATTGCTCGGGGTGACGGTCTCCACGGTGCCATCGGAATAGAGGATCTTCAGTTCCTGCGCATCGGAGACGACATGGGCGTTGGTGATAATCACGCCGGGCTTGTAGACAAACCCGGTGCCGGCGGAGCGGCCGCGATCGGTGCCGCCCTGGGCCTGCATGGTGTTCAGAATGCCGACCACAGAGGGCTTGGCCGCCGCTGCCACCGCAGCGATCGTCTGGGGAGCCGACGTTGCAGATGACTCCGCAGCGAAAGCGGGCAGTGCCAGGGCCGAGACCATTACCAGGGCCAGGAGGACCGAGAGCCAGCGCCGCTTGGTTACCATCATATACGCTAAACCTCCTTAAGGGATTCCCATAATAGACGTTCTTGGCCCCTGGTTCGATTCCCTCTCGCTTGGGAATTTCGCAGGGGTTGGGTGCCATTCTCCCCTGGGTGCTCACCCGACATTCCCCAGGGGAAGCGCATAGGGGCTAGACCATTGTGTCTAACCCCTAAGGGCGATACCCGCCACTCTATGCAAAGTTGTATGATGAAGTCGGGGGGATGGATATGCACCGCACCCTATTCCTAGGTCACTTTGGCTCTGGCAAGACCGAAGTGGCCATTCATTATGCCCTTTCGCTGTGTACAGGGCCAAAGAGACCCATGCTCCTGGACCTGGACTTCATTACGCCCTACTACCGCTCGCGCGACGTCCTCCCGGAACTGGAGGAGGCGGGGGTCTCGGTGGTAGCGCCCGAGGGCGACCTGCGGCGGTCCGACCTCCCGGTGGTCACCGCTCGTGCGGTGCAGGCCCTTGTCACCTACGACGGACCCGTAGTCGGCGACATAGGCGGCGACGAGGGCGCCCGTGTCGTGGGCAGCCTCCACACCCAACTCCCGCAAGGGGCGTACGAGGCGTTCATGGTGGTCAACCCGTTCCGACCCGGCACAGGCTCCCCGGAGCAGGTGGCCCAGTATGCCCGCTGGCTGGAACAGGTGGCACGGATCAGGTTCACCGGCCTCGTCAACAACGCCAATGTTGGTCCGCTCACCCAGCCGGAGCACGTGCTGGATGGGCTGGCCCAGGTTGAAGCCGCTGCACAGCTGCTCAGACTCCCTGTCCGCTTTACTGCGGCCAGGTCGGACCTCGCTCCCGCCCTGTCCGGCCTGGAGCTTCTCCCCATGCAGCTTAGAATGCGGCCACCCTGGGAACTGCGTGCGATCTAGGCTGAACCGGTCACAACCGCATGGGGATTTTCCGCTGTGAAGGGGGTTTCCAATTTGCGTGAGATCAAGCTGGAGACGAATGAGAACCGCTGCAAGGGCTGCGAGCTCTGCGTTCAGGCCTGTCCCCGCGATGTCCTGGCCATGGGCAGCAACATTAACGCCCTCGGCTATCGCCCCGCTGCTGCGATTGCCCCGGAGAAGTGCACGGGCTGCAAGGCTTGTGCCCTGGTCTGCCCCGAGGTTGTCTTCACGATCTACCAGTCCGCCTAGGAGGTGAGGTTCTGTGGCTGAGAATATGCAACTGACGATGATGAAGGGGAACGAGGCCCTCGGCGAGGCTGCCATTCGTGCCGGCTGCCGATTCTTCTTTGGCTACCCGATCACCCCGCAGTCGGAGCTTCCGGCCTATATGGCCCGCCGTATGCCCGAGGTCAGCGGGACCTACCTGCAGGCGGAGTCGGAGGTCGCTGCGGTCAACATGGTCCTCGGCGCTGCGGCGGCCGGGGTTCGCGCCATGACATCATCCTCCTCGCCGGGCTTCTCGCTGAAGCAGGAGGGAATCTCCTATATGATCGGCTCCCAGCTTCCCTGCGTCGTGGTCAACGTCATGCGCGGCGGGCCTGGCCTGGGCAATATCCAGCCGGCCCAGGGCGACTACTTCCAAATGGTCAAGGGCGGCGGCCACGGTGACTACCACATGATCACCCTGGCGCCATCGACCGTGCAGGAATTGGTGGATGTGACCGTCCTCGCCTTTGCGTTGGCCGACCAGTACCGCAACCCCGTGGCGATCCTGGGCGATGGCCTCCTGGGGCAGACCATGGAGCCGGTGCGCTTCCCCGCTATGCAGGCGGACCGGACCGAGAAGGAGTGGGCGTTGACCGGGGCGAAGGGTCGGGCGAAGCGGGTGATCACCTCGCTGGAGCTGAACCCGGAGAACCTGGAGGCGCACAACCTGAAGCTCCAGCAGAAGTTCGCGACCATGAAGGCGAACGAGGAGCGCTGGGAGGAGTACCAGTGCGCCGACGCCGAGATGGTGGTCGTGGCCTACGGCACCTCTGCCCGCATTGCCCGTGCGGCGGTGGATGCAGCCCGTTCCCTCGGCCATAAGGTGGGCCTCTACCGGCCGATCTCCCTCTGGCCCTTCCCCTCCGCCGGCCTCGCCAGGCTGGTGCAGCGTGGTGTCAAGCAGTTCCTCGACGTGGAGATGTCCAGCGGCCAGATGATCGAAGACGTGCAGCTTGCGGTGCTAGGCGCAGCACGGGTGCATCTCTACGGTCGCATGGGCGGAATCGTGCCAACCCCGCGCGAGGTGCTGCGTGAGATCCAGAAGCTGATGGGAGGCGAGGCGAAGTGAAGCAGCTAGCAGGCATGCCCCAGGCGATGTCGCCGGTCGTGACCCACTACTGCCCTGGCTGCAGCCACGGCGTTGTTCACCGGCTGGTCGCCGAAGTGATCGATGAGCTTGGAATCCGGGAGCGGACGATTGGCGTCGCCTCTGTCGGGTGCTCGGTCCTGGCCTACAACTACTTCGAGACCGATTTCGTGCAGGCGCCGCACGGTCGGGCACCGGCCGTGGCGACCGGTGTCAAGCGGGCCCGGCCCGACCAGATCGTCTTCACCTACCAGGGCGATGGCGACATGGCGGCAATCGGCACCTCGGAGATCATTCACGCAGCCGCCCGCGGTGAGAAGATCACCGCGATCATGTACAACAACACCATCTACGGAATGACCGGCGGGCAGATGTCCCCCACCACGCTCATGGGGGCGGTGACCGCTACCACCCCGTTTGGCCGGTCGGAGGAGGCCGGTCAGCCCTACCGCATGGCTGAGATCCTTGCCAGCATGCCGGGGGCGGCGTATGTGGCCCGGACCCACGTGGCAGACGTGGGCAATATCGTCAAGACCAAGCGGGCGATCAAGAAGGCGTTCGAACTGCAGATTCAGGGCAAGGGCTTCACCATGGTGGAGGTGCTGGGCAACTGCCCGACCAACTGGGGCATTACCCCGTCGGAGGGGAACGCCTACGTCATGGGCGAGATGCTCCAGGCCTTCCCGCTGGGCGAGTTCAAGGATATTACGAAGGGGGTCTAGGCGAGTGTATACGCACGAAATCTTGATTGCGGGCTTCGGTGGTCAGGGTGTCCTGACGGCGGGGCAGCTCCTCGCCTACGGCGGCAACTTCGAGGGCAAGAAGGTCTCCTGGGTCCCGGCGTACGGGCCGGAGCAGCGGGGCGGCACGGCCAACTGCTCGGTGGTGATCTCGGACCACGAGGTGGCCTGCCCGCTGGTGACCGAGCCGACCGGGTGCATTGTCATGAACCAGCCGTCGCTGGAGAAGTTTGAGCATACGGTGCAGCCGGGGGGCGTGCTGGTGGTCAACACCTCGCTCTGCACCAGTCAGGCGACCCGTTCGGACATTACCGTGGTGCCGGTAGCGGCCTCGGATATCGCGATCGAGTTGGGCTCGGTCAAGTTTGCCAACATGATTGCCCTCGGTGCCATGCTGGCGGTCCTGCCAGCGGTGGAGACTGAGTCGGTGCTGAAGGCGCTGACCAAGGTTATGGGCGAGGACAAGGCCCGGTTCGTGCCGATCAACCGAACCGCCCTGCAGCGAGGTATGGAGGCGGCCCGCCACGTGGTCGCGATGGTATAGGGACGCGTAAAGCCCGGACGGCTCTGGCCGTTCCGGGCTTTCTGCTGCTTAGGGGAGGGTGACGGTAAAGCGGGCGCCTGCGTCGTTTGCGGCGGAAATGGTGCCGCCGTGCGCATCTACCAAGCGCTTGGCGATTGCAAGCCCGAGGCCAGCGCCGCCCTCGGTTCGGGTCCCTCGGGACTTGTCGCCCCGGTAGAGCGGATCGAAGATATGGGGCAGATCATCCGCCGGTATACCGGGACCCGAGTCGTGGACCCAGAAGCGGTTGGCGGCGCACCCGAGATTGATCGTTCCGCCCTCCGGCGTGTGGCGTATGGCGTTCTCCAGCAGGTTGTCCAGCACGCGGGAGAGCATGAGCGGGTCGGCGTTGATATCGATCGGCTCCTGTGGGCCGCGCAGTTCGAGGTGGATTGACTTCGCCTTGGCCCGGGGCAGCATCGCTTCGGCGGCGGCTTGCAGCGTTTGAGCCAGGTCGAGCCGCTCCTTCTTCGGGGGCTGCTCCAGGTACTCGGACCGAGCGAAGGCGAAGAGCGACTCGATCAGGCGCGTGAGGCTCTCGGTCTTCTCCAGGGCGACTGCGACGTACCTGGAGATCTTCTCGGGGGTAGCGGCGACCCCGTCGCGCAAGCCCTCCAGGTACCCCCGGACCGATGTAAGCGGTGTCCGCAAGTCGTGGGCAAGCGCGGCGATAAAGAGGCGTCGCTCCTGCTCCATGGCAGCCTGCCGGGTGATCGACTCCTTCAAACCCTGCCGCATTTGGTCAAAGGCTCGGGCGAACTCGTTCACCTCCCGGACCGGGGAGGTTGGGATCGCAAACTCCAGCTCGCCCCGGTTGATCTGCCGGGAGGCGTGGGAGAGGGTGGAGAGAGGCCCGAGAATGCTCCGGTAGGCCAGGTGGATCGCCAGCCATATCGTCCCGATAATCAGGCCGCCCACCACGTAAGGCATGACGGTGCTCATGACAGCGTTGTACCGCTTTCGGGCGATGTCGGTCTCGGGCACCACCGTAAACCAGACAATGTCGCCAGCCCACTGGCCGTTCTGGTAGACCGCCGCATCGCGCTCCCGGCGCAGGTTCAGCGTGTAGCCAAAGCGGTAGGGTCCGAATTGGACGTGCTCTGCCTCGTAGTGGGGAAGTGTGAAGCCGTTGCCACCGGGTCTGCGCAGCTGCAGTTGTAGCCGGAACTCCTTCAGCCTGGTCGCCAGGGCGGAACGCCAGGCGGGATCGTCCCACCGGCCGGGCTGGCTCTCGACCTCAGCGATTATGAGCTTGGCCTGGTCTGGCAGGGCGCTCTCCGGCTCGGCTACCGAGGGATCGGGGGCAGCCAGCCAGGTGGCCTTGCCCACGACGCTCCCTCCGGACTGGACGAGGACCTCCCGGACAGGCTCCTCCGCGGTGGGCGCTGAATCTGGGAGTGCATAGGTAACCCCATTAGCCGTCGTTTGGAGGAAGACGCGGAGACCAAGCTGGCGGAGCTGCTCTCCCACCTGTTCTCGCCAGGCTGGGTCGGCCCACCGGTCGGGTTGCGACTCCACCAGGTGGAAGGTGTCGTCTGAATCGACGGTGCTGAACCGTGGAGTGGGTGCGGCCTCATCTGACGAGGGGGGTTCGAAGGCCAGGAAGCCGAGGATCACCAGGACGGTGAGCAGGTAGGGGATCACCACCAGACCGACAATGCCGGCGATCATCCAGACCCGAAGGGGGTAGGGGGGCTTGAGAAGGCGCCTCATGATCGCTCCCCCTCGAACCGGTAGCCAACCCCCCAGACCGTTCCGATCAACCGCGGCTTCGAGGGATCCACCTCGATCTTCTCGCGGATCCGGGCGACATGGACCGTTACGGTATGAAGGTCCCCGAAGTCGCCCCAGATCCGGTCGAAGAGTTGCTCTCGGGTGAAGACCTGGCGGGGGTGCTCGGCCAGGAAGAGGAGGAGCTCATACTCCTTGGCGGTCAGGTAGACCGGGGAGCCTTTCACAAGGACCTCGCGGGCCTTCAGATCGATCGCCAGCGTGCCAAAGCGAAGGTGGGGCGAGGGCGGAGATGGCTGCTGTTTGGCGTACCGGCGCAGCACCGCCTTGACCCGGGCGACGACCTCGCCCGGGCTGAAGGGCTTACCCACGTAGTCATCGGCGCCCAGTCCCAGGCCCCGAATCTTGTCGATATCGGCCTGGCGGGCGCTGAGGAATATGATTGGCAGGTCCCGCTGCTCCCGGATCAGGCGGCAGACCTCAAAGCCGTTTCTGCCGGGCATCATGATATCCAGGAGAACGCAGTCGATCCCGTTCCCCTCGATCGCCTGGAGGGCGGTATCGCCATTGTACACACCGATCACCTGATAGCCCTCGGCCTCCAGGTAGTCACGCAGGAGGTCCACAATCTCCGGCTCGTCATCTGCTATGAGAATGGTGGCCACGGGATTTTCACCTCTGGTTCTATGGTAACGGCATCGATCTCCGGATCAAAGGGGAAGGCATTCGATTTGATAGAGTGTTGAGCAATGCGAAAGGGCCGCCTGGCTGGCGGCCCGTCGTCTTCTTATTCTGCTGCAACCGGAACCGGGCGGAAGCGGTCAAGAACGGCAGCCACGTCCTCGGGTCTGGCGGCGAAGCGCTCGTTGTCCACGTAGAAGCCGGGCTCGCTGCAACACTCCTCGTTGGCGTAGGAGACGGTCAAGGAGAAGAGACCGTCGGGGGTGGTCTCCCCCGGGCCGATCTGAAGCTCGGCCTGCAGCCGGTCAAAGAGGGCGTTGGCGCCTCGCAGGTAGCACCGGGTGCCCAGGCAGACGGAGATTGTATGCTCCCCCGTGGGCCGGGAGGCGAAGTGGTCGTAGTAGGAGGCGGCCTGACTCACATCGCCGGGGGTCAGCCCCATCCGCTCGGCGACGTACTGAAGCACGGGCGCGGGCAAGGCCCCGAAGAGGTACTTTGCGCGCTCCAGGACGTAGATCACCCCATCGCTGCGATCCCGGAACCGCTCAACGGCCTGGGCCAACTCACCAAAGCGGGGGTCTGACAGAACGAGTCCGCTCCAGTCTCCCATCCGCAACCCCTCCTCGCCATACTTGTCCACCCTCATCATAGCGGGCGGCGAAGGCGCGTGGTATCCTGCCGAGTTGCTCTTGTTATATGGTTCACAAGGCTCATTGCGGTCGGCTGGCTCGAACGGCCCCAGCGAGTGGGTCAAATGGCCTCTACCGTAATCGATCATGGTGCTTCCTGTATTTCACCGCCAAAAACCTGCATTTCACCGCCGAAAAACAACTATTCAACGCCCGGATATTGATCTATGATAGCTATATGGAGCTAAGGCCTTCGGCGGATTGTACCTGCCTAACCCACGGCTTAGACTTCAATGCAACAGTACGAACTCTCTTGTATAAGTACCCTCAGATTTTCGCGGGGAGGTAGAGGCCTGTGGCTGTAGACCCCAACCAGGGGACAATCCGGCTTCCCATTAAGGACGAGTACGGATTCTTCAATATCCGGCTCGAGTCGATTGGCGGGTATGGCGCAAACATTGCCGGTAAGATGCTTGCCGAAGCGGGTGTTCTGTACCAGGGGCTGAACGGTTCGAACTTCTCTTCCTATGGCTCCGAAAAGAAGGGTTCGCCCGTCAAGGCGTTCATTCGCTTTGCCGAGCCCCAGACCCCGATCCGGCTCAGTTCGCCGATTGAGGAGCCGCACATCGTGTGCATCTTCCACGAGGCGCTGATTCGCACCGAGCCGGTGGTGCGTGGACTCCGGCCCGGCGGCATCGTCATTGTCAACACGAAGAAGTCGCCCCGGGAGATTCAGGAAATGCTCAAGATTGAGCATGCCACCATCGGCACGTTTGATGCCATGACCATTGCCGTTGAGACCAAGTCTCGCGTCAACATGGCGGTGCTGGGCGCCATTGCTCGGGCGGCCGACTTCCTGGATGCTGAAGCGATCAAGTCCATGATCGTCGACACCTTCACCAAGAAGTACCCGGCCACCGTCCCCGGCAATATCCAGTGCTTTGACCGGGGGCGTGACGAGATCGTCTTCGAGACCTTTGAGAACGGCGAGGCCGTTCCGAAGGCCTTCAAGCGTGGCGGTCCGGCCTACGGCTATCTGAACATGCCCCCGGGCGGCGTGATTGTCAACCCGGGCAACATGGCGGCGAAGGACCTGAGCGCCTCCCGCCAGGGCTTCCTGCCGGCCTTTGAGCGGGAGAAGTGCATTGACTGCGCCCAGTGCGACATGGTCTGCCCGGACTTCTGCTTTGTCTGGGAGAACGGCGTGGACAAGCGTGGTCGCCCGGCCATGAACCTGGTGGGCATTAACTACCAGTACTGCAAGGGCTGCATTAAGTGCGTGGAGGCTTGCCCGACCGATGCGCTCAAGGAAGCGCGCGAGGTCGATGGCTACGCCAAGGCCCACACGGCAAAGCATATCAATCTGCTTGTAAGCGGGAGGTGAGCAGTCGATGGCTCTCAAGGAACAGGAACTGAAGGTCCAGAAGTCCACGTTTAAGTCGGGCAACGAGATGGCCGCGATTGCGGCCAGCCAGATCAACTTCCACCTCATGGGCTTCTACCCAATCACCCCGTCCACCGAGATCGCCGAAATGATCGACGAGATGAAGGTGGAGGGCGAGAACACAATCGCCATGGTGGCCGGTGACGGCGAGCACGGCGCTGCGGGCATTTGCTACGGCGCCACTGTGGCGGGCGGCCGCGTCTTCAACGCCACCTCGGCCAACGGGTACCTCTACGCCCTGGAGCAAATGCCGGTCCAGTCCGGCACCCGCATGCCCATGGTCCTCGACCTGGTCACCCGGTCGGTCTCGGGCCCCCTGGACATTCGCGGCGACCACTCCGACCTTTACTTTGCCCTGAACACGGGGTGGGTCATTCTCTACGCGAACAACCCGCAGGAGGTCTATGACCTGCACCCGATCGCTGTCCGGGCCGGTGAGCACCCCGACGTGCGCCTGCCGGTGATCGTGGGCTTCGACGGCTTCTTCACCAGCCACCAGAAGCGGCGGGTTCAGTACTTCGAGGACGGCCAGGTGATCCGTGGCTTTGTAGGCGAGCAGCCCAAGGGCTTCCCCAACGCTTTGGACCCGCGGCATCCCAAGACGTTTGGTCCGTATATGAACGACCCGGATCTGATCAACAACAAGTACCAGCAGCATCTGGCCATGCAGAATGCGCTGCGGGTCATTCCCGAGCTCTTCGCCGAGTGGGAGAAGCTCTCCGGCCGGAAGTTCGACATGGTCGAGTCCTACCGCATGGAGGATGCCGACGTGGCGGTCTTCGTGCTGGGCTCGGCTGCCGACACGGCCAAGGAGGTCGCTGACCGGCTTCGCGAGCAGGGGGTCAAGGCCGGTGTCCTGACCCTGCACGTGATCCGCCCCTTCCCCGTGGCCGAGATCCAGAAGGCGCTGCGGAATGTGAAGGCCCTGGTGATCGGCGACCGTGCCGACTCCTACGGCGCCAACGGCGGCAACATGGCGCATGAGATCAAGTCCGCCCTGAAGGACGACCCCGCCAACAAGACCCTGGTCGCCTCTCGCCTCTATGGCGTGGGCGGCAAGGACTTCTACCCGGATGACGCCGAGGCGTTCTTCCAGACCGCAATCGAGATGATGACCAAGAATGCGGTGGATGTTCCCTTTGACTACCACGGCATTACCGCTGCGACGGAGACCCAGCCGCTGGAGGTTGTTGCGCCCCTGACCAAGGAGGAGCAGCAGTCCCCGGTCAAGGTGGAGGCGATCGGTGAGGGCGACAGCCTGGAGCTGAAGGTGGTCACCCCGCCGCCCCGCCAGATGATGGGAATGGCGAAGCGTATCACCCCTGGCCACGGCGCCTGCCCGGGTTGCGGCATTTTCGGGGCCCTGGACAACTTCTTCCGGGCGCTCTCCGGCGATGTGGTGGTCCTCTTCCACACCGGCTGCGCCATGGTTGTCACCACTGGCTACCCGTACTCGGCCCACCGCGTGACCTACATTCACAACCTCTTCCAGAACGGCGCCGCCACCCTGTCGGGTGCTGTCGAGATGTTCTACGAGAAGAAGCGGCGGGGCGAGATCGAGATCGGTGAGGATATCACCTTTGTCATGGTCACCGGCGACGGCGGCATGGACATTGGCATGGGGCCATCGATCGGTGCGGCGCTGCGCAACCACAAGATGATCATTCTGGAGTACGACAACGAGGGCTACATGAACACCGGTTCGCAGCTCTCCTACTCCACGCCGATCGGTCACAAGACCACCACTTCCAACGTTGGCACGATGGGCGGCGGCAAGGCATTCCACCACAAGGACACCGCTCAGATCATGGCCGCGACCCACATTCCGTACGTCTTCACGGCGGTGGAGTCGAACCCGCAGGACCTGTGGAAGAAGGCGGCCAAGGCGCAGTGGTACGCCAAGAACGTTGGCCTGGCCTACGGCAAGCTGCTGATCGCCTGCCCGCTGAACTGGCTCTCCGAGGAGCGGCTGGGCACCAAGATCGTCCAGACCGCTGTGGACTGCAACTTCTTCCCGCTCTACGAGGTCGAGCGTGGCCACACCAAGCTCACCTACGATCCGGAGGCGAAGGGCAAGAAGGTGCCGGTCGAAGAGTGGCTGAAGATGATGGGCAAGACCAAGCATATGATGAAGCCCGAGTTCAAGCCAGTCCTGGAAGCCTTCCAGGCCGAGGTGGACCGCCGCTTCCGCCGGATCAAGGCGATGAGCGAGCACCCGGACCTCTAACCCCACAGACCGAGCCGCCCGGGAGACCCTCCTGGGCGGCTTCTCCATACCTACCGCCGGAATGCGCCTTGAAGGTAATTCCTTCAGCACAGCGAAGTGAGTTCTCTATGCTTGGACGGCCTTGGGGGGTTGGGCGATGGGGGATCGGTTTGCCGACCGGGTACGCAGGCAGTACGCCTCGCTCAGTGCCGGTATGCGACGGGTGGCGGAGTACCTGCTGCAAAACCCACGGGTGCTCGCCTTCGCGACCACCACCGACATTGGCCGCAGTGTGGGGGTCAGCCAATCGACGGTGATTCGGCTCGCGGTCGCCCTGGGCTACAGCGGCTTCCCGCAGTTGCAGGCCGAAGCGCGCGAGTGGGTGGACACCCGGGCCATGGTCTCGCGCGCAGCGTCGGACGAGCAGGGCGGGGGGACGATCCTGGACCGCGTGCTGGAGCAGGATCGCCACCTGATCGAGCGAACGCTTCGCCAGAACCAGATCGACAGCTTCTATCGGGCGGTCAGTCGCCTGGCCGTGGCCCCTGTGATCTATGTGACCGGCGCCCGCTCAAGCTATGGGTTGGCCCACTTCCTCTGGTACACCCTGAAGCTCCAGACCGACAAAGCGGTTCTGCTGGAGCCAGGCAGCCACCTTCTCACCCTGGACCTGCCTCGCCTCTCCCCGCAGTCGGTGCTGGTGGCCTTCTCCTTCCCGCGGTACAGCGAGGAGACGACCCGGCTTGTGGAGTACGCGGTAGGTGCAGGAGCGCCGGTGATCGCCATTACCGATTCCCCCATATCGCCGGTGGGCCGGCGGGCAACCGAGATTCTGCTGACCGCCATTGACTCGCCAGCCGCCTCGACCCACTCCTACGCAGCCACGATCTCCCTGGCGACGGCTCTCAGTTCCGCCGTGAGCCTCCGGCTGCAGGAGCAGGTCACCAATCGCCTGGGAGAGATGGAGCAGGTGATCGGGCGTTGGGGCCAACTCATGAAATAGCGAATCCCCGCACCGTGCTCGTGCGGGGATTTTCTTTGGCGAAGAGCCCATTCCTGAAGAGGAAGGTAACAGACTTCACAGAATAAGGTTGTTACTGCGTCGCACAGACGCTAATGATGATGCAACTGCGTCATATCCAGTAGGGAGGGTGAAAGTGAGCGTATGCGTGACATTGCCATTCGACCGGCCCGGACCCAGGCCGAACTGCATGCCTGTGTGGCGCTGCAGGTGCAGGTCTGGGGCTTCTCCGACCGCGACGCTGTTCCGTTCAATCAACTCCACGCTGCCCACGAGTGGGGCGGTCAGGTCCTCGTTGCGGTTGACGGGACCCAGGTCGTGGGGTTCTGCTACGGATTCGCAGGCAAGCAGCGTGGCCGCTCGGTCCTCTGCTCCCACATGCTGGCTGTCCTGCCCGAGTACCGCGGCCGGAAGGTGGGGGTGGAACTCAAGTTGGCGCAGGGCCGCTGGGCGCTCCAGAACGGCTACGACCTGATCACCTGGACCTATGACCCGCTGGAAGCGCTCAACGCCAACCTGAATATCGGTCGGCTGGGCGGCATTGTGCGCCAGTACCTGGTCAATCACTACGGCGACATGCAAGACGGCATAAACAAGGGATTGCCCACCGATCGGATGCTCCTGGAATGGCACTTGACCAGGCCGACTGTGCAACGGGTCCTGGCTGGCGATGATTCCGGCTTCTCCGGGACGAGCGCCGAGCCCGAGGAGTCGGCTGGGTCGGTTGAGGCCATTTGCGAGATCCCCGCCTCCATTCAGCGGATCAAGGCAACCGACCCGGATTTGGCCCTGCGGTGGCGGTTGAGGGTGCGGGAGCAGCTGCTGGCCGCACTGGATCGGGGGCTCACCGTCACGGGGTTCCGCTGGACCGACGGAACCGGTAGCTACCTGCTCACTCGCGAAGAGGAGGATCGCCATGCGCATTGAAGCCGTCGAACTCACGCAGATTGAACTCCCGCTCAAGGCCCCCTTCGAGGCATCCCTCGGCGTTATGTACACGCGCAACCTGCTGCTGGTAAAGGTGTTGGGCGACGGCTTCTACGGGTGGGGTGAGGTCTCCCCCCTGAACGAGCCCACCTACTCCTCGGAGACGCCGGAGACCGCCTGGCACGTACTCACCACCTACCTGATCCCGCGGGTGCTCGACCGGGAGATAGGTCATCCCACCGAGGTCCCGGCGCTCCTGGGGTCGATTCGCGGCCATTACTTCGCCAAGGCGGGGCTGGAGAACGCGATCTGGGACAGTTTCGCCCGCACCCAAGGCGTCCCGCTCAGCCGCCTGCTTGGCGGGACCAAGGCACGGATCGAGGTGGGCGTCTCCATCGGCATTCAGCCGAGTCCGGCCGACCTGGTCCGGGTCGTGGAGGGCTTCGCCCGCCAGGGCTACCGGCGCATGAAGGTCAAGATCAAGCCGGGCCACGACGTGGCCGACATGACAGCCGTCCGCCGCGCCCTGCCAGAGGCGAAGATCATGGCCGATGCCAATAGCGCCTACACCCTGGATGATATCGACCTGTTCCGGGCGATGGATGACCTCGGGCTGATGATGTTTGAGCAGCCCCTTGAGTGGGACGATATCATCGATCATGCCAAGCTCCAACGTGAGTTGAAGACCCCGGTCTGCCTGGACGAGTCGGTCCACACCGTGGCCGATGCCCGCAAGGCCCTGGAGCTGGGCTCCTGCCGAATGATCAATATCAAGGTCGGACGGGTGGGCGGCCATACCGCCGCCCGGGGAATCCACGATCTCATGATGCAGCACGGGCTGCCCGTCTGGTGCGGTGGGATGTTCGAGTCCGGTGTGGGGCGAGCTCACAATATCCATCTCACCTCGCTTCCCGGCTTCACCCTGCCGGGCGATACATCTGCCGCGGACCGGTACTACCATGAGGATATCGTCGATCAGCCAGCCGTGCTGAATGCGGACGGGACCCTCACCGTTCCCACGCGCCCTGGGATCGGCGTCGAGGTCATGGAGGATCGCCTGGCGAAATACACGACCCGCATCTACCGATCCAATTAGCGATAAATCGGAGCTACCTGGGACCGAGGGGAGGTTGGGCAGGAGATTTTGCGGGTCACGGAGAATCAGAGCATCCACACAGCGCGCGGCGGGGGAGACTCGCCGCGCGCGGTTCTTCGAAAGGGGGGGCCTGAATGACCCGTGGGTCGCTACGTGCGGGTGAGTTCGGCTTCTTGGAGGCGCTTTTGAAGCGCGGCTTCATAAATATCCCCCGCATGCTGTTTGATTACATGCTGGACCTTGGTCTGGACTATGACCGGATTGGCCGGATCTATTCACTGCTGGCGTGCGTGGGTGGGCCGGGTGAGAGCGCCTTTGGGGCCTACACGGTCACAAGGCGGACCATGCCGCGCGACTTTGACCAGGTGCGCTCCCTCGCCGTGAAACTGCAGGAGGGGGATCATCCGGTTACCATGGTCCACGCAGCGACCGACAACGAGATCACCTTCTCGTTTCTCCCGCTCTACGCCAGGCTTCAGGGAACCTGGGACGAGTACCGGCTGAAGCATGAGGAGGAGGAGGCGCAGACGGGCGGGCCGCATCCGGCGGTGGCGCTGGCGGAAAGGCTGATTGGGCGCCCCCTCTCCGACCGGGACCTGCGCGAGGTCCTGGATTGGGTAGAGGAGTTCAAGTTCGGCCCCGAGATGGTAGAGGCCGTAATCCTCGAGGGCAAGCGGCAGGGGGTCACCCGCATGGGGTACCTGAAAGCGATTGCCAAGGGCTGGGCCGAGGCGGGTGTGCAGACCCCCCAGCAGGCCGCCGCCTATATTCAGGAGCACCAGAAGGCCGCGGCCAAGTATCGCCATGTGACACAGGCGCTCGGGATCATGCGCCCCTTGACTGCATCGGAACAGGGTGTGCTGGAGCGCTGGTTCATTGAGTGGGGCTTTCACGACGAGGTGATCATGGCGGCCTGCGAGCGGGCTGTAGGCTCGAAGAACCCGCTCCAGTACACCAACAAGGTGCTGGAGTCCTGGCTAGCGGAGGGGGTGCGCACCTCTGCCGACCTGGAGCGAATGGTCGAGCAGCGCAAGCGGACCGCTGCGGCTGGTGCAGACCCGGGCCGAACCGGCGGGGCGCCCAACCGGAAGCCGCCAACCCGGCCCGGCAGCACGGTGCGGCGGGAGAAGAAGGATGAGAGCTTCTATGACCAGATCTATAAGAAGTTCGAGGATTGAGCGGATCCGCCGCGAGGGACCTACCCCAAGCCGGGTCGCCTGCTATGGCTCGAACGCCTCATAGGAGTTGCCCCGCGCCCACCGGGTGCGGGGCTTGCGTCGTTTCTTGAAAAGGGGAACACTATCTTGTTGTCGAATACAGGCCGAAAGGAGTCCGTCTGCATGAGACAGGAACAGCAGCGGGCGCCCCTCTTTGAGGCGCTTCAGGCATACACCCGGCAGGTCCGTGCGCCCATGCATATCCCGGGGCATAAAATGGGGCGGGCCGCGCCCGAGGCCTGGCGCAGCTTCCTGGGCGAGCAGGCGCTCTCGATCGACCTGACCGAGGCCCCCGGGCTGGATGACCTTCACGCACCCGAAGGGGTGATCGCCGAGGCCCAGTCCCTGGCCGCCGAGGCCTTCGGCGCCGAGCGCTCCTTCTTTCTAGTGGGCGGCACCACGGCGGGACTCCACGCCCTGATCCTGACCGCCTGCAGGCCGGGCGACGCGATCGCCGTGCCCCGCAACGCCCACCGCTCGATCCTGGGGGCTATGGTCCTGGCGGGGGCCCGCCCACACTGGGTCCGGGTCGCCTTCGACCCCGAACTGGGGGTCGCAACCCACATGGAGGAGTCGGCTCTCGCCCAGGCTCTACCCGGGTCCAAAGCGGCACTGCTGATCCACCCCACCTACTACGGCACCACCTCGAAGGCGGCGGACTTGATTCGCCAGGTCCACGAGGCGGGCCTTCCGGTCCTGGTAGATGAAGCCCACGGCTCCCACTTCCGCTTTCACCCAGACCTGCCGCCCGCATCGCTCGCACTGGGGGCCGATGGCGTCGTTCAGTCGCTGCACAAGACTGGCGGCAGCCTGACTCAGTCCTCAATCTGCCATGTGGGCAGGGGCGCCCGGCTCTCGGAGAGCCGCCTCCGGGAGATGCTGCGACTGGTCCAATCGACCAGCCCGTCTTACCTGCTCATGGCCTCACTTGATCTCGCTCGCAGGGAACTTGCGCTGCATGGCGAAGCCCTCTGGGAGCGAGCGCTGGACCTGGCCCGGAGCGCCCGGAAGCGGCTGGAGGCGCTGAAGGGCATACGGATCCACCCCACGAGTGACCCGACCAAGCTGCTGATCGATACCCGAGGGCGCGGGATTGCTGGGTTCCAGGCCGCTGACCTCCTCTGGAGCCAGCATGGGGTGGCGGTGGAGGCATCTGGTCTGACCTACCTCCTGGCCGTTTTGACCCCCGGCGACACGCCGGATTCGATCGATGCGCTGGTCGGCGCGATCGATCAACTCCCTTTCGGACCTGGGGTACCGGAGTCGCCGCCTGAGCCCCCGTGGCCCGAGATTGTGGTCGCTCCTCGGGAAGCCTACTTGAGTGCCAAGCGCTCTGTCCCGCTCGCACAAGCCGTGGGGCGGATCGCCGCCGAGCTGGTCGCCCCCTACCCGCCGGGGATTCCGGTGGTGGCGCCCGGCGAGCGTTTGACCCCAGCGGTGCTTGACTACCTGGCGAAGGCGGCCGCAGCCGGGCATCATCTTCAGGGTCCGGCTGATCCTCATCTCCGCAGCATACAAGTCATGGAGGAGTGACTCCGCTTGTCCGTCTTCATTAGCTTTGAGGGTGTCGATGGCGCCGGCAAGTCCACCCAGCTCAAGCTGTTGCTGGAGTACCTGACCGAGAAGGGCGTTGACTTTCTCCTCACGCGGGAACCGGGGGGCACGCCCCTGGCCGAGCGAATCCGTGAGGTGCTGCTTGACCCCATCCATTCGGAGATGTCGGTGATCAGCGAGGCCTTTCTCTTTGCCGCCGGTCGTGCTGACCATGTCAACCAGGTGATCCGACCGGCCCTCCTGGCCGGCAAGGTGGTCATCTGCGATCGGTTCGTGGACGCATCGCTGGTCTACCAGGGGTTTGCCGGGGGGCTACCGGTCGAGTTTGTCGCCCAGATCAACAGCATGGCGACCGGCGACCTGAAGCCCCACCGGACGATTGTGCTGGACCTCTCCCCGGAGGCCGCAGCCGCTCGCCGAGCCGGGACCGACGCCGATGATCGGCTGGAGCAGAAGGGGCTCTGGTTCCAGGAACAGGTCCGCCAGGGCTACCTGGACCTGGCCGCTGCCGAACCGCGGCGAGTCAAGTTGGTTGATGCTTCCGGCACCGTCGATCAAGTCCAGGCCCAGATCCGCACACTGGTTGATGAGATGCTGCCTCGCCGGCCTCGGGTCGCGGGTTAGCATACAGAATGAAGGGGGTAGCCAACGGTGAAACTGGTCGTAGCTGTGATTCAGGACAAGGATTCACACAGACTCCTGTCCGGGTTGACTGAGGCAGGGTTCCGCACCACGAAGCTGAGTTCAACGGGTGGCTTCCTGCGGGAAGGAAACACCACGCTCCTGGTTGGTGTTGAAGATATCCAGGTGGAGCGAGTCCTTGGCATTATCAAATCGACCTGCCGCGCTCGTGAACAGTTGGTTACGCCCCTGTCGCCCATGGGCGGCCCCGCTGATTCCTACATTCCTTACCCGGTCGAGATCCAGGTGGGCGGTGCCACGATCTTCGTGCTAGATGTCGAGCGCTTTGAGAAGTTCTAGGAGGCCAGCGCTGTGAGTTGGGCCGAAATCACCGGCCAGCCCCTTGCCATTCGTCTCCTGCGCCAGGCGATCACCACGAACAAACTGGCCCACGCCTATCTCTTTGTCGGACCGCAAGGGGTAGGCAAACGCCTGGTGGCACTGGAGTTGGCCAAGTCCCTGAACTGCCTGTCGCCCCTGCCGAATGGCTCCGCCTGCGATTCATGTGTCTCCTGCCGGAAGCTCTCTGCTGTACCGCCCACCCACCCCGACCTGATGATCGTGGAGCCGGACGGGCGATTCATTAAGACCGACCAGATGCGGGAGGTGCAGGCGGAGATGTACGCCCGCCCGACCGAGGGGCGAGCGCGGGTGGCCATTATCGATGGCGCCGAGCGAATGAACCCAGAGGCTGGCAACCGGGTGCTGAAGCTCCTGGAGGAGCCTCCTCCCTTCGCCGTCTTCATACTCCTGACGCACAACCTCGCTGGCGTCCTCCCGACGATCATCTCCCGTTGCCAGATCGTCAACTTCCCGCCCCTCGCCACCGACCAGGTGGCGGCGTACCTGCAGGACGTGCGGCGCATGGAGGCCGGACAGGCCCGCCTCTTCGCGGCGCTCTCCGGTGGCTCGATTGGCCGGGCTGTGGACCTCGCCGCCGACCCGGAGCTGACCCAGCGGCGTGACGAGGCCTATGAACTCCTGAGCCGGCTCTATGAGTATGACGATGTTGATCTCATGGCCCGAGCAGAGGCCCTGGAGAAGCAGAAGGACGGGCTCGATTCGCACCTGGAGATGCTGACCGTCTGGCTTCGTGACGCCCTGGTCCTCTCGCAGGAGGCCCCGAGCAGCCTGGTGGTGAACGCCGACCGAATGAGCCAGGTGCGGACACTGGCCTCCCGCTACGGCACCGCTGGCCTTATGGCCATGCTGGAAGCGGTGGCGGAGACCCGGGGCTACCTCCTGCGGAATGCCAACACCCGCCTGACAATCGATGTTCTCCTGCTGCGACTAAATCAGGCGGCAAGCTCCAGCGGAGCCGCCCTGTGACATAACTTGCGCATTTCGTTGTCGCAAGGGTATAGTGGATAGGACCGCTCTCGTCTCGGCGAATGAGCGGGCAAGGAGGTGACCGAATGGTCCGAGTAGTAGGCGTACGCTTTAAGTTGGCCGGAAAGGTCTATTACTTCGACCCGGGCGACCTGCCGATCACGGCGACCAACAAAGTGATCGTGGAGACGGTCCGGGGCGTGGAATATGGTGACGTGGTTGTCGGCCCGAAAGAGGTGGACGATGACGAGGTCGTGCAGCCGCTCAAGAAGGTGATCCGCATTGGCACCGAGCGGGATCAGCAGGCTGCCATGGAGAACAAGCGCAAGGAGAAGGAAGCCTTCGCCGCAGCGCTCAAGAAGATCGAGGCGCACAACCTCGAGATGAACCTGGTAGATGTGGAGTATACGTTTGACGGCTCGAAAATCATCTTCTATTTTACTTCCGAGGGTCGGGTCGATTTTCGCGACCTGGTGCGGGATCTAGCGGGTGTCTTCCGCACCCGAATCGAGATGCGGCAGATCGGCGTGCGCGATGAGGCGAAGCTGCTTGGCGGAATCGGCCCCTGCGGCCGGGTTCTCTGTTGCACCAGCTTCCTGGGCGATTTTGCCCCGGTCTCCATTCGCATGGCCAAAGATCAGAACCTGTCGCTCAACCCATCGAAGATCTCTGGCCTCTGTGGCCGGTTGATGTGCTGCCTGCGCTATGAGCAGGACACGTATGAGGCGGCCAAGAAGGATCCCACCCTGGCGCCGAGCTATGTGCCCCCGAGCGTCCCGTCAGATGAGCCCCTCGTGGCGGAGTTGGAGGACGACCGGCCCACCCCGGCGATCGGTGTGCGCAACCGGACGGAGTCCGGCTTCAGCGCCCGTATCGCACAGGCGGCCGCGGTGATTGATCGGCCTGAACCCCGCAGAGAGAAGCCCCGCCCCGCTGGCGAGCGACCGGCTGGGGACCGCACTGGTGGCGAGCGCCCTGGCGGTCAGAAGGGTCAGCGCCCTCAGGGCGGCGAGCGGCCGGCGGGCGAGCGGCCCGGTGGCCCCAAGGGGCCGCAGCAGGGACAGCCGAAGGGCCAGAAGCCGCAGGGCGGACAGCCTAAGCAGAAGCAGGGCAAGCCGCAGGAGTCCCAGGAGCAGCGCCAGCCCCAGGAGCAGCGTGGCGGGCGGCCACCGCAGGAGATGCGGAAGCCGAAGCCGGTGCACGAGGCAAAGGGCCAGGCCCCGCAGCAGGAAGGGGCCCAGGTCGGGGGCGAGCAACAGCGGTCCTCGACCAGCGGCGCATCCCGCCGGCGGCGCCGGCGCCGGGGTCCGCGCCCCGAGGGCGGCGAGCGGCCTTCGAACCCGAGCACGACCGACTAGCAGAGGAGAATCATCATGGACCTGCGCCCCGGGGAGCGACTGGATGACCTTGGCCGCGGCGGCCTCCGGATCATCCAGCATCCGGGGCGCTTTCCCTTTGCGATCGACGCTGTACTCCTCGCACACTTCGCCACCGTGCGGGGGCGAGATCGAGTGCTAGATCTCGGGACTGGTTGCGGCGTGATCCCGCTGTTGCTGTCGGCCCGGCATTCTGCGGCCCAGATCACCGGCCTGGAGATTCAGGCTGAGACCGCAGAAATGGCGGGGCGAAGCGTGGCGCTGAACAACCTGACCAGCCGGATCCGGATCGATTGCGGCGACTACCGGCAGGTTGGGGAACGCTACGGCCATGGCGCCTTTGACGTGGTCACCATGAATCCGCCCTACCGGGAGCCGGGCCGGGGCCGGGTATCTCCGGCTGAGTCCCGGGCCACGGCCCGCCACGAACTCACGGGCTCACTGGGCGATGCCGTGCAGGCAGCAGCGGTGGCGGTGAAGTTCGGGGGGCGGGTCGCCATGGTCTTCCTGGCGGAGCGGCTGACCGACCTGCTGCTCCACCTGCGGGCCAACAGGCTGGAGCCAAAGCGGCTCCGCATGGTGTATCCACGGGAGGGGAAGGCGGCCAACCTCCTCCTCCTTGAGGCGGTCAAGGGTGGGGGAGCCGGGCTCCGGGTGGAGCCGGCGCTTACGGTATACGCCAGCGGACAACGGTACACGGAAGAGGTCCAGGCCATATACGGCGAGCATACCGACATGCGACCCACAGACGACGGGCGATAGCGGAGGTGACCGGAGATGGGAACGCTCTACATAGTCGGCACGCCGATTGGCAACCTGGAGGATATCACCCAGCGGGCGATTCGCATTCTGCGGGAGGCGACGGTGATCGCTGCGGAGGATACCCGCGAGACCCGCAAACTGCTCAACCACTTCGACATTCGCACGCCCGCGATCAGTTATCACGAGCACAACAAGCAGACCGCGGGCCCTGCCATCATTCAGCGCCTGGAGTCCGGTGAGAACGTAGCCCTCGTAACCGACGCCGGCATGCCGGCGATCTCTGACCCGGGTGCGGACCTGGTGCGCCTTGCGGTCGCAGCGGGCCTTCCCGTGGTGCCCGTGCCCGGACCCACCGCCTTCACAGCGGCGCTGGTGGGCTCGGGCCTACCCACCGACCGCTTCGCCTTTGAGGGCTTTCTCCCCAACAAGGGGAAGGAGCGGCGGGCCGCATTGGAGCGGCTCAAGACAGAGCAGCGCACGGTCCTGTTGTACGAGGCGCCTCACCGGCTGCTCGATACCCTGGCCGACCTGCGTGACGTTCTGGGCGACCGGCCCATGGCAGCCTGCCGCGAGTTGACCAAGCTGCATGAGGAGTTCCGGCGCGGAACGCCCGCAGAACTGCTCGTTCACTTCGAGGCGAAGGCCCCGCGCGGTGAGTTTGTCCTCGTGATTCAGGGCGCCCCGGAGCAGGTCCAGGCGGTGGACCCGGCCGCCCTGACACCGACCGCGCTGGCGGGGGCGGTGGCAGCGCTGGAGGCGGAGGGTGTCGACCGAAAGGTCGCCATGAAAGAGGTGGCCCAACGGTACGGGCTTAGCAAGCGCGATGTCTACCAGGCCCTTCTGGAAACCAAGGAGAGAGAGTAGGCATGGACCGCAGGGATTCGGGCGGTAAGCAAAGAAAGAAGCACTCCGGGCAATACCGGAGTGCTTCTTGCTCTATGCGTAGAGTTCTAGCCGACCTGGGAAGCCCGGCCAGCCATGGAGGCGAGGCAGGACTGGCAAACGTTCTTGCCCTTGAAGTTCTCCACGTTCGCAGCATTACCGCAGAAGACGCAGGCGGGCTCATACTTGCGCAGGATGATCTTGTCGCCGTCAACATAGATCTCCAGGGAGTCCTTCTCCTCGATGCTCAGGGTGCGACGAAGCTCGATGGGAATCACGACGCGGCCCAGTTCGTCAACCTTCCGCACAATACCCGTAGACTTCATCATCTGGCACATTCCCTCCTTATTACCAGGGGCTGAAAACAGCCTTCACTAGTACCATAACAGTTATGGCAGAAAAAGTCAAGACCGACTTCCAACATACCGTTGTAAAACTTCCCGATTCCGCATAGTTAAAGCTGTTCCCTTAAGACAACCATAACTGGAATACGATCCTAAGTCAAGAGGGATTTTTGGGCATTTCAGCCAAAGGTGGGGGAACTACACTGAACGACGAGTGGGTTTCAGAGTTAGAGCGCTTGAATCGCCGGTTTGTGGAGGCCTACGGCGACGAGCGGCTGGGCTCGCGGGAGGAGCGCAGGGCTCTCTTGACGAGCCGTGTTGGACAACTCCGGCCACTCCGGCGGCTGGCCGGAGCCGAGTTGCAGTCCTTCCTCGGTGGACGCCCACTGGTAGGGGTGGACGGCTCGCTCAACACTTTTGGAGGCCAGTACCCGCACTACGTAGACTTCCTGCGGGCGTTGGCGAAGCCCTCGGTCGGGGAGCCGGTCGTGCGAAAGGCGATTCACTCACCAATCCCGGGGGAGGAAGATGCCGAAACGGCTCGGCGAAACGACCAGGAGGTCCGCCAACAGAAGCTGGCAGCGCTTGAAGTGGCGGCCGCTACCGGCATAGCAGAACGGGCAGAGACTGCCCCGGCCCTAATCCTAATGGATGGACCTCTGGTAAGATTCGACATGCGTGCCAGGGAGTCCTTCTTCGCCTTGCGTGAGGTTGCGGAAAGAAAGAATATTATGTTGACAGGTTGCATCGAGAACATTGAGTCCCGCGTGATCTCGACCCTCCTGGGCGAGCACGCTCCGCCCGCCTGGCGGAATCGCTATGACTCCGACCTGCTATGGGACACCCTCGAGGTCGGTGAGGTGCTGGAGGTATCGCATCCTGTCAAGGGGTCGGCCTACCAGGACGGGGAGCAGGAGAAGGCCGCCCCAATCCGCACCTGGTTCATGCGCTCCTCGTTGGACCCGGCGGTAATCGGCCTGGAGATGCTTGAGGACCAGGTGAGTGATATGGGCCGGGTGGCGGACTATCTTTACACACTCACCCCGCCAGACGGGAGGGGAATCCCAATCTGGCTCGACATTGTAGATCGGGAGGTCCGCCTGACGCAGGTGGAGCTAGACGCCTATGTGCAACTGCTCAACCCGCAACTGAAGCGGGTCTTCGGCCACAAGCGTGACGCGCGCATCTTCTAAAGGGGGCAACGGCAGACGTGCAAGTCGTCGGTTTGACGAATGAACAGGAGATCACGGTCATTGACCAGGCACGGCCGTTTCGGATCAACGAGTACCTGGTGATCGATGATCCTGCCCTTGGCTACCCCAAGGGTGAGGTGATTGAGACTCAGTCATTCAATCGCTTTCGAGACTTCAACCTGGACAAGGGAATCGTGGGGCCAGAGGTCTTTCAGGCCCTCTCCCAGTCCAGCCAGTACGACGTGGGGCAACACGATGTCCATGTCGCCAAGGTCCGCCTTCTCGAGCAGCTCCCGGTTCCGGTCCGCCCCGGCACAGCGGTGCGTGAGCCCCAGTTCGCTGAGGTCGCTCCCTTCCTGGTCCGGGGGAACCCCGACAAGACCATGGTCCTGGGCGTGATCCACTCCACGGACAACCTGGCCGAGGGCATGCCGGAGGAGTTGAAGAACCGGGCTCGGCTCCTGGTGGACGGGCAAGTCCGGGAGCAGGAAGGGGTGCCGTTCCTCTTCGATCCTCGGGCCATGCAGCAGTACCCACACATCGGCATTTTCGGCGGGTCGGGTTCGGGTAAGTCCTTTGGCCTCAGGGTCTTCCTCGAAGAGCTCATGAAGCTCAAGATCCCGACGCTGGTCATGGACCCGCACTTTGAACTCACCTTCTCCGACGCCCCGGCGAACTGCCCGCCCGGGTACCGGGACGTACGGTTCGAGGAGCGGTTCAAGGTCTTTCAGGTCGGGCAGGACGTGGGTGTCAACTTCACGCAACTCAACACCCGTGACCTGCTGACGCTACTAAACGCATCGAGCAGCCTCTCCGAGGGCATGACCAACGCTGTGGAGGCGCTGCACCGGGCGAATGACTCCTACCTCTCCTTCGCCAACCGCATCGACACCCTGATCGCCGCGCTGGAGGCGGGGGAGAAAGGGGCCCAGGCCCGGGGGCGCGATGGCGGAGCCACCGGGTCGGAGCGGGAGGTGGGCCACGACCAGGCGCGGGCGCTCAACGAGGCGAAGGGGATTCCCCTCTCCAGCGTGAAGGGGATCCAGTGGCGCCTCCAGCGGCTCTATCGGGCCGGGCTCTTCACGAACGATATCAAGCCGATCGAGCAGGCGCTGCGAGCCGGTCAGCTAGCGGTTGTTCAGGGCCCAATCTGGATGCTCGGCGTCTTTGCCTCCTACGTCACATCCACCCTGTACCGGCAGCGGCGGGACTACAAGGACGCCCAGTTCCGGCGTGAGGCCGGTGTCTTCTTTCCGCCCTTTGTGGTTGTGACCGATGAAGCCCATAACTTTGCCCCCAAGGCGTTTGATGCACCGGCCAAGTCGATCATTAAGGAGATCGCCCAGGAAGGGCGGAAGTACGGCGTCTTCCTCGTGCTCGCCACGCAACGCCCAACTCTGTTGGACGAGACCGTCACAGCTCAGTTGAATACCAAGTGCATCTTCCGGACGGTGCGCGCTTCGGACATTAGCACGATCAAGGAGGAGACCGACCTCACCGCCGAGGAGGCCCGCCGGCTCCCCTTCCTGCGGTCGGGCGATACCTTTATCTCCAGTGCGATCTTCGGCCGGACGGTCGCCCTGCGGATTCGCATGGCGAAGACCACCAGCCCGCACACGGAGAACCCGTTTGACGAACTCCTGGAGCAGGTGGAGTCCGCAGCCGATGACTTCCTGGAGACGGTCGGTCCGCTCCTTGCCAGGTATGGCGTGGTCAACGAGGCCCAGTTGATCGATCTGGCGCGTGACCTGGCCAAGCAAGGCCACTCGTACACGGTAGATGCGCTCCGCAACCGGTTGGATGCCCTGGCAGAGGCAGGGCGAGTGAAGAAGGAGAGCTTCCTGGGCATGGCGCAGTACCAGCTTTCCTCCATAACTTGACAGCCAATTGCAGCGTCGCATATACTAGGGCTGTTAACGCTATGACGGAGAAGAGTAGGGCTTGAGGCCATCTACCAGAGAGCCGGGACAGGTGAAAGCCGGCGGTGGTCAAGATCGTCCGAACATGGCTCCTGAGCGGCCGGTCGAAGGTGCATGGGCACTGTGTAGGCCTGGACGGGCGGCTCCCGTTACCGGGCCGCGGCAGCAAGCCACATGAGGCGCGTTGCCGGCAACGAGGTCCGACGCATGGGTCGGACAAATGAGGGTGGTACCACGAGGGCATGACACCTCGTCCCTTTGCGGGGGCGAGGTGTTTTGATTTGCCTGGGAGGGGGATTCCGATTCGCAAACAACTAGCCTACGTGGTGTCGGTTCTACTCCTGATCCTGCTGTCTGGCTGCGGGTCGCCGAAGTCTGCCGATATCTTGGGCGAAGAGGCGAAGTTGCTCGCCCAGACCAAGGTCGGGGATGCGGTGGTCATGCTGGGGGCGTTGCCGTCTGGTGAGTGGATTACCGGCATAGCCGGTGACGAGGGCACGTCGACCCAGAAGGCTGTGCCCCAACTTGAGCCGACGCCTTACCTCGCACAAGGGGTTGCGGTTCTCAGCGGGCAGGCGCCACCGAATGCGGTGCGTTATGAGCTGCTAACCCGAGAGGGGCTGATCCTCAAGGGGAAGATTGAAGGGGATGTCTACCTTATCGCGTGGCCTGCGACATCGGACAACCCTGGCTACATTTTGCGCATTCTGAATGAGAGCGACGACGAGATTTTCCGGTGGCCCCCGCCAGGCGGTCTACCGGCAGCCTAACTTTCAGAACGGGAGGTTTGAACGGTGACCAAGTTCTACATTACGACCCCGATCTATTACCCGAGCAGCAAGCTGCATATCGGTCATTCCTACACGACGGTTGCGGCGGATGCGCTCGCTCGCTACCACCGGCGGCGGGGCCACGACACCTACTTCCTGACCGGCACCGACGAGCACGGCCAGAAGATTGAGCGGGCTGCGGCGGCGGAAGGCAAGACCCCCATCCAATTTGTTGATGAGATCGTTGCCGGGATCAAGGAGCTGTGGGCAGCGCTGCACATCTCCTACGATGACTTCATCCGCACGAGCGAGGATCGGCACAAGGCCGCCGTTCAGCGGGCTTTCAAGCAACTCTTCGACCAGGGCGATATCTACAAGTCCTCGTACGAGGGCTGGTACTGCACCCCCTGCGAGACCTTCTGGATCGAGGGGAAGCTGAAGGAAGGAAACCTCTGCCCCGACTGCGGGCGCCCGGTCGAGATGACCAAGGAGGACAGCTACTTCTTCCGGCTCTCCAAGTACTCCGACCGGCTGCTGAAGCACATCGAAGAGACCGACTTCATTCAGCCGGCCAGCCGTCGGAATGAGATGGTTGCCTTTATCAATCAGGGGTTGGAGGATCTCTGCGTCTCCCGCTCCACGGTGAAGTGGGGCATTCCGGTGCCGGTGGACACCAATCAGGTGATCTATGTCTGGCTCGATGCGCTTTCAAACTACATTACGGCCCTGGGCTGGGGCACCGAGAAGGATGACCTGTACCGGAAGTACTGGCCGGCCGATGTTCACCTGGTGGGCAAGGAGATTGTCCGGTTCCACACGATCATCTGGCCGTGCATTCTCATGGCGCTTGGCGAGCCCCTGCCTAAGAAGGTCTTTGGCCATGGGTGGCTCCTCTTCGGTGCGGGCTCGGAGAAGATGTCCAAGTCGAAGGGGAACGTGGTTGATCCGTTCGTGCTGATCGAGAAGTACGGGTTGGATGCGGTCCGCTACTACCTGCTGCGCGAGGTGCCCTTCGGCTCAGACGGCACCTATACCGAGGATGCCTTCGTGCTGCGGACCAATGTCGATCTGGCCAACGACATGGGCAACCTGCTCTCCCGCACCACGCAGATGATCAACAAGTTCTGCGACGGCAAGGTGCCGGCTCCGGCGCCCGAGGCCGATGACAAGGTCCTCTCCACCCTGGCGGGCGAGGTGCTGAGAGAGTATGAGGCCGCCCTGGACCGGCTGGAGCTCTCCACCGCCCTCACGGCGCTCTGGAAGCTGGTGGGCCGGGCGAATAAGTATATCGACGAGCAGGCCCCCTGGGCGCTGGCCAAGGATCCGGCCAAGGAGGCGCAACTGCGGAACGTGCTCTACAGCCTGGCGGAGTCGCTCCGCTTCCTGGGTGTCACCTTGACGCCCTTCCTGATCCATACGCCAGAGAAGATCTGGGATCAGCTCGGGCTGGAGCCCGCCGAGGTCCGGACCCTGAACTGGGAAGAGGCTGTGGCCTGGGGCGGCCTGAAGGCTGGCACCGCCATTCGTCGGGGCAATCCGCTCTTCCCGCGCATTGAGGTTCAGAAGGAGGTTCCCAAGGTGGAAGAGGTGCAGAAGCCTGCGGAGGCGGTGGCCGCCAAGGCTGCGGAACCCGTAAAGGTCACAGAGCCGGTGGAGGGCGTGGCCCAGATCGAGTATGAGGACTTCGCCAAGGTCGAGCTGAAGGTGGCCGAGGTGATTGAGTGCGAGAAGGTGCCCAAGGCCGACAAGCTGCTGAAGCTCCAGTTGAAGGTTGGCGAGGAGCGCCGCCAGATCGTCTCGGGCATTGCCCAGCACTATGCACCTGAAGAGCTGATCGGCCGGCGGATCATTCTGGTGGCCAACCTGAAGCCCAAGGCTCTGCGCGGCGTTGAGTCGCACGGCATGCTGCTGGCCGCCACCGCCGAGGACGGCACCCTCAGCCTGGTGACCGTCGACAAGCCGGGCTTCCCGTCCGGTCCCCGAGTGAAGTAGTTGCAGTCAGCCCCGGGTGCTCGTCGCTGGGCGCCCGGGGAGCCTTCTGTTAGGGGGATTCCTATGTTGTTCAACACGCACTCCCATGTGGATAGCGCCCGACATTTCACCGATGATCGCGATGCGGTCATGGCCCGCGCTCAGGAGATGGGCGTCTCGCGGATGCTGGTCATTGGCTTTAACCGAGCCGTGGTCCCGGTGTCGCTGCGCTTCGCCGAGCAGTATGACTGGGTCTGGGCAGCGGTGGGGATCCATCCGACCGAGGCGCTGGAGTGGAGTGCCGAAACGGAGCGCCAATTGCGGGCCGCAGCGAACCATCCGAAGGTCAGGGCGATTGGCGAGATCGGCCTGGACTACTATTGGAAGGATCGGGCCCCGTTCGAGCTGCAGCGCGAGGTCTTCCGGAAACAGATCCGCCTGGCCCGAGAGTTGCACCTTCCGATTGCGATTCACGACCGAGACGCCCATGAAGACGTCGTCCGGATTCTCGAAGAGGAGCACGCTGAAGAGGTCGGCGGAATCATGCACTGCTTTGCTGGTGACTGGGCGATTGCGGAGCGCTGCCTGGCGCTTGGCTTCTACCTCGGGGTCGGTGGCACGGTTACCTATAAGAACAATCCAATCGGGCAGGATGTGGTCCGGCGGGCGCCGCTTGACCGGCTCGTTCTCGAGACAGATGATCCATACCTGGCCCCGGTGCCATTCCGAGGGAAGCGCAACGAGCCGGGGTACGTTCGGCATGTGGCGGAGTTCGTGGCGCAACTGCGGGAGACCAGCTTCGAAGCGATCGCGGCGGCGACTTATGCGAACGGGCTCAGGGCACTGCGAATGGAGGCCTAATCCAGGATCTGGCGCGTTGACGAAGGTCGACGCGCCTGATATTATAAGCACCTACCGCTGATGCGGCCGCCCCGCTTCTTGCTGGATCAATCCGGTAGGTTGACAGGGCGACGGACACGGTGGTATGATACGAACTCCGGTCCAAACTCGGATGGGTTGAGACCGGAAAGGCGCATCCCAGTAGCGAAAAAAGATTGCGACCATAATCTGGTCGCTTGACAGTGCGCTGACCGGTGTGATAATCTAACGAAGCTGTCGCAAACGAGACAGCAACCTGGAACCTTGAAAACTAGACAGTGCAAGAGAAGAGAAAAGCCAAGCGAGTCTAGCTCAAACAAACGAGCCGAACAAACTTTTTACGGAGAGTTTGATCCTGGCTCAGGACGAACGCTGGCGGCGTGCTTAAGACATGCAAGTCGAGCGGGCC
>Ga0196970_1000199_pt1 | contig 88449 bp, 81 predicted proteins | sample S1v_513CmetaG_FD_148672 | JGI IMG/M metagenome (GOLD analysis project Ga0196970, IMG submission 148672) | Soil microbial communities from Anza Borrego desert, Southern California, United States - S1+v_5-13C | ecosystem: Environmental > Terrestrial > Soil > Desert | place: USA: California...
ACCCGTCGGGGTCGACCACTAGCAGGTCGAACTTGGCCATGAGCCGCATGCCAGGCCGGTTCAGCCGAAGCTCCAGCTCGGGGTAGAAGGCGCGATCGAAGGTGCGGGGGAGAAAACCCTGCAACAGGCTCATGAAGCGGTCCAGCTCCTGCTGCTCGGCCGGGTCGGCCACCCGAGCCGGGTCCAGGCCGGCGTAGTAGCGGCGGGCCATGAGGTGGAACTGCTCGCCGCGCTCGATCGCCCGGCGGTCCTCCTCCGTCCCGCCCATGGGCTGGGCCAGGAAGAGGCCGTCGAGGTAGCGGAACTTGAAGCGGAGCGGGCACAACTGGTAGATCTTCAGCGACATGGCGCTCATGTGCCGCTCATGCAACGGGATCGCCACCTACTTCACCTCCCGCTGTGCAACGAAACCCTTGAGGTGCTGGAGGGCCAGGGTCGGGTAGGCGGGCTTGCCCCAACGGTCCTCCAGGTGGCAGGAGAGCAGCAGGTTCTCCCGCGCCCGGGTGAGGGCCACGTAGAGCAGCCGCAGCCGCTCGTTTATGATCTCAAACTTGGCCCGAGTGACCGGATCGACCGCCAGGTCCTCGCCCTGGACGGCGTCCAGCTCGGCCAGGGCCAGTGCTTCCGGGTTCAGGTAGTCGTCGGGCAGGAACCAGAGCTCGGAGCGGATCTTGTCCTGCGCCATAGACGGGTACTCCCCGCGGGTCAGCGCCGGCACAAAGACGGTGTCCCACTCCAGCCCCTTTGCGGAGTGGCAGGTGGTGACGTAAATCATGCCAGGCAGCGGCTTGAAGCCCTTCCGGTCGTAAAGCGTGTCGGAGAACTTGCCCAGCGCCGCCAACTCCTCGTGGAGATGCTGGACCGCATCTGGCAGGCCGAAGGCCGGGTGCTCCTGCAGGAGCATGCGGGTGCGGGTGGCCAGGTGGTGGGCAATGGAGAGCTCCTCCCCCTTCAGCCCCATATCGCCCGCCAGGATCACGGCCAGCTCATCTGCCGGGATCAGGGCCTGGGGCAGCCAGCGGGCCAGTTGCTCCAGGGCATCGTGCAGGGCGATATCGCCCCGGCACTCGGGGCAGGCCTGGTAGAGCAGGTCGAAGGGCGGGGAGCCATCGAGCGGGAAGAAGAGCTCCTCGGGCCGGCAGGTGCGAATGAAGGCGGCAAAGGGCGCATCTGCCACCTTCTCCATTTGCATGAGGTGGCCGATCGCCTTCAGAAGCCGCTCCCCCTCGTGGGGGACGGCCAGGTACTGCATGACCGCCAGCAGGTCGAGGGCGGTCTGCATGCGCTCGGGCGAGGTGGGGCCGCCCAGTTGGCGGGCCGGGGCACCCAACTGGTTCAACAGGTCGATGATGCTGGTGACCATGGCATTGGTGGGCAGCAGGATCGCCAGGGTCTTCTCGGGCGCACGGAGGATGGACCGGGCCGCCAGCCGGGCGACCTCCTGCATCTCCCGCTCGTAGGTCTCGTAGGAGCGGACCACCATGCGGTAGCCCTCCGGCGAGGGATTGACCTGGCCGAAGCCCGGGGGCACCGGCAGGATCGTCTGGTCCTCCAGGGCGGTGCGGCAGAGGCGCTCCGGGTGCTCCTCCCGGCTCCACCGGACCAGCTCGTTGGCCAGGTCCAGCACGTCCTGGCTGGAGCGGCCGGCCATGGTGAGCGGGCGCAGGTCAACCCCCGGCTCCCGGGTGAAGCGGCGGAAGAGATCGGGCTCGGCAGATGTGAAGGTGCCCATGATCGCCTGGTTCGCATCGCCCACTCGGACGAGGTTGCCGTCTGGCCCGGCGAGGAGTTTCAGCACCTGCTCCTGCAGCCGGTATGAATCCTGGGCTTCATCTTCAAAGAGATAGGTCCAGCGCTGCCGGAGCCGCTCCAGCAGCTCCGTCTCCTGGGCGAGGAGCTGCTGGGCGCCGAGCATGAGGTCGCCGAAGTCCACGGCCCCCTCGACCGCCAGCTCGCGCTGGTACTCCCCGTAGACCTCCGCCGCCCAGCGCAGGGCGGATGTGTCCGGCAGGTGGCGGGTCAGGTCGAAGGCGGTCTGCGGGGCCATGCGGCGGGATTTGAAGGCCTGGATCAGGCTGCGCATGATCCCCTGGGTCCGCTGCTCCCACTGCTCCTCGGCCCGGTCCCGGATCGGCCCTTTGAGCGACTCCTTCAGCATGGACTCCCAGAGCGCCCGGTTGCGGCCAATCCAGCGGCGGGTCAGCTGCTCCAGCAGGGCGGAGAGCCGGTTCTCATCCATAATGATAAAGTTCTCGGACCAGCCGATCGCTTCAGGCCGCTCCCGCACAATGTTCATGGCGAGGGAGTGGATCGTGCGGACCTCATAGCCCTGGTGGCGGGGGTAGCCCCGCTGCTCCAGGAACTCGCCGATCCGGCTGCGGAAGTTGCCCACCGCCGAGTTGGTGTAGGTGACAATCAGGATCCGGCCCGGCTCATGGAGGCCGGAGGCGATCAGGTCGGCGGCGAGGTAGGCCAGCACGGTGGTCTTGCCGGCGCCGGGAACGGCGGGCACGGCCATGTAGCCCTTCCGGTAGGCGACCACCTGCTCCTGGTCGGGGCGAAGGCGGAAACTCATGACCGACTCACCTTCTCTCGAATCAAGTCGGCGAATGCCTCGGCGAGGCCGCCATCCTGCTCCTGCCCGAAGGCGGTCAGCGAGCACTCGGCCAGGATCAGCCGGCCCCGGCAGCGGCGGACCAGGGCCCGGGCGGTCCGGGCAGCGTTGGCCTGGCGCATGCGGTTGGAGCGGGTGTCGGTCCAGCGGTCGCCATCTTGCCAGTGGCGGGAGAGGACGTGCGGGTTGGCCAGCTCCTTTACGTCGTTCGGGTACCATCCGTTCGATGAAAGGTCGACCCAGATCTGATACTGGGAGGTGAGCCGGCTGGAGAGGTAGCCGTACGGGGTCGCCAGGGTGACAGCGTCCCGGGCGGGGTCGTAGGCCTCCAGCGGCTCGGCCGCCACGGTGCCCTCGGTCAGCATTTTGATATACTCCCGGCCATAGGCGCCGTCGCCGAAGCGCTCCATGGCCTTGCGGAACCGGCCGGCGCTGATCAGCAGCTGCTGGCAGGCGTAGAGTTGGTCGGCCTGCAGGTCGCCGATCAGGGGGGCCATGACCTCCACGATCACCGCCTGGGCGAAGGCGTCGGTCTGCCACTCCTGCCGCCTGGCCTCGTGGACCCAGGAGCGCAGGTAGTCGTAGGCCTCCGCCCGCTCAAAGCCAATGCGGCGGCGCAGGCCGGTCTCGTCGAGGTCGGGCAGGGCGCCATCGGCCCGCCAGATCGCCTCGCCCAGGATCGCGGCGCGGATCGGGTCGAGCTTCAGCAGCAGCTGCATGGCATTGGCAATAAACCCGGCCGAATCCCGCGGGATCTTCCACTGTGGATGGACCAGACCCGCCAGGGTGATAATGGCGCGGGCGTAGGGCTCGTCCACCAGTCGGCGGGAGAAGGAGAGGCTCTGGACGGGGATTGGCTGGGGCCGCTCGGCGAAGGCCCGCCGGGCGGTGACCTCCAGGCCCTTGTCAATGTGGGGCGAGATCACGGCGATCTGCCCCGGCGGTACGCCGCGCTCGACCAGGGCGATCACCTTGGCGACCACCGCTTCGATCATGTCGCCCCGCAGGTCCAGGGCGAGCCGCTCCTCCACCACCTCGGTGAAGCGCCCCTCGGGCCTCTTCAGCATGATCCGCTGGGCGAGGGCCTCACCGAAGGCGAAGAGGTCGGGCGGGCAGGTGTGGGAGCCGGGCAGTTCGACCATGGCGGCATCCGCCTTGAAGCGGGTGTAGGCGGCCACCGGGTCGGCGCCCATGAAGATCGCGTGGCCGCCATCCGGATTCAAGGCGTAGAGGGTCTGCTCCATCTGCCCGGAGAGGGCGGCGAGGAAGTCCTGCTCGGCGGGGACCGACTCGTCCAGGTCATCTACCAACAAACAGCGGTAGCGCTGCTTCAAATGGTCGATATAGGGGCCGTGGTGCATGAGCACACCGGTGAAGAGGTGGAGCGCCAGCCCGTAGTCCAGGATTCCGGCCTCCAGGCACTTCGTGCGGAACTCCTCGATCAAGGCGTGGATCGAGTCGTAGACCGGCCCCTTCTCGGCCCGGTCGGCGGCGGCCAGGCGGCGGGCGATCTCCCCGGGCGAGAGCCCCGAAGCGGCGCCCACGGTCGACAGGTTTGAGGCGATCTGAATGGCGATCCGCTGCGGGGTCGCCTTGATCACGCTGCCGTAGAAGAGTTCCAGCGGCTCCACCAGCCCGCGCATGAGGTGGTGGGCGATCTCGACGTTCAGAAACTCCGGCTGGAGCCAGCGGGCCAGGGTAGGGACCGCCTCCTGGATTGGCGCCCAGAACAGGTTCAGCTCGCGCTGGACAAAGCCAAAGAAGGAGTGCGCCTCGATCGGCCCGTGAGCCGGGAGGTCGATCCCCTTTCGCCAGAGGGACGTATGCATGGCCCCGGCGGTCAGGACCAGGATCTGATCGGTCCGAATGCCGCTCTTCACCCATTCGTAGTAGCGCCGCTTCAGGGCCTCGGTCTTGCCGGACCCGGTGGCACCCAGGATCATGGTCGTCGGCATGTAGCACCTCCGACTGGTCTTCTACCCTGTAAGTACGCTCGGGGAGAGAATACTCCTCTCGCTCGTTCCTTCTTTCCGGAAATCGCCTTACAGAGCGGCCCTCCGGTTGCGGAAGTCAACGCCCGCGTGGTATAGATTCGCCACAATCAGGTTCGGCCCCGTACACCCCACCTCCGGGCAGTAGCAGTTGAACGGGGCGAATGCCTCGTGCTCCTGCCACCGCTCAAAGATCGCCTCTAGCGGCTCATGGTGGATCGACCCCAGGGCCGGGATCTCGGCAAAGTCGGTCACGAAGACCTCCCCGGTGAAGGCGTTGATATTCACCCGGTTCCGCCCGTCCGGGCAGTTGCGAATGGAGAGGTTCTCGCCCTTCCGCACCCTGGCCAGCAGGGCCTGGTCCGCCGGCGACGGGCTGCACGGCAGGAAGGGGAAGGTGCCGAAGAGCAGCCAGAGCGAGGGGTCCCGCTCGTCCAGGAGACGGTCCACCGCCGCACGGTACTCGTCGAGCGTAAGCACGGGAAGCTCCTTCGCCCAGTCTACCGGGTACATGGGGTGCACCTCGTGGCGCCCGCAGCCAAGGTCGGCCAGGAAGCGGTTCATGGCGCCGAGGTGGGGTGCGGTCTCCCGGTTGATCATGGTCTCGGCCGAGAGGAAGCACCCGGCTCGCGCCAGGGCGCTGGTGTTCTCGACCAGCCGGGTGAAGAGCCGCTCGGAGGCGGCGAGGGCCACCTGGTTCCGCCCGTGCCCCCAGGCGGTGCGGTGGAACGCCTCCACACCGGTGTAGTTCCAGGAGATATGAAAGGTATCCACGTAGGGTGCAATCCGCTCATAGCGCTCCCGGTCGTAGGTCAGGTTGGTGTTGATCTGCGTTGCCGCCCCGCGCTCTTTGGCATACCGGAGCAGCGGCAGCACATAGCTGGTCAGCGTGTCGTGGTTCTCGCTTGGCTCTCCCCCGGTAATGCTGAGCGTCCTCAGGTCGGGGAGTTCGTCCAACCGGCGGAGAAGGGCGGCGAGGGGAATCCGCTCCGGCTCCTGCAGCACAAGCGTCTCCCCAACGGCGCAGTGGCGGCATCGCAGGTTGCACCGGTTGGTGACCGTGACCTCGACGCTGGTGAGTCGGTGGTGCCCAGTGCGACGGGTCAGCTCGGGCTCCCACGGGTCCTGTTCTGGTCCTTGCTTCAGCATGGCAAACGGCTTCACAGGGCACCTCTCCCGTATCGCTTACCGGCGAGCCCAATCGGCCCGCCTGTGCGATTCTATGCCATTCCCCGTGGCCGCATATGCAGCAAAAGGGAGCGGCACGCCGTAGCGCCGCTCCCTTCCGTAAAGGCTCTCTTACATGTAGGTTCGCTTGATCTACACTCGCACGTCAATCAGTGTTCCTTTATGCGGTTCCATGGAGGCATTTGCTTGAGCCGCACCGGTCTGGAGCACCTGGGCCATTTGGTCCTGAGCCATGCTGAGCACTTTCTTCATCGCCCATAGGTTCACGGTTTGATTGACCTTGGAGATTGCCAAAGCGCCTCACCTCCGCCCTCATCTTACCACACCTTTCCAGACTGGTCCACACTGGAAATGTCGCTCTTTCCCCTCTGGCGCCCAGGCCACCTGTGCGACCCTTGGCTCAATTCCAGGCAAAAACCAACCAATTATGCCTGGATAACTGACAAGAATTACGATATAATAGATACACGATTCTATACTTATTTACTATGCGTTAAACGCAGAAAATGGAGTGAGTGCGGTAATGGCTGACGTTTCCGTGAACCGGGCCCCCGAATCAATCCTTGCACTTGGTTGGCAGAACACAGACAGGCTCCTCTCGACCCTACTGCTCCTGCACCTCCCCGCTGGGATTGGGCTCGGGATCTACACCGGCGACTGGCTAACGCCCCTTATTGTAGGCCTTATCGCCTCGGCCCTCCCCTTTGCATTGGCGCGCCTCCTGCCGGGGCGCCTGATCACCCGCCTCACGATCGGCGCCTGCTTCATGCTCTTCTCCGCCCTCTTTATCCAACTGACCCACGGCATGATTGAAATGCACTTCCACGTCTTCGCCACCCTCGCCTTCCTGCTCATGTACCGCGACTGGCGGGTCCCAACCATGGCGGCTGGCGTGGCCGCGGTTCACCACCTCAGCTTCCACTTCCTCCACGTTGCGGGCTACCCCGTCCACCTCTTCAACCATGGTGGTGGGCTGGGCATGGTGATCGTTCACGCCCTCTTCGTCGTGTTCGAGACCGCGGTCCTGATCCACCTGAGCCTCCTCTCGGCTGCGGAGGCAAACCAGGCCCAGGCGCTCATGAGTGCGGCCCGCTCCCTCAGCGAGGGGAATCTGCGGATCCACCTGGCCCGGAGCAGCGGCCCCTTCGGGGCGGCGGTCGCCTCCATGGGAGACGGGCTGGCCAAGTTGACCGCCACCCTGCGGGTGGTGGCGGAGCGTGCCGAGACGATCCAGACATCCGCCCTGGCGGTGACCAACAGCACCAGCCAGGTCCTCGACTCCTCCGCCCAGGCCGCACAGATCTCCGCTCAGTGGGCGGCGGCGGTCTCCACCCAGCAGCGGGGCGCCGCTCAGACCGCCGAGACCGTGGGGCAGTTGCAGAGTGCGATCTCCCAGATCGCACAGGGCGCCCAGTCGCTGGCTGGGGAGGCCCAGGGAACCGCCTCCACCGTAGACCGGATGGCCCGAGCGCTGGAGGAGGCCGCCCGAGCCGCCCAATCGCTGGCTGAATCGGCCACCGAGAATCGGTCGATGGCCCAGAGCGGGGCGGAAGCGGTGCGGCAGAGCGCCGCCGGCATGGAGCGGATCCGGCAGACGGTGACCGAAGGTGCGGCCCAGCTTGAAGAGTTAGGGCGGCTCTCCAGCCAGATCGATGCGATCACCCTCACGATCAATGCGATCGCCGAGCAGACGAACCTCCTGGCCCTGAACGCCGCGATTGAGGCGGCTCGGGCGGGTGAACATGGGCGGGGCTTCGCCGTTGTGGCTGAGGAGGTCCGGAAGCTGGCGGCCAGCTCCTCCAACTCCTCGCAGGAGATCGCCCGGCTGGTCCAGTCGATCCAGACCAGCGTTGGCCACGCCGTTGACTCGCTGCGCCGCTCCACCAGCGAGGCGGAGCAGGGCACCCGCCTGGTTGGGTCAACAGGCGAGCGGCTGGAGCAAATGCTGACCACCGCCCAGCAGACCGACGCCGACGCCCGGGCGATCCTGAAGGCGGTTGAGCAGTTGCGAACCGCCAACCAGGGCCTGGTGGAGGCCACATCCTCCGTCTCCTCCGTGGCCGAGGAGAACACGGCTGCCACCGAGCAAATGGCCGCCGGCTCCGAAGAGGTGGCAGATGCGGTCAGCCAGATCGCCAGGACCCTGGCTGCCAGTGCGGAGGCGACCCAGGCGGTGGGCGGAGCGATGGCCGGCATAACCCGCCAGACCGAGCAGATGGCGGCCGCCGCAGCGGCACTCACCCGGGTGGCCGAGGAGCTGCGGGCCCAGATCACCCAGTACCAGCTATAGTCACGTCTCAGGGCCGCTGCCGATCCCGGCAGCGGCCTTTTTTCGTATCCTCATACAATTCTTGTTGACGCTTGCCCAATGAGTGCTATAATGGATACTCCCGCCTTTTGCGAGGACGATCACCAGGGAGGTGTTCCCCCTGACCGTTGAGAACCATCCCGCCCATGCAGAGGAGTCCAAGCACCTCAAGGAGACCCTTGGCGACGTGCGCCACCAGCTGGCCGAGTTGAAGGCCGTCCCTGGACTGAACATGCCCGAACTGATCGATGAGTCCATGGAGGCCCTCCTGCACGCCGAGCTCGCCCTGGAACGGATGCGCCTGCAGTCCATCCGCCGATTGAGCCTTGCGGAGCGCGAGCCCTACTTCGGGCGGATCGACTTTCAGGAAGGGAACGGGCCGGTCGAGCGCTTCTATGTGGGGAAGGTGGGCGTTGGCAAGGGGGACTCCTCCGACCCGCTGGTCCTGGACTGGCGAACCCCTATGGCCTCCCTCTTCTACACCACCGCCACCGGCAACACCGACGAGGTCTCCTACGACTCGCCGGACGGCAGCCACACCGGTCAGCTCTGGCTAAAGCGCCACCTGGGCGTGAAGCAGGGGATTCTGCAGCGGATTGTGGATGCGAAGGTGAAGGGCGCCCCCGACGAGGACGAGCCGGTGATCGACGAGTTCCTCTCCTACCGACTGCAGGAGAGCCGGGACGCCCGGCTGCGAGATATCGTCTCGACGATCCAGGCAGAGCAGAATGCGATTATCCGGGCGCCCATGGACCGGCCGCTGATCATTCAGGGCGTCGCCGGCTCCGGCAAGACGACCGTCGCCCTCCACCGCCTGGCCTACCTGCTCTACACCTTCCGGGAGACGATCGTGGCCAGCCGGATCATTATCTTTGCGCCGAGCCGCATGTTCCTGGACTATATCTCCGACGTTCTTCCCGAACTCGGGGTGGATGGTGTCGAGCAGACCACCTTCGCCGACTGGGCGCTGGCCGAGTTGGATGACCCGGCGATCGAACTGGCCGATGGCGGCGAGCGGCTGGAGTATCTCTTCGCCCCCGGCAAGGACCCAGGCGAGGGGGCTGACTCCCCAGGTCGCTTCAAGGGCTCGCTCCTCTTCCAGGAGATCCTTGACATGGCGGTGGCCGAGTACGAGGCTACCTTCGTGCCCGAGCAGGACCTGGTCCTCTGGCCCGGCGCCCGGCTGCGGGCGACCGAGTTCAAGGAGTGGTTCCACGAGTCGTACCGCTCCTACCCGCTCATGGCTCGCAAGGAGCGGATTATCGCCCGGGCGAAGAAATGGGCCGACGATCACCTCATGCGGTACGCCGGGACCATGCACGAGAAGGAGCGCCGGAAGACGGTCCGAACCGCTGTCCAGAAGTGGGTGAAGCTCTGGCCGGACCACTCCCCGCTGGAGCTCTACCAGCAGATCCTGGGCGCCAAGCCCCAGAAGAAAAAGGGCCCGGCGAACGTCGGCTTCCCCGACATTCCCGAGCGTGTGATCAAAGAGTCGGTCGTCCATTTCAAGAAGGATGAGGTCACGCCCGAAGACCTGGCGCCGCTGGTCTACGTGAAGGCGAAGCTGAAGGGCTACCGGGAGGAGCGGCAACTCGACCATGTGGTGATCGATGAAGCCCAGGACTTCAGCCCCTTCCAGGTGGACCTGCTGCGCAAGTTGACCCGCGGCAACTCCTTCACGATCCTGGGCGACCTGTCACAGGGGATCCACGCCTACCAGGGCATACACCGCTGGGAGGAGTTCATGGAGGTCTTCGAGCCCGACCCGACCTCCTACTACACCCTGGAGCAGTCCTACCGCTCTACCTTCGAGGTCATGACCTTCGCCAACCAGGTGATCAGTAAGGTAGGCGCCCCGGCAGCCCTGGCCAGGCCGGTCTTCCGCTCCGGCGCCCCCGTCCGGGTGGATTCGGTCACCGACCTGCCCGATCGCATTGGGCGGGAGGTAAGCGCCCTGCGGGCACGAAAAATGGCCTCGATCGCCGTGATCGGGCGGACCGAAGCCGAATGCCGCACGCTCTATGAGGCGCTGGCAGCCATGGAACTGGACCCGGACCTGATCACGCCGCACCAGTCCAACTACCGCGGCGGCCTCTCGGTGATTCCGGCCTACCTGGTAAAGGGCCTGGAGTTCGACGCCGTGATCGTGGCAGGTGCGAACCGGACTAGCTACGGCCTCACCCCACGCGACGCCAAGTTGCTCTACGTCGCCTGCACCCGTGCGCTGCACGAATTGGCTCTCTTCCATACGGGCGATCCGTCACCCCTGCTGCCCTAGGCAACAGGGGTTTGCCCGCGCTACTCGCCGAAGAGTTGGGCGAGGCGGGCCTTCAGCGCCTCGGCGCTCATGTGCGGGTTGCCGCCATCCACCCGGTAGACGAGGTCGGTCTGGCCAGCCTGGTTGGGCTTGGCGTCATCGATCGTGTAAATGTATGTGAAGCCGAGGGAACGGAACAACCAGGCGTGCTCGTGGGCGCCGAAGCCGTAGGGGGCGGCGAAATGGAGCCAGGGGTCGGTCACCCCTAGCGAATGGAGGGTGGTCACCGCCTTCTCGCCATCGGCCCGGAGCCGGGCCAGGAACTCCTCGTCGGTCTCCTGGCGCCCCTGCTCCGGCAGCCACATCTTGGTGGTGAGAAAGGGACCCGTCACCGACCCGTCGGCGTTGGCCGACACGATTCCGTGGCCGTCGTAGGTGTGGGAGCCGAAGGTGACCAGCCCGGAGGCCAGCATGGTGGCGGCCTGCTCCCGGGTCAGGTGGGGTGAATAGGCCCCCTTCCCCTCGGTGTCGAAGTACTTGAGCACCGGAAAGATCAGGGCCGGCGCCCGGTACTTCTGGAGAAGCGGCAGGCCGTGGTGATAGTTCGAAGCGTAGCCGTCATCGAACGTGATCAGGACAGAGCGATCGGGCAGCGCAATGGCTCCATCCAAAAAAGCCCCGAAGTCGGCGGCGTTGATCAGGTTGTAGCCCTCCGCCCGGAGCATGGCCAGGTGGGACTCGAAGCGCTCGGGCGTGATCACGCCCTGCTCCTCGGTCCGCTCATCGGGCGGGGCCAGGTGGTGGTACATGAGCACGACGACCCTCCCCGCCTCGCCCGGCGCCAGGTCAGAGCCCGGAGGAATCGCCACTGGCTGAGGGGCGCTGTGGGCCAGCGTGGCCAGGAAGGTCATCATGGCGATCAGCACTTTCACGACGGAGCCTCCCAGTCCTTACTTGCGGCGGTCAAAGGCGCGCACCAGCAGGTAGACGCCCACCAGAACCGCCAGCAGGGGCGCCATGCGGAGCAGCATGCGGACAGTTCCCAGGGCGAAGCCCAGAGCGGAGCCCGCAAAGGCCAGGAGCAGGAAGAAGCCCGCCAGCACGTAGCCGCTCTTGCCAATTCCGCCTGTGGCGGAGGCCAGAGCCAGGACGGCGGCGACAATCAGGAAGAGAAGGGTGCCGGAGATCATGAAGCGGAAGGCCAGAATCAACCCCAACACCACGATCGCAGCGCCCAGAATCTTGTTCAGGTTCACATGACCATCTCCTTTCCGTCTAGGAGACGCGAGCCTACCGGCATTAGGTTCGCTGACCGGGGCCAAAGCCCTGCCATGCGGCGCGAAAACTGGCAAGGAACCTGGTGGCCCTCGCCTTCGTCTTTCAACCTATTCCTATGAAAGGGGGCGTGCCGCGGTGATCTACCTCTTCCTGGGGCGGACTGGTTACCTGCGGAACACGGCCTACCGCTGGTCGCACATGCTGAACAACGTCGCATCGGCCATGTTTGGCTTTATCTACATCTCCCTCTGGAATGCGGTGGCGCCCCAGACCCCTGCTGCGGGTGATCCCTACTCCCGCCAGGTCATGCTCTCGATCATGGTGCTGGCGCAGGTGATCGCCTGGTTCACCACCTTCCTGCCGGCCGGGCTACAGATCCACAACTCGATCCGCACGGGGGCAATCGCCCTGGAGATGGCCCGTCCTGTGCCCTTCTTTCCGCAGGTCATGGCGCGTGAGGCGGGGAACATCGCCTACCACGCCGTCTACCGGGCGCTCCCTCTCGCTCTGATCTTCCTGGTGACGGTCGGCTTTCCGCCGCCTGGGTCGGCTCAGGGCCTCCTGCTCGCCCTGCCCAGCCTTCTGCTCGGAATCTACATCGGTCTGGCCATGAACTACCTGATCGGCATTTCGGCCCTGTGGACCACGGAGATCCGCTGGGCCCACTGGACCTACCACACGCTCATGGGCCTGCTCTCTGGCGGGTGGATCCCATCTGACATTCTGCCAGGATTGGCTGGCCAGGTCGCCCCCTACCTCCCCTTCGCCTCACAACAGCACTGGCCGATCCGGATCTACCTGGGAATGGCGGGAACGGAAGGGCTGCTGATCCAGGCCACGTGGGCCTTGCTTATGACGCTCCTCTGCCTGCTGGTCACCCGGCGAGCGCTCCGGCGGGTTGTCGTGCAAGGAGGGTAACCGTCGTCATGAAACTCTACCTGCGTCTCCTGGGGGCTTCGATCCGCTCCCGCATGCAGTACAAGTTCGACTTTCTCCTTACTACCATCATGTATGCCATGATCACCGCCCTCGACTTTCTTACTGTCGCGGCGATCCTCTACCGCTACCAGAGCGTGGCCGGTTGGTCGATCTACCAGGTGGCCCTCCTCTCCGGATTGGCCTCCGCCTCCAACGGGCTCTTCCGGGTCTTCGGATCCGAGTTATACGACTTCGAGCGGTATATGATAAACGGTGAGTACGACAACCTGCTGATCCGACCCTGGCCCCCGCTCCTGTCGCTCCTCTCCCGCAACTTCGACATTGGCCGGGTGGGCGGAGCGATTCAGGGCTATCTGGTCCTGGGCATTGGCCTGACCGGGGTCATGGCCGAAGGTGCCCCGCGCTGGTTGATCCCCTATGCACTGCTCGCCCCTCTGGCCGGAGGGGTGATCGTCGGGGCGATTGCCATGGCTGTGGCCGGAGCCGGTTTCTACCTCACCCGGATCAACGACCTTCAGACCTTTGCCATTAACGCCCCATTGACCGCTGCAAACTACCCTGCCGAGATCTTTCCCCGCTGGCTTCAGGGGGTCCTGACCGCCCTCTTGCCCATGGCGGCGATTGGGTATATCCCTGTGCGTTTCGCTCTGGGGAAGGGGGGCTCGGTGCTCAGTCTCGGGGCACCAGTCTTTGCGGCGGTGGCGGCCCTGCTGGTTGCCCTGCGGATCTACCAATGGGGTGAGCGTCACTACCAGTCCACCGGCAGCTAGCGTACCGCCTTCATGAAGAGCATCCCACCAATGACCATGAAGCCCAATCCTGTTCCCATGCGAATATACTTCAGGGGAATCGTGCGAAGCAGCGTGTCTCCCGCCCAAACGGCAAGCAGCGATGAGGCGATCAGGGCGGCTGCGGCCCCCAGAAAGATCGTGTAGGGCGCCTTGGATCGTGCAGAGAGCGACATGACCATGAGTTGGGTCTTGTCGCCCAGTTCGGCCAGGAAGATAACAGCGAACGTTACCAGTCCAGCCTTCCAGTCCAACCGAATCCCCCCATCTCCCGTCGGGTACCCATCTAGCGTACTCGTCCGCCATGTCTTCGTAGAACTCTCAATGTACTTGCCCCCTCTCACTCCATTCCATATAATGGATGAAAAGGGGGTCTGTTCATGGAGCAGGCGTTGTCAATCTGTGAAGGGTATCGCCTCCAGCTAGAAGACTTCGCCCGGACCGGCTTGCGAGTAGGCGTCTGGGCTTCCTCCGGCCGTGGGAAGAGCTACGGGGTAGGCGTCTTCTGCGAAGAGTTGCTCGCCGCCGGAATCCCCGTGATCGCAATCGATCCGGAGAGCGAACTGCACACCTTGCGGGAGCGGTACCGAGTGCTCGTCCTGGGCGGCCCCAAGGAAGATCTGCCGCTGCCGCCCGGCCGCTTGTCGATTCGCCAGTCGCTGGAGGCAGCGTGCGAGCAGGCACTGGGCCTGGTCGTGGACCTGTCTGACCTGCCCAGCAGCAAGCAGCAGCAGGAGGCTGCCCGCCCCTGGCTGGAGGAGCTTTGGGTCCTCCTCTCGGAGCGGCGCATGCCAGCCGCTCTGGTGATCGAGGAGGTGCACCTCTTCGCGCCTCAGTCCGGCTCCGCCGTCACGGCGGAGATCATGCAGCGGTTCGCCAAGCAGGGGCGGAAGCGGGGGGCGATCCTGGTCGCTGCGAGCCAGCGGACCCAGGCGGTCTCCAAGGAGTTCATGAGCCAGCTCAACTTCCCGGCGATCGGCGGCTTTGAGACCGAGCGTGACTATGACGCAGTCAAGGCCGTGGTCGATGGCCAACCCTTCGACACCTTTCGCTCGCTTGATCCGGGCTGTTTCTACCTGCCCGCCGCCCGGCGGTTTGAGCGGTGGCGCCCCCGACTCACCAGCCACGGCGGTGACGCCCCCGAGTGGGACGCCCCGGCCCCGGTGGACCAGACCCAGCGGCGCACCGAGCTAGACGGCCTGGTGGAGCAGTTGCGGTCGCTCTTTGCCGAGGAGGCTCTGCCGGCGGCCAGGCCTGACCCGGCAGCGCCGGAGCGGGCCCGGATCCGTGAGCTGGAGCAGGAGTTGGCCGGGGCTCAAGAGAAGCTGCGCCAGGCCCAGGGTGAGGTGCAGCGGCTCCAGACCGCCCTCCAGGTGGCGGGGGTAATCAAAGTGGTGGTCCAGCAAGAGGTGATCCAGAAGGTCCAGAACCTCCAGCCCCCACCGGCCTCAGCCGGGGCCCAGCAGCAGGTGGTGAAGGCCGAGGCAAAGGCGGTGAAGCCGGAGCCCGCCAGGGACTACAGGCTCCCGACCGAGCGGATCCTGGCCGACCCGGACGTGAAGAACCTGATTCGTAAGGCCCGGCACTACACCAACCGCCGGTACCGGAACGCCAGCCAGTTCGTTCCAGACACGGCCAAGATGCTCCTGAACGGCTACCGTTTCACCCCCCAGACGCTAGCTGCCCAGTGGGGCTACACGAGCACCGTCATGGTGAACCGCATGGGCGCCGTGCTGGGCGGGCTCCGGGAACAGGGGATCGCGGTGATTCGCGACGGGTACTATGTGGCGAATCATGCTCATCTGTACCAGGTGGTGACTGGGGCATCTTAGCTAGAAATGTCAAAGGGGGCTGTTCCCAGAAGCAGATACGTCTGCTGGGGACAGCCCCTTCCTATTCGCTGAAATTGGGGTATGTAGGTCGCTCTAGGGAGTCTGCCTGGCCTGGCCGAGTGACTGATCGGCCCAGATACACTCTCTGCTTCAGTCATCCGGCGTGTGGACAGTACCTTCCGCTCAGGGGCGAGCGGGTCTGCTCTTTCCTTCTGCTTGGCCCGATGGAACTCCATGCTCGCTCGGATCTCCCGGCTGTTCGACGTCTCTGTGTACTTCGGTCGGAACGGGCAGCCACTGCAAGGTCTGATCTTCCTTCACCCGCATGAGGGTTGCATCGGGAGGGTTCCGGTCGCCGAGAGTCGCCCCTGCAGGTTCGCCTCCAGGCGATCCACGGCCTCCGCTTAGGGAGGTATGGTCCGGAAGTCCGGGGTCTGGCATCCGGCAATCCTCATGGAGGAGATGTTCTCCCGGATTGCCTTAGCAATCTGGCGGGATGAGTAGAGTCGTTGCGCATTGGCAAAGATAACGATCTTGGTGAGCATCTTCGGGTGGTAGGGCGGCCGCCCACCGCTCGGAAACGTCGTGTCGAAAACGCGTCTCTCAACCGATCCAACACGTCGATTGACCACCCGTAGAAAAGGGGGCCGTCCCGGTCATCTACGATGACTCTTGGGACGGCCCCCTCTGCACCGTTGGGCAGAACTCACTAGGCCAGCATTGTAGCAATCGTGCCCAGTGTGAACAGCTCGGACTTCTTCAACCAATCGATAAGGTCCTTCCTTCGCTCCGCGTTATGGGTCATCTCGCGGGCATGCATGGACGCTGACTCTACCACCAACTCCGGCCACAACCGGCCATGGAAAGCACCACGACCCACCAACTGAACTACTAACAGCGAGTAATCCACCACTAATTCTGCATACGATTGGAATAGTGCCCCTTCCGGGTTGAACGGGAACACGTTTGTGTAAGCCTGGTGAACGAGGTAGTTCTCCATGAGGTACTCGTAGTCACGCAAGAACGGAAGGTAGATGCTCTCACGAGCATTCTTATAGGTACCAGCTACCTGTTCAACTGGAACAGCGTTGCGATAGCCTATGCCCTCCAGGAACTCACGCCAAAGCGCTTTGCTCCGGGGGGAAAGTTGCCGCGAACCCATAATGTTGAACAATTGCGACACCAACTTCATCTGAACGAGGACATTCGCCTCACCAGTCGGAATAGGTTGCCGCAACTCTCCACTCTGGGAGAGACGGGTAAATCGAAGGATCAACTCGGGGATCTTCGCATACTCCGCTCGGTCAACGCAGCGCTGAAGGCTTTGAACGAATAGGCCCAGGCCGATAAGGCGCTCTGGGATTGTGTAGGCTCGCTCCTGTAATAGTCCGAGGCAGAAGAGGCGAATGTCCCAGAACAAGGGTTGAAGCCTTGCCGGAACTTGAAGGGTTGAGCCCATCAAGATTTGACTCACTGGCTCATCTACCTGTTCGAATTTCACGCCTTCAGGCTGGAGCAGAGCTAACCGGGAGACCTCTGGGCAACTGATGTTTGCACTCTTCTCAAGCCTGCCATCAACAGTCTGGTACTTCCGCGGGTAGGTCAAACAAAGGTGTGATAGGTACTGAGGTCCTAAGTCTTTGTGTACGCTGCAGAGTCCGTCGCCCGTTAACAGGGGGCATTTGCCGTCCCGGTTCATTTTTAGGGTAGCGTACGCCTCGGGCGTCTGTCGGTCCGTATTTGGAACGACGGCTTCTCTAAGAGCCGGACCGAACTTGGGATCTGTCATCCTCTGATAAAGATCGAACGCACCTTTGTCGATATCCACCCTCCAGCCCTGGCAACAAGTGTCGGGACAGTCCCCGCCGATACAGTGAAAAGACTGGACGTGACTGGACACGAGTGCTCTCACATGTTTGCCCATGATAATCGCAATGCCCCCTAGGTGGATTCCGCTCAGATCATTTCTTCAGCACGCAGGGCAAGAGATCCTACTTTACAGGCCGAGGATTCCATCCCCAGATGGTTCTATCATGAAACTTAAAGAAAAGGAGCGTTTGGAGGGCGAAAGTAGGAGATAATTGCAGGCAAGTTAACCTAGTGGTCGCTCACGGCGGCAAATCAACATTAATCCTGGGCGAGCCCTTACACAGTCATAAATTACCGGACCCGAAGCCTGTGCCTGTTCGGCCGGCAGGCCAGGCTTTGCCGGAACGTATCAGCGCCATGGATGGCGCAAGTAGATGCAAGGAGGCACATAAGAATGCGGATTAACACGAACATGGCTGCCCTGAACGCTTGGCGCACGATGACCAACAACTCCGGTAACCTGCAGAAGTCTCTGGAGCGGCTCTCCTCTGGCTACCGCCTGAACCGTGCTGCTGACGATGCCGCCGGCTTGGCGGTCTCGGAGAAGATGAACGCCCAAATCCGCGGTCTTGGCATGGCCACCCGGAACACCCAGGACGCGATCTCCATGGTTCAGACCGCCGAAGGCGGCGCTTCCAAGCTGCAGGAGATGATGCAGCGCATGCGTGAGCTGGCTGTTCAGGCCGGTTCCGACACCCTGCAGGACTCCGACCGGGCCAAGCTGCAGGAGGAGTTCACCGCTCTGCAGCAGGAGATTACCCGTACCGCTAACACGGTTACCTACAACAACCGTGAGCTGATCAACGGCGCCAGCGGCAATCGTGCGACTGTCATCGGCGGCGGCACGATCGGCGACGTGCAGGTGACCTCGGCTGCTACGGCTTCGGGCACCTATACCTTCGACGTCACCCAGTTGGCTACCGACAACTCCTGGGCTACGACCAACTCAAAGAACGCTAGCAACGCTGCCATTGACTTCAGCGCCGATCCGGCCAACGATACCCTGACTGACGTCTTTGGCGGTGCCTTCACCGGCACCAGCGAGCTTACCTTCACCCAGGAAGGCAAGACGATTACGATCGACCTGACCGCTAGCACCGGCTTGACCGTCAACGCGTTCGTTGATCACGTCAACGACGAAGCTGCTGCCGCTGGCATGGCCTTCACCATCGCCATCGACGGCACCGGCTTGAAGGTCAGCTCCAACGTTGATGGCACCCACGGTGACGTATCGGTCGCTGAGACCATTAACGCTGCGGGCACCCGGACCTTCGGCTTTGCCGAGACGGCCAGCCAAAACGCTAAGGCCACCATCACCGATGGAGATGGCAATGTCGTTAGCGACAGCACCTACGTCTTCCGTGGTAACACCTTCGTGGCCGACTCGGGCTCTGCGCTAACCGGTGTCAACTTCACCGCCGTCTCTGCCTCCGCTTCCAATACCCAGGTTACCTTCGTCCGGAACAACGTCACTTTCCAGATTGGCGCCAACTCCGGTGAGGAGATTTCCACGAGCTTCGGTGACCTCCGGGCCACGAACTTGGGCATTGCTGAGAACCAGATCGACATTTCGGATCGTGCGTCCGCTAAGAATGCCCTGGGCAGGATCGATACCGCCCTCTCCACCGTGTCGAGCGAGCGTGCGAAGATGGGTGCTACCCAGAACCGCCTGGAGAACACCATCGCCAACCTGCAGACCCAGTCCGAGAACCTGACCGCTGCGAACAGCCGTATCCGCGACCTGGATATGGCCTCGGAGATGGCTCAGTTCACCAAGTTCCAGATCCTCTCCCAGGCCTCTACCGCCATGCTGGCTCAGGCCAACCAGATCACCCAGGGTGTCCTCTCCCTGCTGCGGTAGTAGAAACCTCCTGGTAGCCTAGACCTTGGGGACGCCGTCCCCCCGGACGGGGGGACGGCGCCCTTTTCCAGTACCGAACCTCAGTAGTCGTTCGTACGTCTAAACATAAATGGACTGCTGAGGTTCGTCCGGCGTCTGGGGCCGGCGGAGTAAGGAGGGTTCGACTTGGATCTCGCAACGATTGGCGGCTTTGTCATAGCCATTCTCCTGGCAGCCATCGGCGCCATTCTCGAGCACGTGCAGTTTGGCTCACTGCTTGGGACCAGCGCTTTCCTCATCGTTGTCGGCGCCAGTATTGGTGCCACGATCATGTCTCACTCCATGGAGGACCTCAAGATGTTCGGCCCGGCAACTAAGCGGGCCTTGATCCCGCCGAAGCTCGACTACCACGGCATGATTGATTACCTGGTTGGTCTAGCGGACAAGGCGCGTCGCAACGGCCTCCTCTCCCTCCAGGAGGATACGGAGAGCGCCACCAATCAGTTGGTGAAGCGTGGCCTAACCATGGCGGTCGATGGTAGCGATCCAGAAGTGGTGGCCGAGACGCTTGAGGCGATGGCCGCGATGGAAAAAGAGGAGATTATTCACGGCGCCGCGGTGTGGGACACCGCCGGCGGTTACGCCCCGACCTTGGGTATTCTCGGTACGGTCATGGGCCTTATTACGATTATGGGCAATCTATCGGAGCCTGACACGTTGGGCCCCATGATCGCCGTTGCCTTCCTAGCCACCCTCTACGGTGTCGGCTTCGCAAACCTGATCTTCTTGCCGTTAGGAGCTAAGATCAAGGCAGTGGTGAAGCAGGAAGAGAAGTTTAATCAGATGGTGATTGAAGGAATCGTAGGTCTTCAGTCCGGCGAAAACCCGCGCAATCTGCGTGAGAAGCTCCTGATTTACGCCCCGCATGGCAGCGTGAAGAAGGCAAAGGCTGGCGCTGCACAGGCGACGCAGGAGGGAGCATAAATGGCTCGCAAGAAGCCTGGTGGGGGCGGGGACCACGGAGGGGGCGGCGGTGGCGGTCACGGCGGCGCTTCGGGGCGCTGGCTCGTCTCCTACGCCGACTTCATGACGTTGATGTTCGTCGTCTTCACTGTGCTCTACGCCTTTGCCAACGTCGACAAGAGCAAGTACGGCAAACTGGCAGACTCACTGCGCCAGGCGATAGGTCCAGCCGGGCCGGACGTAGCCTCCATTCCGGCACGCGGTCAGTTGGGCACCCCCATGCCCGTCGTACCCCCGGAGCGTCCGGGCAATCTACCGGACATTCCAGACTGGCCTGCGCAGCTCGTCGCAGAGGCGGAAGAGGTCCCCTTTACCATGGATCCTACACCGTCTGAGCCCCCGCCGGCAGATGCCCAGCCCTCCAATAACCCAGAGGACCCGCTGACCGTTGACCCCTCCGGTCCTGTTGAGGATCCCACGGACGAATTGGTGCAGCTCGAGGATACACTCAGAGCGCTTCCCGGCTTCCGCAGTGGTCTGTTGGCCGTGACCCTCGAAGAGCGTGGACTGAACATATCCATTGCCGGAAACGTTCTATTCGAGCCCGGTCAGGTGGTCCTGCGAGAGGAGGCCAAGCAGATCCTCACCGAGATCATCCCGGATCTTCAGGACGTCTTGGTGCCCATCTGGATTATCGGTACGGCGGACGAGCAGCCCGTCGCGGGTGCGTTGTCCCCAGAGGCGTTGGCGGCGTTGCGGAGTGCAGCGGTCACCACCTTTTTCCGAGAGGCTGGTTTGGATTCGTCGGAGTTTGTCCAAATCTCTTACTCCGGTGGAGATCAGCAAGACTACCGCGTCTCCATTATCGTGGTGCGGCAGGAGGACCAGTAGGGATCCCATACCTGTGAATATGCAACCACCTCGCATTTTGCGGGGTGGTTTTTTTCCGTCTACAAAGCGCCTTTCATCTTTTCATAAGTGCTGAGAAAGGTGGTCACAATGACCCAAAAAACGCCGATAAAGATGGCCCAATCGCCTGATTTTGGGTGTCACACTCTTTAATGGGGCTAACCCCCAGTTCGTATCCTCCCCAGTCATAGGGTGTCAGAGTCGGTCACCACTCCTGGGTTACTGCCGGCAACCGGAGAGGGTGCTGCCTCTGCAAACCCAGCGCCAAGGATGGCGCAATTAGGTGCAGGGAGGCTTACTTGTTATGCGGATCAACACGAATATGGCTGCTCTGAATGCTTGGCGGACGATGACCAACAACGGTGGGAACCTGCAGAAGTCCCTGGAGCGCTTGGCTTCCGGCTACCGGCTTAACCGTGCCGCTGACGACGCCGCCGGTCTCGCAGTCTCCGAGAAGATGAACGCCCAGATTCGGGGCCTTGGCATGGCGACCCGGAACACCCAGGACGCGATCTCCATGGTGCAGACCGCTGAGGGCGGCGCTGGCAAGGTCCAGGAGATGATGCAGCGCATGCGTGAGTTGGCTGTGCAGGCCGGTTCCGACACCCTCCAGGATTCCGACCGGGCGAAGCTGCAGGAGGAGTTCGCTGCCCTTCAGGCTGAGATCGATCGCACGGCCGACACCGTTACCTTCAACGGTCGCAAGTTGATCAACGGCGAATCGGGCGATCAGGCGAAGGTCACCTCCGGTACCTCAATCACCGGGGCGCGGGTCACTGGAGCGCTGAGCGGTGCGGGTGAGTTCTCGGTCACCGTTGCCTCCCTGGCACGGGAGCATCGTATCGACACGACCCTCGTCACTGGTGGTGGTGGCGCACCCGCAGCTTTCAACTCAGCCACGACCCTTGCCACTATCTTCGGCACCGGTCTAAGCGGCGACGAGAAGATCACCGTTACGCAGGGCTCCAAGGTCATCTCCTTCGACATTACTGGTGCCAAGACCGTGTCCGAGTTCGTGACCGATCTGAACAGCGCAATGGGTGACGCTGGCATGACGGCCCGAATCCGGTTTGACGATGCCGCTGATCAGTTCATCATGGAGGGCAACTACGACGGCACCGGCCAGGATGTCTCGGTTGTCCAGTCCAACTTCGACAATGGTGCCACATTCGGTTGGGCTCTGGACCAGGCCAGTGCGAACGCCTCTTTCAACATCGTCAGCAACAGCACGGGTCTCACCCAGAACCTTAGCACTGACTACACCGTGAGCGGCAATGTCCTGACGGGTGTGGCCGGCTCTGACCTCGAAGGCGTTCAGTTCACGGCCGCCGCCGTTGGCGCCTCCACCCTCGCCCTCTCCCAGAACAGCCTTACTTTCCAGGTCGGCGCCAATACCGGAGAGGCGATCTCTACCTCGTTCGGCAACCTGACCACTGCCAACCTCGGCATTGCGACGACCGACATCAATATTGGTGACAAGACCGCCGCCAGCACTGCCCTCACCGCTCTGGACGCCGCCCTCTCCAACGTCTCCACCGACCGTGCGAAGATGGGTGCGATGCAGAACCGGCTCGAGAACACGATCACCAACCTTCAGACACAGCAGGAGAACCTTACCGCTGCCAACAGCCGCATCCGCGACCTTGACATGGCCTCGGAGATGGCCCAGTTCACCAAGTTCCAGATCCTTTCCCAGGCCTCCACAGCCATGCTCGCCCAGGCCAACCAGATCACCCAGGGTGTCCTCTCCCTGCTGCGGTAGGGATAGCCTCCTGGTCGCCGAAGCCACGGGGACGCCGTTCCCCCCACTCGGGGGGGCGGCGCCCTTTGGCGCACCTCGCCGGCTAAAGAGGAGGGTTTGACTTGGACTTTGCGACAATCGGCGGGTTTCTGTTCGCCATGGTGATGATTCTACTGGGTGCCTACTTTGAGCATGTGACACTGGATTCCATGCTCGGCCCCTCCGCCTTCCTGATAGTAGTGGGGGGATCCATGGGGGCTACGATCTTCTCGCATACGATGTCGGAGTTGCGAAGACTCCCCTCCGTGACGAAAATGGCCCTGGTACCGCCCACCCTTGACTTCAACGGAACGATCGAGTACCTGGTGAAACTCTCGGAGAAGGCTCGGCGCAATGGTCTACTCTCCCTTCAGGAAGATGCCGACCAGGCTACACACCCACTGATCCGCCGGGGGCTTACAATGGCGGTGGATGGTCAGGACCCAGAGCAGGTGCTTGAGGTTCTCGAGTCGATGATCGAAACCGAGTTGGAGGCCAAGAATGCCACGTCGGCGGTCTGGGATACGGCCGGTGGCTACTCCCCGACTATCGGGATCCTGGGTACGGTGATGGGTCTTGTCACGGTCATGGGGGACCTCTCTGAGCCGGAGAAGTTGGGTCCGGCCATTGCCGTTGCGTTCCTGGCCACGTTGTATGGTGTGGGGTTTGCTAATCTCGTGTTTCTGCCGCTGGGAACTAAGATCAAAGGTGTGATCAAACAGGAAGCCAAGTATGGGGAGCTAATTGTTCAGGGCATTACCGCCTTGCAGTCCGGCGAAAACCCACGAAGCCTGCGTGAGAAACTCTCAATCTATGCGGTCTCGGCAACTACAGGGAAGGTCAGAGGTGACGCGACCCAGACCGCAGAGGAGGGGGTTTGAATGGCTCGCCGCAAGCGTGGCGGGCATGCCCCTACTGGTGGCGGTGGCCATGGTGGGGCCGCTGGTCGCTGGCTAGTCTCATACGCTGACTTCATTACCCTGATGTTCGTGGTCTTCACGGTCCTCTTTTCGATGGCCAGAGTGGACACGGAGAAATACGGCGCCCTGGCTGGCTCTCTCAAGTCCGCTCTAAGTTCGTCCAGTGGCGGCGGTGTTCTGGAAGGCGCCGCACTGGGCTCTATCCCCACGTTGGCGGCGTTGCATGGCGGCCCTATGCCCGTGATGCTGCTGGACGGCTCTGGCTATCTGCCAGACATTCCCGACTGGCCGGCGCATCTCAGAGAGCCTGTCGCTGAACCTCCACCGCCGGCCGATCCTCCCCCCTCTACCGCACCACCCGCAACGAAACCCGAGGCCCCCGTGACGGCAGAGCGTACCGGCGCCAACCCCGTACCTGTTCCTCCAGACGAACTCGCCAGGCTCGAGGAAGCCCTGAAGACTCTCCCGGGTTTCCGGAGTGGTCTTCTCCTCGTTAACTTGGAGCAGAGCGGCCTTACCCTCTCCGTGGCCGCCAACGTGCTCTTTGACCCCGGACAGACGGAACTGCGGGAGTCAGCCAAGGGGCTGTTGCTTGAGATCATTCCCCAGTTAGGGGAGGTCGAGCTCCCGATCTGGGTTTACGGTACCGCTGACGAAAATCCGGTTCCCGGGAGTCTCGCACCAGCATTCCTGTCCGCCATGCGGAGTGCGGCGGTGATCACATACTTCCAGGAGCAAGGGTTGAATGCTGCTGAGTTTGTCAATTTCTCCACCAGTGGTGGAGACGCGAGGGATTACCGAGTGACGATTGTGGTGCAGCGAAGGCGATAACGAAATGACCCGCCGCTGGGAAAGCGGCGGGTCACTTATTCGCTAGCGGATTTCGTTCACCCACCGGGGGCGAACCCCAGGGTTCAGGATCCGGTTTACGGCCTGTGCCTTGTTTCGTGCCGCCTGCATCTCGCCTGAGGTCTCCTGGAGGTTGGCGAGTAGCCGTCTGGTCTGATCTTCCAGCGCCCGCTGTTGGGCTACAAGACGGCGAAAGGTGTCTGGATCAGGTCCATTGGCAACTGGGTCACTAGCCGTCGCCTCCATGGCCAGCTTCAAGATGCTCTCTCGCTCTGCGAGCAGGGCCTCCAAGCGCCCCAGCCCCTCTTCGCTAAGGGGTGGGCGCAGAAGCCGGAGGATCTCATCCCCTAGATCCAGAGCCTGGTCCACCGGGCGGGGGACGCCGCCGGCGCTATCCAACCCGGGCACCCCGTTGTGCCCGAATCTGCTTGGCCGCCTCAACCCAGGCGCCATGCATATCCGTGAGTGCCGTGGAGACCTCCTTGAACGCCTCAACCTCTTGCTTGACGACACCCTGACCAAGCCGCCAGGTCCAGTACTCGTAGAGCAGGAAGAGGTTCTCGGCCATCTCCCCGGCCTCGAAGTTCAGGGCTCCCGAGAGCTCCTCAAGGATACGCTGGGCCTTTCCAGCGAATAGGGAGACATCGCCGTGATTGCCAACCTCCAGCGCGTGCTGCGCCTGGTCAACAAAGCGACGGGCACCATCATACAGCAAGGCCACCCTGTCCTCCGGCGGAACCGTCTCCGCCTGAATGCTCCGATACTGGTTCAGTCCGCTCTGTCCGTACAAGGCTATTCGCCCCCGTTTTGTGATCACTGCTTGCTTCCGCTACTGGACAGCATTTGACCCATTTGCGCTACGAAGCCACTCTGTTGCTGCAGCTTAGCCAGAGCCGCCTCCATGCGGGCAAACTGTGCCCGGAGTTGCGTCTCCCGTCTGGTCATGCCCTCGGTGAACTTGGTGATCTGGTCGCCGATTTCCTTTACCTGTTTGCGCAGGGCCTCGTCGCGTGAATCGAGAGCGCCATCAACCGGTTTAAAGAGGGTCCGGTCAAGATACCGGAACATGCTAGCCGCGGTACCGTCGTTCCGCTCATTGACCTCGATCTCTGTGATGCGGGCGGGATTGTCGCCGTAGGTTCCGGTCACTGTCACCCGCACCTTGGTTGCGTTTACGGGGTCAAAGGTCAAGGATTTGAACGGACCAGTGTGGTTGGTGACAGTCTCGATCTCATGCCAGTCGCCGTCAGTTCCGAAGTACTCGACCTTGAAGTTCTTGAGGCCGCTTTCGTCAGCTTCATAGGTATCGTTATCCGGTTGATAGATGCGGATCTGTTCGATCGTCTTGGGGCCGTTCAGGGCGATAGTCAGCTTCTGGGGAGAAGCCGCTGTGGCGGCCCCCAGGCTCTCCCAGCCGCCTCCGGATGATCCAAATCGGTCAGATGATGAATCTCCGTTGAGAATGTTCTCAGGAGCGTAAGCAGAGCCGGCTGCGCTGGGGGATGTCTGTGCCGTGTCAATAGTGGCACCGTTACTTGCGAGAGCCACGTTGTTCTGAATGGCACCGAAGAGCTTTGCGACACCGTCGTCGTTTTCTGCCAGTATCTCCTTAAGCTTCGTCTTATCAAGAATGACCTTGCCATAGTCGGCCGTTCCATACTTACCGGTGGTTATGCCCACCTGGCTAAGCTGGTTTAGGGTTGAAGGGAGGCCCGACACCGTGCGTGATATCTGGTCTCGCAGACTGATATGGATCGTGCGCGCCAGCTGCTCCCCGTTCAGTAGTCCCTTCTTCTTGGCCTCCGAATCGTATTTCGTCGCCTCTTTGAGCAGCGTCAGCGTGTCGTTCAGTGCCTTGACGTAGCCTTCAACCGCTCCCACAGTCTTGTCCAGATCGCGGTCAATCGTGATGCTGGTGGTGGCGGGCGTAATGCTGTTATCAGCGTTGACTGTGCCAGCCTTCTTGAGTGTGATAGTAACCCCAGGCAAGATATCGGAGATGCTATTGGTAGCTGCGGTGTAGTCCACACCGTTCAGCTTAAACGTGGCGTCCTGGGCGACCGATAGCACATTAAGGTTTGAGGGGGAGGTGCCCAAGCCTAGGCCTGAGAGAAGGGCGTTTCCTACCGAATCGCTGATGGTCATGGCTCCACTAGCACCTTGGGTTTTCGATGTCAAGACCAGGCGATACTTGGTCTGGGAGCCAACCGGAACCTTCACAACCTCAGCTTTTACCCCAATGTCGGCGGTACCGTTGATCTTATCCTTAATTGAGTTTAGAGTGTCCTCTGCCCCGATCGAGATGGTCTTGCCGTTAATGGTCAGATTGCCGGTAACCCCGCTAGCAACTCCGTTGGCATCGTTCACGTTCGCACTGGCTACTACGTGATAGGTCGCCAGGGTCCGCACAGACAGGCTATGGGTGGTTGTTGAGGCTCCCGAGCTGACCGTAACCGAAGCCACGTCGGTGTCAGATAGCGTGGCGGCCCGGGCCGAGAAAGTACTGGCAAGCCGGATGTTGTCCAGTGCCGAGCGCAGAGATTGAAGGGAGGAGCGAACCTGCTTCCAAGCGTCCTGCTTGGCCTCGGCCTGCGCCTTCTTCATCTCCTGGTTGACTATTTTCTGATTTTCGATCTTCAGCAGTTTCTCTATGATTGCATCGGTATCCATACCCGATGCCAAACCGCCCAGACCAAATCCGCTCACTCAACTCATCCCCTCTCTATGGCCTCCGCTACACGCGCCGGTCGATAAGTACCCCCAAGGCATCCTCCACCTTGTGGAAGGAGTCCATGAACTCCTCGGGCGGGATCTGGCGGATGATCTCGCCTGAGTCCTGATCTATCACCCGGATCACGATCCGGTTCGCCTTGGTTACCTCAAATTGTAGGGTCTGGTTGAAGACGCGCACCGCCTTGTTCATCTTCTCGGCGGCATACTCCAGGTCAGCCAGGTCGGGCGCCTTGGTCGATTCAGAGCCCGGTACCCGCGGGTTAGCCGGTGGGGCTGAATCCTTCACCTCTTTGGCTTCAACGGACGTAGATACAGGTTCAGTGCGAGGCAGCGTGACATCCAAGCTGCCCGAAGCAGGATTCACACGGTTGGAATCAATACGCATAGCAGCTGTGGCCTCCCTTAACGCAACATGTAGTCCAGAAGCGACGTGGGCAGGCTCTTGGAGAAGGCGACCAGTGCTGCGTCGTAGGTGGCGCGTGCTTCTGCCATCTGGATCATGGCAACTTCCACATTTCCACCGGTGATGTAGCCAAGGCGCTCCTCAATGTTCAGGATCGCCTGCTCGGCATAATCCTCATACTTCTCAATCTGAGCATATCGCACACCCAGGTCAGACCGAACTCGATTCAGGTTATCGAACGCCTGGTCGAGCTCATCCATCCGGGTACTGGTCACAGTGGTCGTGTCACCACTCGTAAGGTCATCGATCATATCGGATAGGGTTTTCATGAAGTCCCCGCCCGCCAGAAGCTCGTTTCCGGGCACATTGATGGAGACAGCTAAGTTGGGAGCGATGTCACGGAGGATTGGGTCTGGGGTTCCACTGTAGTTGACACCACCGGCGGCATCGTCAGCAAAGGGCTGCGTGTCGGTCGCCCAACCGGAGAAGATATACTGTCCACGATACTGACCGTTCATCTCGCGCATGAGCCCCGCCCGAACCTCTTCAAGCCCTCGAATCAGACCGTCCCGAGCGTCTGGCGCCAGTGCTCCGGGCCCCCCTGCCTGGACGGCGATGTCGCGGGCTGACTGGATATGCTCCAACATGGCGTCGAGGTGGGTCTCGGCAATCCCCAGCCACTCCCGGGAGTCCTGCCCTGTCCGCATGGTCCGCTCGTAGCGGAGTTTGGCGCCGGAGAGGTCCATCGCTTCAACCACGCGCTGCGGGTCTTCAGAGGGGCGCTCCAAGACCCGGCCGTTCACTGCGTTCTGCGCCTTCTGCACCTTGGAGCGCAACAGGTCGAGGTCACGCAGCGAGTTCATCATCATCATGGTGTGGGTTACTCTCACGTCAACTCACCTCCACTACCGATTTCCGGTCCCGTTGATCAGTAGCTCAACCATTTCGTCCATGACATTGAAGACACGGGCGGCGGCTGCAAAGGACTTCTGTTGGAAGGTCAGGAAGGCCACCTCTTCGTCCAGGGAGACCCCCCAGGCGGACTGGCGCTGTTGGGCGTTCAGTTCCTGGTGTGTCTCGGCAATGTCTGCGAGGCCCTGCATCTCCCGGGCCTGGGAACCAACCCAGCCCACCAGATTCCGGTAGAAGGTCCCTGGCGTCTGCAACTGGGACGGGATAATGGTCGAGGTCAACATTTTCTCGTCCATGAGGAGGCCTATCTTCCGGGCAACCGACCCGTCGGAGGGGAGAGCATCGTCGGGGGACGCTGTCGAGCCGCCGGCAGCTACCTGCTCTGGAGTGAGGGCCGGGTTGACTACGAAGTTCGCGAGGTTGAACGGGCTACCGCCCATTACGAAGAAGTCTCGATTACCCGGGTCACCAGCCCCAAGCCCCTTGCCGCTGCGATGGATGGTGTTGACTCTGGTGGCTACAGTCTCAGCCAGGGTCTTGATGTCCTTCTTCATTTGGTCGAGTTCTCCACTCCGGACCGCTAGAAGTCCGCCCAGTACACCCCTCCCGGCGAACGTGACGGAGGGGAAGTTCTTCCACTGAGGAACGGGCGGGTTGCCTGTGACCTGGAGCGTGGAGATCGTAATGCCGTCAACGGCGGGGACACCACCGATGATCACCCGCATGGTACCATCGGCCAGTTCCTGTCCCTGTGCGCCGGTCAGGTAGGAGAGCTCATCTAGCGCGGCGTCGCGACGATCCTTCAGGTCGGCGGCCTCTGGGTCGTTGGGCCCCATGACCTGGAGCTTACTATTGATCGCGTGGATCTCCGTAAGGTGACGGTTCACTTCGTCCACACGGGTGATCATCATTTCGCCGGCCCGCTGCTCCACCTGCTCGAGTTGGGTATAGGCAGATCGGACTTGCTGGACGAAGGTCCGACCGGCTGAGAGGACCTCCAGGCGTGCAACACCATCGTTCGGGTTCTCGGCAAGGGCCTGCCACTTGTCAAAAAAGTCGTCGATCGCTGCGCGGAGGCCACCATCTACCGGGTCGCCGAAGATATCCTCCACCCGACCGAGGACATCGTGCTTCGCGTCGTAGAAGCCAAAGGAAGAGGAAGAACTACGGTATTGGTCGTCAATGAAGATATCGCGAATCCGCTTCACGCCGGCGCCGCCCGCTCCAGCCTCGGAGGGGGTGAGCACCTCCCGGCGCGTGTGGGTGGCGTCATTGGCCCGAGCGATATTCGTGTTGTGCACGTTCATGGCGAACTGTGCATACTGCATGGCCCGTGTGGCATTCTGGAGGCCCGTAAAGAGGCCGGTAATGCGGGTGCTCACGTATAGGATCCTCCTATCAGGTGCGCCGGTTCAGCATGGAGGCGCCCTTGCCTCGCTTGTTCATGTCGGGGTAACCGACCGATTTGCTCTTCGTTCCGCCCAGCAGAATCCGAAGTTCGAAATCAACCCGGACAGACTCGCTCTCGATCAGGCTCTGAAGCTTAATCTTCTCGAACTGGATCTCTTCGTAAATCGCCCGAAGCTCCTCGGGCGTTCCGCCCGGTTCAGCGGTCTCCATGGCCGAGAGGAGTTGCTCGTGGCGCCTCGTTCCCTCCAGGAGTGCCTGGTACTCACCCTTCACGACATGTTCCACCTGCTCACGGAGCAGTTGGAGCATCTCCAACAATAGTTGTTTGGCGCTCATTCTTCTAACACCCGCGCCTTCCGCATTTTGGCGGCCAGCTTTTTGGCCTCTACCTTATAGGAACCCTCGTCAATCTGGGCCTTGAGCTGTTGAATGAGTTCGGCCCGGACCTCCGGAAGGTCTGCTAGCTGCGCCTTGACTGCACTGGCGCGGCTCGCCTTCTCGGAGACGGTGACCTGATCAAGCTGATTGGTAGCGGATGCAGGGTTGATCGGCTGGGGAGTCGCCGGGCGAGTGGACGAGCCCCGGTAGGTACCGGACACGCCTTTCGTGCCATTGCGCTCAATCTTCACGTCTGCCACAACCCTTCTCCTTGGTAAGGGATGATTGAGGAAAATGGCCGCCGGAGTTAAGTCCTCTGGCGGCCGGATTTCTGCGGTCTTCGCTGATTATCGCACCCAATCGCCCGAATTCGTCACCGCTCTACTAGGCGGTCACTTTGCGTCCCCGAAGGTTCAGGATCAGTTGCACCTCGCCACGGGGCACGCCGAGCTCCTGAGCGATCTCGGCAGCGCTCTTCCCCTGATCGGCCATGGACGAGACGGCCACGCGCAGTTGCTGGTACCGCTGCAGTGAGGTGGGGTTGGTGGGGTCTTCTGGGGTAGCCGGCTCCTCCACGGGCGCCGCAGGTGGCTCCGCCGGAACGGTCGCCACTTCCTGTGCAGCTCTCTTGCGCGGCTTTCGCTGCTTCGGAGCCTCTTCTGCCTTGGGCTCGGACATGCCTGGAGCGGCAGCGGCAGGTTGTGTGTTCGGGAGAAGGGCAGGAGCTGCGGACTGATTCGCCGCGGCCGCTCGCAGTTCACTCATGCGCTGCTCTACCTCGGTGGTCAGTTCATTCAGCCGGTCGATCCGCTCGTCGACTCGCTCAAGAATCGCTTCGGCGTTCATAGAGACCTCGGCGGCCAACCGTTCCAACCGGGTTAACTCGGCGTTCAGTCGCCGCTGACGGGCGGTGATTTGGGTCAACACGTAGTAAAGGAGGCCTACCAGCAGCAGTCCAGCGACCAAATAGACGGCGGTCATGGAGTCACCCATTTGCTTTATGCCTCCCGTGTTCTCTCGCCTGGTCCTAGGGGACCATGACGGCCTTCATGCGAGCCAACTTGCCCCGAAGCCTAAGGATTGCCCGGCTGTGGATCTGACTGATCCTTGCGGGGGAGAGGCTCATGATCACGCTAATCTCTTTCGCGAGGAGGCCCTCGTAGTAGAAGAGGGAGACGACGAGTCGCTCCTGAGCGGGGAGTTCGTCGATCGCTCGCTCCAGCAGGTCGTCACGCTCCGCCTGTTGAGCGGCCTGGCCCGGATCAACCGCCTTCTCATCGGCCAGTCGCTCCAAGCGGGAGCTACCGTCGCCCTCATCATCAGCCAGGGCTTCATCGAGCGAGAGGACAGAAAGGGTACCGGCCTCGTTGATTCGTGCCTCTACCTGATCCACCGTGATGCCGAGGTGCGCGGCCAGCTCTTGGGGTGTTGCCTCTCGCCCAAGCTGAACTGTTAGCTCCTCCTGCGCCTTTTCCACCTGTCGGACCCGCTTGCGCATAGCGGGTGCCCACTGCATGGCCCGAACGCCCTCAAGGCAGGCGCCCCTCACCCAGGGGATGGCGAATGTCTCGAAACGCACCCCACGGGAGGGGTCGTACCGGTCGACCGCTTCGAGCAGGCCAAACGCACCATGCCCCTCCACGTCGCCCTGGTCAAAGTGGGACGGGAGACCGACCATGAGGCGGCCCGCCACGTAGCGAATCAGCCAGAGGTAGATCTCCACCAGCTGGTCCCGGGCTGCGAGGTCCCGGGACTGTCGCCAGCTAATCCAGAGTTCCTCGTGCTTCACGGCCATGGGCTGCCCTCCTTACACCGCGCCGGAGTTACGCTTTCCGAACAGGCCCCCCAGGCGGTCAAAGAAGCTTCCGATCACAGACTTGGTCCCGGTGCCACCACCTCCGCTACCCTGTCCACTCTCGGTATGGATCAACCGCTGAGCGATGGAGTGGACCGCTCTGGAGGCCGGGGCGTTGGGATACCCGACATAGAAGGGAACCTTCAGGCGGACCGATTGCCAAACGTGTGGATCTCGGGGAATGGTCCCGACATGCTCGATCTTCAGACCGAGGAAGTCCCGGGCGGTGGTTCCGATACGCTCGGCTACGGCGGCCCCCTCTTCAGGGCGCTCAGCCTGGTTGACCACGAGCTTCACGTCCACCTTGGCATTCCGATAGTACATCGCTTTGATCATGGTATAGGCGTCAGCGAGGGCTGTCGGTTCGGGCGTGGTGACCACAACGACCTGGTCCGCGGCGAGCACGAACTCCAGTACCGAGTCGCCAAGGCCGGCGCCGGTGTCGAGGATCAGGTAGTCGGCCTCGTCTTCCAGCCGCTTCAGGTTGCGCAGGACCGGCTGGAGCTTGTCCGCCGAGAGGTTGCCCAACTCCACAAACCCGGAGCCGCCAGCGATCAGCTTCAGCTTGTTCGAGGTCTTGTGGATCACTTGCAGAATATCCTTCTCGCCGCGCAGGAAGTGGCCCAAGTGGTAAGGGGGCACCGTTCCAAGGAGGATGTCGGCATTGGCCATGCCGAGATCGACATCCATGAGGAGGACTTCCTTGCCCGCTGCCAGCAGAGCGTGTGCCAGGTTGATGCTGACGTTGGTCTTCCCCACGCCGCCCTTGCCGCTGGTCACCGCGATGGCGTGCATCCGGTGCGGTGAGGTACCGGAGGCTTGAGCCCTGTAAGCTGCGGCCATCTCTCGCAGCCGTGTGGCTTGATCGAGCATCGCTCTATGCCCCCATCAGGATTTTCGTGAAGTCGGCCTGGTCCGCTGGAATGATATCGTCGGGGACCGACTGACCATGGGTGATATAGCCCACCGGGGTCTCTGTCCGCATTTTCAGGTTGAGCATGAGGCCCGGGGAGGTGGTTTCGTCGAGCTTGGTAAAGGTCAGCCGATTGACCCCGAGCGGCAGGAATGCGTCCAGGGCGTCAAAGGCGTCCCGCGGGTTAATGTTGAGGGAGACGACCAGGTGGGTTTCGTCGGGCCGAAGGACGGCGAGGAGCTCCCGCAACTCGGTCATGCGGGACTCATCGCGGAAGTTGCGGCCGCCGGTGTCGACGAGGACAAGGTCCTTCTCCTTGGTCTCGATTAAGGCCTGTCCCGCCTCTTCGGGCTTGTCTACGGCGTAGACTGGAACGCCGAGGATATCGGCGTAGGTCCGGAGTTGCTCGATCGCAGCGATTCGGAAGGTGTCGCTGGTGATTAGCCCCACGTTCAGTCCGCGGTCCAGGGTGAAGTGAGCCGCCAGCTTGGCGAGGGTGGTGGTCTTGCCCACACCGGTCGGGCCGACCAGGGCGATGATCTTCCGTTGGCCCTTCTTGATCTCGACGGGGGCGGTCGGGCCGATCAGCCGCTGGAGCTCCCGCTGGAGGACCGCCCGGCCGTCGGGGTGATCGGACGGGCAGACCTGGCTGATCTCCAGGGCGTGGGCCTCATCGACCCCACGGGCGAGGAGTGTGTCGAAGACCTCTCGGCCGAAGCCGTGCAGGTTGACCGCAGCATCGCCCTTCTGTTCCAGGAGCCGGGAGACGGCGGCACGCAGACCAGCCATTTCGCGCTCCAGGTTCGAGAGGTTGGGTGCGGTGTGCGGCTGGGCTGTCTGTGCCGCTGCGATCCGGGCCTGTGCGGCCTCGACCTGGGCCTGGACGCTGGCGTAGCTGGCCTGGGTAGTGACCGGAGCTGCGACGGGCTCGCCAGCCGCCGGGGTAGCCAATGGCTGCGCGGCCAGTTGGGCGGGCGCCGGGGCCGGTGCTGCCGCCGGAGCTGCCTCCGCCTTGGCGGGTGCCGCTGGCTTGGCAGCCGGGGCGGCTGGGCGCTGGGGAGCCGGGCTGGGACGACCACCGGGCCTCACGTCTACCGCCACCGTCAGCTCGGTCATTTCGCGACCGAAGAAGCCGAAGATACCGCCCACGCGCATCTTCTTGCTCTCGACGATGACAGCGTCGGTCCCCAGCTCGTTCTTGGCCTGAATCAGTGCCTCGGCAAAGGTCGGAGCCAGGTAACGCTTCACCTGCATCATGGGCGGATCACTCCTACCGCTTCGATCTCGAGCCTCGGGTCAAGCTCGGCATAAGAGAGCACGATCAGCTTCGGGAAGGCGTGTTGGGCGATGCGCCGGATCACGGGGCGCAGACCAGGAGAGCAGACAAGCAGGGGGAGCATGCCCCGATTTGCCATGTCCTGGCCCTCCTTGCCGATCGATTCCACTACGCGCTGGGCCAGGTGGGGATCAAGGGCTGGGCCACCATTGCGCTGCTGCTGGGCAGCCAGGAGCGACTGCTCCAGGTCGGGGGCCAGGGTGAGCGCCTGAATGACCGGACCGAGGCCCAGGTAGTTGACAATCGTTCGTCCGAGGGCGGTGCGGACCCGCTCGGTGAGCTGGTCGGCGTCCTTCGTGACGGCCGCCCAGTCGGCAAGCGCCTCGAAGATCAGCACCAGATCCCGGATCGGGACGCCCTCTCGCAGTAGGTTTTGGAGGACCTTCTGGATCTCGCCGAGGGTCAGAAGCCGAGGGGTGAGCTCTTCGAGCAAGGCGGGATGCGACTCCTTGAGGGAGTCGACCAGGGCCTTGACCTCTTGGCGGCCCAGCAGCTCGTGGGCGTGCTCCTTGATTACCTCGGTCAGGTGGGCGACCAGGACGGAGACCGGATCGACGACCGTGTAGCCGATCAGCTCGGCTCGCTGCTTGTCGTTGGGGCTGATCCAGATCGCCTGGAGACCGAACGCGGGCTCTGTGGTGGTCTGACCGGGGACCTGCTCGTCTAGCCCGCCGGGATCCATGGCCAGGTAGCGGTCGGGCTGCAGTTCGTATGTGCCCACCTCGATGCCCCGCAGCTTGATTACGTACTGGTAAGGCGTGAGGGCGAGGTTGTCACGCACCCGAATATACGGGAGCAGCAACCCCATGTTGGTGGCCACCTGCTTGCGCACCGCCACAACCCGGTCGAGCAGGTCTCCCCCCTTGGTCGGCTCCGCAAGCGGGACGAGGGCGTAGCCCAGTTCCACTTCGAGGGGATCGAGCGGTGTCAGGGAGACGGTGGTCTCGGGAAGGATATCGTTTGTGATCGGTAGCGGCTCCGGCTCGGTGTCCACCGGTGCGTTGGCGGCTGCAATCATGCGCTGGCGGAGGATGTACCCCAACAGGAGAAGCAGTCCGCCGATCATGATGAACGGGAGTGTGGGCAGGCCAGGCACGATGCCCATGAGGGCGACGACGCCGCCCGCCAGCATGAGCAGTTGTGGGTCACCACCCAGCTGCTTGCCGAGTTCGCCACCCAGGCCAGACTCACCAGCCGCCCGGGTGACCACAATGCCGGTAGCCGTGGAGATCAGGAGGGCCGGAATCTGGCTCACAAGGCCGTCGCCTACGGTCCGGAGCGAGTAGTGCGACCATGCCTCGGCGAAGGGCATGCCCATCTGGATCATGCCGATTACAAACCCACCCAGCAGGTTGATAGCGGTGATGATCAGGCCTGCAATCGCGTCACCCTTCACGAACTTGGAGGCACCGTCCATGGCGCCGTAGAAGTCGGCCTCTCGTTCGATCTCACGCCGGCGTGCACGGGCGTCTGACTCGGTGATCAGGCCCGCGTTCAGGTCGGCATCGATCGACATTTGCTTGCCGGGCATGGCGTCCAAGGTGAAGCGAGCCGCTACTTCCGAGACGCGCTCGGCGCCCTTCGTGATCACGATAAACTGGACAACAATGAGGATGAGGAAGACGATAAGACCGACTGCGGTGTTGCCGCCAATAACGAATTCACCGAACTTCAGGATCACCTCTCCCGCCTCGCTGGTCAGCAGCAGGAGTCGGGTGGTGGAAACGTTCAAGGCTATACGGAAGAGGGTAGCGATGAGGAGCAAGGTCGGTAATGACGAGAACTGGAGCGGTTGGCTGGTGAAGATCGAAACCAGCAGAACGACTACAGATGCGGCAATGTTGAACGTCAGCAGCAGGTCGAGCAGGAAGCTCGGCAGCGGGACGATCAGCATGATCACAACAGCGATAACGGCAGCGGCGACCATGATATCGGAACTGCGGACCGGCGAGGCGCCGCTTGTGCTGTTCAAACCGTCTCACCTCTGTTTCTCGTAAGGGGACCTCGGCTCTACGTGGTGTAATCCTGCCGTTTCTGGCGCCGCAGGTTATAGACGAAGGCCAGGACCTCTGCTACCGCTTGATATAGTTCGGGTGGAACCAGTTGTCCCACCTCTACCGTGTTATACAAAGTTCTTGCCAGGGTACGATTTTCTACAGTCGGTACATCATTTTCCTTGGCGATGATCTTCATGCGCTGGGCCAGGAGGTCTGCACCCTTGGCCAGCACCTTCGGCGCCGAGCCCTCCTTGGGATCATACTTGATCGCGACGGCGTAGTGGGTGGGGTTTGTCACGACCACGTCGGCCAGGGGTACGTCCTTCAGCGCCTTCCGCCGCATGGCCATCTCTCGGGCCCGCTGGCGCTGGCGCTGGCGGAGTTCTGGGGAGCCCTCCTGCTCACGGAACTCCTGTTTGATCTCCTGCTTGGTCATGCGCAAGGACTTCCGGTACTCCCAATACTGGTAGCCGTAGTCGAGAGCGCCCAGGGCGAACAGGCCCGCACCAATGGTCTGGAGCGCTGAGACGCTCTTTTCGGCGATAAACGCAGTGCCCGATGAGATGCTCTGTCCGAGCAGGTTGGGTACAGCGGGGATCGTCGCCATGAAATCGCGATAGGCAACGTACCCGATCAGCCCCAGTTTCAGGAGACTCTTTAGCAGTTCCACCAGGGTCCGCAGGGAGAAGATCCGGCTCAATCCCTGAGCCGGGTTGAGTACGGCGAGATCGGGAATCAATCCCTTCGTTGAGAAGAGGAACTGGGTCTGCAGCAGGCCGGCGGCCACGCCGATCACCGCCAGAATGCCTACAAAGGGAATGATGATCTGAGCGAAGACCAGCATGTAATCCTGGATGATATCCCCCGTGCTCTGCGGGGTGAGCGGTGAGCCCGAGAGGCTGCTGAACGCCTTTGTCCACGCCCGGTCCACCTGCTGGTAGACACTCGGGCCGAGGGACTTCAGGGCGACGGTGGCTGCGAGCAGGCTTATTCCGGCCATGAGGTCCTGCGATCGGGCGGCCTTACCTTCTTCTCGGGCCTTCCGGAGTTTTCGAGGTGTTGGTTCTTCGGTCCGTTCCTCTGCAAAGAGTTGGAGGTCCAGTCTGGTCTCCCCCCTCGCTGGTGCCGAATGGGCGGTTAGGGTCGCATGAGATCAATGGTCTTTAACAGCTCGTTGTAGCCAGCGGAGAAGAGCCAGTTCAGGTGGGGCAAGAAGTAGGGGAACATGAGAAAGAGGAGCGTCATACCAACAAGCGCCTTGGCGCCAAGGCCAAGGGTAAAGATGTTCATTTGGGCGACAGCCCGGTTGATTCCGGCCAGGGCGGCTGTGGTCAGAAGCATGACGGCCGTAAAGGGCAGAACGATCTGGACCGCCTGGGCGAGCAGGGCGCCGAACATGTTGACCACATAGGCAGGAGCGGTGCCGGAGAGGGTCAGGAAGCCGGCTGGAATCGTCTCGAAGGACTGCGCTAGAGCCCGGATCAGCCAGTGGTGAGCATTCACAGCCAGGTAGACCACAAGGGTTAATGTCTGGAAGAAGGTGCTCAGCACGGGTTCGCCCCGTCCTGTAACCGGGTCCATGATCTGGGCCATGGAGAAACCGAGGTCGATGTCCAGCAGGGAACCGGCCATTTGCATGACCGACAGCACCATGGCGGTGAGGAGGCCGATCAGGAGGCCTGTCATTAGCTCAAACAGAGCGCCGAGTATGAGCCACGCGCCCTCGGTCATCCCTGGGTTGGCACTTGCTCGTGGCAGGACGAGCAGGGCGAGGATGAAGGCGAGGGCGGCGCGCACCTGACCGGGTATAAAGCGGTTATTAAAGACCGGCGACGTGATCATGACGCCGCCCATGCGACTTGCAACCAGCAAGTAGAGCGGTAGTTGCGCCAGGAGCTGTTCCATGGGCTAACGCACCATCTCGGGGATCATCTGAATCACCATGCGAGTGAAGTCCAGCAGGGTGGTCAGCATCCAGGGGCCGAAGACCACCAGCCCGACCAGGGCCGCGAGGATCTTCGGCAGGAACTGGAGGCTGGACTCGTTGATCTGGGTGGTTGCCTGAAAGATCGAGACCAGGAGGCCGGCCACCAGGCCGAGCCCGAGGACCGGGGCGCCGACAAACAGGGCGACGCGAATCGCTTCCTGTGCCAGGGAGATCGCACCGTCAGGAGTCACGCCAGTTCGGCCCCCTCTCTATACTTGAAAGCTGTCAACCAGCGATTTAACAAGGAGATGCCAGCCGTCCACCAGTACGAAGAGCAGGATCTTGAACGGAAGGGAGACAAGGGTCGGCGGGACCATCATCATACCCATGGACATCATGGCGGAGGCGGCGATCAGGTCGATGATGACAAAGGGCAAAAACAGCAGAAAGCCCATGGTAAAGGCCGTCTTCAGCTCACTGATCACGAAGGCGGGCACCACGGTGAAAAACCCGAGGTCCTCTGGGCCGTTCGGCTCGGGCGAGTTGGTCACCTCGACCATGAGCGCCAGGTCGGCCTCGTGCGTCTGCCGGATCATGAACTCTTTGAGTGGGCCTGCGCCCCGGTCAAGGGCCTCCGCCTGTGTGATCTCGTTCTGGAGGTAGGGTTGAATCGCGGTCGTGTTGATCTCGGAGAATGTCGGGGCCATGATCGCAATGGTCAGGAAGATCGCAAGACCCATGAGAACCTGGTTCGGTGGGAGTTGCTGTGTGCCCATGGCATTTCGCACGAAGCCGAGCACAATGACGATGCGTGTAAAGGCGGTCGTGAGGATCAGAAGCGACGGAGCGAGCGAGAGCAGTGTCAGCAAGACGAATAACTGCATGGTCTGGATCGCTTCGCCGGGAGTCTCGGCCGGCCTGAGGGGGAGGGCGGGGATCTCCACCGGAGCCGCCTCGGCAAGGGGAGCCAGGCCAATCACCAGGGCCAGAGCCAGGGTGATCCCGGTGATCCACCGGATTCTGCTATGCATTCGATCCCCCTCCGGGCTTGTTCAGCAGGCCACGCATACGGTCCAGGTGCCCCCGAATATTGCTCTCCAGGCCGGAGAGGCTCAGATCGGGCGGCTGGACCTCACCAGGCAGCGGACCCTGCTCCCAGTTCTCTCCCAACAGCGCCTCCGGTTCCTCCACCTTGTGCACCAGGTGCACGCCGCCGTCGGACGAGCCGACGACCAGTACCTCTTTGCCAACGGCCACCAGCAGCAGAGCTCGATCCTTACCGATTGGGACGCCCTCCAGCACCCGGAGTTTGCGTCCTCGGCTCTGGAAGCCCTGCCACCGTGCCATAAGCCGTGTGGACAGGAAGGCGAGGCCGATGACCGCCATGCTGGCCAGCAGGAACATGATCAGCCCACCGCCGCCGCCGGTCAAACCGGCTGTCTCGCTCATCGCTCATGGCCCCCTTCGGGGTTGACCAGTTCGGTAATACGGACGCCGTAGTTCTCACCAATCACGACAACCTCGCCCCGAGCCACCAGCCGACCGTTGACCAGGATATCGACGACCTCGCCAGCGTGGCGGTCCAGTTCCATGACGGACCCGGCGCCCATAGCGAGGATGTCACGGATATTGCGCCGGGCCTGTCCCAGCTCTACCGTTAGCTCCAGTTCGACATCGGCCAGGAGACCGAGGGACGAGGGATCCACCTGATCCGCCGCCGCTTCATCTAGCGTGGGGAAGACGGCGGGCTGGGGCGAGGCCTTGGGCTCGCCGGTGGTGGCGAAGAGGGCCGAAATCTCGTCTTGACTGAGTCCTTGCTTCACCACAAATTCCCTCCTTCAACGACCTACTGGACCATCATATCCGTGACGAATACCTTCAGTACGAGGTCACTGACGCCGTCAATCCCGCCAAGCCCTTCCTCGATCGCCTTGGCCAGTTTGTCCGTCCCATCTGGGCCTGAGAGGTCAGCGGCGGACATGGACCGAATCCGCTTGATGATCACGTCGCGAATCTGCGGCGTCATGGCGTCGAGCTCCTCGGCCGCACCTTCGTCCTCGACCCCCAGCGCAACGGTCACATCGATATATCGAATATGAGCATCGTTCAGGTTGGTCTTGAACGCTTCCAGTTCCACAGTTGCGCCAACCGGAGTGGCCTCCTTCGTCTCGGCAGGGGCCTCGCCACTGGCGGCCGGAGCGATGCCTGGTCCGAGAAAGAGGTAGGCAGCGATGGCAGCCATGCCGACGGCAAGTACCACGACAGCGGAGATCAGCGTAACCAAAAGCCCTCGACTCATAACTATCTCCTCACCAAAGCGTGATGGCGCCCTGCCCGCCTGGGGCCGCCAGTCGTTGGCCCCAGACGAGTTCAGGGAGCATGCCTGCCACTACCGGCGCAGGTTGATCAGGTCACCCATCATCTCATCGGCCGTGGTCACCATCTTGGTGTTGGCCTGGAAACCGCGCTGCGTCATGATCATGTTGGTGAACTCCGCAGCCAGGTCGACATTGGAGCCCTCCAGGTTGCCGGGCACCAGTCCGCCGCGACCACCGGTGTTCGGGGTACCGACCTGGGGGACACCCGAGGCGGGCGACTCAGCAAAGGTGGAGCCACCGATCTTCATGAGGCCGGCCATGTTGTTGAAGGAGGCGAGGGCCACCTGGGCCAGCACCCGAGTCGTACCGTTGGTGTACCGGCCCGTGATCACACCTGACTCGTCAATGTAGACGGAGTCGAGAATGCCCATCTTGGTGCCGTTGATCTTGTCGATGATGACCGAGGACTTGTTGGTGGTGGAAGAGTCGGTGCTGGACTCGTACCCCTGGGTGATCGATCGGAAGTTAATTACGATGTTCAGGTTGTCCGCACCGTCAATATCGAACGTCACCGTACCGAAGCCGGACGTGTTGTCGTCCGGGTCATATGACAGCTTGCCGTTGTTGTCAAATTCGAGGTCGCCGCTACCAACTGCTTCGGGCGGAGAGCCCTGGAACGCCTCCCAGTGCCAGGCGCCTTCTTCGGTCTTGGTAAAGCGCATGGTGATCGCAATCGGTCGACCAAGCGAGTCATAGGCCGTGAAGGGGGTCTCGTACTCAGTGTCAATCGCCGCACCGGCGTCAAGGTTTCCCTTAAAGGACGCCGCGTTACTGGCCTGGGCCAGTGAGACGTCGCCGCGAACCATGCGAATATCGGTCAGCGTGCCTACGTCGGTACGTCCGATCACGCCGTTCTCGTCGGCCATCCACCCCTGTACACGCATGCCGTTGGCGGGGTTGAAGAGGTAGCCGTCGGTGTTCCAGTCAAAGTTGCCCGCCCGGGTGTAGACCTGGCTACCGTCGGAGCCACGCAAAATGAAGAGGCCGGTTCCCTGGATTGCCAGGTCGAGCGCCCGTCCAGTCATCTGGAAGGAGCCGTCCTCCTGATTCACGTCGGTAGACCCCACACCTACACCAAGGCCGATCTGCATTGGGTTGGTCAGCTTCGAGCCAGAGGAGAGGGTCTGATTGAACACGTCTGTGAAGCTCACGCGGCTCCCCTTAAAGCCGGTGGTGTTCACGTTGGCGATGTTATTACCGATCACATCCATACGAACCTGGTGACTCCGAATACCGGTAACGCCAGAATAGAGGGCACGCATCTTGAAATAACCTCCCTGTTCCCCTTACTCAGCAGACTCTGCAGCGGCGTTGGAATCCGCCACTTCCACGACCTGGTCGATCCGAATATCGGCGTTGCCGAACGAGAGCATCGGTTGTCCGTCGACCATGCGAAGCGATTTCACGACCCCGTGGGCGTACTGCCCGTCATCGGTCCGGAACAGGACCTCCTGGCCGACAAGGCCGAGTCCGTAGCTCATCTGGGCCCACTTGGTCTGCTCGGTGATCTGCTCCAGGGTGCTGAACTGGGCCAGCTGGGCGATGAACTCCTTGTCGTCAAGCGGGTTCATGGGATCCTGGTACCGGAGCTGAGTGACGAGGATATTCAGGAAATCCATTTTGCCGAGTTCGTTGGGCTTCTTTTTCTCCGAAGAGGTGGACGTCTGGTTGTTCGTGGCGTTGACTCCGTTTACGCTTGACACTTCGTCATCCTCCTCCTAGGCCATGGTGTCGAGCCGTGCGCCTCGCCGACCGGCGTTGCGAATGCGGTCTATCGCCTCTGCGGGTCCGGTCACCGGCTGAACCATGGGGCGGCCGCCCTGGTTGCGCCCGTTGCCCTGCCGGCCGGGGGACATATCCTGGAAGGCATCGCGCCGTTCCTGGGGGGTCTGCTGCTGGTTCTGGCCCGTGGAGACCTCGAAGTTGGCCAGGGTCAGCCCAACCTGGTCAAGGTTCTGCCGGAGTTGCTGGCTCTGGGCCTGGAGGGCCTGCCGTGCCTCAGCACTCGCCACCTCCATGACCGCCTGGACCTCGTTGCCGCTAAGGTGGATTCGGAGTCGCATCTCGCCCAGTCGCTCCGGATGTAGTTGCAGGGTGACGGTGTAGTCGCCGTCCGGCGTGTTGGCGAGCGAGCGGGAGACGGCGTCCATGACCCGCCCCGGCTCAAATCGCCCCCGCAGGCTGTCGAGCCCGCCCGTTACGGGGCTGGAGGACTGGGTCTCAGCGGTGCCGGAACCCTGCTGGGCCTGGCTTGCTGGCGGTAGCGAGAAGCGCTCTGCGCCAGGGGCATCGGTCGTGGGGCTCTCGCCAGCCTGGGCGTGCTGGTCCGATCCCTGGACCTGATCCGGGTCGTTGTGCTGCATGTTCTCGCGTCTGGCGTCTGACGAGCGTTCGGGCTCCTCCGGCTCCTTGGTCGGATCGACCGGGAGCATGAGTTCTAGCGAATCGCTCTTCTCGTCAGGCTCAAGGGCCGTGGGTTCGCTCTCAACCAGCGCTTCGGGGCGAACCGGGGCGATCGATTCGGTGGTCTCCTGCATGGTTGCGGGGGCTACCCCGCCCTCCTGGCCCAGTTGAGCGGTGGCCACTACTTCCGCTGGAGCCGGAATCGTCTGGTCGTTAGCGGGCGTTCGCTGAACATCAATGCCGGTCAGCCCGATCTCCTGTACCTGGCGATCCACTTGGGGCTGCTCAGCCTCGGCCGGCTGTTGGCCCTGTAGGAAGTCCAGTACCTGTGGAAACTCGTTCTGTTGCCCCTGTGTCAGCGGGAGCCCTTCTGGGCTGGCCTGCTCGGTTCCTGTCTGGCCGAAGGTACTACCAGCGATCCCCTGGGCACCAGCTTCAGCAGTCGTGCCCTCCCCGGTCGGGAGGGGTACACCCTGGGCCTGTCCGCCAGGCATTAACATGGCAAGGAGGTAGGCGAAGGCTGGGTCCATGGGGTTCACTTCAGCCTTGCCCTTTCCTTTGCCCAGGCCGTTCAGGCCGAGGAGACCATTCCCAGCAGGGCCGATTGACGGTGCGGTCACTGCAAAACCTCCTTACCCCTAATTGGCGCCTTCCTTTGGAGGGGTGACAAGTGCGTCCATGATCTTGGCAGCCTGTTGTGTATCCATGTAGCCAAGAATGACCCCCGCCTGCTCTTCGTCCATGAGCCGCAGGATCTTTACAGCCGTCTCTACAGGTAGTTCCGCCATGAGGGGGCCAGCCTTATAGGGCGCCATGGCGGTATACAGGTTCGCTGCTCTGGTGAGCGAGAGGTCCTCTGAAACCTTGGTCTTGTCGGAAAGGTCCAGAACCCCGCCACCGGAATTGTTGCCAGGACTGCCCTCTGGATTCTCCCCAGCACTGTCACCTGGGGTGGACGAGGGCGGGGTACTATCCGTGGGAGTCACGTTTTCCGCGCTCTCCGTGCTGTCCGTCGTCGCGGGCGTCTCTGGAACCTCGGGCGTTGCGGTCAGACCGGGAATGGGGTAGTACATGACCCCGACCCCTGCGCCAGCGAGCAGGATGGCCATGATTACGAGCCAGGGGGCCATGCCCCAGGGCTGGCGGGGCTTCTTGACCTTGGGGGCCTTGGGGGGCTTCGCCTTCTTGCCCTTCTTGTCAGGCTTCTGCTCCGCCTGATTGGGAGCCGCTGCGGGCAGCGGTGCACTCACCTACGCCCACCCCCTTCCCGGAAGATGTTCTGGGCCATTTCATCGATCTGGGCCTGCTCATAGGCCTCCGCCTGGTAGCGATGTTCGCCTTCCTGGCGCTCCTTGAGCTTGTCGAGCACCTTCTCCCGGCGTTCGGCCTCAGCCAGGAGCTCTCGGCGGTAGGCCTCCTCCTGTTCTGCGTTCTGGAGGGTAGCCATGGCCTGCTTCTCCCGCTCGACCAGCGACTCGTGCATTTGTGTGCTGATGATCCACTCGTACGTGGTCATACGCTTCATGCGCTTCACCAACAGCGCCTGTTCAGATGCCGCCCGCTCCGACCGGCTGGTCTCCAGGAAGGCGACCGCCTGCCTGGTGCGGAGCCGGGCCTGGGCCAGCGCATTCTTGGCGAGCATGGACTCCCGCTGGCGGATGTTCAAGACCTTCTCGAGGCGAAAGCGAAAAGGCTTCAACTAGGCATCCTCCCCGCACAGAGACTCCAGCCCCTCCAGCGCCTGCTGCATGGTGCTGGGCTCGTTGAACTCCTGGATCAGGAACTTCTTGATCGCCGGCATCTTCCGGATCGCCTCGTCGACCAGTGGGGTGGTCCCCGCCTGGTAGGCGCCAATCTGGATCAGATCCTCCGCCTCGCGGTAGGCAGCCAGTAAAGAGCGCAGCTTTCGGGCCTGCTCCTGGTGCCGGGTCGTGGTCACCTCGGGCATGACACGGCTGATTGACTGGAGGGCATCGATCGCCGGAAAGTGGCCGGCGTGGGCCAGCTTCCGGGAGAGGACAACGTGGCCATCGAGGATGCCGCGAACTGCATCGGCCACGGGTTCATTCATGTCGTCGCCATCGACCAGGACGGTGTAGATGCCGGTCACGCTGCCCACCGGGCCAGTGCCGGAGCGCTCCAGCACCCGTGGGAGCATGGTGAAGACCGATGGGGTATAGCCTCGGGTTGCAGGGGGTTCGCCGACGGCCAGACCAACTTCACGCTGGGCCTGTGCCAACCGGGTGACGGAGTCCATCATCAGGATCACGTCCAGTCCCTGCTGGTCCCGGAAGAACTCGGCAATGGCTGTGGCCATGAGCGCCGCCCGAATGCGGACCAGCGCCGGTTGCTCCGATGTCGCAACCACCACCACGGAGCGCTTGAGCCCCTCTTCGCCCAGGTCTCGCTCAATAAACTCCCGCACCTCTCGACCACGCTCGCCCACCAGGGCGATCACGTTACAGTCGGCGGCAGTGGCCCGGGCGACCATTCCCAACAGTGTGGACTTGCCAACGCCGGAGCCGGCGAAGATGCCAATGCGCTGTCCCTGGCCAAGGGTGAGCAGTGCGTCCATGGTGCGAACTCCAAGGCTCAGGGGCTTCTTGATCCGCTGTCGCTTCAGCGGGGTCGGCGGTAGCCCGATCACCGGGCGGGAGGCGCATCCCACCAGGGGGCCCCGCCCGTCCATGGGGTTGCCGAGTCCGTCAATCACCCGGCCGAGTAACCCCGACCCGATCGGTGCCTGGAGGGGTCCTCCTGTGCTGTGGACGTGCCAGCCGGGCCGGAGACCATCGGTCTCACCCAGGGGCATGAGCAGCAGTTTCTCGTCCCGGAAGCCAACCACCTCGGCAGGGACCTCGAGGCCATCGCCTCGCAACATACAGAGTTCGTTTAGCTTGGCCTTGGGCCCGGCCGATTCGATTATGAGGCCGGCAGCGCCGGTCACCCGGCCAACTAAGGGGACAAGCTCCGCCTGTAACAGGGCCCGTTTCATCTGTTCCCAGGGGAGGGCGGCGCTCACGGCTTATTCCCCCCGAGGGCGGCGTTTAGCGCCGCCTGAATGCGCTCTGCTTGTTCATCTAACGTGGCATTTATCTGCCCCTGGGGGCTGGTCACGATATATCCGCCTCGCTGGAGGCTGGGGTCCGGGGTGAGGTGGAGGCTGCCTGCTCCCAGTTCCCGCTCCAGCATGGAGCGCTGGGCCTCGATCAGGGGCAGATCCTCCGGATGGATCCGGACACTGCAGTCGGTATCCTTCAGCCGGCGAAGGCCTGCGGCTACCATGCTTACGATGGTCTGGGGTGCGATCGCCAGTTGCCCCTGGACGATCCGCATTGCTGCGGCAACCGCCAGGTCGACCAGCGCCGCACTGGACTGCTCCAGCCGGTTCTGGGCCTCAAGGCGAGCGTCGTCCTGAATGCGGCGGGCCTCCTCCCTGGCGGCCATGATGATCTCCTGGGCCTCCCGCTCGGCCTGCACCCGGACAAGCTTGGCGTCGGACTCGGCCTGCTGGCGGATGTTCGCCGCCTGGAGCTTGGCGTTCTCCGCCTCCAGGTGCGCCTGGTTGCGGAGGAGTTCTAGCTCCTCCTTTCCAGCAGCGATGCCGGCCTCCCGCCCCTGCTGAAACCCGGCCTCCAGGGCCTTTTCGGCCTCGGCCGCCGCCTCAGATAGGATCTGGGCGGCCTGGAGACGGGCATCGTTCAGCGGGTCAATCTGGCTGGGCGAAGGGGTTGGCGCAGTCTTGCCCAGGGGCTGGAAGGTGGCCGCCGCTGCCTGGGCACGGGAGCCCAGGTTCGGCCACTCGGGCTTCTTGACCTCAATGTTAGCGGGCACGGGACCGGGCCTAAATGAACTCATCGTCGCCACCACCCCTGGCGATCTGGATCTCGCCGGTCTCCTCCAGCTTCCGGATCAGGGAGACGATCCGGGCCTGAGCCTCTTCCACGTCACGGATTCGCACCGGCCCAAGGAACTGAACCGCTTCCCTGAGGGTTTCAGCCGCACGCTTGGAGATGTTGTTGTTGATCTTGCGCCAGACCTCTTCCTTGGCGGCCTTGAGGGCCAGCGGGAGGTCCTTGTTCATGTCGACCTCACGCAGCACACGCTGCACTGTGCGATCGTCCAGGTTGACAATGTCGTCGAAGAGGAACATGCGCTGGGCGATCTCGTTCGCCAGTTCGGGGTCATCAGTGGAGAGGAGGCCCATGATCCCCTTCTCCGTCGCCCGGTCAACCCGGTTGAGCACATCGACCGCCCAGTTGACGCCACCGGCCACGCTGGATTCCTGGGTGACGATCGCGGAGACCTTCCGCTCCAGGACCTTCTCGGCCTCCCGGAGCATTTCGGGCGATGTGCGCTCCAGGGCTGCAACACGCCGGACGATGTCGGCTTGCCGCTCCTGCGGCAGACCACTGAGCACCAGGGCTGCCTGTTCGGCGGAGAGGTGGGCCATGATCACAGCCACCGTCTGTGGATGTTCATTTTGCAAGAATGAGGCCAAGTGGACCGGATCGGTCCGCCGAACGGCATCGAACGGGCGGCGGCGCAGGTGCGATGTAAGGCGGGTCATGATCTCACGGGCCTTGCCCTCACCCAGCGCCTTCTCCAGCAGCTCCTTGGCGTAGTCAATGCCACCGGACCGAATGTGTTTGTCGGCCGTAGCAATGGTGATGAACTCGTTGAAAACGGAGTCCCGTTCCTCCGGGGTGACCTTTCGGGCCTGGGCGATTTCAACCGTCAGCATTTCGATCTCGTCGTCTCGCAAGTGCTGCAGGATCTTGGCCGAGCGCTCGGCGCCGACGTTGATCGCGAAGACGGCAGCCTTCTGGCGACCGTTGAGCTTTTGGTCCTTGTCAGCCAAGCGCTAGATCCCTCCCTTCAGCCACTGGCGGATAACCTCAGCGCAGGCCTCAGGCGCCTGCTCGATCAGGACGTCAATATCGGCCAGAATGTCATCATCCAGAATGTCCTCTACGTCAAGCGGGGTGCGCTTCGGCTTCCGCTTCTTGAGGACCTCCTCGAGCTTGTGGGCCACACCGGCGGCCTGGGCGTCGATCTCTGGCTGTACCCCCATGGCAGCCGTCGCTGCGGTCTGCCCGGCAGGGGCGGCCTGCTGGTCGAGGCCGAGAGCGACATCTAGCGTGGTGCCAGTGGCAGCCTGGGCGGCAACCCCTGGGATCAGGACAGCGGGCTCATGCTTGCGACGCCGGGTCAGGAAGGCAGCGATGATCAGGAAGACGGCGGCAAGGCCAAGCCCCAAGGCCAGGGTGAGGGGCTGAATCGGCGGAGTCGGCTCGGCAGCTGGCTGATTGGCGAGATCCGAGGCCAGCGGAGTGAAGGACATTGCGACCACGGCGACATCGGTGATGGTCGCACCGGTGGCGTTGGCCGCCAACTGCTGGATCTGCTCGATCTGAGCCGCGGAGAGTTCCTTCCGGTTAATGGTGATCGCCGCACTGATCCGCTTCGGCGCTCCCGCCGGAGAGACGGTCACCTCGTTGCGCTCACCGTAGTCGTATTGGGTCGTCGTTTTGTTGTTGTACTCATCGGTCGAGGCGTTGCTCGTGCTCCCGGTAGCCACATTCACAGGCGGCGGGGTCGCCGTGGTTCCATCTGTTCCTGTCGCGGCCCCCGTGGCCGGGGTGCCCCCCGTCCCGCTCGATGTGGTCGTTGCACCGCTCTGGACCTTCTCTTCCACCTTGGGCACGCCCTGACCCACAATCCGCTCCTCGATCCGGGTAGCGGCGAGGTCAAGCTCCACGTTGACCGATGCAGCCACGTTGCCCACCCCGAAGAGCGGCTCGAGAACCGACAGGATCTTCCCCTGCAGTTGCTGCTCCCGGGTCCGTTGCTGGGCGAGGGCTTCGTCATCGATCGCGGCCTGGTCCGGGTTGGCCAGCCCCGTGGATAGCGTAATGCCCTTGTCGTTGATCACGGTCACTCGTTCAGGTGTGAGGCCATCGACCGAGTAGGCGACGTAATTCATGATTGCGAGAACGTTATCCTTGGTAAGCGTCGCTCCAGCTCTCGGCTGGACCAACACGGAGGCCGTAGGCTCAGCCCGGTCCCGCACGAAGACGGACTTCTCGGGAATATTCAGGTTGACGGTGGCGTGCTGGATCTCCCGGATGTGCATGATCGCCCGGGCCAGTTCACCCTCCGCCGCCCGCTCGTAAGCAACCTTCTTGTCGAACTCTGTAGCGCCAAAGACGACCTGGTCAAAGATCTCCATGCCCACAACCCCACCAGTGGGAAGCCCCGCCTGGGCCTTCGCCAGGTTGGCGGCGCTCCTCTCGCTGGAGGGCACGGTGATTGTCAGCCCATCGCCGGTGACCCGGTACTGGACACTCAGTTCGTCCAGTTTCTCGGTGAGGCTGGCCACCTCGTCCGGTTCGGTCGCCTTATAGAAGACCTCCCACTGCGGGCGCTGCAAGTACCAGGCCACCCCTACTGAGAGCGCCAGGGCGACCGAAAGGCCTATGGAGAGCCAGCGCTGCATGGGACTCAGCCCGTTCCACACTTTCTTCAAACGTCCGATCAGGTCGGACAGCGAGCTAGCCAAAAGTCTCCCCCCGGTGAATCAGGTGCCGACTAATGCCAGCGCCCCTGTTTAGAGCGGCATCCGCATGATTTCCTGATAGGCCTCGATCACCTTGTTCCTGACCTGGACCGCCAGGCCGAGGCTCAGGTTAGCCCGCTCGGAGGCAATCATGACCTGGGCAATATCGTTGATCTCACCGGTGGCGAGTTTGACCCCCAGGTCATTTGCCACCTGCTGATCCTGTTCAACCTTTTGCAGGGCGCTCTGCAGCATATCGGCGAAGGATTGTCCCGCCTGTTCCTGCGCAGGGGCCTCGGGCTTGCGCAGCGTGGTGTCAAGGGAGAGCAGGGCGTTCAGCCGTTGAATATCCATCGCGGTTTACCGCTCCTTCAGGCCTAGCGGCCAATCTCTAGGGCCCGCAGCGCCATGGACTTTGAGGCATTAAAGGCGGTCACGTTCGCATCGTAGGTGCGGGTCGAGATCATCATGTCGGTGATCTCCTGAAGCATGTCCACGTTTGGCATACGGACCATTCCGTTGGCATCTGCGTCGGGGTGGGTTGGATCGTAGACCTCTTTGAAGGGGGACTGGTCTTCCCGGATCTGGGCGACCCGAACGCCTTGACCGACCGGCGTACCCTTGCCGGTCTCCTGCGCCAGGACGCCTGCGAAGTCTGCCGGACGCTCCTCCATGACAGCGTACCGCCGGCGGTATGGAGTGCCCTGTGCGGTGCGGGTGGTGGTCATGTTGGCCAGGTTGTTGGCGATCAGGTCCATGCGAAGCCGTTCAGCGGTCAGGGCCGATGCGCTAACCTCCATAGCACGGAACATCTTCATAACCTATCGCCTCCCCTCGTATATGACCGTGCGAAGCCTGGCGAACTGATCGGAGATCTGTCGGGTCAGAGCGGCGTACCAGATCTGGTTGACCGCCAGATGGACCTGTTCGGCCTCAATATCCACGTTGTTACCGTTAGGGTTGATCACAGTCTCAGTATCCTGAACGATCCGAGCTTCAATGCTCTCCGGGGTTTCACCCGCGGCCAGCGCCTTGGCTAGCTCAGACTCGAACTCGACCCGCGACCGCTTAAACCCAGGGGTGTTGACATTGGCAATATTGTTTGCGATCACCTGTTGCCGAAGCGATGCGGCGCCCAGGGCCTGCTCCACGAGCCTGGTGGACCGATCATTACCGATCATGCAGGGTTAGTCCCTCCTTATCTGCAAGCAACATGCCAGCCCGGCTAGACTTTGCCGATCTCCGTTACGGCCTTGGCAAGGGTCTGATCCTGCATGGACAGGGCCCTTTGATTCACCTGGAACGAGCGCAGGGTCATGATCAGGTCAGCCATCTCCTTGGCGAGCTCCACGTTGGCCGTCTCCAGCGCCCGGTTCACAACCTTGGTGTCCGCAGTGGCGCCCTCAAGGGCAAGTCTCCCGACCACCTGATCGTTGACTCTGATCGTGCCGTCGATCCCCACCACTGGGGTGCCAGTAGCGATGTTGACCGTCACCTGCTGCCCTGTTGGGTCCTCTATGAGAATCGGGTACCCCTCCTGGGTGACCAGGGTACCGTCTTCGGACTGGGTGAAAGCTCCGTTGCGGGTATACAGAAGCTGACCACCGGGCCCTCTCGCAATGAACCGACCCGGGCCATCTAGTGCGAAGTCGAGGTCGCGCTCGGTGGGCACGATCTGTCCCTGGCTCTCTACCGGGGTCACCTGATCCAGGATTGCCCCATTCCCAAGAACGCCCACCTGCGGGACCTTTGCGTCGGTGGGATCGTCCATGCGGTGAAGCAACATGGCTTCGAACTCGGTCGTAACCGCCACCGAACGCTTAAACCCCGGGGTGTTCAGGTTCGCCAGGTTGTTTGCCAGGACCTCGGAGCGGGCCTGTTCCGCAGCCATCCCAAGCTTCGAGGCATTCAGCCCTCTGATCATCCCGCTAGTCCCCCCTTGCCTTCATCAGTCTCTGTCGGTTCGGCGCTACCAGGATTCACCTCATGAAGAGCGAGATAGATCTTGATCTCGCCTAGATCAGTTGAGATTGGAACGGTTAGCATGTTCATTACCGATGTCGCAATGCGGATACCTGTGCCCCGCACGATTCGTGGCGGGGAGATCCGGCACGGGTAACCCGACCCTTCCAGTGTGCCTGAGGCCAGGCCGGTGATCAGGTTGGCCAGCTCGCCCAGGGCGCTCTCCGCCATGGGGTCGGTAATGGGGATCTCCGTGCCAGTCATCGCCTTGATGATACCTTTGGCAACAGAGAGTTCCATACCATATATGACGATGCCCTGCACGCTACCGACAACGCCCATAAGCACGTTGACGGCATGAAGGGTGGCTACTGCCTTGCGCATTTGCGGTTTGTCGGAAACGATGCTCTTGAGCCCTGTCTCCGAAGCGAGGACCTTCAGCCCCGCGTAGACAAATGGATTTAGAAACTCCGCCTTCATATTTCCACCACTTTGTTGGAATGCAGCATCACCAGCAGTCCCCGCTCCTCTGTCAGACCTGTCTAACAGTGTCTATGGTGTATAGACATGTATAGACACTGTGCAACCCGCTATACAATTATGTCAATCGGGTAACGATACGGTCGCGACGTTGGTTTACCCAATCCCATATTGTCGAATCTTGTTGTATAGGCCAGCGCGAGAGATGCCGAGTAGTTTGGCGGCCCGGACCTTGTTTCCCCTGGTCTGTTCCAGAGCTCGGAGGATCGCCTCCTGCTCGGAGAGGCCCGGGGTCAGAATCAGGCTTCCGGGTGAGTCCTGGCGCTGTTTCGCGAATTGCAGGAGCTCTACGGGTAAATTGGCTGGATAAATTGTCTCTCCCGGGGTGAATACGAAGGCGTGCTCAGCCATGTTCTTTAGTTCGCGCACGTTGCCTGGCCAGCTGTAAGAGCGGAGCAGATCCATGGCATCCATGGAGAAGTGCTTCGGTGCGACACCGTACCTGGCGCAGAGATCTTGCAAGAAACGTTCCGCCAGGACCGGGATATCCTCGGGGCGTTCACGGAGGGGAGGAATGGGGATATTTACGACATTGAGTCGGAAGTAGAGGTCGCTGCGAAAGACGCCGTCTCGGACCAACTGCCCGAGGTTCCGGTGCGAGGCTACAACCAGCCGCACATCGACCTGTTGGGGTGTCTCACCGCCAATCGGATCGACCTCACCCTCCTGGAGGACTCTCAGGAGCTTCGCCTGCAACGAGAGGGGTAGATCGCCGATCTCATCGAGGAAGAGTGTGCCGCCGTTGGCTTGCTGAAACCTGCCGCGGTGCCCATCTTTCTTGGCCCCCGTGAAGGCACCGGAGCTGTAGCCGAAGAGCTCCGACTCCAACAACTGCTCCGGGATTGCGGCAGCGTTGACCGCAACGAAGGGGCCAGAGCGCCGGTTGCTGAGATGATGCAGGGCGTGTGCGAAAAGCTCCTTGCCGGTGCCCGTCTCGCCCGAGAGGAGGACGGTGGACTCCATGCGAGCGATCTGCTGAAGGGCCAGCCGGGCCCGCTGAATGGCGGGGGAGACGCCCAGGATATCATCTTGTGTGTAGCGCACCTGGTGAGATGTCCCCCGGCTGGAAACCCGGCGCCCCCCCTCTGGCTTGGACACCTGGGTAGCCGCAGCCAACTTCTCACCGTTAAAGAGGGGGGCGGCCCGGAACCGTGCCTTCTCGACTGCCATGAGGAGCATTTCGGGCGCCAGTGGCCTGGGGAGGACATCGGTGGCGCCGAGGGTCAGCGCACGCCGCACGAACTGGGGGGTCTGGTTGGCAGATAGAATGATCACAGCGGGCGAGACTCGAACAGTCCGGCTGCGCTCCACCAGATTGCGACCGGTTCCATCGGGCAGGATCCAGTCAGAGACGACCAGGTCGAACTTCTCTCGCTCCATCCAACGGACCGCCTCGACCAGTGCGGCCACGGCCGTGACCTGAGCGCCAGACTGCTGCAGCGCCAGACCAAGGGCGACCCGCTCGGCGGTGTCCGCTGTGACCAGCAGGACATGGGGGCTGCCGGAGAGCGCAGGACCAACCGTAGGGGGGTGCCATCGCTCCAGGACCTCCTTGACCCGGTCCAGCAACTGAGCGAGGTGGAACGGCTTGGGGAGGTACGCAGCGATAAGATGCACGAAGGGGTTTGTGTCCGGGTCTGGCATATGCCGCCCCGTAAGGATCACAGGGGGCACTGGGCCACTGAGACCAAACAGGTAGTCCAGCAGATGAATCCCTGAACCTCTGGGCAGAACGAGATCGAGCAGGATCAAGTCCGGACGAAACTTGGCGAGAGCAGAGACCGCTTCCGGCACATCCTCGGCAATGCTGACATGATAGCTATTGACTAGCCCCTGCTGAATGGTCTCAGCCAGGTCTCTGTCGCTCTGGACGATCAGGATCCTCTTATGCACGGCGCCTGCTCACCTCGCTCTCATCCGGTTGGGGCGGTCAGGGTCCGTTTCCCTCCACCCGTCGGCGGATCAGCATGGACATGCGGTTACCCACTACTCCAGGTACCCCACGAAAGGTCAGTTTGTTTCCGACATAGATGGGGATCTCACTACCAACTCGGGCATCAAGCGGAACCACATCACCAATCTGCAGCCTGATAAACTCGCCGAGTGAGATCTTGGTGGTGCCAAGGATCGCCTTCACGGGAAGCGGGGCGGACTGGACCGATCGCCGCAGCATGTCGGCCTCCTGGTCGCTCAGGTGGCGGGCGTCGGCCAGCCAACTCTGGGGCGAGAGCTTGGAGAGGACGGGCTCGACAGTGGAGTAGGGAAATGCGTAGGTGATATGCCCCATGTGTTCGCCGATCTCCACCCCGAGGGTAATCGCCGCTACTACCTCAGCCGGACCGCCTGTCTGGATGAAGACGGGGTTGGTCTCCACCCCTTCGACCGTGGGCTGAATCTCAGCGACGTTGCGCCAGGCCTCCTGCATGGGACCGAACGTGTCCTGGACAATTCGCTGAATGATCCCCAGTTCGATCTCGGTGAGCGCTCGCTGGGGCTGTGTGTCACTGCCGGGACCGCCGAAGACACGCTCCACAATGGCATAGGCCACGTTGTGGCTGAACTCCAGAAGGCATACACCCGGAAGCGGGTTAAGCTTGAACGATACGACCACAGCGGGGTTCGGTAACAACTGGGTGAACTCGGAGTAGGTGTACTGGTTGGTCGATCGGACGTTCACCTGGACCCAGGTGCGTAGGCCGGCCGAGAAGAACGATTGGAGCAACCGGGCCAAGTTGTCGTGGACCATGACGATCGTCCGAATCAGGTCTTTATTAAACTTGTTTGGTCTCCGGAAATCGTAGGTCCTTACATTACTGCCCTTAGCATTAGTTACTAGGGCATCAATTTCTGCTTGGCTCAGTGGGTTTTCCATGTCCCAAACCCTCCATAACGGCTACGAACTGACACGGACGGGGATCTCGAGGAGCAGGGTGCGGCCACCTCTGTCTGTCATTCCTTGTGGCAGGTGAACGTGTGCGCTGGCGACCGATACCTCGCCCGATTCGTTCCACTGGACCTCCCGCTCGTGCTCCTCCGAGAGCCAGAGGACCACGTTCGGCGACTGGTCCAGGGAGCGATGTCCCCGGAGGGAGACCCGCACCTCGGAGGTGCGGTTATGCGCCATGCGGAGCAAAAGTTGGGTCAGCGCGTGCTCGAGAGCACCGGACTCTGTCAGATCTGAGGAGAACTCGCCGAGTTGGCTCTCTACGATCAACCGCTCCCCACCTCGGTAGGTGCGCAGGTGGCGCACCACCCTCGTCACCACCTCGCCGAGTGGCTCCCAACGCTCCGGATTGCGGTGGACGATGGCCATTTGCTCCAGGCGGGCGCTCAGGCTGGTCCCCTTCTCGACCAGGCGAGTCAGGGCGTCGGTGCGGCGCTGTGTGCCGGGCTGCTCACGCAACTCCTGGCGAAGCAGGTCAACCTGGAGAGCCAGCTCGGTCATGAGGTTGCCGATTTCGTCGGCCAGACCGGACGCCAGTGCTTCCAGGTGAGACCGAGCGGCACGGTCCGCTTGGCGGATTGTGTACTCCCGGTCAACCAGCATGGCCAGGTAGGTGATCATGGGCCGGAGCCGGTTGTACCACAGGTCTGGATTCTCGCTCTCCTGGGGGAATGCAACCCCTAGAGCCCCAACCGGTACATTTTCGTGATGTACCGGAAAGACCCAGGCGACGGAATCTACCTGTCCTTCAGGCGGGATACTGTTAAGCCATGCCTGCCAGGCCGTGGGATCATCGGTCTCGGGCAGACCAGGGAGGGCGATCCCCACCCGATCTAGCAGCACGACCGGCTTGGCAGCGGGAATGGTCAACATGGTGAAGACGCCGGCGGCCGGCAAGATACGGGCCAAGTGGTTCTGGCAAGCCCGAAGTGCCGCTGGGATCCCTTGAGATCCGGCCTTGATCGCCTCTTCGAGCAACTCTCTCATGGCGGTGTCAGTCGTGACTTCGACGGAGACAGCCGCCTGCCGGCAGAGCCAGATGAGCATGGGGGCGATCTCCCGGAGGAATTGAACCCGCTCAGGCCCGAAATGGGACGGCGCTTCGGCGAAGAGCCCAAAGCGCCCGACCTCCCGGTTGCCGGAGAAGAGCGCCCCTCGTACAGCAGAGCGCAGACCGGCTCGGGCCAGGTTGGCATCCTCCCCGAAGGTGAATGCCTGGTGGAGATCATCGTGGACGACAAACTCGCCTTCTGCCAGAGCCGAGGCCTGAGGGTTGTCACCCGTCCGCCAGCCTACACCAATACCGGGTAGCGTTACCGCTCCTCCGCCCTGGAGGAGAAGCGGCTCGGACGAGGCGACCTTCACTTGAAGGACGACGAGTTGGCACGAAAGTCTACTGAGCAGTAGCCCTGACAGAGCGCCAAACGCTTCGGTCGGACTGGAGGCAGAAACCAGGTGCTCAATGGCTTCGACCACATATTCGGGGCGCCCACCTACACTCCGACTATACGGTTTGGTCATGGCAACGCCTCCATTGCTACCTTCGGCTGTCTAATGCTGGCCTGGAATACTCCGAGTGTAGAGGAGGTGTCAACTAGGTGTCTAGCGATATGTCACTTCCATCGACATTCACGATAGACCCACGCTTTACCTGCTCCTCCCGTGGGCAATGGATGCAAGAAACATGCCAAGACCATTTGTTCGTAGGTATTTCGTACTATTATGTTGCCTAAATGGAGGATGCCCGGATAGGTAACACGTGACGCATGCATATCACGGAGAAAGCCGTGTCGAGCCCTCTAGGGACACGACACGACTTTCTATTCTACGTTCTGTTTCGCCGTCGACATAGAAGTTCCTGCTATTTGATGGCGAAACTGTATAAACTTTGAGCGACGATTCTAACAGACGTACCCGGCCTTCTCCAGCACCCGCTCGGCGACCGTCCGCTTAAGGCCGACCACGTTGGCCGGGGTGTAGCGGGTGAGCCGCTTCAGCATGGAGAGCTGAGTCCGGAGGGTGTCGCTGTCCTCCTCCACCGCCGGCAGCAGCGTGCGGGCAATGGTGGCGATTCGCTCGAAAGCCTCCTGGCAGTAAACGGTGGCCATCTCTACGTGCAGGCCGGGCTTGCCACGGCCAACGGCCTTCAGCGCCCGCAGGACGCCCGACTCCATGGCGAAGATCTCAATGGCGATATCGGCCATGCCCATGAGGAGCTCCTGCTCGTTCTCGAGGGCCATCTGGTACTTCTGCACGCCCAGGCCGGAGAGCATGAGGAAGATCTTCTTCGCCCGGTCGATCATGAAGAGCTCCTGCGCGAGGGGCTCGTCGGTCTCCTCGAAGGGGGTGAGCTCCATGAGCTCGTCCTGGAGGCTCATCATCGCCTTCATGAGCGGAATCTCGCCCTTCATGGTCCGGCGGACCAGGGTACCGGGGATCAGAAGCCGGTTGATCTCGTTGGTGCCCTCGAAAATCCGGTTGATACGGCTGTCGCGGTAGGCACGGGAGACCTCGTACTCCTCCATGTAGCCGTAGCCGCCATGGATCTGGAGGGCCTCATCGACCACGAAGTCAAGCACCTCAGAGCCGTGGACCTTGTTGATCGAGCACTCGATTGCGTACTCCTCGATCCGGCGGGCGGCCTCACGCCCATCGGCGTTGTGGCCGAGGTCGGTCATGTTGGCATCGATCAGACCTGCCGTCCGGTAGGCGGCGGCCTCGGAGACCCAGGTCCGGACGTTCATCTCCGCCAGCTTATCCTGGATCGCCCGGAACTCGGCGAGCGGCTTGCCGAACTGCTTGCGGGTCTTGGCGTACTCCGCAGCGACGCTGATCAGCGCCTTGGCGGAGCCCACGGTGCCGGCGCCCAGCTTCCACCGCCCGATGTTGAGAATGTTGAAGGCAATCACATGGCCCTTGCCGATCTCGCCCAGCAGGTTCTCCACCGGTACCTTGCAATCCTCGAGGATTACCTCGGTGGTGGAAGAGGCGTGCAGGCCAAGCTTATGCTCCTCCGGACCGATCGAAACACCGGGGAAGGTCCGCTCGACGATAAAGGCCGAGAACTTCTCGCCATCGATCTTAGCGTAGACCACGAAGACGTCAGCGAAGCCGCCGTTCGTAATCCACTGCTTGGTGCCGTTCAGAATCCAGTACTTGCCGTCCTCGCTCAGCTTGGCGGTGGCCCGGGCGCCCAGGGCGTCGGAGCCGGAGCCAGCCTCGGTCAGGCAGTAGGCAGCGGCCCACTCGCCGGTGGCCAGCTTGGGCAGGTACTTCTTCTTCTGCTCCTCGGTGCCGAAATAGACGATCGGCAGCGTGCCAATGCCCGTGTGGGCGCCGAAGGTGGCGGTGAAGGCGCCGGACCGGGCCATCTCCTCCAGCACGACGTTGGTGGTCACCTTATCGAGTCCCATGCCGCCGTATGCCTCGGGGACCTCCAGGCCGAGCAGGCCCAGTTCGCCGAGCTCCTTGAGGAGCGGCTTGGACATGGTCCGCTTGTTCTCCTCCAGGGCCGGAATCTGGCCGTGGACCTTCTCTGCGAAGTCCCGAGCGGTCTCGGCGATCATGCGCTGCTCTTCATTCAGGTCCTCTGGCGTGACAACGTCCGCCACGTTCTGCAGGGAGAGCAGGTAGGCGCCACCCTTGAAGATCTTGGTCTTCGTCTCAGACATTCCTCACGTACCTCCTTTAATCTCATCACAAAAGGTCACCATGTCATGGTGGCGCCTGGCCATGGAAAGGGATCGGAGGTGCACCGGAGTGGATCATTCCAGGAACAAGCCACCCCGTAAGCACCAGAGACCCCTATCCAATGACGTAGCGCCGAAACCTAGTGCACAAACTCCAGGACCCCAGCCGCACCCATGCCGCCGCCCACGCACATGGTGACCAGCCCATACTTGGCCTTACGCCGCCGCGCCTCGTGCATGATCGTGACCGTCAGGCGGGCCCCCGAGCACCCGAGCGGGTGGCCCAGGGCGATCGCCCCACCGTTCACGTTCACCTTCTCGAGGTCCATGCCCAGCTCCCGGACCACGGCCAGCGCCTGCGAGGCAAACGCCTCGTTCAGCTCGACCAGGTCGATGTCCGCCATGGTCAGGCCGGCCTGCTTCAGCGCCTTCGGCACCGCCGCCACCGGGCCGATACCCATGACATCGGGATCGACGCCGCCCACAGCGAAGGCCCGGAAGATCGCCATCGGCTTGAAGCCAAGCTCCTCCGCCTTCTCCCGGGACATGACCACCACGGCGGCGGCGCCATCGGTCGTCTGCGAGGAGTTGCCGGCGGTGACCGACCCCTTGGCTGCAAAGGCCGGGCGGAGCTTCGCCAGCGCCTCGAGGGTGGTGTCGCGGCGGACGCCTTCGTCCGTGTCGAAGATGATCTCCTTCTCGACCACCTTCTTGCCGTCGTAGACCGCCTGCTTCACCTTGACCGGGACGATCTCATCCTTGAACCGGCCCTCATCGATCGCGGCCGCTGCCCGCAGGTGCGAGCGCAGAGCGAAGGCGTCCATATCCTCGCGGCTGACGTTATACCGACCGCAGACGTTCTCCGCCGTATGGCCCATCGAAATATAGAGCTGTGGATAGGTCTCGACAATCTCCGGATGCGGACGGGGCACGTGCCCGCCCATGGGCACCCGGCTCATGGATTCCACGCCGCCGGCGACGGCGATCTCCATCTGCCCCGAGGCGATCGCCCCCGCCGCAATGGCGATTGCGTTCAACCCCGACGAGCAGAACCGGTTGACCGTAAAGCCCGGAACGGTTGTGGGTAGCCCCGCCCGAACGGCGGCAATACGGCCCAGGTTCAGCCCCTGCTCGCCCTCCGGAAAGGCGCAGCCGAGGACCACATCTTCCACCATGGCCGGATCGAGGCCCGGCACCCGGTTGATCGCTTCCTTGATAACCGTGGCGGCCATATCCTCCGGGCGCAGGGAGCGCAGGGTCCCCTTGGGGGCCTTGCCCTGTGCCAGGCGGGCGCCACTTACGATGACGACTTCACGCATCTTCCGCCCACCTCCTTAGTTCCGCAGCGGCTTGCCGGTCTTGAGAATGTGCGCCATGCGGGCCTGGGTCTTCTTCTGCTTCAGGAGCTTCAGGAAGGCCTCACGCTCCAGGTCAAGCAGGTACTGCTCCGAGACGTAGGTGCCGCCAGGCGCATTCCCGCCGGTCAGCACGTACGCCAGCGTCTTGCCGACGAACATGTCGTACTCGCTGATCCAGCCGGAGAGCCGCATGTTGTAAAGGCCCAGTTCCAGCACCGCCCGCCCCTCGGGGCCGACCACCGGGATCATTGCCTTCTGCGGCGGCTTGTAGCCAGCCCGGTCCATCTCCAGGACGGCCTGCTTCGCCTCGTAGAGCTGGTGGTCGCGGTTGACCACGATCCGGTCGGTCTTCTTCAGGTAGCCTAGAGCACGGGACTCGTGGGCGCTGGTGCCGACCTTGGCCATGCCGATCGTCTCAAAGACCTTGTTGATGATCGGCTGCAGGTCGAGGCCGGTGCCAGCGGCCATTTGTGCGGCGCCGCCCAGACCCCCGCCAGATGCGGGGAGGCCGTCCATGGCCCGGAGGAGCATCTCCTTGTTGCCGCCGGCGCCGGGGATCAGGCCCACACCGACCTCAACCAGGCCGATGTAAGACTCCGCCGCCGCCACGATCATGTCGGAGGCCGCCGCCAGCTCGAAGCCGCCACCCAGGGTGAGGCCGAACGGGGCGGAGACGACCGGCTTGGGGGCGTACTTCAGGTTCATCATGGCGTTCTGGAACTGGCGAGCGAGGATCTCGATATCCTCCCACTCCTCGTCCTGCGCCTCCATGAGCATCATGGCGACGTTGGCGCCCACCGAGAAGTTCTCGGTCCGGGCCCCGATTACGAGCCCCTTCCACTGATCCTTCTGCAGCTCTTCGGCCGCGATCTTGCACATGGCGATGATATCGGTACCAATGGCGGTCTTGGGCGAGTGGGTCTCCATGAGCAGGACACCGTCGCCCATGTCGATCAGGGTCGCGCCCTTCTTCTCCTTGACCACCCGACCGGTCTCGCGCAGCGACTGAATGTCGATCACCCGCTCACTGACCGGGACCGGCTGGTACTCGCCGTTCACCAGGTGGTAGGAGCGGCCGTTCTCCCGCTTGTAGAAGCCACCCTTGGCGGCCGCCTCCTTGACCCAGGCGGGGACGGTATGGCCCTCCGCCTCCATGCGGGCGACCGACTCGGCCACGCCGATAGCGTCCCAGGTCTCGAAGGGACCCATCTCCCAGTTGTAGCCCCACTTCATGGCGTTGTCGATTGCGACCACATCATCTGCGATCTCGCCCATCTTCTCGGCGGCGTAGAGCAGGGTCCGCTTGGTGACCGCCCAGAGGAACTGACCGGCCTTGTCGGGGGCGTTGACCAGCAGCTTGACACGGGCCTTCAGGTCCGGGGTCGCCTTCGCCTGCTCAAGCGATGCGTAGTTCCCCTTCTTGCGGGGCCGGTACTCCATGGTCTCCAGATCCAGGGTCAGGATCTGGTCGCCTTCCTTCTTAAAGAAGCCCTGCTTGGCCTTCTGGCCCAGCCAGCCCCGCTTCACCATCTCCCGGACCTTCTCGGGGATCGTGAACATGGCGGCATCTGCCGGGTCGGGGATCGTCGCCTTGCAGTTGTCGGCCACGTGGCAGAAGGTGTCAATGCCGACTACATCAAGCGTGCGGAAGGTGGCGGACTTCGGCCGGCCGATCGCCTTGCCGCTCATGGAGTCGACCTCGTCGGGCCCGAGGCCGAGGCGGAACATCTCCTCGAAGGTGACCATCATGCCGTAGGTGCCGATCCGGTTGCCGATGAAGTTCGGCGTATCCTTGGCCATGACGATGCCCTTGCCCAGAACCCGCTCACCGAACTCGCTGATAAAGGCGGTGACGGCGGGGTCGGTCTCCGGGGTGGGGATGATCTCAAGCAGCTTCATATAGCGGGGCGGGTTGAAGAAGTGGGTGCCGAGGAAGTGCTTCCGGAAGCTCTCCGGGGTCCCCTCGACCATCTTGGCGATGGAGATGCCGGAGGTGTTGGAGGAGACGATCATGCCGGGCTTGTGGAAGGCTGCGACCTTCTTCCACAGCTCCTGCTTGATCTGCAGGTTCTCGACTACCGCCTCGACCACCCAGTCGCAGGTAGCAATCTGGGCCAGGTCGTCCTCAAGGTTGCCGGGGGTGATCAGTTCGAGCGCTTCCTTCACGTAGACCGGCGAGGGCTTCATGGTTGCAAGCTTCTGGATTGCCCCGGCCGCAAAGCGGTTCCGCACCGCCCTGGACTCAAGGGTGAGGCCCTTCTTGGCCTCGTCGGGTGTCAGTTCCTTGGGCACGATGTCCAGCAGCAGCGCCGGGATTCCGACGTTGGCCAGGTGCGCTGCGATCTGCGCACCCATAACGCCGGCGCCCAACACCGCCACCTTCCGGATCGCCATCGGCATACGTTTCGCCTCCCCATTATTTCGGTCATAACCCAAACGTTTGGTAGAACAGAGCGACTCGACTTCACCCTGCAAATCCCAGGTGGGTGGCGCCCTACCCCAACAGCGCCTTGAACTCCTGGGTCAGGAGCGGCACGACCTCGAAGAGGTCGCCCACGATTCCGTAGTCAGCCACCTTGAAGATAGGGGCCTCAGGGTCCTTGTTGATCGCGACAATCACCTTCGATGCGCTCATGCCGGCCAGGTGCTGAATGGCGCCGGAGATACCGCAAGCGATGTAGAGGTCAGGCGTGACGGTCTTGCCGGTCTGGCCGACCTGCATGGCGTAGTCGCAGTAGCCGGCGTCAGCGGCGGCACGGGAGGCGCCCACGCCGGCGCCCAGGACCTCGGCCAGCTCGTAGAGGGGCTTGAAGCCGTCCGCCGACTTGACACCGCGCCCGCCGGAGACAACGATCTTGGCCGAGGTGAGATCAACACCAGCCGCGGCCTTCCGGACGATCTCCTTGATCACGGTCCGCAGATCAGCGGCGGGGGCGGCCATATCTGCCACCTCACCGCTCCGGGACGAGTCGGCCTCCAGCGCGGGCAGGTTGTTCGGGCGAATGGTCGCCACGATCATGCCCTCCTTGACCACCTGGGTGGCGAAGGCCTTGCCGGCGTAGATCGGGCGGGTGAAGACGACGTTTCCGCCCTCCACCTTCACATCAATCGCGTCCGAGACCATGCCGGCGCCATTTCGCATTGCAAAACGGGGGGCCAGATCGCGCCCAATGCCGGTATGGCCCAGGAGCACCGTATCGGCCTTCGCCTCCAAGGCGGCGTTGTGCAGGGCACCCAGCCAGCCGTCGGGGGTGTACTCCTTCAGGTGATCCCCCTGAATGGTGATAACCTTGTCAGCGCCACGGGCGATCAGCTCCTGGGCGAAGGAGCCGCCCTGGCCGATCAGAACGGCGGTTACCGGCCCGCCCTCAGCCATGGACCGGCCAGCAGCGATGCACTCGAAGGAGACAGGGCGCAGAGCGCCGTTGCGAACCTCAGCCAGAACCAGAACGTTGCGTGCCATAATCAATGCGCCCTCCCTTAGACTACCTTGGCTTCCCCACGGAGCAGACGGACCAGTTCCTTGGCCTGCTCTGCGGGCTCGCCCTTGATGATCTTGTTCAGGCGGTTCTGCTCGGCCTGGAAGACCGAGGTGACCTCCGTGCGGGCAGATACGTCGACCCCAAGCTCGCCTGCGCCAACCCGGGCGATGGTCTTGCGCTTCGCCTTCATAATGCCGGGGACCGACGGGTAGCGGGGCTCATTCAGTCCCTGCTGGGCGGTGACCAGGGCCGGCAGGGGAACCTCCAGCACCTCGGTGTCGCCCTCGGCGTCCCGGTGGACGGTCGCCTTGCCACCAGCAACCTCGAGCCTCAGGGCTGCCGCCACGTGCGGGAGGTTCATCGCCTCGGCGAAGCGCAGGGCGGTCTGGCCCGCTCCGGTATCGACCGAGACATTGCCCGCCAGGACCAGGTCGAAGGCCTTCCCCTTCGCCCAGGCCGCCAGTAGGTTGGCAACCACGAACTCGTCCGCCCCCGGTTGCGCCTCGACCAGGACCGCCTCGTCGGCGCCCATGGCCAGCGCCCGGCGGAGAGCCTCCTCCACCCGGTCGCCGCCAACGGAGACCACCGTCACGGTGCCCCCCTGGGCCTCCCGGACCTTCAGCGCCTCCTCGACGGCGTACTCATCGTACGGGTTGATCACAAGGGTCACATCGTCATCCAGGATCCGGCCATCCTTCACGGTCACCTTCGCTTCGGTATCGAACGTCTGCTTCAGAAGCACCAGGATCTCCATGCTCCCTCTAGCCCCCTTCTGTATAATGGATCACGCCTCTAGCGATCAGGGTGAACGTAGGCTCCGCCAGGGCTTCCAGGTCAAAGTGGAAGCCGGAGAGAACCCAGGCGGTCACCGTTTGATCCAGCGTGCCATAAATCAGGTTTCGAATCTGCTTGCCTGGAATGCCGCGGATAAACAGCCCGGAAGCCTGACCCTCCGCGATGATCTCATCGATCACCAGGAACCAGCCCTTCATTAACTCGCTGATCTGCTGTTGGACGCCGGTATCGGCCTGGCGCATCTCGATCTGGGTAACCGCCGCCAGGTCGCGACGCCGGCCCAGGGAGACGAAATGCTGGCGAATAACCCGGCGCAACTTCTCAGCGGGTTCGGTAGCGCCGTCCAGGGCAGCGCGTGACTCCCCAATCAGCATCTTCAGGCGCTCCCGAAAGAGGCAGACCAGTAGATCGGGCTTGTTCTTGAAGTAGAGGTAGACCGTGCCCGCAGCGACACCCGCCTCTTGGGCGATCCGGGAGATCTGCGCACTGTGATACCCCTGCCGAGCGATCACTACCTGAGCGGCATCAAGAATCGCGGCGTACTTGTCGCCGCTCTTGGCAGCCACTAACCCACCTCCTCACGAACCCCTTGTGCGGCCTTCTCCTCTTCGAGAAGTACACGTCTTAAGACCTTCCCGACTAGTGACTTTGGTAGCTCAGTTCGGAATTCGATCTGACGTGGGATCTTATACGCTGCGAGGTTCTGTCGGCAGAACTCCATGATCTCAGCGGCGTCGAGCGTGTAGCCATCTTTCGGGACGATAAATGCCTTCACCGTCTCGCCCCGATAGGGATCCGGGACGCCTACCACCGCCGCCTCCTTGATCCCCCGGTGCAGGTAGAGGACCTCCTCCACCTCGCGCGGGTAGATATTGTAGCCACCGGCGATAATCATGTCGTTCTTCCGATCGACTATGTAGAAGAAGCCTTCCTCGTCCATGCGGGCCATGTCACCCGTGTACAGCCAACCGTCCCTCAGGCTCTTGGCGGTGGCGTCGGGCCGGTTCCAGTAGCCCTTCATGACCTGGGGCCCGCGAATGACCAGCTCGCCGACCTCTCCCTGCGGGACCTCTTCGCCGGTCTCCGAGTTGATAATTTTCGCCTCCGTGTCTGGCCAGGGGAGTCCAATAGAGCCTTCCTTGCGCCGCTCCCAGATCGGGTTTGCGTGGGTTACAGGCGAGGCCTCGGTCAGGCCGTACCCCTCGACCAGGCGCCCACCGGTCAACTGCTCGAAGGTGGTCTGCACCTCGACCGGCAGGGGTGCCGCCCCGGAGATACAGGCATCGATCGAGTCCAGGCTGTACTTGTCAGCCCCTGGCATGTGGTTGATTGCCACATACATAGTCGGTGCGCCAGGGAAGATCGAGGGCCGGTGCTTCTGGATCAGCTTGAGCGACTCCTTGGGTTCAAACTTGGGCTGCAGAACCATGGTCCCGCCCAAGCGCACGGTCAGGTTCATGATCGTGGTCATTCCGTAGACGTGGAAGAATGGGAGAGCGGCCAGAACAACCAGCTCATTACCCCGCTTCGCTCGGTACAACCACGCCTCGGTCTGCTTCACGTTGGCCACAAGGTTTCGGTGGGTCAGCATGCAGCCCTTGGCCAGACCGGTGGTGGCGCCGGTGTATTGGAGCAGTGCCAGGTCCTCTGCGGGATTGACCTGGGCAGCCTTCTCCAGTGGGGCTTGCTGGAGCAGGTCCGCCCAGCGCAGTACCCCACCCCCGTACTTGATCGTGGGCGGCTTTAACTTCAGCGGAGCGATCCACCTCATGGGGATCGGCATGTACTCCGGCATAGAGGTGTAGATTACCTGCGGGATATCGATCTGGCTGACCTTCGGGTAGGTGAGGTCCAGCGCAATCATGACCCGGGCACCGCTGTCCGCAATCTGGTGCTTGAGCTCCCGCGGCATGTAGAGCGGGTTCACCTGGACGACGATCGCTCCGGCCATGAGGGCACCGTAGTAGGCGATCACGGCCTGCGGACAGTTGGGTAGCATGATCGCAACCCGGTCACCTCTTCGGACCCCCAACTTCAGAAGTCCACTGGCCAGACGGCGGGCCTGCTCGTGCACCTGTCGGTACGTGAGCTTGGCCCCATAGAAGATCGTAGCTGTTACCCCACCATGTTTCGCTGCAGCCTGCTCCAGGAGGTCGTGCAGGGCCGTATCCTCGTAGGTAAGTGCGGGTGGTACCTCCTTCGGATAGGCCGCTAGCCATGGCCTCTCTGCATAAGAAACTGTCACGATCTGACCTCCCCCCGTGGATAATGGGAGGCCGCCGGCCCCATGTGATTCGCCGGTGACCTCGTTCATGAATGAACAGCCATTCACTCAGGCCAATGTATTCTGATAGCCATGTAATAAGTCCTTCTTCTCTCTTGCCTAAAGACAAGTTATTTGGTTCACAAATCCAACTTTGTGAAGAGTGTAACGACCCACACAGAAATGGCCACGCACGGGGGTACGTGCGCGGCCACGGGGTATCGCATTTACTTGGTCTTCATGAGGCCTGGTGCGGGTTGATCAACTGGTTGGGGCAGACATCGGCACAGGAATGACAGAAGATACAGGTGGTCAGGTTCACGCGCCACGTGCGATTCTCGTACGCTAACGCTCCTGTGGGACAGGCTGCAAGACAGAGCAGACACTCTCCACAGGGACGGATTTCATCGTCGGTTTCGGCGGTGGCCTCTGCCGTGGCGGCAGCCGGCCGCCAGAAGGGCCAACGGATCCACAACGCTGACCACCTCCCCTTCCCGTCCTTGCATTTAGCCTAGCACGGGTGCCGGAGTGGTCGCCATAAGCGAAAGGTCACGATCAAAGACGTAGGGCGCGAGACCGGGCAGGATCGGACCCAGGTCTGATCTCAGTGGGAGGTCCATACAAGAGCACCCTCAGCTTCTGGCTGAGGGTGCAGTCGGCAGTAGGTTAAGGCTCAATCGTGGGGATAGTCAGGTTGGTGCGCCGGCTGATCACCGGATGCTGCCGATTCAGCACGTAACCGCTCTCGCCCACCGGGGTGGTCCCGTGACCAAGGATCTGGTGGCTGATCAAGAGTTGGACCCACTCGCTCCGGGTGAAGCCGACCTCATGCTGCACCCGATCCAGTTCGGCCTCGATCTCCTGCAAGGGCGCAATGTCAGCGCCGCTATACAGGCGCAGTAGCAAGTCGAGAACCCGATCTCGCATGCCGAGTGTCTCCAGGACCATTGGGTGCTCCGCGTCCAAGTATGCGCCAGTGGTAGGGCGGTCGCCATACTGGTTGGGCTGTTGGCGAATCAGAAGGATCCCCGTTTCATTGGCGATGCGAATCGCTCTTTCCATCTCGCGTTGGCCATAGCTGGCAAGATGGCGCCGGAGAAGCCCCATGGACATCCAGAGGTAGCCGGTGCGGGTCAGGTAATGATCCATGTAGATCACCAGTCGACGCACCAACGGGGTGAGATCCTCGCCCGGCACATACTGCTGCACCAGGATATGCTCCTCCGAGAGATAGAGCGCCGAGGTGGGAAACTCAACGTTCTTGGGGTTCTCCTTGCGCTCCAGGCGCAGAAGTCCCTCGGTTATGCAGAGATCGATCCAGGCTCTCCGCTCGGCCTCGCCGCTCGGGCCCTGAGGCATGAACGGGTCACTGGCCAGAGCCCGATCCAGCAGACTGTAGGCGACCCAATTGGAGCCTGGCATATTGGCGAGCAGCTGCTTCATTTGGTGCACGACCCGGGAGACCGCCTTCAGGGTGTGGGCCACGGTCGGGCTCTCCTTCTTCAGGAGCACGAAGGTCGTGTCGGTGCCAGGGCGCTTGGGGTTCGGCTGTTTCTTGGTCTCCAGCACCCCCATCTCCAGCGCCTGGACAATCAGCATGCGCCGTTGCTCACTGTCCTCGCCAAAGAGGTTGGAGGCAGACATCTCGTGGAGCAGTGTCAGGAAGGGGACCTGCACCCAGCCTCTGCTCAGCATGACCGATTCAGACCGAATGATCAGCGCCCTCGTGGCCGTGTCTTTCGATGGCGGACCCTCGGGCCGGACAGGGGCCCGCTGGCCGCTCTCAACCCCGGTGGTGCCGAACCCATACTCGGAGAGGAAGCTCTGAATGTTGCCCAACTCGCCAACTCGAGTGGTAAGTCGGCTGCTGATTGAGCCCTCCACTCCCCAGACCACAACCCGCTTCTTCTCCTGCTGGAGAATCCGGATTACATGGAGAAAGTCCCCGTCTCCGGTCACCAGAATGAAGACGTCGGCATCGCGCCCGGGGATCCGGAGGAACTCCTGAATCTCCAGGCTCATTACAAGGTCTGCGTTGTCCTTCCGGCCGCCCTCGACATACTCAGGCTTAATGTCCTGGCGGTCAAAGATCGACATGGCCTCTGGGTAGATATCCCAGGGGGCGTATGCGCGGGCATAGACCAGTTCTCCATACTTGGAGGCTTCCATCTTGAAAATCTCTGCCAGTTGTTTATGGGTAGGGGTAATGTTTTGCCCGCGCAGAGATCTAACAACGTTTTCGTAATCAATAAAGAGCGCGCAGGTTGTCACGAGGTCATTCCTCCACTTACATGTACCGAAACCGTGTCCCTGATTACCCTTAGATATTTCGAGAAGACGGCTAACGGAGAGCATGGGTAGGTCCGTATCAGATAGCTATTCGGTAGGCATGACAAATTTACCTGTTGGTCCATGTCGCAAAAGTGTGGGTGATTTCCGATCGTTGGTATCCCTTTGATCTGCCTCATCTCTCGGCGCGCCCAAGGCCAATAGAGCTACATCGCTACCATAGACCTCCTGCACCGAAGTAGACCCACGGAGCCCCACGGCACATAGACCCTGAGGTGCCAGACATAACACGGATAGTCTATCTGAATTTAACCACAACGATGGATAGGGTTTCCACGGCCAGCATGTTACAGTGTGGCTGTAAGAAGTTCGTAAGAGTCTCGATAGTGGTTCCGGCGATTCGTTCGAGGTTCTAACATGGGAGATCGTCCCGACTTTGAGGAGGAGATCGCATGATGGAGTATTTCAAGGGCGCCAAGGGTAGCTGGATTTGGCTGATCCTCCGTGTCTATGTTGGCATTCAGTGGATCAACGGTGGCTGGCATAAGATCACTGGCGACACCCCGTTCGATGCTTCGGGCTTCCTGAAGGGCGGCATTGCCAAGATCATTCCGCCGGTCGACCCAGCCGCTGCTGCCAAGTTCAAGCCGATTACCGCCGCCTGGTGGGGCAACTTCCTCCAGGACTTCGCCCTGCCGAACGTCAAGCTCTTTAACTTCCTGGTTCCCTGGGGCGAGCTTCTCGTCGGTCTAGCTCTAATCTTCGGCTTCGCCACCATCTTCGCTGCCGTCATGGGCGCTCTCATGAACTTCGCCTTCCTCATGACGGGTAGCACCAGCAGCAACCCGTACCTCTTCGCCCTCCAGTTCATTATCGTGGCTGCTGGCGGCGCCTACGCAGGGTATATCGGTGTTGACTACTACTTCCGCCCCATGTACCGGAACTTCATGGCCAAGCTCTTCGGCGGCAAGGAAGCAACCGCAAAGGCAACAGCCTAACCGTACACACCAAAGCCAAAACGAAGCGCCTATCCCATCAGGGGTAGGCGCTTCTACTATGGTGTAGCGCTGGTAGCCGGCTCGGGAGTCAGCCCATAATCAGCGCCATGATCGCTTTCTGGGCGTGTAGCCGATTCTCGGCCTGGTCAAACACAACCGACTGGGGGCCATCGATCACGGCGGTCGCGACTTCCTCCCCGCGGTGGGCGGGCAGGCAGTGAAGGAAGATCGCAGCCGGGTCGGCGAGGCTCATCAACCCGGTGTTGATCTGGTAGCCCTGAAAGGCGATCAGCCGCTGGGCGGCCTCCTGCTCCTGGCCCATGGAAGCCCAAACATCGGTATACACGACATGCGCTCCCGCGACCGCCTCCGCCGGGTCGGTCACGACCTGAACGCTGCCGCCATAGCGAGAGGCCACAGCCTGAGCCCTCGCCACTCTTTCCGGGTCAGGGCGGTAGCCGGGGGGTGAGCCGATCACGACATCCATGCCAAACTTGGCGCCGCCGTCCATGAGGCTGTGCGCCATGTTGTTCCCATCGCCTACGTAGGCCATTTTCAGACCGCCAAGGGTGCCAAACCGCTCCCGAATTGTCAGGAGATCGGCCATGACCTGACACGGGTGCTCCTCGTCGGTCAGCCCGTTGATCACGGGGATCTCGGCCCAGTGTGCTAGCTCCACCACGTCCTGGTGGGAAAAGGTCCGGATCATGATCCCGTCCAGGTAGCGGCTCATGACCCGGGCTGTGTCCGCAATCGACTCGCCACGCCGCAACTGGAGGTCGGCGGCGGAGAGAAAGAGGGCCTGCCCGCCAAGCTGTTTCACCCCGACCTCAAAGGAGATGCGGGTTCGGGTCGAAGCTTTAGCGAAGTACATGCCCAGGCTCTTGCCCTTGAGCGGTTCGTCGCGAATACCGGCCTTCAGCCGATCCTTCAGCCACTCTGCCAGGTCGAGCGCTTCCGTAAGCTCCTCGCGGCTCCAGTCATGGATCGAGAGAAAGTCCCGACCCTGCAGTGTGATCACGTTCATGCGCTTCGCCTCCTCGCCCCCCACGGGTGGGGTGTACCCATGAGTTTATCGCATAATCATGCACTCTGCAAGCATATTTATGCACCGAGCGCCATGAAAAGGGGCCCGGCCTTCTAGACGAAGCGCCGGACCCGAAAGCGTTGCACGGAGATCCCTGGTTCATCGGGCTCGAGGCCAGCCTTGCGGCAGGCGATGCCCACCTGCTGGAGCGGTGTGGCGATGCCGGGGAGGTCCGGGAGCAGCAGCCCTACCTGTTCACCCTTCGCGACGATCACACCGTACGCCAGCGGGTCTAACTGGTCCAGGTCAGAGACGGGCTCGGGCGCCTCTAGCAGGTCGACCTTGTACTCCAGGTCGGGAAGCTCCTCCTCCTCGACCGGCGAGAAGCGAGGGTCATCGCGCCCCGCCATAATGGCGTTTCGCACAATCTCCAGGGCGAGGGTCGGCTCGGTGGGGCCCATGGTGCCCATGCAGCCACGCAGGTCGCCATCGACCGAGAGGGTTACGAAGACGCCTGCCTGGTCTGGCAGGCCCTTCGGCAGGGCCCACGGCGCCGTTCCCTCGTGGGGCGCCCCGGCGGAGAAGTCGAGGACCAGACCGGTTCGGACATGGTGCTCCAGCGCCGCTCGGGCCAGTTGCACCACCGGATGCGCCGCCTCCCGGCGGCGGGTCAGCCGCTCGCCCCGGGCAGCTACCAGCGCCGGACGGAGATGCCGGGCCGAGTCTGCCCCTGCCGGCTCCAGCGAACTGACCGCATAGCCCACCCCATAGGGGTGCTCGTAGGAGAAGACCTGCGGTTTCACCTTCTGCCCATCTAATACGCCGGCGAGCATGAGCAGCGGTCGGTAGCCGCACTCCCCGGCCCGCTCCCGCAGGTCCGACTCAATCGTGAAGAGGGCAGCCAGGTCGCCCCGCCCCAGGCTCTCCACCACCTCCCGGTCAAACTCCGCCCCCTCCGGGGCGAAGCCGTCCGGCGCTTCTGTACTGAGCCGGTGCGAGAGGTCGCCGCTGGCCAGGACCACCGTGCGCTTTCCGGTCGCCTCAATCGCTCGTTGCAGCGCCTGGCCGAAGGCGTAGAGCTGGAGCAATGGCAGCATTCCCACCGCGACAGGGAGGACCGCTCCCCGCCAGCCAGCCTCGTGCAGGAAGAGGAGCGGCACCATGGTTCCGTGATCCAACCTCTCTGCGTCCCACTCCGGCGCCCATTCCGCGTGACTGGGGCGACGGGAATCCGATCGGCCCGGGCCTCGGCCACCAGCCGCTCGCCCAGTTCCTGCTCAACCGGCAGGGAGAGGGCGACCTCCGGGGCGCCGAAGGCCGAGAGGTCACCGGCAATCGTGGGCAACCGATGAATGGCAATCGCGTCCGAGAAGACGGGGCCGTGCGGGGAGATCACCACAACCACCTCGGGCTGCAGGCCGGCAATCTCGCTGGCCAGGCGCTGCATGGAGGCCCGTGTGGTCTGGCAACGCTCTGACTCCTCGCCGCCCACAGCCGGGATCAGAATGGGTGGATGCGGGACGAGCGCCGTGTAGATCAGATCAGGCATGACTAGAGCACCTCACTTGGGTCTAGAATGCCCACCGCACCCAGCGGCCTTACCGTCCCATCTCCTGGAGGAAGCGGCAATAGGCAGACTGCACCCGCTCAAAATCGCTGATAAAGAAGAACTCGTCGGGAGCGTGGGCCCGCTGTCCCGCCTGCGATGCGCCCAGGGTGATCGTCTCCACGCCCAGCGCCCGCTTCATCATCCCCATGAAGGGGACAGTGCCTCCCTGCCGGACCCGCTCCGGGGCGGTTCCGGTGATCTCCGTGAGCACACGCTCTAGCGCCAGCAGGCCCGGGTTGTCGCCGGGAATCACGTAGGGGTCGGCCTCGCCGGGCAGCACCTCCACAGAGACGTCGGCGTAGGCAGGTGCGACCTTCTGAATGAAGGCCAGCACCCTCTCCCGAATCACGTCTGGCCGCTGGTCGGGCACCAGCCTGCAGGTAATCTTGGCGTGGGCCTCGCAGGGGATCACCGTCTTGACCCCGCTGCCCTGGAAACCGCCCCAGATCCCGTTAATCTCGAGGGTGGGCCGGGCGAGCATCCGCTCGGCGGGGGTAAAGTCGGGATCGCCAAAGAACGCTTTGACCCCTGCGGCCAGGCGCCCCGCCTCATACTTGGCGGATGCGGCAGCGATCTCTGCCCGCTCCGCCTCGGTCAGGGGCCGGACTTCATCATGAAAACCGTCTACGAGGATCCGCCCCTCAGCGTCGCGCATGGCGTTCAGGATCTCGACCAGGGCGTGAATTGCGTTCGGCATCATGCCGCCGCCGCCGGAGTGCAGGTCAACGCGGGCGGTCCGCAGGTTGACCTGCAGCCCACAGAGCCCCCGGTTCGCCACACTCACCTGCGGCGCTGAGACCGAGCCGTTTCCGCCGTCGGCGCTGACGACCAGATCGCAGGCCAGCATCTCCCGGTGGCGGGCAATGAACGGCGCCAGGCTCGGGCTGCCAATCTCCTCCTCTCCCTCGAAGAGGAACTTCACGTTGACCGGGAGCCGCCCTTCGGTCCGCAACAGCGCCTCGCAGGCGATCACCGGGAGCAGCAGGTTCCCTTTCATATCGGTCGCCCCACGTGCGTAGACGGCGTCATCTTTCATTACGGGCTCGAACGGTGGGTTGGTCCATAGATCCACGGGGTCGACAGGCTGGACGTCGAAGTGGCCGTATACCAGGAGAGTGGGCTTGCCGGGTGCATGAAGCCACTCGCCGTAGACAACCGGGTGCCCACCTGTCTCCATGATCTGCACCGCTGCGATTCCCGCCTGTCGCAACCGATCAGCGGTCCACTCTGCCGCCCGGCGCACCTCCCCCTTGCTCTCCGGATCGGTGGAGATGCTGGGAATGCGGAGGAGGTCTACGAACTGGTTCAGGAAGCGAGCCCGATTCTCGTGCAGATACTCTTGCCACGATGCGGTCATGCGAATCCCCCTCACCCACTTTGTCTACTCTCTTTTCGCTTTGTCTCAATCAAACGCCTGTTAGGGAAAAGAGAAAATGCCCCCACGTCAGAGGACGCGGGGGTCTGCCTCAGTTCAACGTATGCGGTTAGTGCCCCCCTACCGGTGGCGCAGCCGACGGCGCCGCCGGAGGCGCCTGGGGCGCTGGTTGTCGGCCGCCAGGACAGCGGTCTCACGGGGCAGAGTCGTAGGGGGCTTGGCTGGCGGGCTGATCTCACCGGCAATCTCCTGGCGAACCTGGTCCGGATCCATGGGTCCCAAGCGAGAGTAGCTGATTCCCCGTTCTTGGGGGCCGGGCATGGGCAGTCCCTCCTGTGCGACCGTGAAGGCCGAAGGCTGCCCTTAGTCTGCCCGGAACTAATGCGGTCCCCACGGTCCTCGCACCGTCTTGCCGAAAACCACTCGTTGCGGCCCCCGCCGCTGCCCGCCAGTGGGGCGGCTTGGACCCTTCTTCTGCAACTCCACGAAGAGCAGGATAGCCGCCAGGGGGGCGAAGAGCAGGAATAGCGACTGCTCTATCGCCGGGCTGAGTTGGGTTCCCAGGGGGAGCAGCAGGCCGAGTCTGAGCCCGCCGTGCAGACCAGCGGAGAGCCAGACCGAATCGAGCCGCAGAAAGAGCAGGGTGAGAAAGACGGAGAGTGCGGCCGTTCCAATGCCCGAAATGTAGGTCTCCGGCCACTTTGTGGCCAGGAATCCCACCCGCTGGATAACCATCCAGACCGGCGGCACCAGCGCTGCGGCGGCAAGCCGCTGCCACCCGGAGAGATCATACTGAAACCGAGAGGTGACGACACCCCGGTAGACCAGTTCGGTGACGAAGATCTGAAGGAGGGTGATCCCGCTCCACAGCAGAAGGTCGGGCGATATGGCCAAGTCGGCCGCGCCGAGCCCGCCGGTGAGGAACCAGACCAGGGCCGCAGCCAGGCCACCCCCAAGCAGCCCCGGCAGGTACCAGAATACCGCCGCAAACCTGGTGCGGAAGCCGGCGTTGTCCCCTTTCCAGCCCCACTTCCAGTCAATGAAGGTCAGGGCTGACCAGATCGGCAGAATCCCTGCACCGATCTCTCGGATCAACTCGCTCAATGCCGGTGCGAAGTACGGAAGCACCCCAAAAAGGCTCAGCAGAATGCTGAACAGATACTGCAACCAGCCGACAACCAAGAGGAAGCCAGCTACCGACCAGACGGAACTCCAAAACCGGTTGAGGGGCATCGCCCTACCTCCCCCGAGGGGTTAGCCCTGAACGGACTCCCCTTTCTCCATGGACTGTATAGAGTTCGCCCGCTCGGCAGAAGAACCCTGCCAGCCGCGCGCCAATGCCTCCTCCACCGTCAGCCCTTTCAGGTCGGCCATCTGCCGGATATCGCCCAGGATCGCCCGGGGGAGAGGCATCTCCGCCATGGACTTCAGCCCTGGGCCTGCGAGCATGACCGCTCCGATCATGTTTACTGCCAGGGCGGCGCTGCCCCTCAACCCTTCGATCTCCGGCTGAATCGCCAGCTTGATCGGCGGCTGGGCCTCGATTTCAATAAAGTCGCCGGTGGCCACCCCCTCCGCCTCGGGGCCAGCATGCTCAATCTGCTCCAGAATGATCCGGACACGACCATCCACATATCCGTGCGCCACATGGTGTCCCCCGGCCACCTGACCAGGGTCTACCCGCAGGCCCGCCGCCTCACGCCGGACCGTGGCAGTCAACGGCTGCCGGTCCTGCTCAATGCGCTCCAGGGGCCAGCCCAGAGCGTCAGCGATCAGGTGGATCGACTGCTCAAAGCCCACGTGCCCACGCACCCGGCCACCCTCCGCCCGCCCAGCGAACGCCGACGGCGAGAGCCCAATCCCCTCCCGCCGCAGCAGCTCCTGCCCGAACGGGGTGATATCGACCACCCGAGTGGCCTTGATCCGCTCTACGTCCAGGCAGCAGCCGGTGAGTGCAATCACCAGGCTATCCAGCACGAAGCCGGGGTTGATCCCCGTCCCCAGGACCGTCACCCCGTGGGCGTAGGCCAGGTCGTCCAGCCGTTCGGCCAACTTGGCGTCCACCGCCCAGGGGTAGGTCATCTCCCCGGCCAGACAGATCACGTTGGACCCCGCCTCCATGGCCTGGCGGACCATGGGGGCCACCCGCTCCAGCGGCAGGTCACTAGCGATAATCGTCACGTCGGGCCGGGCGCTGGTCAGCACCCGCTCGGGATCGCTGTCCACGACCACACCCACCCGCTCGCCGAACCCCATGAGATCGCCGAGGTCCTTCCCCACGTCGCCCCCCATGGTGCTGATCGCCCCGGCGGGCATGAGGCCAGCCCGCCGCCAGACCAGGTGGGCCGCAGTCATTCCAACCGGGTCCAGGCCCCAGTGGACCACACGGATCGGATCTTGCTCTCGCATTTGAAGCGAACACCTCCACCTCCGTAGGATGCCCGACTCCGCATCTTCGCCGATACCAGCCACGTCCAATTTTCGAGAAGGGATGGTGCCACTTCAGATGGATGACCTGCTCCGTCGCTATCAGCTGGCGATCACCCTGGTCGATGACCCAGACATGGCCGGGGACCTCTTCATGGCCAGCCGCAACGAGGCTGACCTGCGCCGGCGCATTGACCGCTGGCGCAGAGTACAGGGTCTGCCGCCCGCCAGCGAGCCGCAGACCCTCCTTCCGTTGGATGATGACCAGCGCCACTACGCCATGCACCTGGCCCGCCGGGGCGCCCTCCAGCAGCGGCTGACCCGCTGGATGCTGGCCCTGGCGGCCGTGGTGGTCCTGCTGGGCGGTGGCTTTGTCGCGTACACTGCGCTACACCCAAAGCTCGACACCGATCCCGCCTTTGCCGGCCAGCCCAGGTGGAGTTCGACGCCCTGGCGTGGCTTGACGCTGCACGTCTACAAGGCGGAGCTCCGGGAAGATGACGCCGCTGGCGTCACGGTGAGCATTTGGTGGGAGGTAATCGGACCCGGCGCATCCGACTCCTTCCGCCTCTTTACCCCAGAACTCATGCGGACCCAGGTAACCAGTGGCCGCAACGAGCGTTGGGACTGGGTAGGCGCGACGAGCACGGAGCGGTTCAGTGTCCGTCCCGATCGGGTCCTCGGGCTCAGCCGCTTCGACGGCTATGACCCCACCCTCGAATCAGGACTCCGGCTGTACAGGGGTGCGGGCGATGAACCGGACTTCTTCAGCTACCTGCGACTTGTGGAGCAGTAGACTCCAGCGATGGCCGGAACTCCGCCTCAAAGGTCCGATCCCAGGGAAACTGCGCCGCTGACACGGTCAAGCAGAGGTCGCCTCTGGTGCATACGTACTGGGCAATCCACTCCCGCGCCTCACGGAGGACCGTCTGGCGTAGCCGGTCGGCCATGAGAGCCGAGCCCTCGCCGAAGGCGGTTGAATCGATCCCCTGCTCCCCCGCCCACTGGGCCAACTGGTCCCGGTGCGCCTGGAAGTGCAGGTCGTGGGCGTAACGAATCGCCTGGAAGGACCGGAAGGCCACCCGCTGCCGGTCCGTGGCCCCAGACCGGGCGTATAGCTCCCGCACGGCCGCCTGCGCCAGGGCCGTACCCACCGTGTTGCTGGCCGTGTTCCAGCCCGCGTAGGCCACCTCCTCCAGAGAGATGCGCTCCGACAGCCTCTCCACCAGTTCCCGGTCCCGCCGCCCCGGGCTGGTCACATCAGCCAGGACGATCCCCTCGTCTCGCTCGGCCGCCATCTCCTCCAGGAGGTGGCGGCTAAGTGCGCCGCCCCGCTCGGTGTAGAGGAAGAGCCGCTGACCGCCCTGCTCCTGGCTCGCCCCCATGAATGAGAGCTTCTGCATGACCGATGTCCCCAGGTCAACCCCCTCATAGGGCAGAACCACGCCCTCTGCCCCCGCCTGGTCATAGGTGACTGCGATGCGAGGCCGTACCTGCGCCGCCCGGAGCGCCTCGCGGGCCACGAGCAGGAAGCCGATCTCATCGGCACCGTAGTCCACGTGAACCCGACCCGACAGCTTCCGCTCCCGCAGTAGCCCCTCGAACTGCCGCTGGAGCAGATTGAACATCCCGTAGGGTTGTGCGTCATCAAGCCCCACCACGACCTCGTCGAGCAGGTCGGCCTCCGCCCAGTCAAGCAGCGCCTCCAGAATGCGGTCATTGTACGCAAGGAGGTTGTCCTGCCGCTGCCGGACCTCCGGGGGGATCGCCTGGTTCACCTGTTTCAGCCGCTCCTGGTCCCAATTTTGGCCGAACAGGAAGACCCGGTGCTGCAGAGCCGTCCGCTCCAACAGCAGGTCGGTGTAGGCCCGGTCCGGCGAAGGGGAGCCGTCTGGCTGAAACTGTGTCGGCCATGCCCGAGGCAGAACGTGGACCGCGACCCGCCGGCCGGCAGGCAGGCGGGTCAGGGCCTGCTTCAGCGCTGCCAGTCTCTCCTCCAATCCCTCGTACAAGACCGGGTCCCGAGACCCGATCAGCCCCCCGGCCAGCATGCTATTGGTGTAAAAGACCAGGGTGTCCCCCGGTCGGGCCGTTCGCTCCCACCACTCCATGAGCTTTGTCCCCTGAGCCTGGCGGTCAGCGTAGCGGTCGAGCAGGCCGGCTGGTGGTAGGATCACAACCTGGCCCGCTGCCGTCGCAAAGAGTTGCACCTCACTCGTATTGACCGGTCGGCTGTCCAGCGGAACCCAGAGCATGCGCCCCGACCCGACGCTCCCGAACACCCCCAACCTCACCCACCCCGTGGCGTGTGCCACGGCCGATCCGAGTAAGATCACAGCGAGAACCACGATCGCAAAGCGCCACCACATCGCCCGGTCCCTCCTCCCCCCGGTAGGGTGCCCGAAGTGGCGAAAAATGAGCCTGCAGGAAATCCCTGCAGGCTCACTCTGTTCAACTCTTTATGGATATGTGCAAGGTCAGGTTTCCGAGTCCGGTTTGAAGCGGGACCACTGCCCGCTCCAGGTTGGGCGTCGAGATCTCGGGCGAGTGCCCCTGCAGCACCGACGGTGGCGTGATATTTGACGAGATCCCTCTCTCCTCCAACTTGATCGTGGCAGCGCCGGAGATCATGTTCCCCAGCTCCGCCACCGCACTCCGGCCAATATCGTCAAGCTCGGTCACGGTTTCGCCCATCATCATGCTAACGGCAGCATAGGCTGTGCTGTTTGGCATGGTCAGCAGGCAGAGGCCACTCACCTCTCCCGTGAGGCCGACCAGGACCGTCACCTCGTCCGCATGAAGGGCCGTAACCTCGACCCTGTGCTCGCCAACCGCCACCTCGGTGCCCAGCATCTCTTGAAGCACATGGACCGCGGCCTCCGCAAAGGCCTGCGCCAGTTCAGTCCGCACCAACAGCAGCTCCCCCTCTTCCCTTCCACCGATACCCCCAAGGGCTATGAGGAAATATTCAACGAGACGGTCACCTTTTCCCTTCCCCTTCCCCATAACCAACAGAAAATTCAAGACCACCCTCCCGCCGGAAGGGTGGTCTTGGAATTAGCTCTCCAGGCCGAGCTGCCAGGCGAAGAAGCCCCAGGTCTCGGACTGCGCCTCCACGAGTTTCGCTATCGGCTTACCCGCCCCGTGGCCAGCCTCAAACTCGATTCGCAGCAGGATCGGGTTGGCCGAGCCGTTGGCATGTTGGAGAAGGGCCGCCATCTTCCGGGCATGGAGCGGATCGACCCGGCTGTCGGAGGCGGCGGCATGGAAGAAGACCGCTGGGTAGTGAGCGCCCTCTGTCACATGATGATACGGCGAGTACGCGTGGATAAAGGGGAACTGCTCGGGATCATCAGCCGAGCCGTATTCGCTCACCCAGAGCGCACCGATCAGGAACTTCTGGTAGCGGAGCATGTCAAGCAGGGGCACGGCGCAGAAGACCGCCTTGTACAGGTCGGGCCGCTGGGTCAGTGCCGCCCCCACCAACAGGCCCCCGTTCGACCCGCCAGAGATACCCAACCGCTCCGTGCGGGTATAGCCCGCTGCGATCAGGAACTCCGCGGCCGCAATGAAGTCATCGAACACGTTCTGCTTGTTGGCCAGCATGCCGGCCCGGTGCCAGGCCTCGCCATACTCCGAGCCGCCCCGCAGGTTGGCAATGGCGTAAACGCCGCCCCGCTCCAGCCAGGGGTAGAGGGTCGCCATGAAGCCTGGAGTGCGTGCGATATTGAAGCCCCCATAACCGGTCAGCACCGTAGGACGGTCGCCGTTCAGCGTCAGGTCGCTCCGGTGGAGGACAAACATCGGGACACGGGTACCATCTTTAGATGTATAGAAGACCTGCTTCACCGTGATCTGGCTGGGATCAACCGCGGCCTTCGACTCCGCCCAGCGGGTGAGATCGCCGGTCTCGACATCCAGCCGGTAGATCGTTGGCGGGACCGTGAAGGACTGCCAGAGCAGATAGGCGTACCGGCCGTCCTCCTCAGCCGAAAGCTCTGCAACAGCGCCCAGCGGGGGCAGGGGGATCTCTGTCAGGGCGCCGCCGGTGAGAGGGACCGTGTAGAGACGGGAGACGACGTCCTTCAGCCCCTCCAGGACCAGCTTCCCCCCGGCCATGGCGAAGTTCTGGATCGCCAGCTCAGGTTGCTCCGGCACGACCTCCCGCCAGTGCTCCTCAGCCGGGTTGGCTGGGTCGATCGCGATCAGACGATACCGGGGCGCCTTGTAGTTTGTCAGGGCATAGATCGTCCCGTTCAGCATGGTGGCGTAGAAGAGGTTGTCAAGCCCAGCGGTGATCGTAGCGAACCCCTTCTCGGGTGCCTGCCGGTCCATGAGCAGGAGGTCGGTGGAGTTCCAGCCGTGGTTCATGTGAATCAGCAGCCAGCGCCCCTCGTCATGCAGGGTAGGGGCGAGGAAAGCACGGGGCGGGCAACCCTCGCCAAAGACCTTGGGATCGTCCTGCCAGCCGCGGCCGATCTTGTGGTAGAAAATGTGGTCGTTGTAGTTCTCCTGACCCGGCTCCACCTCACCGGGCTGCGGGTAGCGGGTGTAGTAGAAGCCGGAGCAGTCCGGCTCCCAAGCCACGACAGTGTGGCGGGTACGGGGAATGCGATCAGCCAGGACCTGGCCCCGATCAATATCGAGCAGGTGCAGAACCGACCACTCGTCGCCGTTCTCCGAGTAGCCGTAGGCGACGAACTTGCCGTCGGGGCTCGGGTACCACCAGTCCATGGCGGTGGTCCCCTTCTCGTTCTCCCGGTTGGGATCAAGGAGAGCACGCTCGCTCTCGCCGTCCCGCATGTAGAGCACCGGCTGGTTCTCCCCGGCCTTGCGACGCAGGAAGAAGACCCGACCAGCCCGAACCTTCGGCGATGCGATCGTCTCACCGCCCAGGACCTCCCGGAGCCGCCCGGCGAAGGAGTTGGGGTGCGGCAGGCCATCGAAGACCGAGTCGGAGAAGCGGTTCTGGGACTCGGTCCAGGCCAGGACCTCGGCGCTCTGGCCGTCTTCCAGCCAGCGATAGGGATCGTGGATCGTGACGCCGTGAAGTTGGTCGATTACAGTCTCGCGCCGGGTCTCGGGATAGACATGCACACGCAACACCTCACAAGAAATGCTCTTATCCGCCGCTTGCCCTGCATAACATTACTTCGTGATAAGAATAATTCCTGCCACCAATTGCCTGACCAGGTACTCCCCCACCCGATTGAATTCGAGGTAACATAAAGGGCGTAAGTGAGGTGTACATATGACATGGAAAAGATGAAGCAGGTGCGTACCGTTCTCTGGATCATCCTCGCATTCAACTTGGGTGTGGCACTGGCCAAGGTGATCTACGGCTACATTGCGAACTCCCTCTCCATGACCGCCGACGGCTACCATTCCCTGAGCGATGGTCTCTCCAACCTGATTGGCCTGATCGGCGTCTGGATCGCCTCCCACCCGCCGGATAAGAGCCATCCATATGGGCACAAGAAGTTTGAAACCTACACAACCGTAGGCATCGCCGCTCTGTTGCTCTTCGTCTGCTTCGAAGTCCTATCGGGCGTCCTGGGACGGGTGCGTAACCCGCAAGCGCCAGATGTCTCGACGGCCAGCTTTCTTGTCATGCTTCTCACCCTGGCGATTAACGTCTTTGTCTATACGTATGAAATCTGGCAGGGGAAGAGGCTCCGCAGCGACTTCCTGGTGGCTGACGCCTACCATACCCGATCCGACATTATGGTCTCCGTCTCCGTGATCGCTGGCCTGGTGGGCGTGCGCATGGGCTGGCTCTGGCTGGACTGGGTTCTGGGGATCGTGATTGCCGGGTTCATTGCATACTCAGCCTGGGAGATCATACGCGACAGCGCTCAGGTCCTGTGCGACGCTGCCGTGCTCGACCCCAGCTTGGTGATTCCCCTCGTCACCGCGGTGGATGGGGTCGAGGATTGCCACATGGTCCGCTCGCGGGGCCGGTCCGACTCGGTCTATGTCGACCTGCACGTCCACGTGAGCCCAACCATGACCGTCGCAGAGGCCCACGAGCTCTCCCATACCGTGGAGCAACGACTAAAGGATAACCTGCCAGGTGTGGTGGATGTACTCGTCCACGTTGAGCCAAGAACCGCAGCTGGGGCCTGAGCAGCCCAAAGCCGACAAGAAGAGCCCAGCGCCACCGCGCCGGGCTCTCCGTTATTTCGGTGTAATCGCCTTGATCAGTTCGGCGGTTGGGAAACCCGCTACGTTCTTCGGCAGTGTCGTATGCAGGTACTCCTCCAATTGAGATGACTGGATCAGCTTCGCCTCGGCCTCCGAACCGGCATAGGAGAGATCGCCCGCTGTGGAGACCACCACCGCCTCGACCTCAAGTCCCTTGGTCAGGCCGCTATACTCGATCCGTTCGGCAAAGAGCCGGGCGCGCCGATCGGGGCGCCCCAGGTCAACGGAACCGTTCGCACCGGTCCACTCGCCCTTCTTCCCCTGTCCAATCGGACCGGCCCAGTGCAGGGCATTCAGGACGAGCACCTTGCCGGGAGCGATCAGACAGATATCCGCGTGAAGGAACGCCAGCGTCGGACGGAGTACGATCGTCACGCTGTCGGGTAGGCTCATCGCCGTTAGCCGGTCGGCCAACAGGTGTGGTCCAAACCCTTCCTCGAGCTCCGCCTGCATGCGGGCGGTGCCACTCACTAGCGCTGTTACCGAGCGCAGGAGGTCACGCTTCTTTTTCTCAGTCAACCTGCCAATAATGTTTGCCATGTTCCTAGTATACCTGATAGCTGAACTCTTTCCCACGGCGTTTTTTGTGGATGAAGTAAGAGAACCCATATCCACCGCGGCGGCTTTCCGTTATGATAGGGGACGGTCCGCTTTACGAGCTAATCCTACATGTATATGGGGTGACCAATTGAAGAGCAGTCTGAAATGGGTCATTGTCTATCTGCTGCTCATCCAGTTCGGCCTAAGCTACGTGGTCCCAACGACCTGGATGTATGACAAGCGGATTCGCTACGAAGTGTTCAAAGAGGATACCGTGGTGCTTGATGCCGTCCTTGACCAGATCAAGCGGCAGGTTGATCGGGAAGGTCTCACCGACTATGTCGTGATTCTCGGTGACTCGGTGGGCTATAGCGGCCCGGGCGGGCCTGATCAGTCGATCGGCTACTACATGAGCCAGATCAGCCAGGAGCAGGGCAAGCCACTCACCGTCTTTAACCTGGCGCTCCCGGCCATGCAGATCGGAGATTTCTACACCGTCCTGCTAAAACTCCGGGCCAAGGAGATCGCCACCCCGCGGCTGGTGATTAACCTCATGCACGCTGGCTTCGTGGCTCGGGCTCCCTACCCGCCGGTCGTATTCTGGCTGGACCAGGAGCTTAAGAGAATGGACCACGACTCCTGGGCCCGAGTCGAACAGCACTTGATCCAGGCGGACCGGGCGAAGGAGGACCCGCTGCCCTCCGCGCTCTTCCAGCGGTACGTGGCCCCGCATGTCGCCCTGCTTCGCTACCGCCCGGTGATCAAGGGCAAGCTCATGTCGCTCTTCAGCGCCAAGGAGGTCTACGATACGCGTGTCTGGACGGAGAAGCCCGGGCTCGCAGAGCTCCTCCAGGGCTACGAGTACCAGATCGGCTTCAACCCAGCCCCGGTCGACCTGACCGATCAGAACCCACAGATCTACTTCCTGCAGAAGCTCATGGATCTGACACGAAACGATCAGGTCCTCTACTACTTGACCCCCACCAATCAGGAACTCATGAAGGCGAACGTCTCCAACCCCGGCTACCGGGCGAATGTCGAGGCCATTTCCCGGTGGATGACCGCCCAGGGCGTCGACTACCTCAACCTGGAGAGCGCCCTGGACCCCTCGCTCTTCGCTGATCATGTCCACCTGACCCCAGAGGGCTACCGAGTCCTGGCGGGGCGCCTGCTGGAACACCTGAACCAGCGGGCCGGACAATAAGGGGGAGAGAGAAGATGCTATTTCACAGTCCGGAGTTCATTCTCCTCTCGGCGATCACCCTGCTCCTCTTCTGGCGCTTCCCTCGCACCCGGACCCCGCTCCTGGCGGTGGCCAACCTGCTCTTCTACGGCGCATCTGGCTGGCAGTACCTGCTCCTCTTCCTCGCCTTTTCCGCCCTTACCTACTGGTTCTCCCGCCTGATCGATCGGGGCGTGCGGCCCAAGCTGCTGCTCTGGATTGGCGTCGGCGCCAACCTGCTCAACCTTGCGGTCTTCAAGTACACGGCCTTCGCCGTGTCCAATCTGGACCGGCTCCTGCACCTCGGCCTGGACCCGAAGCTGTTCCAGCTGCTACTCCCTGTCGGCATTAGCTTTTACACCTTCCAGTTGGTCGCCTACCTGGTCGATGTCTACCGGGGCGACCTGAAGCCCTCCCGCACACTGGTTGAGTTCTGGGTCTTTATCGCCTTCTTTGCACAGCTGATCGCTGGCCCGATCATGCGTGGCAAGGATTTTCTGCCGGCAATTGAGGAGCACCAGGGCTACCGCTTCTCCTTTGAGCGGTTCAAGTACGGCGGCTTCCTCTTCCTGATCGGCCTCTCCAAGAAGGTGATCCTCTCGGACACGATCGGTCCGTTGGCCGACAAGTTCTTCAGCCAGGGCGCGACGGTGGGCGGGCTGGAGGCCTGGATCGGCGCCTGGTTGTTCGCCTTCCAGATCTACTTCGACTTCTCGGCATACAGCGACATGGCGGTGGGCATCGGTCACCTGTTCGGCTACGAACTGACCGACAACTTCAAGACACCCTACCTCTCCGGCAACCCGGCAGAGTTCTGGCGGCGCTGGCATATCACGCTTTCCGGCTGGATCCGTGACTATCTCTACATTCCATTAGGCGGCTCCCGCCATGGCGAGGTGCGGGCGGCTTTGGCCCTCGTCACTGCCATGACCCTCTCCGGCTTCTGGCACGGGGCGGCGTGGACCTTTGTCGCCTGGGGCATATACCACGGACTCCTCTCGGTGATTCACCGCCTCTGGACCCGCCAGGTGGTGAAACGCACCCAACTCGCTCGTCCGGCCGCCTTGACCCGCTGGATCTCCATTCTCCTCATGTTCCAGGCGACGACGATCGGCTGGGTCTTCTTCCGGGCTGACGGCATGACCGTGGCCCTGACCATGGTCAGGCGGATGCTGACCCTGAGCGATCTACACCTGACACGGACCAACCTGGTCTACCTGGTCCTGATCGCCGGCCTCTACCTCCTCCACCTGGCCGAGTTCTGGTTCCGCACGAAGCAGCGTGCGCTCTACGAAACCTGGCGCCGCTGGTTGCCGGGCCCGGTACGGGCGCTAGCCTACACCCTGGCAATCGTGCTTGCGGTGGTCATGGCCTCCACCAAGCAAATGGCCTTTATCTACTTCCGGTTCTAAAGCGTAGCGCCCGCCCCCATCGAAAGGGGGCGGGCGCTTGCGTTTACTTCTTGACCTTGAGCAGGTTGAGCAGCCCTTCCAGGACCTTTGTCGCCTCCGCCCTCGTTGCGCTGGCGGTGGGGGCGAACTGGTTCTGACCACGGCCATGCATGAGCCCTGCGTTCACCACCTGGGCGACCTGGTCCAAGGCCCAGTCCGCCACATCGGCGCCATCTGCGAACGCCTTGACTGCGGTCGGGTCGGCGTTGACAGGGATCCCCCGCAGGATCATGGCCTGTGCAAGCACCTGCGCCATCTCCTGGCGGGTGATCGCATCGTTCGGCCGGAACAGCGTCTGGTCGGCGGGGATCAGGTTCCCCTGCACAGCCGCTGCCACCTCCGGGAAGAACCAGTCAGCCGCCTTCACATCGAGATACGGCAGATCCGCGTTCTCCTGGGCGGAGAGCTTCATCATGCGCACCACGAGAGCGACGAACTCTGCTCGGGTAATCGTCCGGTCAGGAGCGAAGAGATCATCGCCCACGCCCTTGACCAGGCGACGGGTCGCCATGCGCTGGATCGCACCCTGCCCCCAGTGCCCCTGGATATCGCGGAAGGTGTAGAACTCCATGACCGCATACTGGCTGAAGCTGGTCAGTTCGATCTCGACATACCCTTCTTCCACGTTCACCCGGCCGCCGCGATACTCCCACTCGCCGGTCTCCTCGTTCAACCGGTAGACGGCCACCTTTGTGGGATCATCCACCTCGTCAAACGGAATTCGCACGGTGACCGGTTTGCCGAAGGTAGTCAGCGGCGTGACCGTGGTCTTGCCGTCAGGCTTCCGCTCAATGCGCTCCGCCGTCAGGGAGACGACCCGGCCCGCTGTACGGAGGCCATCGGACTCGGCCTCTCCGACTGTGAGCACCACGAACTGGGTCTCCGCCGGGCTCTCAGTGCTTGTGACTCGCTCGGGGTCCACCGACTGGATATCGAGCCGGTAAGAGACGTCAGTCCCCGGGTCAGCGGGCTGCTCCGGATCCTCGGGATCCGTGGGCGGGACCAGGGCGCCGGCCGGAATGCTGATCGTACCAGCCTGGGTCTCCATAACGACTGATGCATCGTTTTCGGAGAGGGTGTTGATCACCTCTGCCGGAATGTCTGCCGTGCGCCGCTGGATCGGCGGCGGCTCACTCGGGACCGGCTCTTCGCCACCCGTCGGCTCCTGATCCACGTCGACCCGCAGGACCAGATCTTGCGTGAGATCGATCGGTGCCACCGTTTCGGTTTTCACCTTGGAGTCCTGGACCTGCTCAGCTCCATCCTGAGCCGTAACCCTGACAACCGGCACTGCAGGCTTGGGGTCGGGCTTGGGATCCGGTTGGGGAGCGGGGGGCGGAGGGGGGGGGGGGGGGGGGCGGGGGCACGTCCGACCGTTACGGTGTAGGTCCTGGTCGTCACTCCGTCCTCGGCAGTCACCACCACTGTAACGGTGTTGTTGCCCACGTTCAGGTTAATCGGTTGCGACTCAACCCCGCTCGCCACCACCTGGCCGTTGACCGTCACGGTAGCGTGGGGCTCTGCCAGAGTTGGGGTCACGGTGATGGATGTGGTAGAGTTGCCGACCGTCGCCTGGTACTCCATGGTCCCGGCATCGAACTTGGGTAGTAACTGCCCCCTGGAGAGGTCCAGACCGCTCAGGTTCGCATCCGTCAGGACCCGGCGAAGATTCAGGGTGTACGTCAGCTTCGTCGTGCCATCCTCGGCGGTCACCTCAACGGTCACCGGGTTGTCGCCCGGGTTCAGGTTGATCGTGACCGGGGTGCCGCTCGTGGCTGCACTACCATTGACCGTCAGGCTTGCCAGGCTATGCGCCAGGGTCGGCGTCAAATCCACGCTGGTGGAATCGCTAGCCACCTTAACCAGGTAATCGAGCGTCCCCGGGTCGAAGGCTAGGCTGCCTTCCGAGACCGTCAGCCCCGACAGCGTCGCATCGTTAGAGATCCGATGCACCGTGATTGTGTAGCTCTTCGTGACGGCCGTATCCTCCGCCGTCACCACCACCGTGATCGTGTTGTCGCCCACATTCAGGTGAATGGCGCCCGAGGCGTTCCCGCTCGTCACCGCCGTCCCGTTTACCTTCACCGATGCGCCGCTTTGCGCCACCGTAGGCGTCACGGTAATGCTCGTGACCTCGTTCCCCACGTTCGCCGTGTACGACGTGGTCCCCGCTACGAAGTCTGGCGACAGCGTTCCGGCCGACAGGCTCAACCCGCTCAGGTCGGCGTTGCTCGACTGCTTGTGCACCGTGATCGTGTAGGTCTTCTTGGTCACCCCATCCTCTGCGGTGACCTCCACCGTCACGGTGTTGTCGCCCTCGCTCAGGCTGGTTCCACCCGTCACCGTCACCGCTGCCGTGCTGTCCGCCAGCGTCGGGGTGACCGTTATGCTCGCAACCGTACTGTCCACTGTAACACCATACGACGTGGTGGCCGAGCTGAAATCCGGGGTCAGCGTACCCGCCGAGACTGCCAACCCGTCCAAGTTGGCGTTGCTCGACTTCGCCCGCGCCACCACCACCGTGTAGGTCCTGGTAAAGGCCGGGTCCTCTGCCGTTACCACCACCGTGATCGTGTTGTCCCCGACATTTAGGCTAATGGCGCCAGAAGCACTCCCACTCGTCACCGCCGTCCCGTTCACCGTCACCGACGCGCCGCTGTTCGCCGCCGTCGGTGTCACGGTGATGCTGGTCACCTCATTCCCCACGCTCGCTGTGTAAGCTGTCTTCCCCGGAGCGAAGTCAGG
>Ga0196970_1000200_pt1 | contig 88448 bp, 58 predicted proteins | sample S1v_513CmetaG_FD_148672 | JGI IMG/M metagenome (GOLD analysis project Ga0196970, IMG submission 148672) | Soil microbial communities from Anza Borrego desert, Southern California, United States - S1+v_5-13C | ecosystem: Environmental > Terrestrial > Soil > Desert | place: USA: California...
TTCGCTTTCCGCTGGAACACCCGCCATCAAACCGATGGCACCCGCCTGAAAGGGTTTGGCCAGTTGATCGAAAACAAACGGCTCACCTACCGCCAGGTTTCCTGCGTTTGCTAAATATATAAGCCCGGGCTGGGGCGCTACCCAGTTGTGGGGATAGCAATGCTTTGATGTGTCTATAGAATGCGTGCATGGCGTGATCCGCCAGAATCGATACAGGCGGCCGCAACGTGACGGAGTCGGTGCCGGTTAAGTGAAAGGTTGAGCAGATTCAGATGAGTATTTCGGTTTCGATCGTGGAAGATGATGGGGAAGTGCGCCAGAGCCTGTCCCGTTTGATCAATAGTTCCCCTGGCTACCGTTGTGTGAGCGCGCACGCGAGCGCGGAGGATGCGTTGGAACAGATTCCGAGGGTGCGCCCGGACGTGACGCTGATGGACATCAACCTTGTGAACCTGAACGGGGTGGAATGCGTGCGGCGCCTCAAGCCTTCGCTTCCCAAAACGCAGATCATCATGCTGACCGTTTACCAGAACACCGAGCACATTTTCAACGCGCTCGCGGCAGGCGCGACGGGTTACATGCTCAAGCAGACGCCGCCCTCGGAGCTGCTGTCGGCCATCAAGGAAGTCCATGAAGGCGGCTCACCGATGAGCAGCCACATCGCGCGAAAGATCGTGCAATCGTTTCAACGGCCTGCAGGGGAACAGAGCGAAACGGATTCGTTGTCGCCACGCGAAGCGCAGGTGCTTGACCTGCTGGCCAAGGGATTTCTTTACAAAGAGATTGCAGATGCGATGCACGTCACCTACGCCACAGTGCACACGCACATCCGTCACATTTACGAAAAGCTCCATGTGCGATCGAGGACTGAAGCCGTTGCGAAGCACCTGCGAAAAACGCGGTCGCTGCCCAGCATGCCAGCGCGGTGAGCAGGCAACGTGGTCGCCATAACTGATGATTTCCCTTCTGATGTATTTTCTGGATGATCTATCCAAGACTCGTGGTGTGAACTTCTGGAAAACACCATGCCTTTGACCAAGCACCTATGACTAAGATGAAAACTCGATCCACACGCCCGTCGGTGTGTTCAACCCCCAACCCCACAATCAGCCGGCTCCTAGCATGTGCTGTTCTCGGTTCTGCCGCGTCAGCATTCGCTGCAAGCCAGACTTGGACAAACGCGCCCGCGAGCGCGCTGTGGAATGTTCCTGCCAACTGGGTGGGAAATGCCGTGCCCGGCGATGTCAACAACACCGGGAACAACAACGTCAATAACGATACCGCGACGTTCAACACGCCATTGTTTTCCGGAATCGGTGGCGCCGCGAACCCGATCGTTCCCGACGACGCCACAGTCGTGAACGGCCGCAGCCGCCGCGTTGGCAGCATTGTTTTCGATGGCGAGAACGTTGGCGCTTACGTCATCGATTCGCCAAGCCCAGTGGTTTTGCGGGATGCCGCGACGCCGGCCCAGGGAATCTTATATGTCAGCCATAACGGCTCGATTCGCCTGACGGAGTCGGTCGCCAACCCGCAATCCATCGCCATGCCGATGCTCGTTAACCTTCCCTCGAGCACAGCGGGCGTTTATAGCCTCATCAACAACTCAACCAATCCCGCGGCCACGCTTTCAGTAGAGTCAATCGAGCATAACGGAGCCAACACGCGCGCCACACGCTACGTCCTTGATGGCGTGAACACAGGCAACAACGTTGTCACGAACCTGTCTGAAGGCCCTGGAAACGCAACTGGTGGCATCACAAAGCAAGGTTCTGGAACGTGGCTGATCGCAGGCACAGGCCTGTTCCCCGGAGGCTCGCCGATCAACATCAACGAAGGCATTCTGGGCGTTCTGGTTGCGGATGCCTTTGGCAGTGCGGCGGCCGCGACAGTGACCAACACCGGAGTGCTGCGCCTGGAAAATGTCACGCTGCCCCAGGCGGTTAATCTTCGGAAAGGCGGTACCCTGACCGCGCGCGGTTCTTCGGGTGTGAATGGTGTCGTCGTTGGCAATCACGTGGGCACAACTGCAACCCTGGCGACCACCATGCCGAGTGATGTGCTGAATCCGGCAGCGTCAGGCGTCGGTGTCGTCTCGGGTGGCGCAGCCGACAGCGTTTTGAACACCGCAGGTCCCGGCACCGTGGTTCTCTCCATGGATAACACGTACGCTGGCCGATGGTCGTTCGGCGCGAAGATCAATCAGATCACCACGCCGGGCGCCTTGGGAACGGGACCGAACGCGAACGTTGCGGCGGGCGCCGTGCTCGACCTTACGATTATGGGCGGCGTTGCCTTCATGCCCACGACGACTGGTTTCGGGGGGAGCGGAACGGGAACCGCCGTTGGTGTGAATGCGGCTGCTGTTGAATTGGATCCGAGCGCGACGCTCGACCTCACAGGCAAAGCAATCAACCTCGTATACACGCCCACCAGCGCAAGCGGCGATCTGGCCCGCCCTGCGTTGCACATTGCAATCGGAACACTGGCGCTGAGCGGAAATACATTTTCGGTCAACAACGCCTCCCTGTCGCCCCTGGGCGTCGGGACTTATCGACTGATCACTCAGGCGACCGGCTCAATCCTCTCCGGCGGCAATTATGCCGTGCTGGTCAGCGGGAGCGGCCTTGCTGCCGGAACTGCGGCTGCCATTCAGGTCAGTGGCGGGAATGTTGATCTCGTGGTCACCGCCTACACGCCCAAGAACCTTGTTTGGAGCGGCGGCAATCCTGACACCACCTGGGATCTCAATAGCACGGCGAATTTCTTGAACAGCGGCTTGCCGTCTGTGTTTAACAATTCTGATTCGGTCCTCTTCAATGCAACTGGCGTTGCGAACTCGTTCGTTAATCTTGCGGGAACACTCGCTCCTTCAAGTGTCACAGTCGATACGACCGCGGGAAATTACACCTTCGGCGGCGCAGGCCAGATCGGCGGCGCAGCTTCGCTCGCAAAGGTCGGCACAGGCACGCTCGTGTTGCAAACTGCGAACACTTATGCCGGCGGCACCGTCATCAGCAACGGCACCATTCAATATGCCGCTGAGAACGCTCTTCCCTCATCGGGAACCGGCGACGTTGCAATCTACGGGAATGGCCGCCTGGACCTCAACGGGCAGAACGGAATGATCAATGGCCTGATCGGCAATGGTTCCGTTGATCTGGGCATTGCAGCCGCTTCGGTCCTTACCGTGGGCAACAACGATCGCGCCGGGACATTCAGCGGCGTGATTGGTAATTCGGCCGGAACCCTGGCTCTTACGAAAATCGGCACCAATTCGCTTACGTTGTCCGCCTCCAATTCCTATGCGGGTCCAACCACGGTGCAGAACGGAATCCTCGTTGCCGCCAGCACCCGTGCCCTCGGTGTCGGGGAGTTGGCTGCCAACGGTGGCATCGTGGACGTCGCGGTGGAAAAGCTGATCGTGTCAGGCCTTTCCGGCGCAGCCGGAACCGTCGTCAACAATTCGACGGGCACCAACACGCTGGTCCTCGACGGCAGCGCAGCCACTACGTTCGGCGGCACGATCATGGATGGCGCGACAGGTGGCATGGCGCTTCAGGTCCTCGGCGGTTCGCTCCGCTTGAACGGGAATAATACCTTTACTGGCGGAACCGTCCTCGCCGCGGGCACAACATTGCAGATCGGAAACTCGCCGGCCAACCTGGACGGCGCGGTGATCGCCAGCAACAACGTCGCTCTCAGCCTCGTCGGCGGCAGCGCAACTCCCGGAACCCCCGACTCGATCACCGTCGTCGATGGCGGCACAATCACCTTGTCCGCCAATGCCCTCGGAAACATTTGGGGCGGCCAGTTCATCGGCGCTGCGAATACAACGAACCACGTGACCACGCAGATGTCGTTTGGCGGAGCAACCTCGTTCCAGAATTTCCAGGGCCTCGTGCATCTGGATATTCCCTCGGGATCGATTCGTTTCTTTAACGGCGGTGGAATCAGCGGCGGCGACGCCCCAACATTCCTGTTCAGTTCCAATTCAGTGGTGGTGACGCGTGACGCGCAAACGGTGCGCCTCGGCGCAATCGCCGGCGGCAGCAGTTCGTCGGGCATCGACCAGGCCACTGCAGCCGGCGCGGTCGACACCTACATCATTGGCGGGAAGAACATTGATTCGACGTTCGCGGGATTTTTCCGCGGCTTGAACAACCTCGTGAAGGACGGGACAGGCACGCTCACGTTCCTCGGCGCAACCCGCACTGAGAATACGGATGGAGTCACCTTCACCAACATCACGATAGAGCCTTCATTGGTGGCGCACACCGGCACGACGACCATCAGCAATGGCGTGCTCGCGCTCGTGGTTCCGAACAACCTGGTCAGCTCGCCTGTGATCACCCTCGCATCGCCGGCCGCGGTGCTCGATGCAACCCGCATGGGCATTGTCAGCAATTACTTCAATGACTTCGGCGCGGTTTCCGTGCTCGTGACCAACGGCGTTTTTGAAGTGGCCGGCGGCCAGACGCTCGGCGGCCTGGGAACTATTCAAGGCAGCCTCAATGCAACACCTGGCAGCATCTTGAACGTTGGATTGCCGGTTGGAACTTTGAACGTCACCTCCGGAATCATCCTGGACAATGCCACTGTTAACATGGACCTCGATCGCAGCCAGTCTCAAAACAGCGACCGTCTCGCAGCCGGCGGCGCCAACCTGATTGCCGTGAACGGCGGAACGCTGACGATCACAAACCTGGGCTCGGATCTGGTGACTGGGGATGTGTTTCAGTTGTTCAACAAGCCTGTAGCCGGCCTGGGCTTCACGCTGGTTGAGCTTCCCACGTCGAATGCCGACAATTCGGTGCAGTACGTCTGGGAAAACAAGCTGGCAGTGAACGGAACCATCAAGGTTCTGCAAGGCGCGGCTCCAATCACCGGGAACCCGACCAACATCACGTTCAATGTGTCAGCGGGTTCGTTGAACCTCTCATGGCCCTCGAGTCACCTTGGCTGGCAGCTGCAGGTCCAGACCAATAGCCTCGCGACAGGCCTGAGCGACAACTGGATCAATGTGCCTGGTTCGACATCGAGCACGCAGCACAATGGGACGATCGACGCAGCGAATGGCGCGGTGTTTTATCGCCTCGTGCGTCCATAAGACCGCTCTGAGCAGGGCAACCTTCAAGGCGGGCACTGAAAAGTGCCCGCCTTTTTTGTGCGCCTACACCAAACTGGTGATGGTTAAACGGCGTTGTTTGTGCGACAGTCCAGCCATTCTCATGACGCTGCCTCCCCAGAGCTGTTCTTGAATTATGACTGCCCTCCTCTCGCGAACTGCTTTCCCGACCCGCCGGGCCTGCGGATTTACCCTGATCGAACTTCTGGTGGTCATTGCGATCATTGCCATTCTTGCGGCGATGCTCCTTCCGGCGCTTGCGAACGCGAAGGAGCGGGCAAAGCGCATTCAGTGCGTAAACAACGGACGGCAGATGTTCATCGCATGCACGTTATACGCAGGGGACAACAGCGATGAGTTTCCGTCGTGGGGCGGCAACACACTGAACAATCGCACCAAGAACGTGATCGACCTGGACAATTACATTCGATGGGTGGTGTTTGGCGGCCCCGTCGGTGGCGGTCTCATTCCGCAGAATGCCGCGGCGGTAAACGCACGCGGGGCGCAGTTCGAAAACCTGGGTTACCTCTATGGCGCAAAGCTGGTTGGCGATGGACGCCTGTTCTTTGATCCCAGCTATCCCGCCGCATCCCCGCTGGGCTGGGATCAATACACAGAGAAAGGATTCATCAGTTTTGGCCGGGTCAACAACACCGGAGGCGTGCGAACCAGCTACATCTACAATCCCGTGGTGTTGCCGAATACCTCCACGCGCATGTTCCAGAAGCAATCCCAGGTGAAGCAGCATCGCGTCTTCATCATGGACTACATTGATTCCCAGATGGATCGGCCGGAATTCTTCGCCCACAAACGCTCCAAAGGTTGGAATATGACTTTCACGGACGGCTCGACGCGCTTCAGCAAGCCGGCACCGGCCGTTTATGGGAAGATCGCCGCCGGCGACTATCCTGCCGATCTCACAGACTTCAACCGCAATGTGCTTCCGCTGCTGGAGCAGGCCGCCAGGTGACGCCTTGATTTTTGTCCCTTGCCCATTACCTCCTGAGCCCTTCGTCCTTTCGTCCTTTCGTCCTTTCGTCCCGTAGTCCCGTAGTCCCGTAGTCCCGTAGTCCCGTAGTCCCGTAGTCCCGTAGTCCCGTAGTCCCGTAGTCCCGTAGTCCCGTCGAACCTGTTTCTATCATCAGAACTGGGGATACCACGGATTAGGTCAGCGGCTAAGCTCGGCGATACCTAATCCAGAACCATCTACCGGGCGACCCTCTTCCATCCGGTGTTTTGGGTTTGGAGCAGGTTCCTTGAATTGAAGATTTTTCTGGCGCTGTTTCCGAAATAGTCGCGGCTCCAGAAAGGGCTCTTTGATCGAACGGATGGGCAGGGCAGGGAAGCAAACAGGACGATCAGACGGTTACGAGATGATTCATCTCAAACACAGTTATCACCATGAAAAGCATCACCCCTAGCAGAAAATCAAAAACCGGCCTCATGGCGCTCCTGGCGTTGGGCGCCGTCACTCACGGCGCTTTCGGCCAGAGCGGCACCTGGACCAACGAATTCGACAGCGTCTGGAGCGACGCAACCAACTGGGTCGATGGCGTCGTTGCCAGCGGCGCCGGGAACAGCGCCACCTTTAACAACCAGACAGCTTCGGCCGTGCAGGTGGAACTCGATTCCTCGCGCACGATCGGAAACCTCTTTTTCCAGGTAGGCACTTACACCATCAGCAACACCGTCAACACGCTCACGCTCGCGGGGCTGTTGAAGCCGACCATTGACGTCTGGCCCGGCCAGAATGCAACCCTCCGCGGCATTGTGCTGGCAGGCAATGATGGGTTCGTGCTCGACGGCGGCGGCACCCTCAACCTTTTCAAGGAAAACACGGCCGCGGCAAACACTATCACCGGCGGCATAGTTCTCAGCAACGGCATCGTGCAGGTGCAGGGCATCAACGTGGATGACAACAACGATGCCAACACCCTGGCGCTTGGCACGGTCGAGTCGGTGACCTTTTACAACGGTACATTGAACCTTCGTCCCGCGCCGAACACTGCCACGACCTTCGGCGTGTTTAATGGAAACCTGATTGTCCCGCAGGATGCGATGGGGACGTTGATCCTTCCGGTGCGCTGGACGGGATCCGCAGGTGACAACGGAGCGGTCGGCCCGGGGTTGGGCGGCACGCTTACAGGCAGCGGCACCTTCAATGTTGAAACCAAATACGTGCGCAACAACGTTGTGGGTGACTGGTCTGCATTCACAGGGCAGATCAATATCACCGCGAACGCAACCACTGGTGGCGACGAGTTCCGATACGGGAATGTCCTGGGATTCCCCAATGCACGCGTGTCCATGGGCGGCGGAGTTGCATTCACATTCCGGTACTACCCTGCCATGCCTGCATCGACAAACTTCCCCATCGGACGACTCACTGGCGACAACGCCAACGTGTTTCTTTCGGGAAGTCCCAATGCGGCCTCAACCCTCACGTACGATATCGGGAGCCTGCAGGCGAGTTCGAGCGACGTGGATGTGTTTGCGGGCGCCATCGCGAATGGTGCGGGACCCGCTGCCCTGGTGAAGCGCGGTCTGGGAACTCTCGTGCTGACGGGTCCCAACTCGTACACAGGCTCGACGATTGTGAGCAACGGTGTGCTGCAGATCGGCGATGGATCAAGTGACATGGGCACGATCGGCACAGGCCCGATCACAAACCTGAGCGCACTGGTGTTTGCACGCGGCAGCGGAACACTGCTGGTCACGGCACCGATCCACGGAAATGGTGCCATCACGAACATGGGGCTCGGCGGAACTTTGATTCTTGCGGGATCGAACACCTATTCCGCCCCCACGTATGTCACAGCTGGCCGGTTGATCGTCGCCACGGCTTCGCGCGCAACTGGAGGTTATTTTCTGACCGACTCGGCTGAAGGCTTTGGTGTCCGCTCAGGATCGCCCAATTCAGCACTCACGATCAGCGGCCTGTCATATGCGGGCCCCGGCAGGTTCGACGTCATTTATACGGGCGGCGTCAACCCTGCGATTGCCCTTGTGACGAACACCGGCAGTCTCGTCATGAACGGCGACGTCACGGTGAATGTTGAAGGCAGCGGTCTCACAGTGGGTTCCATCACACTGATGCAATGGGGCAGCCGGAGCGGTGCCGGCAACTTCGTTTTGGGGACCCTTCCCCCACAAGTTACGGGCGCCTCGCTCAACATCGTTGGAAACAGCCTCGTCCTGACCATCAACGCCACCTTCGACAGCACCCTGCGATGGGTTGGCGACGCAAGTGCGGTTTGGGACATCGACAATGCTGCCAACAAAGTCTGGCGAGAAGTGGGATCGGGAAATCTGACGAACTATTACGATGGCGCGAAGGTGCGATTCGATGACACCGCGACAGGCCTGACCACGGTTAACATTCTGGGAGCTGTGGCTCCGCAATCAGTGATCGTGAGCAACTCGGCTAAACCCTACGTATTCACAGGCGGCGGCATCGTTGGCAATGCGACGCTGATCAAGCTGGACCCAGGAACGCTGACGCTCACCGGGATCAACAGCTACGACGGCGTTACGGAAATCCAGGGGGGGACCTTGCGCATTGGAGATGGCGTGACGGACGGGTCGCTCGGCTCGGGTGTCGTAACGAACAACGCGACGCTGGAGTTTAACCTTGTCGGCGCTACAACGGTGGCGAATCAGATTCACGGCACCGGACGTGTGATTCAGGCGGGTATCGGGCAGGTCAACCTCTCGGCCGCGAACACCTTCACGGGCGGTGTGATCGTCCGGTCAGGAACCGCGTTTGGAAACAACAATGGAAACGCTGCTGGAATTGGTGGCGGCATCCGCATCGAAGGCGGCAGAGTTCAGCTCGGAGCGAACATTAACAACAACGTCGGGACCGCTGTCGTCATCACCAACGCCACATTCCAAAACACCGCTGCAGGGAACTTCAACATCGATGTTCCGGTAGAGGGAACCAACGTCGCCATTCTTTTTGATAAGACCGGGCTGACAACGATGAACCGCACGCTGGCCAACCTGAGCGGTGTCATTACCAACGTTGGCGCTGGCGGCCTGCGCTTCAATTCGGGCGGCGGAAACAACGCCGTCGGAAGCGACAACATTCGCTGGATATTGGAAGCGGGCAGTGGTGACCTCCAAAACCGCAATGCCTCTGTAAACTTCCTCGGCAGCCTTGAAGGACAGGGAACACTCACCGCCCAGGGAAGCGGCAACGGCACGGTCACCTGGGTGGTTGGGGGCATGAATACGAGCACGACGTTCGAAGGCCGCATCATTGACGGAATCACCTTCGCCACACCCGCCCCCGCCCGGCTCACTGCGTTCACTAAAGCAGGCACCGGCACGTTCACGCTGAACAATGCCACCCTCGTCTATCGCGGGGTGACCACCGTCAGCAACGGTGTGCTCGCGCTCACCGGCACCTCCATTCCGGAACATACCGCCGGCGTCACGGTCCTCGCGCCGGGCGTGCTGAATGTGACGGGACTCTCCGGTGGAACGCTGTCGCTCGGAACTGGGACGACGAATCAGATCCTTGCTGGGGATGGCACAGTCCAGGGCAACATCGTTCTCGGCAGCAACGGCGGCCTTCGGCCCGGCGCTGCTGTGGGTGCCACTGGAAACCTGACCGTGAGTGGTTCAGTGACCCTCGGCGGCAGCCACCTGTTCGACATCAGCACAACGGGTTCGCCTTCAAGCGATCGTCTTACCGCCCCAACCATCGTTTACGGCGGTGCGCTGGTGATCACCAACTCCGGCAACATCACGGGAACGAACGTGTTCCAACTGTTCAGTGGCAGCCTGAGTGGTTCGTTCTCAAGCGTCACCACGCCGACCATTCCCGGGGTTACATTCAACACTGCCAACCTCAACGTGAACGGCACGATCACCGTTGTCGGACCGCCCGGAGTCAGTACCACCCCCACAAACATCACAACGTCGGTCTCGGGTGGCGTGCTGACGCTCTCGTGGCCCGCAAGCCACCAGGGATGGCGGCTGCAGGCGCAGACGAACTCCCTGAGCACGGGCCTGGCAACGAACTGGGTGGATGTCGCGGGATCAACGGGGACGACAAACGTCGCAATGCCGATCAACACCAGCAATGAAGCCGTGTTCTTCCGGCTGATCTATCCGTAATCGAATCCCAACGTGAATCAGGCAGGGCGCGCAGCAATGCGCGCCCTGTTTTTTCATGATGTGGTTGCCAAACCTGTGAAGGTCCCAATCGGTGCGCAACGCGGAATCGGCTCAGCAGGATTTAAAGCCGTCGATTTCGTTGAAATCAACCAGATGCCGACTTTCGTCAGCCAGCGTGACTTCAGCTCCAAGCACCGATCCAGACGGAGTGATTTCCATCAGACGAAGGTTTTTCACAGGCGAGAGTTCCTCGTCGTTCCAGGGATTGTTGTCGGTCTTGTGCAACATCACTGAAATCATCAACTCCATCGCGGGATTCTTTTCCGTTCGCCTGCGATGGACAAATAGAACACTGCTTTCGTCCGTCTCGGCGTTGAATCCTTCGTGAACCTGAGCGGAGACGCTGTCCCAGCCGAGATACGCCATGAGCGCAACGCTTCTCCCTGGAACGCTTGCAGTGATCCCTGTTCGCATCGCGTCCTCAAAATGTCGCAGCTCCGCCTTTACGCCGTTGTAGTGGGGCAATCCGAAGTGGCCCAGTGTCAGCTCATGCTCAAACGCGAGGCGGCATCGATCCACGCGGATCACCCCGCCGGGAATCGTGATCTCTGCAAGGTCGATGATGTAACCGACGCCGTTGTTCGGCGGTCGTCGCATCAGGAGCTGCCTGTAAAGCACTCCATCGCGAACGCCGTTAAAAATGATGCTTTGTGACGTTGAATAGCTGGCGTTGCGAGTCGGGGAATTCTCCACAGCCCGGCCGGTCAGATAAAAATTAATGTCCGTGCCCCGAAGGTCACGCGGATCGAGGCTGCGAAAGCTGTATTCCTGCGAAGTGCCGCCTTCCGGGTTGTGATCCTCCCAGGGGAAATGTGTGTTGAAGACGAGCTTAGAATAATTGTGGTCGTCGTCGTAAACTTTGCCGGAAATGATTTCCGAGCTCCCGCTGCTTCCGTGGTTCACCAGCACAAGACCGGGTTTCTCGAGGACCGTTCGCTGCGATTTTTTGCCAAGGCCGCGCCACATGCCGTCGTTCTCCGTGGCTGTCCAGAATGGGGAGTCCTCAGGCAGCGCCAATGCGATGAAGGGAAGGAACATGATGAACGGGCTGGCAGGACAGCTGTAGTTCTGGATCGCAAATTCCCGGTGCCCGTAAAATCCCAGGCTCGGAATGTCGTTCTCGTAAAAGTCCTCGCGCGCTGTGAACTGCAGGAGGGAGCCGGAGCAGAGTCTGCGGGCCCATCCAGGATCCATGGCAGGTTTGGACTTGAGCATGAACGAAACAGGAAACCCGCCCGAAATCCACAGCCGATAACAGATGCTGCGAGCCCACATGTTGATGTACCCGTCGCGCCCGAAAAACTGCGCGTACGTCTTCATCAACTGCTCAAAGCTTTTCTCGAGCACTGCCGCGATCTCCGGATAATGCTCATCTCCAAAGGCCCGATTCCAGATCGTTCCATAAACCACGAACAGGCTGATGGTGTAGTAGTTGTAGCTCTGCTCCAGATACCATCCGTTGCCTGCGTGGTAGGATGCGATCCAAAGCAGGTGACTGCGCAACAAATCATCGTCAATCGCGTAGCCATTCTTTTTAAGGAACGACAGCGCGCAAATATTGAACAATCTCCAGTTATTCTGGGTTGTCCGATGGTGTGCCCACTTGGAAATGGTGATCGCCATCGCATCACGCTGCTGTTTCGTCAGATGTGGCCAAAGCACGTCCGGAAGGAGCAGGAGCGTCTTGGTCCATCCTCCGAATTCGCAGGTGAACTGGTAGGTGGCATCGGGAAGGTCTTCGGGCAGGGGCAGGCTGGTGGGATTGCCCGGCGTTAACGCGGCATGAAAATGATGGCAGTAATAGTCGCGCAGTTTGATGCCCTTGATGGTGATCTCGGGATCGACGTGCATCAATGGGGCGGCAAGATTGAAGGTCCGTTCCAGCGCCTCGAACTCGTGGGAACGCGTGCGCCATTCAGGATCGTCCGGTTGCGGATACGATTTGCCTGGAACGAGCGGGAAAACGATCGGCGAATCAAAAGACTTCACGTGCGTGAAGGCGCGCTCGAGCACGTATTTCGCGCACTCAATGTAATGCCGCCGCGTCATCCCGGTGAGCGGACTCAATTGAAAGTCGGGATCCTTGACTTCAAACGCCTGTTTTACGGTTTGCTGTCCAACCTGATTGTTGCGCGGGCGGAAGCGTGAGTGCGGCTGAAGCGCCGCTGCCAACGGTTCGTTATTCATGGAGTAAGATCACGGAAATTGCGACGACGCCTGGGATCGGACGGATCCGCGCAAGCTTTCCGGAGGGCCAAGGTAGCTGGGGAGGGCGCCGCCAAAGTTTACAATGTGTTTCTGCAGCACGACTGCCGGATCGATCATCCAAATCTTCAGTGTGTGCTCGCCAGGAGACTGGATGAGGTGCTTCGACTTCACCTTGTGGCAATTGTTCCTTACGGAATCCGACCATCGGGGATTGGTGTAATGTCCTTCAAACGGCGCCGGCACAATCGTCACTTCGCGTGGAGCCTGATCGTCGAATGAAACTGCATAGCGAATCGGCCGGCCCGGAATGAAGCCCAGCGTGGGACCCACAATCGATTCGACTTCAACCTCGCCGCTGCTGGATAAATGCATGCGGTATTCCAGGCAGGGCGAATCCTTGCCGGGCGTAGCGAGTGCCCCGGGCGGCGCATCGGCGCGCATGCCTGAAAGGGTATGACCGTAATTCGAAACTCGGATCCAGCGGTTCGTTCCCGCATCCGTGTTCCGGCTGAAATGTTCGGCTTCAATGGAAACAAATCCATCCGCTTCAATAAAAAGGTCAGCCGTTTCCGATGCGGGCTGCGCGGGGTTGACGGCTCGGATGTTCACAACAAAGTTGGTTCCTGCTCCATGGACAACAAGGACGCCGCTATTTTCGCCCTGGACTGTTTTGTTCCAGTCTATCCTGAGCTCAATGCGCCGATCCTTCTCAACGGTTCCCCGTTGGTCGTCCAAAACGATCCATGGGGCGCGGACATCTGCGGAAAACTCGAACGGCGTTTTTCCGCCATTGAAAACTTCCACATATCGGGAAGCCTGGCCGTGCCTGTGAAACTTCAAAGTTCCACCCGCCGCATCCATTGAACCCTCAACTGCGACGCCCATCCTTGCTGCGTCCGGGACGGTGACCTCGGCCAGCTTGATTGCGTTGAGATTGTTCTGCCGGGGCGGATTCCAACTCGTATACCCGATGTAAGCCTGATCCATGAAATGGTTCCACCTGCCGCCTGCGTAGATGTGGTTGAAATGGTGGACCAGGTTCGTCTGCGTGGCAAAGAGTTTGCGCGTTTCAGCAGCGGAATCATTCGCGCTTGCGCGACCCTGCCGGGCATGGAGGGCGTTCCTGCCAGCGGCGAAATACATGGCGTTCAAACCTGCGCAGGCTTTCACGGGATAGAGGACGAACCCATAGAACGCGTCGCGGTACCTGGGCTCAAGCTGGTTGAAAACCTTTTCCGCGCGATCGCTCAAGGCCTGGTATTCCGCAACCACGGATTCAAACTCGCGATAGTTCAACAGGCTGTAGGTCTCAGGCTCGAGCAACTCGGGTTTTCGGCGCCCATTGAACCGGGTGTAGGTCGCGATAAGATCCGCGATCTCGACGGCATGCTCTTTTCCAAACTCACGCTCCGCCCACAACCGCGTGAATTCGTCGAGATTTTCGTGAGTCCACCGCGACGTGTTCCATGCAAGCCGCAAAAAGAATTCGAGCGGGAATTCGCTGCCCTTGTTGAAGTGCCCGACATTGACGATCCAGATTCGATCGGCCCCGTATTGCGCGGCCAGTGACATCTGGTCCCAGATTTTTGGAATCGGACTTGTGTTGATCCATTGATAACTGCGCGGGCCGCCGTGGTAATCGAAATGATAGTAGATGCCGGCGCCACCGCTTCGCCCGCGTTCGTTCGCGGTCGGAAGCCGGCGGATGTTGCCCCAATTATCCTCAGCCCAGAGCAGGGTGACGTCATCGGGAACCCGCAAACCTTCCTCATAATAAGCCTGGACCTCCTTGTACAGGCACCACATCTGGGGGATTTTCGTGACGTCGGCGGTTAATTCCTCGGCGAGGATTCGGCGCTGGATGCTGATGATTTCCTCCGTGAGTTCCCGGCCGACGGGAGCGCCGCTGTCGTTCTCGGCGCGAAGGCCCAAGGTGATGATGCTTTCAAAGGCCTTGTTCCGCCGAATGCCTGCGCGCCAGAAGTCGTGCAGTGCCGGCCGCTGGTTGGTCTTGTTGTAATCCCAAAGTCCGTGTTGCTGCCGAAACCCGCGATCCCATTCCTGCTGGGCCCGCAACATTGGTTCCTGGTGCGACGTGCCCATCACGATTCCATATTCGTCCGCCAGCCGCGGGTTTTCGGGATCGTCCTCGTTGAAAGCATTGTTCCACATGGCCGGCCAGAGATAATTGGCGCGAAGACGAAGCATCACCTCAAAGATGTTCGTATAAAAACCGCGGCCGTAGTTCGCGACGCCGCGCCTGCCCGGCACGTCGCCGTATTGTGCGCGAACCCACTCGGTCAATGCAGGCGCTTCGTCGTTGATGAAAATGCCGCGATACTTCACGGAGGGCGGACCCTGCACGAACTTCCCAGGCGAGATAAAAAGTTTCCCATGCCGCGCGACCGGGCTGTCCCCCCAGAAATGCCACGGAGACACGCCGATTTTTTCGCAAAGATCGTAGATGCCGTAAATCGTTCCACGCTTATCGCTGCCGCAAATGACGAGCGCATTATCGAGCCCGGCCATTGGTTGCGGCACGACCTGCAGGAAGAACGCCTCCCATTTGCCCGCTATGTCTGAGACATCGATCTTCCCGTCCCGAACCAGGGTGTCGATGAGCGGACTTTTGCCGGCCGTGCCAATGATCACCGCCGTTCGGCTCTCCGGTCCGGCGCGGTGGAGGATTTGCGCCCGAGCTCCAGTCACCCGCTCAACGTCCTTTCGCAGGTCACCCGCCGCCCGCAGCACTCCGGCGAAATCGTTGGTGTCAACGATGATTGGCGCTGCACGCCCGTCAACGAGGGTGAAACTTCCGCGGGTGGCCGCTGTGAACACGTAATTCGATTCTCCGAGCGCCAGCACGGTGTTTGCGCTCGTGACGGCGAGGAGGAGACTTGCGAGAAGCCTCAACGGTCGCAGGCAAGCGTTGCAAGTAATCGTGTCAGGCATTTGAAGTGCGCCATCATCGCATGGAGATGAGACGTCGCCATACGACATTCATCGTATTGGAAATGGGATGCGCGGTTCTGTTTCATTGGATGCCGGCGCGATACGACATTCGTCGTATGGTTATCAAATCGCCCTTAATGCAGAATTCGTCACCGAACCGCCCACAACCAAACCCATGTCTTTCACGAGACACCATTAATCCCAATAGATCCGCAACCCAAATGAAAACTCCCTCCTGTAAGATCGAACCGGCGATAAACCGGATGCCCGGCTGGGCAGCTCCCGCGTGGGGTTCCCTGCCGCAGATCCAAAGCACTTGCAAGAACCTTGCGCGAATTGTCGCGGTATGCACGGCACTGGCATCATTGAATTCCTTTGGCCAGGCGACTGTCACGTGGACCGGCGGAAACGGCACGGGAACGGACTTAGGAGCCGCGACCAACTGGGGCGGGACGCTGCCGAGCACCGCCTTGCCTGGAGATATTGGCCAGTTTGACGGCGTCGTTCCGGGTAATCTGTCATTGACCTACAACGGCGGGCTGGCCAGCGGATTCGGACAATCCGGCGTCAGTCTTCACCTTACGCCAAACCAAACCGGATCGGTCAACATCAGCTCTCCCGTTGGCGCTTCGGTTAATCTCGCAATTCTTAACCTTATCAACGAAAGCCCCACGGCCTCGTTCAGCCTGGGCGATACCAGTACGCGTGTGCTGAACCTGATTTGGCGGCCGGGCGACGCGGACACGCTTCACAGCTTCGTGAATAATTCCGCGGCTCCCAACATCATTTATCCCAACGTCCGAGTTCAGTCCGGCGGAGGAATTAATCACGTTTTGTCCTTCGACGGCACCGGAGATTGGTGGATCACAAACAACCTGATTGTTGCCAACAGCCCTTCGACGTCGATTCGGAAGGACGGCACCGGCACGATGTATTGGAACGGGCCCTCGATTAATGCTGCCAAAGGCAACGGCACCATCACCTCTCCGATCGTCATCAATGCAGGCACGTTGGTTCTGCAGAACAACACGGTCTTGAGTCCGCTCGGCAACGGCAACACCGGAACACAGGGGATTGAAAACAACGGAACCCGGTTCAAGTACGATGCTCCAGGCCTCACGCAGATCCTCACCGGCCCCATTTCCGGGAGCGGCATTCTCGAGGTTGCGAATGGCACTCTGTCTCTTTCAGGTGCGAGCAGCTACACCGGCAACACGATCCTCAGCGGCGGCAGCTTGATTGTGAACGGCGCCGAGGGCGATGCGGCCACGGGGCCCCTGGGCAACGGCGGCACGATCTCCTTCACGGGTGGCACCTTGCAATTCAGTGCAAACAACACATTCGACTACTCGCCGCGCTTCAGTACGGCAGCAGGCCAGTTGTATAGCTTCGACACCGCAGGGCAGAGTGTTCTCCTGACCAACAACCTGGTCAGCACCGGCGGCACGCTCACCAAGCTCGGCTCGGGCACGCTCACGCTCGGCGGCTCCAGTTCATACAGCGGCTTGACCACCGTTGCTGCGGGCAAGTTGGTGTTCGCAGGCGCAAAGACAGGCGCGGGCAACATTGCAGTCGCCAACGGTGCCGCTCTCGGCGTCACGGCGACAGGAACCCAGGTTGCCCCTTCCACCCTGACCGTCGGCACCAGCTCGGCTGCAACGCTCGAATTCAATAACGTCAACAGCACAGCCACTCCCGTGATCGCGGCGGGAACGCTGTCCAGCGGCGGTCCGATCACCGTGAACGTTAATAGCGGATCGTTTACCGTCGGCCAGAGCTATCCGCTCGTCTCCTGGACCAGTGGGTCGCCCACGTTCAATCTCGGCATTGTCATTGGAGCGGTTGGCAATCTTCAGGTTGTCGGCAACACGCTTCGACTCAACGTCACTGCCCTGTCCTACGTTTGGACTGGTGCGGCCGATGCAAACTGGGATATCGGCACCGTCAACTGGCTGTTCAATGGCAATCCATCCGCTTTCGCAAATGGCGGCGGCGCATTGTTCGATGACACCGCAAGCGGCCCGACTTCGGTAATCGTGAGTTCCCCTGTCGCTCCTGCAGGCGTGACCGTCAACAATGCAACGGACCCCTACAGCATCGCGTCAAGCGGAGCAAATAACATTGGCGGCACCGGTGGTTTGACCAAGGCCAATACAGGAACGCTGACAGTCTCGGGCGGAGCCAACACATACAGCGGCCCGTCAACAATCATTGGCGGCATCCTGAGCGTCGGCACATTGGCAAACGGCGGAGTCGCGAGTGATATCGGAGCTTCAGCCAGCAGCGCCGCAAATCTTGTCCTCAATGGGGGACGATTGCAATACACAGGCGAGGCCGTGAGCGTGAACCGTCTCTTCACCCTCGGGACTGGCAATGGAACCATCGAAGCCTCCGGAACGGGAGCGTTGAACCTGAATAACGGCGGCGCAGTGTCGTTGAGCGGCGCAGGCCCCCGGGTCCTGACCCTCACGGGAAGCAACACCGAGGACAACACTCTGGCGGCTGCAGTCGCAGACAGTGGCGGTCCTACTTCTCTGGCGAAAAACGGCGCTGGCAAGTGGGTTCTTACGGGCAGCAACACATTCTCAGGTGGCACCATGGTGGCGGCCGGAACCCTCCAGGTGGGTGCGGGCGGTGCCAGCGGTTCGCTGGGAACCGGCAACACGGTCAACAACGGTGCGCTGATATTCAACCGCTCCGGGGTTCTGACGAATGATGGCACGATCAGTGGCAGCGGTTCTGTCACAGTCAATGGCGCCGGCACCGTTATCCTCCCAGGCGACAACACCTACTCCGGTGGCACGACAATCACCGGCGGCACTCTGCAGGTCGGCAACGGCGGAACATCCGGCAAGCTCTCGGGTACCAGCGGCGTGGTCAATGACGGCACATTCATCGTCAACAGCACGGGCACCTTTACTCTGACGGGTGGTGGTGTGATTAGCGGCACGGGCAACGTGATTGTCCGCGGAGATGGTGGCCTCTTCCAGGCGATCGGAGCCAATACCTATACCGGTTGGACGCTCATTGAACCCGGCGCTACGTTCCAGCCCTCGCAGGGTAATCAGGGTGAACTCGCAAGTTCTGTTGTCACAAACAATGGCACGCTCAAACTGGTTCGTCAGGATAACGGTGTCTTCATTTACCGCGGTCCGATTGTCGGCACTGGCCAGCTGGTCGTCGACGCGAACAATGTCAACAACGGCGACGTGACATTAACCGGCACGAACACTTATTCCGGCGGCACGTTCATTGCCAACAACATCCTGATTCTTGGCGATGCTGCAACGAGCGGCGCGGGTACCATCGCGGGCAACGTGGTGTTTACCAACAGCCCGACACCGAATGAGAATCCTCGGCGGCTCGTGTTCAATCATCCCGACGACGTCACCTTCCCGGGACTGATCACTTACTCGACGAATCTTCCGTTCGGCAACCGCGGCATCGTTGAGCAACGCGGACCCGGCACTCTGACATTGACTGCCAACAACGATTATCCAGGCGGCACCGTGATCACCGCAGGTTCGATCCAGGTCGGCAACGGCGGCACGAGCGGCGCCATCGGAACAGGCCCTGTGACCGATGAGGGGATCCTGATCTTCAACCGTGCGGATAACATCACCTTTGGCGGTGTGATCAGCGGCAACGGTGCCTTGGTGAAAATGGGGGCGGGCACATTGACGCTGACCGCAACCAACATTTACTTCGGCTCACTCACGGTGAGCAACGGTACGCTGCTTGTTAACGGGGAAGAGTTTCCTTCCTTCACAACCGTGTATGGCGGATTGGGTGGCACAGGCACCGTCTCGGGCCCTGTCATCCTGGAAGCCGGGTCAACGCTGGTGCCAGGACCTTCCGCTGGTGCGATTGGAACCTTCACGATCAACAGCGACCTGTCGCTCGGCGGCAATGTCGCGGTCGATGTTAACAGGTCTGCAGCGCAGACAAGCGATATGGTCGTCGTGGCTGGCAATCTCTCGAAGCTCGGCACCGGAACGCTCACTGTGGCGAACGTCGGACCCTCGCTGGTCGTCGGCGATAAATTCACCCTGTTCAGCCAGCCAGTATCCGGTGGACAGGCTTTGACAGTCACAGGCGCGGGTGCGACTTGGAAGAACGACCTGGACGTGGATGGATCCATCACCGTGTTGACGGCTGGACCTTCAGTGAATCCGAATCCTCCGCAGGTTCAGTTCGCCCGCTCCGGGAACACCCTCAGCCTCGCATGGCCGACGAACCTCGGCTGGACCTTGCAGACAAACAGTGTCGCGTTGAATGCATCGAGCCAGTGGTTCACTTACCCTGGATCGTCCAGTCTCACCAACGTCAATATCCCGATCAATCCGGCGATCACGAACGTGTTCTTCCGGATGATACGTCCGTAATCCTGTTAGCAAAGTGCGGCGGGGCATGAGATTGTGTCCCGCCGCACTTCCCGTAAGTTAAGAAAACAAACCTGTGGCGGGTCAGATTTGATTCAGCCGATGAGAAGAAAAAATTGATTATGTCGCTAGAGCACCTCAGAACCAGGACACGCGGTTTCACGTTGATTGAATTACTGGTGGTCATCGCAATCATTGCCATCCTCGCCGCCATGCTCCTCCCGGCCCTTGCCAGCGCGAAGGAAAAAGCCCGGCGGATCCAAGATGTAAACAACCTCCGGCAGATTGGAATCGGTGTCGCCATCTACGCGGGCGACAATCGCGACCTCGTCCTTCCAGTGCGCGCGAATGTTTTGAACACGCTGACGGAACCCAGTGCGGAGAGTGCGAAGGCGGTCGGACTGGTTGTGAGTTCCAATTCCGCCAGCATTTGGTGCTGCCCGAATCGTGGAAAGAATGCTCCCGGCCTGCCGCTGCGTGAGCCGGATGGGGTTGGCGGCATTCAATGGGTGATTGGCTATACATATCTCGGCGGGCTCACAGAATGGCAGACGAGCCTTGGCAATTTTCGATCCTACAGTCCCATCAAGCTGTCGCAGGCGAAGCCCTATTGGGTCCTGGCCGCCGATGCCTTGATCAAGGCCGGGGCGCAGTGGGCTGAGGTCCCCAGCAGGGGCAATGAGCGGAACATGAACGTTTATGGTGGCATTCCGCCCCACAAGAAGGGCGGCGGTCCCGCAGGCGGAAACCAGGCGTACGCAGATGGCTCAGCCAACTGGCGCAATTTTGATGCATGGTATCGATTCTCAAGGCGCGACGGCGTGTTCCCCAATATGCAGACGTACTGGGCACAGGATGCCACCGATTTCGAAGCCGCGCTCCTGAATCGCTTGAGCTCCTTGAAGTAAACCAGCGTGAATCCCGCGCACGCGAGCGCCCGCAAAAGACTTTCACTCGCATACGGATGATGCTTCGAGGCACCGCTCACAAGAATCTGTCTCCCTCAGAGCGCCTGTCCGATGCGCAACAGATTGCCGTCTGGATCCACGATGGCAAACTCCCTCATCCTCCAGGGTTTGTCGGCGAGGCTATCGATGCGTGGAATGCCTTTCGCCGGCAACTGCTCCAGCGCGAACGCACGGTAGATGCCCTCCACTTCTGAAACCCTGATGTAGCACATCGACGAGGACTCAGTCGGATCAAGGTCGCGATGCGTGAAGAAATGCAGTTCCACTGTTCCCCGCGTCAAGATTGCGTAATCTCCGAAGGGATGAATCTCGCCCTCGAATCCGAGTCGTCGATAGAAAACCAGCGTGTCCGCCAAACACCGGCTGGGAAGGATGGGGATCGCGATATCGTGTGACATGGGATCAAGCGGAAAAGTCCGCATAACACAGCAACTTCAAAATCGACCTTGGACGCAGATGCCAGCTGGCCCATGTAAGCGGCGAATCTCCGTTCATGTCTTTGACGTCCGTCCGGGCTCCGGCTTCAAGGAGCATCTGAATGGTTTCCTCCGAGCCGAAAGCGGCAGCGCGATGAAGGGGCGATTCCGCCCTGGTTCTTATGTCCCGCATGAAGGATTCCGTCGGCACGGATCGTTTCGTTACGCAATTTGGATTCGCGCCTTGGGTGAGCAGAAACTTAACCACAGGATCGTGTGCCGTTCGATTCATCGTGCAGAGGGCTGAATGAAGTGGTGATTCGCCAGTGTCTTCCAGGGGTCTGTTAATATCGGCACCTTCCTCAACCAGGAATTGGCACAAGGGCAAATGCCCGTGAAATACCGCCCCGTTCAGGTCGAAATTGGCGCCCAATGACTCGAGCGACTCTCCATGCCCGATCAAAAATCGGATGGCGCTGACGTCGCCGTGATGAGCGCACCACCTGATCAGAGACACACCGCTTTCTGCGACAGCTGGCGCGTGGCCCGCAGCGACGTATTCGAAGACCAAGTCCGTGCGTCCCTCCCTGATTCGCGCGGCCAGGTTCCCGCGATTGTTCGTTTGCATGAAGAAAATGCTGCAAGGATTTATTTGACGCCGCTGCTCAGGCGTAGCGTTTCTTAAGCTCGGCGATCGAGTTGACAACAAGCTTCTCAAGCACCGTTTTATCAAGGTCAGCCATCCGCTTGAAGTACAAGCAGGCCTTGCCCATCTTGTGCTTGCCCAGCCTGGACAGCAAGGATCGCTGCTCCTTCCCCTCCGCGATGACGTACACCACCAGCTCCCGGCCGCGAATGGCAAAGCCCACCAGGGGAGCCTCTCCAGTACGCCCGCTCTCATACGTGTATCGGTAGGAGCCGTAGCCGACGATGCTCGATCCCCACATCTTCGGTGTGTGGCCGGTGGCCTTCTCAAGCAAAACCATCAAATCGTGGCAGTCGGCGGTCTGCTCGCCGCTGGCTCTGGACGTGATGTAGTCCTCAACGTTCGCATCTGTGGGTTTCGTTTTGTTTTCAATCATAGAGCATGGGTGAATCCAGCGGCTCATGCCTCGGCTCAGCGGCTTCCTGCTTTCGCGGGCAGCGACGATTCGGCCGTGTCACAGCTCGTCCTTCGCCTGCGTCACAGACTGGATCGTGAGAACGAAGTTTCAAGTCCGAATTCCGCGTGATTCTCACCTGCTTTCGAGCACACCTCGCCGGCGGAGAAGGAATGCCAAACTTGCCATCCCATGGCCTTGCACCTAACTTGCGCCGCGATATGGAAAAAGTCGTTATCATCGGCACGGGGTGCGCCGGCCTTACTGCCGCGTTGTATACCGCCCGCGCCAACCTGAAACCCCTCGTCCTTACGGGCCGCCAGCCGGGCGGACTGCTCACGACCACCAGCATTGTTGAGAACTTTCCCGGGTTTCCCGAGGGCGTGGATGGTTACGAGCTGATGACACGGATGCAGAAACAGGCCGAACGCTTCGGCGCACGCGTGCAGTTCGGAACGCTCGAAAACGTCGATTTTTCCCAGCGCCCGTTTCTGCTGACGATTGATGGCGAAACCGTGCAATCGCAAACCGTCATTATCGCAACGGGCGCAGGGCACCGGCATCTCGGCCTGGAAAGTGAGCACAAGCTGGAGAACAAGGGCGTGACGTATTGCGCAACTTGCGATGGCGCGCTCCCCATGTTCCGCAACCAGCCGCTCGTGGTCGTCGGCGGCGGCGACTCAGCATGTGAAGAAGCGTTGTATCTCACGCGTTTCGGATCCGTCGTCTATCTCATCCACCGCCGCGATTCACTCCGCGCCTCCCGAATCATGGCGGCGCGCGCGCTCGCAAACCCCAAGATCAAGCCTGTCTGGGATTCTGTCGTCACGGAAGTGCTCGACGTGAAGCAGGATAAGGTCACAGGCGTTCGCATCCGAAACCTCAAGACCGAAGCTGAAACCGTGATTGATTGCGCGGGAGTGTTTGTTGCGATTGGACACATTCCGAATACGGATGTCTTCAAAGGAATCATCACGTTGGATGACGCAGGATACATCGTGCCGGTCAAGGGTGCGGCGACGAACATTCCGGGAGTTTTTGTGGCGGGAGATTGTGCGGATCGGATTTATCGGCAAGCGGTCACCGCTGCCGGGATGGGATGTGCCGCCGCGATTGAGGCCGAGCGTTACCTGGAAGCCATGAACCAGTAGATCGCGCCGGAGCGCCGGCTTGCAGTTGGCTTACCGCTTCAATTTCGCCCTGCGGTCGCGTTTGTGCATCGGTAGTCTTGTTTTTGGGGAATGGAAAAAGTCCTGTGCGCCTCCTTCAATGACGGGTCATCGTAAGAGCGATCACTCCCGCCACGCCGATCAAACCGCCAATGAGTGACCGGACGGAAGGTCGTTCTCCATCGATCATGTAAGACATCGGGATCACGACGATCGGTGAAAGCGCCACGATGGGCAGGACGATGCCGGTCGGGGTTGTTTCAAATGCCCATTGCATGCAGCTCACCGCCAGCGTTTGACCCGCAAGGCTGTTCAACACGATCCAAAACCAGACGCGGCGCCATTTCTCGCGTGTTGCGTTCGGGGCTGCAGCATCTTCAGCAACCTCTCGCCGTATCATGTTGCGTTTCACAATCAGCAGAGCCACGCCAGAAACGATGCAACCTGCCAGCACCCGTTGAAATCCCGCAGTGGCGGGATCTACGGTTTCGTTTGCCGCGGCCAGAACGGCATACGCTTTGCGGCTGAACACCGCCCCGGCCGCGCCTCCAAGCGCCGCCACCACGCCCGCCGCGAGTCCAATGGCGCGATCGCGCGCGCTCAGGTGAATGTGCTCCTTCGGCGCAAGCGCAAGCGCCACCCCCGCCAGCGTGACTCCGCCCGCAAGCATTTGCGCCAGCGAGAGTGTGGTACCCAGCCAAAGCCATTCAATGAGCGCGGCAAATGGCGCAGTCAAACATTGCACGAGCAGCAGCGTCAGCCGTGGACCCAATCGGGGCAGCGCCTGAAAGTAGGTCACATCTCCCAGTCCGATTCCCAGCAATCCGCTGATCAGGAACAGTGGCAATCCAGCGCCGGCCAGGCCCTGCCCGAAAGTGAATGCCCACAATGCGAGAAATCCCGTCGCAAACGTGACACGCCAGAAGTTCGCTTCGGTTCCGCCGATGAGCCTTGCCGACCGATGTCCGCAAATCGCGGAAATCGAGATCAGTATCGTTGTGAGAAACGCGGCGAACACGCGGCGCATTGTGTCAAAGGACAGGTTCCAAGGCGAAAACGGAATTGCATCGCCAGTGCCCGGGTAATTCCTCAATGCCCTTGGGGTCTTCGTCTACGTGAATCCTCGCCGTACCTGCGCTACTCTGCGTGGTAGCTGCTCAACAGCGAATACTGTGGCAATCGACCAGAGGCCCAACGACGGTTCCCGAAGCACAACCCTGCTGACGCTCGTGGTCGTGCTCGCCGGACTCTACTTCGCGCGCGTGGTGTTCATTCCCTTCGCGCTCGCCATTCTCCTGGCCTTCCTGCTCGCCCCGCTGGTCATCCGGCTGCGGCATTGGAATATCCCCCGCGTGCCCAGTGTCGTTCTGGTCGTGTCGTTCGCCTTCGTTGTGATCGCCGTGATCGGGGGAGTCATGGTTGTTCAATTCGGAGATCTCGCGCGCCGAATGCCCGAATATCAGGATAACATTCGCGCCAAGCTGCACTCCGTTCGCGATTCAAGCAGCGGCACCATCAATCGCCTCACCCGGGCGATTCACGACTTCAGCGAAGACCTGACGCCACATGTTCCGGCGAAGGAAACTCCAGGCGAAGTCAAACCGGTGCCGGTCGAAATTCGCGGCAACGGCTTCTCGCCGTTGCAGGCAGTGCGCGGCATCGTGGGCTCCCTTATCAGCGTAGGGTTCACCGCAGGCATCGTCGTCGTCTTCGTCATCTTCATGCTTTTTCAAAGGGAGGATCTGCGCGATCGCTTCATCCGCCTGCTGGGGTCGGGAAGAATTCACCTCACGACGAAAGCGCTCGACGACGCGGCCCACCGCTTGAGTCGATACCTTTTAGCCCAGCTCGCGCTCAATGTTCTGTTTGGCGTCATCGCGGCGCTCGGCCTGATGTTGATGGGTGTTCCCAATCCCATCATGTGGGGCGGCCTGGCTGTGCTGCTTCGCTATATTCCGTATCTCGGAATCTGGGTGGCCGCGATCATGCCTGCGCTGGTGTCCCTGGCGACAAATCCCGGATGGCTCGAGCCCATCGGGATCTTCGCCCTTTATTTCGGCATCGACCTGCTCGTTATCAACTTTCTCGAGCCCCTGGTGTATGGCGGTTCCACCGGCATTTCGCCCATGGCGATTCTTGTTGCAGCGATTTTCTGGACCTGGCTTTGGGGGCCGATCGGATTGTTGCTCTCCACTCCGCTGACGGTGTGCCTCGTGGTCATCGGCCGCTACGTTCCCTCACTCGAATTCCTCAGCATCATTCTCGGCGATCAACCCGTGCTCACGCCGGAGAAGCGTTTTTATCAGCGATTGCTCGCAATGGACGTTGAAGAAGCCACGGACATCGCGCTCGAATTTCTGAAGGAGAAGAAGTCTCTAGAGAAGCTCTATGATGTCGTCATTGTCCCAGCGCTGGCCCTCGCCGAGACGGATCGTCATCGCGGCCGCCTCGACAAGGAGCACGAGCAATTTATCGTCGACCATGCGCGAATCATTGTCGAAGACCTGTGCGAGCGATTCGATGAGCTTGTGCCGGAAGAGGACGCGGCACGGACGCTGGCGAGACGGAATCTGCAAGCTGCCGCGGCCGACGGGGATCCGACGGTGATTGCGGTTCCCGCCCGGGATGAGATGGATGAGGTGAGCGCCATCATGCTCGCGCAACTCCTCACCCGCAGGGGCATTAGCGCGAAGGCGGCGCCAGCAGGTTTGCTTTCGGAACGCCTGGAGACCGTCGCGAATGCGCAGGTGCCGATTGCCTGTGTCATCGCAATTCCGCCGCTCGGTTATCTCCACGCCCGCTACGCTGCGCGCCGCTTGCGACAACAGATGCCCCACGCAAAGGTGATCGTTGCGCTGCTGAACGGAGGCGATCCCAACGTCGTTCGCAAACGGCAGCCCGCGATTCCTGCCGACGAGATTGTGACGTCCATGCACCAGGCCCTCGCCTCGATCATTGCCCTCGCGCCCTGCACGCGTGAGCAGCCTGAACAAGCCGCCTTCAGCTCATGATCGAAGCCGTTGCCGAGGTGGTGGAGCAGTTGACCGATCCCGCGAATTCCGCAGAGGCTGTCGGGTTGAAGTATGTCAGCGACAACCATCGCGGCATCATTCGCGAGCGTTCGGGAAAGTCGTTCCGCTATCGGGATCCGCGCGGGGCGCTCATTCGCGACGAATCCATCCTCCGCCGCATTCGTTCCCTCGTGATTCCTCCAGCCTGGACGGATGTTTGGATTTGTCCTGATCCCAACGGACACCTGCAAGCCACGGGCCGCGATCAACGCAGGCGAAAACAGTTCCGTTACCATCCGCGCTGGCGGGAGATTCGCGACGAAACGAAATACGCACGCATGATCCTGTTTGCAAAGGCGCTGCCCGCCCTGCGTCGTCGGATCGCAAAGGACCTTGCACTTCCCGGTCTGCCACGCCGGAAGGTGCTGGCGGCGGTCGTTCGACTGCTGGAAGTGAGCCTGATTCGCGTGGGCAATGACGAGTACGCCAGAAGCAACGATTCGTTCGGACTCACGACCATGCGCGACCGCCATGTGGACGTGAATGGTGCCCGGGTGAGATTTCATTTCCGCGGCAAGTCAGGGAAGACGCACGACGTTGATATCCATGATCACGGCCTTGCGAAGGTGGTGAAACGCTGCCAGGACCTGCCTGGCCAGGAACTATTTCAGTTTCTCGACGATGACGGGGTCCGGCGCGATGTGCGATCAGATGACGTGAACGGCTACTTGCGCGAAGCCACGGGCCGGGATTTCACGGCGAAGGATTTTCGCACCTGGGCCGGAACTGTTCTCGCAGCCATGGCGCTTCGCGAGTTTTCAAAATTCGACAGCAAAGCGCAGGCGAAGAAAAACGTGGTGGCTGCGATTGAAGCCGTCTCACGCCGGCTTGGCAACACGCCTGCCGTGTGCCGCAAATGTTACATTCACCCGCACGTGCTCGATGCCTATCTCGAAGGCACACTGGCCGAGACGTTGAAGATGCGCGCAGAGAAGGAAGTGAAAGAGGAGCTTGTGAAATTGCGCGGTGAAGAAACGGCGGTGCTCGCGCTGTTGCAGCAGCGGCTGTCTCTCGAGGAGAAGCTTTCGAATTCGCTTGCGCAAGAGAAGAAGCAGCGACGCAGGGACAAAGTGAGCCGGCGCAAGTAAACACTGCAGCCGGACCGCGCGCAGCGAAACGGAGGGACACCTCAATGCGACGTCCGGAACTGGGTAGAATACCGAGGGGCGACGCCCGTTGCCCGAACGGTCCTGCGTGTTACTGTTACCCATGAACCACCCGGGAATCACAGGAAGAAGACATTACTTATGAAACTCAATTCCAAACTCTCTTTGATGGGCTTGCTCGCTCTCGGGCTGGCAACGCTTCCAATGTCCGCGGCGGACGAATCCTCGCGGCAGGGTGCGTCCTTTGACGGAAAGGTGACCTCTGTCAACAAGGACGCGCAAACGGTTGTCGTCGGCGGCGAGACTTACCAGTTGCTGCCAACCACGCGCGTCACGAAAGGAGATCAAGTCGCCGCGGTCGGGGATCTTGCCGTGGGACAACAGGTCGATGGCCGATACAAACGCTCCGCTGAAGGCAAGCGCGAGGTGCTGAATCTCGACATCACCAAGGCGAGCGCTGCCGTGGGCGGCACCAGCGAACGCTCTTCAAGTGAATCGGGCGCTACATTCAACGGTGAGGTGGACCGCGTGGGTGCGGCCAACCAGACACTCAGGATCGGCCAGCGCACTTACCACATCCTTCCCACCACGCGGATAACCCGAGCCATCGGGGATCCAATGACGTTTTCAGACATCAAGAAGGATCAGTACGTGTCAGGCACATACAAAGAATCCGCGGAGGGACGGCTCGAAGTATTGACTCTGGAAGTGGGGCGGGGACAGAACCAAAACAAAAACCGAAATCGATAATCGGTTTCGATCAAACTGCGCGCCCTCTCGCCAATCGGCGCGAGGGCGCTTTTGTTTTTCAGGCGGTGTTCCACCCGGCCATAAGCTCGTCGCGGCTGGCACCGGAAAGCCGCAATTGTCGAAGGCTCAACGCGTCGTGACGCTTTGCCAGTCGAACACCCGATTCGTCCGTCATAAGCTCGCAGTGCAAAAAGTTAGGAACCGGCAAAGTCAGGGCCTGGTAAATCAATATCTGCCGCGCGGTGCTCAAGAGCAGATCCCGCCCGCGAACGACTTCGCTGATCTGCATCGCGGAATCATCGACCACGCAGGCGAGTTGATAGCCCGGGATATCATCGGGGCGCCATACAACGAAATCTCCGAAATCCTTTCCTGCTTCAAACGTTTGCCGTCCGCATTGAACATCCGTGAACGAAACCTGCTGGCCATCAGGAACGCGAAGCCGCCATGAACACGCGTCGTTTTTGGAAGCCCCAATACGGCTGCGGCAGGTGCCTGGATAAATGAGTTCATCGTCGGCCGCGTGCGGTGCGCAGACAGCCGCTGCGATATCCTTGCGCGAACAGGCGCAGGGGTAAATCGAACCCTGCGCCTTGAGTTGTTCGAGACAGGATCGGTACCGGCTTGTTCGTTCGGACTGGGAATAGGGCGCGAACGGACCGCCGATGTCAGGTCCTTCCTGCCACTTAAATCCAAACCAACGAAGATCCTCGAACATGGCCGAGACGAATTCCGGTTTGCACCGGGCGCGATCGAGATCGTCGTTGCGCAGAATCAAGGTTCCGCCGTGAGCCTGTGCCCGTGCTTGCGCAGTCCAGAACGTGCGTGCGTGGCCGAGGTGGAGAAAGCCTGTCGGCGACGGCGCTATTCTGCCGCGGTAAGAGTTCGCACTCGCGTTCAAGTTCCTGAGAATCCCGAATCGCGATTGGCGCGGCAAGACTGCAGGCGTAATTCACTCGGCAGGTCGAGGACAGCATCACCACGGATTACCAGCGCGGCAGAGCCGCAACCAAAAGGGAAGGGGAAAACGGGTCTACGCGAATTCCGCAAATTTGCGCGAATTGAAGGCAAGGCGGGCGGAGGGAATTCTTAACGACGAATCACACTCATCACACGGACAGAGGGCACTTCCGTTATAATTCAAATCTAACCACGGATGAACAATGGATTTGTGACCCAGGAGCCGGGTCGTGGCAGGGTTCACCCGGCTTAATTGATGAGCGGCGCGAAGTGCACGTTCGGGGCGTCAGACTTCACTGCCTGATGTCGCCGATCTGAATCGCGTTCGCACCGGCCCGATGAGACGGCTTTTGCGAATCAAGGCATTGCGTCGGAATCGTCAAATCCTCTAGCCTTGCCGCGTGTACGAAGGCGAGCATTCGTGGTTTGCCAGTGTTCCCGTGCTGATCTTCGGCGGGTTCCACATTTGGATGATGATCGATGCCGTCCGAAAGCAGGAATGGATGTGGCTCGCCCTGATGTTTTTTCTGCCTGGCCTCACCACCATTTGGTACTTCTTTTACATGTACCGCGGCGCCCCGTCGTCGACGCGCGGCTTCGAACTGCCCGGCGCTTATGATCGGAGGCGCATCAAGGAGCTCCAGGCGCAGATCCATCATCTCGACAATGCCCACCATCATTTTCAGTTGGGCGACCTCTATTTCCAGCAGGGCAAGCTCGACCAGGCCGAAGCCAGTTATCGCGCGGCTCTCGAGCGCGATCCTGAGGATCCCGACATTCGGGCGCACCTCGGCCAGTGCCTGCTGCGGTTGAATCGTCCGGGGGAGGCGCGGCCCCTGATCGAAGGCGCGATCGCACAGAATCCGAGGCACGAATACGGGTACACGATGATGGCCCTGGCGGAAACGTTAATGGCGGTTGGCGAAATTGATGCCTCCATTGGAGTCTGGCAGCGGGTGACCGCGAATAATTCGTATCCGCGAGCGAAGGTTCAATTGGCGGAACTCTATCTGGACAAGGGGCAGAAGGATCTTGCGCGCGCGGAGTTGCTCGATGTTCTCAACGACGACGCACACGGTCCGGCATTCCAGCGCAAACGCGATCGAATCTGGTTCCGCCGCGCCAAGCGCTTGGTGTCTCGCGCGTGAGTGTGCGCACTCCGTAGAAGCGCCAAATCAACAGGGAACGCTATTGTGAAACCGCGCTGAGGGCGGCGGGTTGCTGGGAGGTCAATTCGCCGAATACGACCGATTCCTCATGAATGATGCGGTCCACGTTCTTCGTTGCAACCAATACTTCCGCACCTGACAGGCGATGACCGGTCCTGATCGACAGCTGCCCAATCGCCCAGCTCTGCGCGTCCATCATGAAGTCGCTGACGCGCTTCGAAAACATGTTTATCTTTCAGGTTAGGATTAACCAGGTGCTGAGATTCGGGGCGCCTCTTGATGCTATTCTTGTCTTCCCCTGTGCTCCAACTGACGCAGGTTGGCGTCTAGGACGAGCCTTGCGTGCTGGCCGAATCCTCAGCGGGGACTTCAATGGGGGTTGCAACGTTTCTTTCGCCATGCTGCTGACTGCTGAGAATGTGTTGAACCTTCGTCAGCAGGTCTGGACCGAGGTAAGGTTTGATCAAGGTGGCTGCGGGCTGTAACCACGGTTTCCGTGCAAACGCGTCGACCGGAAGCGACCCCGTTGCCATGATGACCGGAATGCTCAGGCCCGCTGCATGCATCATTTCCAACAACTCCAATCCGGAAACGCAAGGCATGGCATTGTCGGTCACAACGAGATCGTAGTGGCTCGTGCTGAGCGCCGACCAGGCGATGGAGCCGTCTTCGGCGGAGTTCACATCGTGGCCTGCGGCTGTTAATAATTTGGTGTTCAGAAGGAATTGACCGCCGAATACGCCAGGGATGTCGAAGGCGTTAAGGAAGTTAAGAATGAAATGACTGTCGCGAAAACCGCGGCGGAAAAGCCGGCCTCCTTGGAGGAGAAGATCGACGACGCCTCGATCACTGCCCAGGTGAAATCGTCGCTCCTGTCGCACCGCTCGACCAGCGCTTTGAAAACGAAGGTCGTAACGGTTGACGGGGTGGTCACTGTGACCGGTATCGCAAAGAACGCCGCCGAGAAAAGCCTCGTGACCAAGCTGGCGAATGACATCAACGGTGTCATCAGCGTGGTCAACGACATGACCATTGCAGTGCCCGTGGCCGCCAGATAGTCGTCCACCTCCGGAACGCTGGCGCAGGTCGCGTCAGCTGCTCCGCATTTATAATCTTATTATGTTATATACTATCGCGGTGGTTCTCATCATTCTATGGCTGCTCGGTTTCGTCAGCAGCTACACCATTGGCGGATTTATTCACATCCTGCTCGTGATCGCAGTGGTGATGATCCTGGTTAATTTAATTTCCGGCCGGAAACGCCGGTGATCGTCGGGTTCCGTCAAGCTCCTATGAATAAAACATTCTCCCTGGTTCTGCTCGTTGGCGGAACAATTCTCGCGATCTACGGCTTTCAGGCGGCCAACTCGTTTGGCTCCGATGTCTCGCGATTCTTTACCGGGTCGCCGACCGATAAGTCCATCTGGATGCTGATCGGCGGCATTGTCGCGATCATCGCGGGCCTGGCCGGAACCTTCCGCACGTCGCGGCAGGGGTGATGGCTGCCACAGTTCTACCAATAAATACCACTGAATATGAAAGCTGAACTTGTAAAACAGGCCCTGGCAAAAGTCGGGGACCCGCACGTCTTAATCAACATGGTTTCCCGTCGAGTCCGGCAGTTGAACTCGGGCGGCGGGGCGTTAAGCCGCCCCTTGCTCGCGGACGTCGGGCAGGCTGGCGTCGCTGACATCGCCTTGATGGAAATTATCGAGGAGAAAATGGGATGGGTGATGCCCGAGATCATCGAATTAGTGCGCCCGGTTGGACGCAGGCGGAAAAAGGCATAGTAACAAACGGGAGCTGCTACGTTGGTGCGCCGGTTCCCGGGATCGAGAACTTTCATGCACAAACTCAAGCTTATCTGCCGCGATCTCGTCCAGGGCCCGCTCCACCTGTTGCGGCTTTCTCGCGCGGTGTGCGCTGCCATTTGGAGTGTCCGGGGAAAAGCCGGACGCGATGCCGTTGAGGCTGAGAGGCTGGATCGAATCCGAAATCCCGCCAAATACCTCGACGCAGTGAATCACCGTTCGGCGGAATAGCCAGTGAGGTTTGCTGTGCCGGAGCGCGTGCCTTCAGGCGCTTCGGAAAGGGTTCCGTGCGTCCGCCATTGTTTGCACGTTACATTTTCAAGGCTGCCCCGTCCTGCTTGTTAATCATGGCAGGATTCCGATCTCCGCCGTCTTCGCGAGTTTGAAAGCGGGCAAACTGCAAAGCCTCTGCGCATCACGTTCTCTGTGCGCCTCAGAACGCTTCTCCTGCAGCAGGAATAACCGATTGCGAATTCTTCGCGTTGAAAGCTGCAGCAACACCCCGCCGCAAAGCAGCATTCCCGAGGTCCCAGGTTCCGGAATGGCTATGATGATATTGTCGATGCCCACGGTGCTTGTGTCGTTCAGCGCGCCGAATGGCAGGCCGTAGGAAAAACGAATGGAATTCAACGAGGATCCGCTCATGAAGAAAGGAGTTGAACCGAGCAACACGCCGTTCTTGTAGGCCGACCATTCATTGCCCTCCAAATCGACGTGAACATGGATGCGAAACACCTCTCCGTCGCTGAACGTGCCGATCTCCGTTTCTTCATAGTACGGGCTCGTCGGACCATAAAGGTAAATGTGGCCATCACCGCGAAAGTAAACGTTCCTCACGGCGGGGGTATCGAACAGCACCGCAAGCTCGCTATCGCTGCCCACTAAACCCAGAGAAGTGAAATCGAAAAACAAATCCCAGCTCGACGGCTGGATCTCTGGCATCACTATCTGGATTTGGTCGTAGTAAAAAGGACCATTGTTCCCGCTGTGGTCCAGCTTGAGAGGCTGGTCGGTGAGGCCGCCGACGGAGCTTTCCACAGTGGGCGTCCCCCACAAAATCTCGGACACGTGGTGCGGCGCGGTCCCGCTCACCACCGGAATGCCTGGAACCTGCGGCAGCCGGTTGAAATCGATATCATAGATGACTTGGGAATGGGCGGCGGCAGATAGCACCAACATTGCGACAACGGGAACGAGTGGATTCATTGATTTTGAAACAATCCTTTCATGCGAACGACACCACAATAACGGGAGCCGTTCAAGCGCTATCAAGTCCCCGTGACTACGGACACCGGGTGACATCATTCCTCCCTGGCGGCCGCCGTCCTTGACAGCCGAACCCTGCATGTGAGACAACGGGCCAGCCCTTGAATTCTGGAACACAAGTTCCCAATCCGACTCGTCGCATGAGCTGTTGCTTCTCCCGTTTCGAACGATCTCACCCAAATCCCATCTGCCACAACCCGGCGCCCGTTTTCCACAGGCAATTCCCGCAATCATTGCCTCGTGCGATCCGGATGGTAGCACTGCTCACCTGCATGTTTCTGGCGTTTCCCTTATCCGCCGCGAACTACGCGATGCAGTTTTTCGGCAACACGAACCGCATTGAGATCGTCGATACTGCCCTGCGGTTCCCGACGAACTCGGTAACCGTTGAGCTGTGGATGAAATCCTCGTCGACGACGAACGCAGGCACGCCTGTATCCTACGCGACCGCGAGCAACGCCAACTCGTTGTTCATCTTCGATTACCGCAATTTCCAGTGCGCCATCAACGACGCGCGCACGGCATTAACGAACGTTTCGGCGAATGACGGCCAGTGGCATCACCTCGCAATGACCTGGACCAACTCGGGTGTGCTCCGCTTTTACAAGGATGGCACGATTGTGCTTTCCAATGACGTGATTGCCGCAGGGCAGGTGATTGCAAGGGGCGGCATCCTCGAACTGGGACAGGAGCAGGATTCACTTGGGGGCGGGTTCCAGGTTTCTCAGGCATTTACCGGGTTGATGGACGAGGTGCGCATCTGGAATCGCGTCCGGAGTGCGGATGAGATCGCAACCAACCGTTTCCGAAGCCTGCCAGGCGAGCAGCCGGGATTGATTGCGTATTTTCGAATGGACGAAGGTGGCGGCGCGGTGGCGCAGAACTCCGGAACGTCGTTCTACGACGGCGCCGTGCTGGGTCCGTCGTGGAGTTCGCCAGGAGTTCCGTTGCAACCGGAAATCACGACGCTGCCGCCCACGAACATCACCCCGACGAGTGCTGAATTTATCGCACGGGTGACGGGTCACGCTGCCACGCAGGTGCGGTTTGCGTGGGGCAGCGGGAACGCATTGAATCAATTCACGCCCTGGCAAAGCGTCACGAATACGGGGACGACGGAAGTTACGGCAGTCGTCGCGGGGCTGACGCTTGGATCTTACAGCGTTCGCGCTGAGGCCATGAACGAGGCGGGAACAAATTTCGGACGCGAAATCCTGTTCAACAACCTGCTGGTTGATGTTGCCTCGGCTGTGGGATTTGTGACGGGCGATGGCTGGGCCGACTTCGACAATGATGGACGCCTGGACATCCTTCGCTCGGGCTCGATTTACTTCAACACCCCCACGAACGGATTAGTGGAGGAATTCATGCCGTTCTCGTCTGACTTGATGGCGATTGGCGACATGGACAACGATGGATGGATGGATGTGATGGCGCTGGGTGAGTGGGAAGAGGACGACGACGAGGGGTTCGCCTTGCAATTCCTGAAGAACACTGGTGGAACGCTGGTTCTCGCCGACAGTTTTCTAGTGGTGTCCGATGGCGCGGAAGAGTTGCTGGTGGCGGACTTCGATCGTGATGGCCGCTTGGATGTTCTTCTCGTGGGTCCATCGTTCAGTGAATCCGAGGCCCTGTTCAATATATGGCTGAATCGGCCGACGCCCGGCGGACAGATGTTTGTAGATATTGGATCGGCAGGAGTGGAGGTGCCGCGATTCTCGCTCGTTGCGGTCGGGGATTATAACAATGACGGATTTCCGGATCTCGCCGTCAACGGAGCGTATGAGGATGACTCGGTTGCGACGCTGTTGTATCGAAACAATGGCAACGCCGGGTTCACGCTCGTACCTGGCGCTTTGCCAGGCATGATTGCGGACGTCGTGCAGTGGATCGACTACAACAACGATGGATTCCTCGATCTATTGCTGATGGGCGAGACCGAGTTGTTTGGCGGCGAAATGCTGACTGTGCTCCTGCGCAACAACGGAAATGGAACTTTCAGTGATTCGGGATCGGCTTTGGCGCCGCTGATCTTCGGCCAGGCCGCGTGGGGCGATTTCGACGGTGACGGGTGGGTCGACGTGGTTTTGTCGGGCGCGAGCAACAATGAGTTTCCTTACACGCCGGCCATGGACATGTATCGCAACAACAACGGGGTTTCCTTCTCGCTGACGAATCTCAACCTGCCGCAGGTGGAAACCGAGTCGCTGGCGTGGCTCGATTTCGATCGCGATGGCAGAATGGATCTCACGGGCGGGGGCTTCGAGGCGGAGACATTCAACTTCCGAACCTTCCTGTTTTTGAATCAACTGGGAATTCCGAACGCCGCGCCGTCGGTTCCCGTCGGACTGTCCACAACAGTTTCCAATTCGCTTGTGACTTTCCGGTGGAACCCGGCCAGCGATGCTCAAACAGCACCGCAGGGAATTACCTACAACCTGCGCGTTGAAACTGCGCCATTGCTTCAGGACGTAATTGCTGCGCCTGCCCTATCCAACGGAACATTGCTCATCGATCTCCGCGGAAATGTGGGATCTGCAAACACATTCACTCTGCCGTTGCCCGCCGGCCGAAACTACTACTGGAGCGTTCAAGCTGTGGATTCAGGATTCAAAGGATCGCCCTTCACCCCCCAGAAAGGTTTTGGTCTCCACAATGTGCTGTCGACGGTTTTGGGTGGTCCAATACCGGGAGATTCGAACGGCGATGGTGTCGTGGATTTGCAGGAGTTGAATGAGGTCATCCAGTATTACAGAAATCTCCGGCCGTAAACGAGGGCGTTACATGCAAACACATTTTTCATTTTCGCCCGGACGCCGTGCGCTGCCGTTTGCCGTTGCGGCATGGGCTGCGGCGGCTTCGGTGTGTGCGCTTGAGTTGTCGCTGGGCACCCATTCAGCGGGAGCCGGGAGTGTTGTGACCATGCCTGTCACGGTTTCAGGAACGCCAACCAACCTGAGCGCGGTGGCGTTCTTCGTGACAAACTCACCGGCGTGGGCGATTCCGGCGGTAATCCCTGCGCCATCGCAGCCTCACGTGCAGTGCTTTGTGGATGACTTCGGGAACGGCATTCATCGGGTGACCGCCTTTGTATTGGGCGGCTCGCCGATTGCGAATGGCCCGCTGCTGCTGCTGAATTATTCCGTTCCTGCCAATGCGATTCCGGCCGTGTATCCGCTAATTCTTCCCGCGGTCCTTGAGCCGCCTTTCAGCGCGAACCCGGAAGCGCGCACGCTGGCAGGCAACGAACTCATTTCTTCAACCGCGCAACCCGGGAGCATCCTGGTTCTCGGAGCCAGGCCGTTGTTGATTCCCATTGGCCGGCTGGCGAATGGAGCGTTTGTGTTCCGGGTTGAAAGCGAGGTGAGCACGTATTCGGTTTTCGCCTCGACCAATCTCGCCGCTCCCATCGGCGAATGGGAAAACATGGGTCCACCTTCGCCGCGCGGAGCGGGTGCGTATGAATTCGTGGACTCACACGCGACGAATCACGCTGCCCGTTTTTATCTTCTGAAGCCGTAGTGAGCGGCGGTTTCGTTCGCAGATTCAAGAATATCTCAGGACTCGTCGCATTTGCGCGAGGCTGGCAGCTATTTTCCGACCCATGTTTTTTTTCCGGGATCCGGAACAAAAGTAACCGAAGCCGGAACAAAACATCCCGCGCCAGCCGCAGTTCCACCCGCCGTTTGTGATTCGCACTGCGTTGCGGCCGCCAACCCGATGAAATTCCGGGTTGGCATGGTCTGGGCTATCAAGGAGGCGAAATCCAACGTTGTTGAAAGGTTGATATGAACATGAATTCCTTATTCGCTTTGAACGCTGGGACTGCGAGCCTCAGGGACGTCCGCCTTCATTCCCTCAAGAATGGCCAATTGAGCATTCTCACGCGGGCCGACGGTTTCGACGTATCGGAGGATCTGCAGAATGCGGTTGTCCGCAAGATCGGGCGCGTGCGGCAATACGCGCCGCGTGCGTTCCGGGTAAGGGTTCAATTTCGCAAAGAACCAGCACGAAAAGCCGCAGATCGATTTCACGTCATAGTCCACTATGAAGTTCCGGGCAACGACGTGATCGTTGCGCACAGCGGGCGTGATCCGATTGCGGCGCTGGATGTTGTCTCGGAAAAGATCGAACGACGGCTGCGCAAACGAAAGACAGCAAGGCTCGCACAGCGCGTGCGAGAGAAGCGCAGGGCGCTTTGGGCGAACGCTCCAAACCAATAACAGGAATACACAGTTGAGGTGAATATGTACAAAGACCAGATACCAGCAGATACAGTAGCCAGAACCCGCAGGGTAGATCGACCCCACTGCGAGGCCGAATTTCACGCGTCGCCGCTTGCCCGGCCTGCCCACAATCATTCGGGCGATCCTGAGAAGAGTGCTGCAGAGGGTAAAATGTCGTGGCAGACGTCCCTGCGGACGGCAGGGACGACTAAATGAGGCGGGAATTTGGGTGAAGGTTCGGGAAACCTTGACCGGTAAATATTCGGTCACGATCATTGATTCCGATTTCTCGAGCCGGCGTGGAGGGGTATCTACTCTCCGAATGGAATGCATTGCGGGAACGCGCGGGCGTGCTATCGTCTGCGTGTTCCCGATCGACGCAGATATTTACTTCATATCGAGCTTATGCTGCGGCTGTGCACCATGCCTGTTCTATTCGTGATGATGGCGTGCTGTGTCGATAGCGGGTCAGCAGCGCGAATCCAGTCCCTGACTCTTACGAATGGAACGGCGCAGCTGGTGTTTTCTTCGACGAACAGCGGCACGCTCGTGTTGTACCGTTCAACAACGGTCGACGCTCTCACGAACATAGCGCTAATGCGACAGGTGAGCGCAACCAACCGGGAGATTGCCGTGATGATATTTCCCGAGCACGTGCACTCCTTCTTCCGCGCAGAGATTTACCCGGACGCTATGCGGCCGGATTCTGACGGCGACGGCATGGACGATTTGTTTGAGTTGCAGCATCGCTTGTTTCTCGATCCCGACGATCCCGCTGACGCTTCGCGAGATGAGAACGGGAACGGCGTTTCGAATGTGGCGGAGTATCAACGCGGAACGAGCCCGATTCTTCCCCGGCCTGGAAAGACTTTTGCAATGACCGGCCCGCACGCGGCGGGAATTGCGACGAACGGTTTCATCTTCACGTGGGGCCTGAACCAGCGCGGACAGTTTGGGAACGCGCTCCAGACCTATTCGTCGGAGTATTACGTCACGGGATGCTGGAACGAGACACGCAGCTTCAACACGGATCGGGGTCCCTTGATGGCGCGCGGTTCGAACTGGGTTTCACTGGCTACAGGGGCGTCGCACACGCTGGCGATCAAGGGCGATGGCACGCTGTGGGCATGGGGCGATTCGAACTACGGGCAGTTGGGAAACACAAACGACGTGGGTGGCTTCATTACGCCCGGCGGACGCGACATTTCATGGCCGGTACCTGTGCCCGTGGGAACCAACATGCGGTGGCGCTCTGTCTTCGCATCGAACTGGCGCAGTTTCGCCATCGCGACCAACGGCACGCTTTGGGGATGGGGACAGAACACAGGGAATGTGTTTGGGTCAAACAATCCGCCTGTCGTCGAGGTGCCGCTGCAAATTGGAACGAACAGAAACTGGGCCAAGGTTTCAACGTGGGGCTGGACAGGTTCCGGATGGGCCGTTGGCATTCAGAACGACGGGTCGCTTTGGGCGTGGGGCGAAACAATCCTTCCCCGTCTTATTCGCGAGCGGTTATTGCAGACCAATACCGCTGTTCCCGCGGTGGACGCACCGTCGCCTGTCGGGGTGCCAGGCCCATGGCTGGACGTAGCGGCTTTCGCGGGCGTGGTTTACGCGCTCAAAGCCGATGGGACGCTGTGGATGAACCGGGAATCCCTGGGAAATGTTCAACATGTCCTTGGCTACCCGGCCCGGTATGGCGCTTGCGTCGAAGAATTTTCCGGATTCGGTCTTCCTCCCGAAGATGTGCGAAGCATTTGCGAATCGCTTCATGGGCCGCCGCCCGATGTGGAAGGGACGCTTCGCCGGCTCCAGGACGATTACCTGTTCGACGCGGCATCTGCCAGGAGCGGCTGGGTAAGCGTGGAGCCAAACATTGCGCTGCACAGTGACGGCACAGTGTGGACGGCCGGTGAATTCTCTCCGCGTTCGGGCGATGAGCCGCGGGACGGTGTTTTCCAGCGGGTGAATTCCGACACGAACTGGCGTGCGGTTGCCGCGAATTACTCGGGCGGATTTGCGGCGCAGAAAGTGGACGGGCGCGTCCACTCGTGGGGTCCGGGTCCGCACAATGAATCGGTGGAATCGACGAATGTGCTGTTGCGATTGCCAGGCACGAATTGGCTGAGCGCTTTCAAGGGCGAGAACCACGTCGCGGCGCTTGATGCTCGCAGCAACCTCTGGATGTGGGGTGCGAACAACGTGGGCCAGTTGGGGCTGGGTGATCGGACGGCGCGCTTTGTGCCGACGCCGCTGGTCAAAACGGGTCCGTGGAGGAGTTATGTGGCGGGGAGTTCCCTGACGCTTGCGGTGCATGCCGATGGCAGTCTGTGGGGCTGGGGCAGGTTCCGCGGCACGACTGCCAGCACAAACCGCGGAGAAGCATTGCCTGTGCACCTGGTGCCGGACAGGCAATGGCGATCCGTTCATACGTTCGCTCGGCGAATGTGGGCCATTGAAGCCAACGGAGCGGTTTGGGGCTGGAACCTTGGCGGGATTTCGGGAGATTCACTTACTGCCCCTGGAAATCAGAAAACGTTGGTTGAGCCGACACTGCTGACGAACGTTCCGTTTTCAAAGCATATCGCCGGCGCAGACACCCACACCGTCGCACTGGCGACCAACGGGATGCTTTTCTTCTGGACCGCAACGAACCAGGACGCAATTGCGGTGAATAACGATTCATGGCGGGACGCCGCGGCGGGCTTCAATCACACGCTCGCGATTGCGAGCGACGGATCTCTGCAGGCGTGGGGGTCGTACAATGTTGACGCTCAGCTGGGCATTGTCGCCCTGACCGCGCCGTACATTCACTCCTTTTGGTCCTGCATGTTCGCTCCCGCACCCAATGCGTCATATCCAGCCGTGGTGACCACAGGCACCGGCACCAATGTGCCGACGCGCGTCGGTTCAGCCATGAACTGGCGATCGGTGGTAGCTACGGGTTCGAGCGGTTATTCGGCCGGGCTGCGCACTGACGGAACGCTTTGGATGTGGGGGCGATCCGGAGTGGCTTCTGTAACGAATGAACTCTATTACACGCCGGCGGATCATCTCTACCCCAATATTCCCTATCCGAATGACACATCGGTTTTGAAGGAACCGAAACGCGTGGGCCCGGCGAGTAACTGGACTTTCCTCAGCCGTGACGTCGCAGTGAATTCCGCGGGCGAGTTGTACATGTGGGGCGACAACAATGGCGGCCAGCTTGCCCTGCCGCCGTTGTGGCAGCCGCTGCCTGTGACCAGCAACCTCGTGTTCCGCGTCACTGCCCTGCCGTAACCCTCGACGGCTCTGCTGCGCGCTGATGCCCGGCAGCGGAGGGTGTAAAAAGTGGGTGCTTCCGTGCGCACGGATGGAAGATCCGGCCGCAGGGTTCGCCCGCAATGTTTGGTGGATTCGCCGTGACAACACACGTGCATTCTTTTTCAATCCTGTCCCGAAAATATGAGATCTCTTGGTTTCCAAATGCGTTTGCTGCCGTTGATGACTTTGTTGTTCTCGCTGTCGGGCGGGATTTTTGTGAATGCGCAACCTGTGATTGTTTCCACCGTTCCGCCGAGTGGAGCCGGCGGAGTTTCCCCGACGGCAGGTGTTGTGTTCACCTTCAGCACAGCAATGAATCCCGATTTCACGGAAGCGATGTTCCTCGACTCCTCAAATCCGTTCGTGCCACTGAACACAACCGCGGCCTGGAGCGCCGGCAACACGGTCCTGACATGCACGCCATCGCCAGCGTTTCCGGCCGGCAAGTTCATCGTGTGGAGCGTTGATGGCGAGAGCGCGTCGGGAGACACGCTGGAGGGCGAAACCAGCGGATTTTTTACGACCAGCGCAGGGGGCGGTGGCGGTGGTTCCGGAACAAATGCCATTACATCGTTCTCACTCGGAAAGACGCATACCTACGTCCAGAGTTCCGCGGCAGCACCCACTGTGGATCCTGATTTCTCCTACAGTTTTGGCGCGCTGACGTCCCTTGCATCGAATCGTACCGCCACTGCCGTCACGCTGACACTGCCGTCAGGATCGATATCGAACCTCAATCAAAACTTTGTGCAGCCGGAAGATTACTTTTTGTTCGCGATTTACACGAACCTGCCCGCCTTTGACTCGACCTTTTCGTCTGGCAATTACGTGTTCAATGTTCAATCCGCTTCGTCGAACCAGATCGTGCCCTTGAATTTTCCCGCGAGCTTGCAACAACCGGCCGCGCCGCGCGTGAGCAATCACGCGGCGGCACAGAACGTCAATCCCGCACAGCCGTTCGCGCTCACGTGGGATGCGTTTCCGGGTGGTTCGGCCGCTGATTATATCGCGGTACACATCGGCGATGTCTTCTCTTCGACGAACCTCGGCGAATCCGGAGCGCTGAAAGGAACCGCCACGTCCGTTAGTATTCCAGCGGGCACGTTCCAGCCGAATTCAGAATACGAAGGAACGGTCGGTTTTTATCGGTACGTTTCAACAACCAACGGCACGAGCTATTCCACGTCAGTTTACCGGGCGACCGTGACGCAGTTTGTCTTGAAGACCGCCTCCACGGTGACAAGCCCGCTGATTCTGACGAACGCAGTGCGGAATGCGGGTGTGTTGAGCTTCGATGTCCTTTGCTCGCCCGGACAAACCGTGACCGTGCGATACAGAACCAACCTTGCGAATGGCGCGTGGCAAACGCTGCTGACCACGAACAGTCCAGGTGATCGGTTCAGGGTAACTTCTCCCACGACCCCGAATTCCTCCCGCTTTTTCCGCGCGAACGATGGATTGTAAGCGATCGGGCGGTCCCCTGCTTCGAAGTTGAATGCGGGAGAGCGGCGGACTTTTCAGGCATCTCTTCGTTCTTGCGTTGCAGTGTGAATGCCGTGGCTCTCACGCGTGCCAACGTCCAGCCTGCGTCCTTCACCCCTAAGTTTTGTAGGGTGGTCGTTGGGGGTTGCTGAAATAGAATCACGCCAGCAGCAAACCCAATATCTCTGTGACAACTCAGACATCCGTTAACACTTTGCAACGTGGCGCCCACCTGCCATGGCGGCGCCTGCAGCCGGGATTCACCCTGATTGAATTGCTGGTCGTCATCGCCATCATCGCGATCCTTGCGGCGATGTTGCTGCCGGCGCTTTCCCGGGCGAAGGAGAAGGCGCACCGCGCATCCTGTTTGAACAATCTCCGCCAGATCGGAATTGGAATGACCATCTATGCCGGAGACAACAACGATTACGTGGTGGAGGCGCGCGCCGCGGCGGGGAATCCGAGTGCGACCGTGAAGGGCAAATACAATCAACACGCGATCAATTCACCTCAAGCTGGCATGGCGAAGGAAGTGAACCTGGACCCGACGCTGACCAATAATCCATCCATCTGGGCGTGCCCCAGCCTTGGCCAGGGCAGCGTTTCCTACAATTCAACCACGACGCCCCCGCAGTGGAATGTTGGATATCAGTATTTTGGCGGAATCTACTGGTGGTACAACGTCGCCAACACGGCGGGTATTGAATCCGCGAGTCCGACGAAGTTGAGCCGCGCCAAGGCGTCGTGGGTGCTCGCGGCGGATCTGGTTTGCAAGGACGGCACGGCGCCGGGAAATCCGTGGGCCATCGCCAGTGGCAATGGTCGCGTTGCACATCAACGCCCTCGCGCTGCGTATCCGGACGGTGCCAATCATTTGACGGTCGATGGCTCGGTCAACTGGATCAAATGGGAACGATTGCTTCAACTGACGACGTTCGATACGAGTTCGCGGCTCTTCTACCATTTCCAGGAAGATCTTGGAAAAATCAATCGGCCAGACGTTCCCTATCTCAAAGTGCGTCCCTGACGATGAACCCCACGGCTTCCCCCATGCTTTTGTAGGGTGGTTGAATCGAGCGCCCGTGTGCAACCCTCGCCACCATTCCCTCAGCCATGAAAATCGCCGCCTCGGAACGGGAGCCGTCAGGGATTTTCGAAATCCCAAGGCGCGTGGATGTCAGCACGACAATTCAGTCCCGGCAGGTTGACGCAGAACTTTGACCCTTAAACCCATCATTGATCCACCATGCTAATGAATTCAATCCAACGATCCCTGTTCTGGAGCGCCTCAGTGCTTGGCACCGTGCTGGTGGCCGCGCCTGCCAACGGCGCGGTAATCAATCAAACCGTCACGCAAGGTCTTGGCGCGCATTGGAATCAAGCCGCGTGGGGATCGCCCGCCGCGGTTCCCGCCGGGGGGAACGCTTACGTCACACCCAGCGGTTTTGATGTGCGGACGCCGGATGTTCAAAGTCCGTCTCTGTTTCTCGGGGACACCTTGCAAATCGATGCGGGCGGGCGGCTCGTATTGAAGAACGGCGGCGCGGGCAATGGCGTGGCGACCGTCAACCTCATCCTTAACGGCGGATCCATCACCTACAACACCGCCAATGGCACAACGATTTCCGCCATTGCCGGCACGGTTCTGGTTCAGGACAGCTCCACCATCAATTCCGTCGCGGGAGGAAGCACGCGCGATGTCTGGTTGCGTTCGTCGTTGAGCGGCAGCGGCAATCTTACCGTGGGAATGGTCAACAACGCGCTCGTGCTCTTTGGAACCAACTCTGCCTACAGCGGCAATTGGACGGTGAATTCCGGGCGGATTGAAATCGGGAGCAACGCACAGTCTCCGCTTGGTTCGGGGACAGTATTGTTAAGCGGCCTTGCGAATGCCGTGACGTTCAATGCAACCAACGACTTCACGATCGACAATGTCATCGATGGTTTCGGCGCGATCGTGAAGCTGAATACCAACACGGTGACCCTCGGCGGGATCAATCCGCTGGCAGGAACCGCGGTGATCAGCAATGGCGTGCTGAGGCTGAATCACGCGGGCGCGATCGGCAGCGTGTCCGTTATCACCCTTGCGGGCGGCACCATCGACGCCACGCCCATCGGCGGGCTGGCCTTGAACGAAGGCTTCGGGCAGGTTCTGAATTCCCGCGGCACTGTGATGGGATCGTTGACGGCGGGTTCAGCCAACACGCTGAATTTCAACCTCAGCGCCCTGACAAATGACGTTTTGAACATTACAGGCGCGCTGACGCTGAACGGAACGCCAGCCTTGAATTTGGCGCTGGCCGGTTTCAAGCCGGGCGGCACATACCGGCTGATCAATTACAACGGCACGATACAAGGCGGTGGATCGTTCAACCTGGTGCCGCCACCCGAGAGCACTGCGACATTCCAGCTGGATACAAGCACGCCGGGCCAGGTAAATCTCATCATCACCTCAGCGTCGCAAAATCTGACATGGGTCGGGGATGGGGCGGGCAATTCGTGGGACACCGTTTCACCGAACTGGACCGGCACCGCGACAACATTCAGCACCGGGGATAATGTGACGTTCACCGATTCCGGTTCAGCAGTGCCTGATATCTTCGTTGCGGCGACAGTGCAGCCACAAAACATGACGGTCAACAACAGCGCGCAACCTTATGTTTTCTACGGCGAGGGCATTTCAACACTGGGAACTCTGACCAAGTCCGGGCCGGGCACGCTGTCCTTCACGAGCCCCGCAAACCAGTTTAACGGTCCTGTGGACATTCGAGCGGGAACGCTGTCGATCGGCGTGGGCGGGAGCTTCGGTTCCCTCGGATCCCCGGCCATCATCACCAACAACGGCATCTTCAAGGTCGATCTGGCGAGCGGCGGCATCACCGTCGATGCGGAAATCACCGGCAGTGGCGCCGTCGAACTTGCAGGCGGTGGTTCGACCCTGATTCTGCGCGGGACAAACTCCTACACTGGAGTGACGACGATCAACAACGAGAGCCAGTTGAACATCACCACCAGCGCCGCATTGGGCAGCCCGTTGGGGGGGACCATTGTGTTGCCAAACGGCCGGCTGGGCGTGAATACGTTCGTGGGCGAAATGACGGTTGCGGAGCCGATTCAAGTGGGCGGCACAGGCATCAGTGCGGCGCCCGGCGCGTTGTATGTGAACACAACGGGCAACAGCGTCACCTGGGCTGGGCCGGTCACCATCACGAGCGACGCACGGTTTCGCGTCGTGAACGCCGGCGTGCGCATGAATTTTGCCAACACGGTTCTCGGAGACAACGTGGCGCTGCAAAGCACGGTGGGAAACGGAGCTGCTGATGCGACATCAGTGATGTCCTTCCAGAATACATTTTCCATCGGCACCGGAGCATTTACGAAGGACGGCCAGGGCACTGTCGAGTTCCTGAGCGGATCGAATGAAGCGGGCAGTACGACAGTGAACGATGGGACACTTCGCGTGAACGGGACGTGGAACGGCGGCTCCGTCACCATCAACAGCGGTGGCGCGCTCGGAGGCAGCGGCAACGTGCTCGGTCCCGTGGCGGTGCTCGACGGCGGCCGGCTGGCGCCGGGCAGTGGAGGGATTGGAACCCTGACCCTCGCCAGCTCTGTCACGCTCGCCGCCACGGCGTCTACAGTTATGGAGATCAATCGCACCAACGGGCAGAATGCGGACAAGGTGCTGGTCGCGCAGTTCCCGGCTGCAGGGACGCTGTCGGTCGTGAACATTGGACCTGCGCTGGAAGTCGGCGACAGTTTCAAACTGATCGATGCCGTTGTGAGCGGGTCTTTCGACACGATCCAGCTGCCTCCACTTGGGCAGCCCAATCAAACATGGGACACATCGCTGCTCATGAGCCAGGGCATCATCAAAGTAGCGGCGAATCCTTTGCAGTTGTTGCCGCTTGAGATCACCGCCATTGAGCGCCAGGCCAGCGGCGTGAAGCTGACATGGAATTCCTATCCGGGCGTCAGCTATGCGGTCGAATATTCCACGAATTTGCATGACTGGTCTGGGTTGCAACAAGACATCGCTGCGGACGCCGCGACCAATTCCACCACGGCGGTCCTTGACCTTAGCGGCGCTGGAAGCGGCGCCAGTCTGGTCCTGGCGCAGTATTCAATGGGCACCGCGGGGGCCCAGGTTCAGAACGCGGCGGACCTGGTCGCGGCCGGACCACTGACGCAAGGAAGCGGATTGAACCTGTTCAATTTCAACGCCACCGTCACACCCAATTACGCGAGCGCGCCCGTTCTGCAGATTGGGTTCCCCACGGCTGGCGCAGATCTCGCCTCGGCCGTTGCCAACCAGGCGTGGTTCACGTTCGAACTGACGGTCGGGTCCAACGTGACTGATCTGGACCTGACCGGTTTGACGTTCAACGGTGCGCGCGGGGGCGGCGCTTCTCCACGGGGTTACGGGGTTTACGTTACGACGCCCAGCACGACAGATGAACAAGTCCAAGGCGCCACGGATTTTCCGACACAACGTCCGGCGTGGAGTGCGCAGAACATCAGTCTTGCGGGGATTGCGAGCCTGCAAAATCTCACCGCCGGCCAGACCATCACATTCAAGATTCCATTTTATGCGCCAAACCCCGGGCAAAGCGCGGAGTTTGATGACATCACGGTTCTTGGGAATGTCAGCCCCGGACCTCTGCCCCCGTATGCTGGTGCAACGCAATTGTTTCTTCGCATCAAGCAACAATAAGTTTCACGATCCCGATGGTTTCACAACCCCCACCCGATGGGTTGGCGGGGTGTTTTTCCCAAGGTGATAAACTGCGCTGACATGAACCGTGATGAACGCGTGATGTTGGCTGGCGGCAGTGTGCGGCCAACGGTTTGCCTGGCGGTGACACTGATTGCCATGCTGGCATGCACTTTTCCGGCCGTGCATGCGGGCTTGCTCCTGCGATACGACATGAGCGGTGCGGGTCCCACCTTCACGGCTCCCGGTGGAATCATCCAGGGGCAAAGCCTTGAACCCGGCAGCGGCGTTGGGACGGTCAGTCTTCCATCGCAACTCGCTTATCCAGGTGCGCCCGTTCTTTCAATGAGTCCATCGGCGGGCGCACTGCCCCTCAATAATGCCGGCACGGCGCTGACGAAGGATTGCTGTGTTTCGTTCGACTTCATCGTGGGGCCAATGGTCGGGAGCCTTTCGGTGACGGGCCTGACGTTTCAAATCGCGCGCGGCGGAGCCAACAGCAACCGCGGTTTTGGCGTTTATGTTACCACTCCATTCACCGCAGATTTGCAGGTGCAACCTTCCACGTTGATCGATGCGCAACGGTTTGCATGGCAGCTCGTTGATGTGAACTTGCTCAACGTACCTGAGTTGCAGAATCTGCGGCCGGGGGACGCCGTCCGCGTGCGTGTTCCCTTCTGGACGGCAGAAGCAGCGCAAAGTGTTGAACTGGATTCGATCGCCGTTTGGGGTGAGACCACAACGGCGACGAATCCTGCTGCGACTTCGCCCTTGCGGATCACGGAATTACAGGCCGCGGCCGATACGATCAGCGCGAAATGGAATTCCATCCGCGGACGCAGTTATGCGGTTGAGTATTCTTCGAACCTCGCCGAGTGGAGTTCCTTTCCGACCAACGTCCCCGCGGATCCCGACAGTAGTGAAACCTGGTTTGCGTTTAATACTGCCTTCACGAACGAAGGGGAGCTCGTCCTGCTGCGTTATGAACTTGGGCAACGCCACCCGCACACAGCTGTTTATCAGGACGGCCCCGGCAGCGACCTGACCCCTGGCGCCGGGCTCGCCTTGTTTGATGTGAACTTCAGTGCGTACGCGTCCGCGCCTTCGTTGCAATTGAACTTCAAGAACACCACGCCAGACATTCCAACTGCGCTTTCGAACGAAAGCTGCTTCACCTTTTCGTTCCAAACAGGATCGAACGTCACGGATGCAGACCTGACGAGCCTCAGTTTCAATATCGCCCGGGGCGGCAGTTCGACTCCGCGTGGTTACGCGGTGTATCTGACGACGCCGTCCACGAGCAATGAACTTGTCCAGCTGGCGACAGCTGTGAATTCCGTCCGTCCGGACTGGACGCCGCACTATATCAACCTCACCGGGTTCAGCAGCCTGCAGAATCTCTCTGCGGGAGACACGGTCGTGTTCAAGATTGTTTTGTATTCGCCTGCGGCCGGCAGCAGTTTGGAATTCGACGACATTACGTTGCGCGGGCGCGTTTCGCCTCAACCCATGCCTGGTTACGTCGGAGCCAATTCGCTTTTCGTGAAAGTGCGCGAGCTGCCCACGCCGCCGCTGGTCGTGGAAGCCGCGACGAAACCGACAGGCGCTGCGTGGAACCCATTCTCCACTCGCACTCTCGAGCAGTTGCCGAGTTTTATCTCCAGCTCGAAGGATGGCCCGGCCAGCATTTACGGCGGCTTGCTTTCCCGCCAAACGAACGCGACAGGTTATTTCTATCCGTTGAAGGTGGATAACCGCTGGTGGCTCGTGGATCCGCAGGGATATTTCTTCCTGCACAAAGGCATCGCCGTGATTTCCACGATCAACTCTCCGGGTGCTGCGGCGGCCTTGGCTGACCGGTTCACCAACGCAAACAACTGGGCGGTGTCGACGACCACGCAGCTGCGCCGGCACGGCTTCAACGGCGCGGGCGCCTGGTCCGATGCCGCGCGCCTCCGGCGGTCACCTGGTCCATTGGTTTACACGATCATCAAGAATTTCCTCGGCACGTACAGCGACTCGAGTTCCAACCCCGGTTATCCGCAGGTGTTCGATCCAGAATTCGTCACCTTCTGCGAGTCCTATGCGCAGTCTTTTGCGAATACGAAAACGGACCGGTGGCTTCTCGGATATTTTTCGGACAACGAGCTCGCGTTTCCGTCATCCATGCTTTCGACGTGGCTCGCGCTGCCTGCCGGCAATTCCAGTCATGCCGAAGCCTGGCGCTGGCTTCGGGAACGTTATGGTCCTGCCGCGACTGCGGGACAAGTGAGCAATCAGGATCGCCTGGATTTTCTTGGCCACGTTTGGGGACGCTATTACCAAGTGGTGAATCAAGCCATCAAGCAACACGATCCCAATCATCTGTATCTCGGATCCCGATTCTTCTCGTCGGACAAGGACCGGCCCGAAATATTTCGAGCCATTGGACCGCATGTCGATGTGATTTCCGTCAACCACTACAATCAATGGACACCCGACATTTCACGCATTCAAATGTGGGAGCAGGAATCAGGCAGGCCGGTGATCATCACCGAATACTACGTCAAAGGCGAGGACAGCGGCATGCCGAATAACACGGGGGCCGGCTGGGTGGTGCGCACTCAGGCGGACCGCGGCAGCTTCTATCAGAATTTCACCCTCGCGCTGATCGAATCCAAAGTGTGCGTTGGCTGGCATTGGTTCAAGTATGCTGACAATGACCCTGACGCGGATGCCGATCCATCCAATATTGATTCCAACAAAGGTGTCGTAAGCAACCGCTATGCGTCGTACGAGGTGTTGCTCAATGCAATGCGGGCTTTGAATGAGCGCACGTATCGAATCGCTGAATGGCTTGACGGAAACCTCGCGCCTTAATCGGGTGACACCGAAGCGACGTTGCAGCCGGCCCAACGCTCAATTTTGCACATGTGGACAACTTCGTGCATCGCCGGCTTTTTTTTGGGGACGATCGGTTCTTCGATCTTCGTAAGCCAACTGCAAGTCAGCGCTCCGGAAATGGCGCACAAAACACCTCACCTGCATCGCATTTCCAGCGAATAACGAACAACTGATCGTCACCTCCAGTGGTTGTAAAGGTCCCGTTGGCAACGAGTTGCCGGGCGATGCGCGAGAAGGAGGTGCAAAGGATTGCTCAATTTAGGGTCCTGGCTCACCGATAGGCTTCTGATCGAACAGATATATTCGTGAAGCCACTTCCATCTGCCTGGATGATGATTGTCCTCGGCATGGGAATTCTCCTGTGCCCATGGCTCGCTCGTGCCCTGGATCCAGACAAAAGCGTCTTCCAATACAACATTCAGACGTGGACCCGGCAGGGCGGGGGGCTGGCCATAAACGGCATTCGCGATGTCATCCAGACGCGCGATGGCTGTCTCTGGCTGGGCACACAAAAAGGCCTCGTACGATTCGATGGTGCGGCGTTTACGATGGTGAGTCTCCCGGCGCATTACTGGCATCAAAATGTCGGCGCGCTCTCGCCATCGAAAAAAGGCGGAATGTGGTTCGGGACGGAACCCGGAGCGTGCGGATTTTTCGATGGAGTAGCGCGCTTCGACACCATGGAATCGGTGGGGTGGGTGAAGCCCGAGATGGACGCCCGCGCTGTGCTGGAAGCCAGGGACGGGTCGGTTTGGATCGGATACCTGGATGGCGTGGCACGTCATCGTCCAAACGGCGAAGACCAGATCATGACAAACGGGATGGGAGCGGTGCTTGAAATTCATGAGGATTCGAAGGGCCGGGTTTGGATCGGCACGGTCGGCCGGGGCGTGTTTTGCTGGCAGGATGGACGAATGCGGGAGCTGCCGGATCCTGTGTTGCAGGAGAAGGGTGAAATGGTTTTTGCGATTGCAGTGGATCAGAAGGATCGGATTTGGGTGGGCACACAGCTGGGTTTGCACTGTTACGATTCCGAATTCAAACCGCTTGGCATCCTCCCGCAAATTCAGGAGACCCGCGCCTTGCTCGTGGATCGTCATGGAGTTTTATGGATCGGCACGCGGGATTTGGGATTGGCACGTTATCGGGGGGAGCAACTGGACTTCCTGAACAAGAGCAAGGGACTCTCGGATGATTTTGTCCTGTCCCTCTGTGAGGATCGGGAAGGCAGCATTTGGGTGGGAACTCGTGACGGATTAACGCAATTGAGCGACGTAAAGTTTCCCATAGTTTCGGTAAACGAAGGGCTCGCGGCAGGCGCGGCACACGGCGTCGCCGCAGCGCGAAACGGCGGGCTCTGGATCGCCGGCAGTGGTGGTCTCTCCTTTTGGAAGGAGCATGCGATCTCCAACTACGGGCGCGAGGCCGGCCTTTCAACGCCTTACATCAAAGGGGTGCTGGAAGCCTCAAACGGCGATGTTTACCTGATCAATGCCCTTCGCGAGATCGAGGTGGTGTCGCAGGGTAAAGTCATCGCCCGACACAGAAACGATGATTGGCCGACAGGGCTGGCCGAGGACGCCAAAGGCGTTGTGGTATCGGTGGGGGGGAAACTTTTTCGGGCGAGTGCGTCGGCATACGAGCCTTATACGTTCGACGACGGCGAAAAGCCTCCGTTCGATTGGATCCGCCATCTTCACGGTTGCAGGGACGGATCGCTTCTTGTTGCGACCGTGAACGGACTTTTTCGAATCACCGACGGTCGCGTCAAGCATTGGAAGGTGGAGCATGGCCTTCCTGGTTACGATGTCCTGTGGGTTTCTGAAGACCAGGAAGGGGATGTCTGGGCCGGACTTCGCACGGGCATGGCGCGGATTCGAAACGGGAACGCTGCCGCGATCACCCGGGAGCACGGCCTTTTGGAGAACCACATCCTGGCAATTGTTCCAGACGATCTCGGCGGATTGTGGCTGCATTCCATGCGCGGGATCCTGCACACAACCAAGGAAAGCGTGAATGCCTTTCTCAACGGCGGGATAAATCAGATCGCGTGCGTGTCGTATGACGGGCTGGAATCGGTGAAGACCGTTGATACGACCGAAGTCGAGTATTCGGGGTGCAGGACAACGGACGGGCGGGTGTGGTTCCCGAACCCGCAAGGGGTGGTGATGATCAACCCGCGAAATGTACCTGCGAACCCTCTTCCTCCGCCCGTTCACATTCAGCGCGTCCGTATCAACGGAACAGACTTTACCCAGCGCGAGGACTCGGTTCCGCCCCGTCCCGGGAAGGGAGAACTTCTCGTCGAGTACTCCGCCATTACTTTTATTTCCCCGCAAAAAGTGCAATACCGCTACCGGCTTGAAGGATACGAATCCGAGTGGCAGGAAGCTGGAAATCGGCGTTCCGCGTTCTACGCCAATCTCAAACCGAAGCAGTATCGGTTTGTTGTCCAGGCGTGCAACGCAGACGGTGTATGGAACACGGCGGGCGATGCTGTTGACGTGGAACTGCCGCCGAGTTTTTACCAGACGGATGCTTTCCAGTTTCTGGCGGTCGCCTCCGGCCTAGTCCTGTTGATCGCACTCTACAGGTGGAACGCATGGCGCTACGCGAAGCGCCAGCAAAAGCTGCAAGAGGCCAATGAGCGATTGGAAGCGCGGATCAACGAACGGACCCACGAGCTGGCAGAGCAACGAAATCTCCTGCGCACGCTCATCGACCACCTGCCCGACAATGTTTTCGTCAAGGATACCGAGAGCCGCGTGATCATTGACAATGTCTCGCACGCACGACGGCTCGGAGTATCAACACCGGAAGAAGTCGTCGGGAAAAGTGATTTTGATTTCTTCTCGCGTGAGATGGCGCAGAAGTTTTTTGCGGATGAACAACACGTTATCCGCACTGGCGAAAGCTTTGACGGTGAGGAGACGGGGGTCGACCGTGGAACAGGGCTGACGTGCTGGTTGCGGACGACCAAGGTCCCGCTGCGCGACGCACGTGGCAAGATTGTCGGAATCGCAGGCATTAATCGCGATATCACCGAGCGCAAGGAATGGGAGGCGAGGATGGCGTCCATGCACAATCAATTGCTCGAAGTGTCGCGAAGGGCGGGCATGGCGGAAGTCGCCACCAGCGTTCTGCACAATGTCGGCAACGTGCTGAACAGCGTCAATGTGTCCGCGGGCATCCTCAAAGACAAAATCCGCGGATCGAATACCGCGAGTGTCAGCAAGGTGGTTGAGCTCCTCCGCGCGAACAAGGATGACCTGGCCGGCTTCTTCACCCAGGGGGAGCGCGGCGGCAAGCTGATCCAGTATCTTGACGCATTGGCCAAACACGCGGAGACGGAGAAATTGCGTTCGTTGCAGGAACTCGACTCGCTCGTCAGCAATATTGACCACATCAAGGACATCGTGACGATGCAGCAATCCTACGCGCGCGTCGCCGGGATCACGGAAGTCGTGAATCCGGTCGAGTTGATGGAAGACGCGTTGCGCATGCAGCAGGCGGGCTATGAGTCCCACGGGGTCAAGGTCAGCCGCGAATTTGGTTCAACCCCGAAAGTGACGGTAGACCGGCACAAGGCGATTCAGGTTCTCGTCAATCTCCTGGAGAATGCGAAACACGCGTGCGACGCAAATCAATCCACGGATCGGAGCGTCACCGCGCGAGTGTCCGCGGGTCCTGCAGGGCGCGTTCGATTTGAGGTAATCGATAATGGTGTGGGCATTCCGGCGGAAAACCTGACGCGGATTTTCTCGCAGGGATTCACGACCCGGAAGGAGGGTCACGGATTTGGCCTGCACAGCGGCGCATTGGCTGCCAGGGAGATGGGCGGCGAGTTGCGGGTCTCAAGCGATGGGCTGGGTGAAGGAGCCGCGTTTGTGCTCGAGCTTCCGCTAACGCCGCCGTTAGCGACACCGCAGCATCGCGCTGTGGACAGCGAGCATCGAAGCCAAACGCTTGTGGCCGTGTGAACGGGTCGGCCAGATTTGCGAGCTGTTTAACACGGATGGATACGGCGCGCAGAGCCGCAATCAAAATGACGGGAAGGGGGAAAAACGGGTTGACGCGAATTACGCGAATTTTCACGAATTGAAGGGCGGATTTGTTAACCACGGATGGCCGCGGATGCAGACCGAGGACGGGACCAAGGGACTAAAAGACCAACGGACTAAAAGACGAAGGGACTAAGAGACGAAGGGACTAAGAGACGAAGGGACTAAGAGACGAAGGGACCAAGAGACGAAGGAACAAAAAGCAGCGGCCCGCGGATGATCTTATCTCTCGACTAGAGACCTTCAACCGACTACGGACAACCGCGCCTCTCCATTCGCCTGTTCAAGCCTTTCCTTCGCGCCCTTCGCGGCCGCCGCGTGAGGCAGTTGGGATTGAACCGCGGATGACAGCGAGGCGATGGGCGGCTGGAACTTTTCAACCACGGATCGACACAGCGCGGCAGAGCCTCGCAACCAAAAGGGAAGGGGGAAACGGGTTTACGCGAATCATCAGCCACACAATCTCAAAGGCCTTCCGCCCGAAAGTAACGCGCTTCGCCAAGGTTCGGGACCGTGAATTCATAAACGCCTGGTGATCCAATCAGCACGTTGGTGACGGTTTGCCACTGTGCGGGCGGCGCGGAAATGTCGGCCGACGCCTTGATCGCGTATGTGCGGCCAACGTAACCCGCGAGTGTTAATTGAATGGTGCCCGGTTCATGCAATGCGAGTTTCGTGAACCGGCTCCCTCCGACGTCAAAGCTTTGTTCGGGTGCCCATGGGCCGCCTTCAAATGCAGTATCAACTCCTTGCACACTCCAGTAATAGCGGCCTGGCGGCAGGTTCAGGAAGGCATTGGTTCGCATTTGCGCGTTGCCCATGCGTGCAACAAAGCGCTGGCCCGTTGAAAGGTTCGCTTCGGGTCCCACCACATTGGCAGAGCCCGGAGTTGTGCCCACGCGGATGTTATGTGTGAGGCCGATCGACGGCGTTTGCGCGTCAGACGCCCGGTACCACGCGAGTTGAATGCCGGTTGAAGTGGGTTGCGCGGTCAGATGAGCGGGCGCGGACGGCGCGGTGTTGGTTGCTGGCGAACCGTTCCGCCAAATGTCCGTGAAGATCGCAAAGCCGTCATAGCCAATTTGCAGGATGTCCAGCCGCCCATCCCGATCATAGTCGCCCCACGCGACCGTTCCCTGGTTTGCGGCCGGCAGATTCGCAGGAACCTGGACAAACCCGTCCGGGTTGTTCTGCCATACGCGTGTGCTCCGCACACCGCCGCCACTCGTGCCCATCGTAACGACATCGAGCCGCCCGTCGTTGTTATAGTCGCCCCAGAATGATCCGCTATCCGCGCCGGTAATTGCCGCCTGGATGTTGGTGAAGCCTGCACCCGTGTTGCGCCAGACTTCGGTTGTCGATGTTAACGCGATGAATCCAGAAACAAGCAAGTCCAGCCGGCCGTCGTTGTCATAATCGCCCCACGAGAGATCCCCGCTGTTCATTCCGGTCAGGCCTGCGTTGATGTTGGTGAAGCCCGTGCCGTTATTACGCCAGATCTGAACGATCGAAGCTCCGCCTGTGCCGCCCTGGATTGCGAGATCCAGCAACCCATCGTTGTCATAGTCGCCCCACGCCACTGCGCTCACGGTTAACCCTGGAAGGCCTGCATTGATGTTGGTGACGGTGGAACCTGTGTTTCGCCAGATGGTCGTGTGAAACGATCCTCCGGGTGGAGTGCTGCTGAAGCCTGAAAGCGCGAGGTCCTTCAAACCGTCGTTGTCGTAATCGCCCCAATCCATCCCGCCGTTTCGCACCTGGGTAATGGCCGCAGCAACTTCGACCATTCCCCCTTCTGTGTTGCGATAGAGGCGTGCAAGTTCGCCAGAAATGGGAGAGCCCATGATGGAAAGATCCATGCGACCGTCGTTGTCGATGTCAGCGACAGTCGCGAACGCGTTCTGCACCTGGCCCAACGCGTGGAACTGGCGGTTCAACGTCCCGCCCGAGTTCAACCAGACGTCCGAGAAAAAGCCTGTATTCCCTACTCCGACGAGGGTGACATCCAGGGTGCCGTTGGTGTCCATGTCGGCAAAGATCCCCGATCCGAAGGCGACGAGGGGCAGGCCAGAGTGAATGGGCCCAAAGAAGGGCGTCTGGAAAGTTGCATTGGTTCCGCGGACAACTCCGACGCTGTTACTCGCAACCGCACGGAAATGATAGGTGGCGCCGACGGCGAGGTTGGAGATCGTTACGCCAAGCGAGCTGCTGACGAAGTTGCTGCCCAGGGCCGCAGGCGGCGTGGTGTTGCCGTAGTTCGTGGTTCCGCCCCATTCGAACCATGCTGTTGTCGCAAGGCCATGCGGCTGAACCACAGCGTTCAACTGCGCGCGATCCGGCTGAAGCTGCGTCGCAGGGATCGTCGCCAGCAGCGGCACTCCCACAGGAGCGGTCGACGGCACCCACGCCGGAAAGCCAGCGGGGGAGGGAAAACGCTGGCCGTCGAAAGATTCCAGCGTCGCGTTTGTAATCACATCGCCAGAGCCTTCATCCAGGCGGTAATAGAGCACCACAAGATTCGGGTTCTCGGGCAGCGGGAGGTTCATCGCTGCTTGAATTTCGGATGCCGTGCGGGCGAGCTTCCAGATTCGAATTTCGTCGACTTGTCCCTGGTAGTGCCCGTAATGGAAACCCGGATCTCCCAGGCCTGCGCTGGGATGCAACGCTTTTGTGGATGTCACCCCGGTTCGCACGAGGGTGCCATTCAGGTAAAGCCGAGGGCGATTCGTTTGCACGACGACTGCAATATGCGTCCAGTTCGTGATGGACACATTATGCGCAAGGATTGGCGGGAAGTAGGCAGTGCCGCGCGCGAACACAGCAACACCGTTGATGCCCACCGACACGCCGACGCTGGCATGCGATGCGCCGTAAGCGTTGCCGCCGTCATCTGGAAAGATGGCATAGCGCTGGCCCGAAGTTCCGGCCGTTCCGGAATTTCCCTCGGCTGCGCTTGCATCGCGCAGTGCGGTTGGTTTGGCCCAAAATTCGATGGTGAATTCGCCGGCTGGGTTGGGGAAAGGCGCCGCAGGATTTTGCAGCAAAACCACGCCATTGGTTCCGTCGAACTGCAAGGCGCTTCCCGGCCCGGGAGTGGCAGCGAGTCCATGCGTTGAAAACAATGCCAGTGCGAGAAAGCATCGCATCACATGAATGACAATGGATGCTGCGAATTTCCGATTATGGGATCCAAAGCCGGGACAATAGGGCGTTGCAAAAGGTTTCGTCTTCATGCGAGTCGAGTTGGATTGGAGAACGCGATATTGATACAGAGATGAACGGGTGGCGTTCAAGAACTTTGGGCGGGCACGCCTTCTCAAGCGCAAAATTCGCTTTGTTTCGAGGAGGCGCTTCGTTTGTATGTCGCCATGCGTCCGACCGCGCCTGAAACGCCCAATCTCGTTTACGACCTGCCGTCCATTGTCAGGCGGCTGGACCTCGGCGAACTCTTTCCCGTGGCACAGCCGCTCGAAGTCGAGCTCGGATCAGGTGACGGGTCGTTCCTGCTGAATTACGCAAAACAGCATCCCGACCGCAATTTTGTTGGGGTCGAACGCTTGTTGGGCCGCATCACAAAATTGCATCGCAAGGGAACGCGGATGGGTTTGCTGAATCTTCGCGGAGTGCGAATTGAATCGAGCTACTTCCTCGAGTTCCTCCTGCCGCCGGAAGCTGCGGCCGCCATTCACGTCTATTTCCCTGATCCCTGGCCGAAGTTGAAGCACCGGCGTCATCGGCTCATCAACGAACGTTTTCCATCGCTTGCCCGTGCCGCTTTGAAAACCGGCGGGGTGGTTTACCTGCGCACCGACGACGCCGATTATCACGAGCAGATGTTGCGGGTGTTTGCGGCGGACACCCGTTTTGAGGCCAGTGACATCTCCGAAGAGCTGAAAGCGATCGTCACCGATTTTGAGAAACACTTCAATGCGCAGGGCATTCCCACCCGCCATGCCGCGTATCAGCGCGTGCAGTAAAAAGCCATTACACGTCAATGATTGGACCCTTGCCCGGTGGTCCGGGATCGGGTGGGTTGGGCGGACGTTGTGTTTCGATTCTTCCCCGCTTATTGCCTGTCAGGAGATTCAGGAAAAATGAGACCGTGGAGATGACGAGTGCGCCGCCAAACGCCCACCAGAAGCTGTCCACATGGAATCCCGTGAGGATGGAGCCGATGAAATACAGGAGCAGCGCATTAATCACGAAGATGAACAAGCCGAGTGAAAAGATCAGGAGAGGCAACGCCATCAGGAGGAGGATCGGCCGGACAAACGCGTTCAGAACGCCGAGCAGCAGCGATGCTACAAATAGATCAACGATGCGCTCGTAGCGAATTCCAGGGAGGATGGACACGGCGACCAACACAGCCAGTGTGTTGATGGCCCAGGTCTGCAGAAAACGTTTAATGTTTGGTGACATGCGAACGCCTCACCCAAGATGAAACAGCTCCCGCAAGGTTACAAGCGAGAGCTCTAGTGCGTTGTTTCCCCAGCCCCAATCAGGAGGAAGCTGGCGTTGATTTCCGCATGCACCTGCGCATCGGGCACACTGGCCGGAACGAGGCAGAATTCGCCAGGTTGAAGTTGGACGTCGACGTTGCTTCCGCTGACGACAACTCGATTTTCGAGCGCGGCCAGAATCTTCATGCGCGGCTGTTTGAACGTGATTGTCTCCTTCGACAAGGCACGAAAAGCATCGACACTGAACAACGGGTGTTTTGCCAGAGGCCGGATTTTGAATCGTCCCGCGGATGCGAAGTCACTCGAAACGAGGGCTGGTTCGAAGTCGGTGAAATCAATGCTGGCGAGCGACTGGGGCACGTGAAGTTCGCGCGGCTTGCCGTCAGTGCCAACGCGGTTCCAGTCAAAGACCCGATATGTGGTGTCGGAGTTCTGCTGAATTTCGAAGATCACCAAGCCCGCCCCGATGGCATGAACCCGGCCACTGGGAAGAAACATCGTGTCGCCTGCTTTGACGGGGACGCGATGAAAACACTCCGCGACCGTCCCATCGAGAATGCGCTGCTCGAATTCCTTCCGTGTGACGCCGCGTTTGAGGCCGACGTACAATTCCGCACCCGGCGCCGCATGCGTGATGTGCCACATCTCCGTTTTGGGATCGCCGCCGAGCTCCGCGGCCTTGTTCGCAGGGGGATGCACCTGCAGGGACAATTTCTCCTCAGCATCGAGAATTTTGATCAGCAATGGGAAGAGCCCATTCTGTGCCGGCACATCGCCTAGCAGCTCCTTCTGGCAGTTTTCCATCAGCCATCGGAGATTTTTTCCGGCGAGGGGGCCGTTGGCAATAACACTGGCATCGCCTGGCCGATCACTCAGTTCCCACGATTCACCGATGGGGCCTGAAGACGGGAGGGACTTGCGATACAACGTCGCGAGATTGCGCCCGCCCCAGACGCGTTCCTTGAAAATCGGATTGAACTTGAATGGATACAGCAGGGAATCAGTCGGCATGAAATTTTAGGCGGCTTTGACGGATCGCGAGGACGCCTTTGCTGGAGGAACCGGTTCGGCCGGGGTTGCGACCTTTTCCTGAAAGTGGCCGAACGCGCGGTACTTCTCGTATCGCAATCGCAGGCGTTCCGATGAGGACAACGCCAGCAGTTCTTCGAGGTGTTGAAGCAGGTTCGCTTTCAGGTTCTCGCCGGTTTGCGCGGGGTCGGTATGCGCACCGCCCAGCGGCTCGGGCACAACGGCATCGACGAGTTTCAGTTCGTGCAGGTCTTTGGCTGTGATCCGCAAGGCCTGGGCGGCCTTGGCGGAAGCGGATCGATCCTTCCAAAGAATTGCGGCGCATCCTTCGGGACTGATCACCGAGTAATAGGCGTTTTCGAGAATCAGGACGCGATCGGCCACGCCGATTCCAAGCGCTCCCCCCGAACCGCCTTCGCCAATAACGACTGCAATGATGGGGACTTCCAGGAGCATCATTTCGCGCAGGTTGACGGCGATGGCTTCGGCGATGTGGCGTTCCTCCGCCCCGATGCCGGGGTAAGCGCCCGCGGTATCGATTAATGCGACGATGGGCAGGCCAAACTTATTGGCCATTTTCACGAGACGCAGCGCCTTTCGGTAGCCTTCCGGGTGCGCTGATCCGAAGTTCCGTTTGATGTTTTCCTTCGTGTCCCGGCCTTTTTGGGTGCCAATGACCATCAGGCGGTGATCCCCGAGGCGGGCAAAGCCCCCGACGATCGCGCGATCTTCAGCGTACAGGCGGTCGCCATGCAATTCTGAAAAATCCGTGAATGTGGTGTTGAAATAATCGAGGGTAAAGGGACGCTTGGGATGCCGCGCGAGCTGGACGCGCTGCCAGGCGGAAAGGTTGGTGAAGATCTGCCGCCGTGTGTCTTCGATCTTCTTTTCGATCATCCGGATTTCGTCCTCAAAGCTGATTCCCAGCGAATGAGTTTCCGGATGCTTCTTCAACTCAGCCAGCTTGTTCTGCAGTTCGACAATCGGCTTTTCGAAGTCGAGTTGATGTTTCATTTCGGGGGCGAAGATTAGGCTCTCACTCTGGTTCAAGCAATGTGAATTCCCATGCGGATTTTGCGGTGGTAAATGAAAGGGCCGGACACAAGGTCCGGCCCTAAACGGTGATGAGGTTTATACGCCTTCACCAAGGCGCTCAGAAGGGTAATGCGGCCAACTATTGCTCGCTGCTCGAACCGCATTACAAGCAAAACCTCTATACTAACCCTAAACGAACAGCGAAACCTTAACCAAACTCACCCAACAGTATAATAGATCATCTCAACCCCGAGTTTGTTCAAAATTTATTTTCATCTGATTCAATGCCGGTTTTCAGAGAACAGTGGCGATCTTTGCGCCTGAAAACCCGTCGCACCAATCTGAAAACCCGTCAAGAGGCAAATCCCCGATCGCTCCTGGAACTAGCCACCGTGGATGTCACTGAAGATCTGCGTACATGGACGCTCACGCAGCACCCGCCCGAACGGATTGTCTTCCCCCGCCAGCGCTGCGCTGAGCGCGCGTTCCTTGCCGGATCCGGAGGCGAGCATCCAAACCTCTTTCGCGGCAGCGATTGCGCAAAAACCCAAGGTGACGCGCGCCGGCGGAGGCTTCGGCGAATTGAGAACCGCGCGGTAAACTGCGGGCGATGCCACTGCAGCTTCGCTTTCCCCCGGAAATAATGACGCAACATGGCCGTCCTCGCCGAGGCCCAGCAGGATCAGGTCGAGGCCAGGCTGGCCGTTGGGATCCGCGGCCACCACGCGCCTGATCTCCTGTTCCGCCTGTTCGGCTGCGGCTGCGGGCGCGGCTTCTCCGCGGATCCGGTGGATCTGCGCTGTGGCGATGTTCAGCGGCTGAAACAGCAATTCGTTGGCTGTGTAGAAGTTGCTTTCGGGATCAGTGGGCGGCAAACAGCGTTCGTCTGCCCAGAAGAAATGAATCGTGTTCAGGGACAACCCGCGTGCTGCGGCCAGTTGCGTCAGCGCCTGAAACAGGTTCCTGGAAATTCGCCCGCCGGAAAGCGCGATATGCATGGGCTGCCGATCCCGTTCCGCTGCTTCGAATTTCTCAATGAGACCCGATGCCACCGAGTGGGCCAGCGCATCCGCGCTGGCATACTGCTTGAGGTCGTAACGTGGTTTAGGCCCGCTATTCATGGTTATTTCAAAACCTGCGGCTCGTGCCATGCGTGCCCGCTTTGGGCGAGAAGATCGTCCGCGGCAACCGGCCCCCACGTTCCTGCGGCATAGAATTCACGGTTGGTTAACGCCTTGTTCTCCCAACCAGCGCGGATTGAATCCACGATGTGCCATGCGGTTTCGACCTCGTCGCGGCGGATGAACAGCGTGGCGTCGCCTACCATCGCTTCGAGCAATAGGCGCTCATAAGCTTCGGGCGTGTAGGCGCCGAATTCAGAGTCGTAGCTGAAATGCATGCGCACGGGGCGGACTCCCATCGATGTGCCTGGGACTTTTCCGTTGAAGCGCAGGTAAATGCCTTCATCCGGCTGGAGGCGCAGGGCGATCGCATTTTCATCCAGCCTTTCACCGCACTGGGCAGCGAACAGAACATTCGGAGTCGGGCGAAACTGGATTCGCACCTCGCTCGCGCTGGTGGGCAGGTTCTTGCCTGTGCGCAAATAAAACGGCACGCCGGACCAGCGCCAGTTGTCGATGAACAATTTCAGCGCGACATACGTTTCGACATTTGAATCTGACTTTACCTTGGGTTCCTGCCGATATCCCGGCCGGGCTTCGCCCTCCACAACACCCGCAAAGTATTGGCCGCGGACGACCTGCCTGGAAATGTCCTCGGCCTGGACGGGGCGGATGGACTTCAGCAGTTTCACTTTTTCGTCCCTAACCGCTTCCGCCTCGAGGGAGACGGGCGGTTCCATGGTGACGAGCGCGAGCACCTGGAGCAGGTGGTTTTGGACCATGTCGCGCAATGCGCCGGCCTCTTCGTAATATCCGCCGCGGCCGCCCACGCCGAGTTGTTCGCTTACCGTGATCTGCACGTGATCGATCGAATCGCGGTTCCAGAGGCGTTCGAAAATCGAGTTTGAAAAGCGGAACATCAAAATGTTCTGCACCGTTTCCTTCCCCAAATAGTGATCGATGCGGAAAACCTGTTGCTCGTGGGCGAACCGCGTCAGTTCATTGTTGAGCGCGTGGGCGGACTCCAGATCATGGCCAAACGGCTTTTCCACGACGATCCGCTGCCAGCCCGCTCCGTTCTTTTGGAGCAGGTCAGCGTGGTGCAGGTGTTCGACGACCATGCCGAACTGGCTGGGCGAGGTCGCGAGATAAAACAGCAGATTTTCACGGAGGGGTGCGCGGCCGAACGAGGTTAGCAATTGCTCCAGCTTCGTGTAGACCGCCGGGTCGGTCATATCGCCCTGGCAATAAAAAATATTTTTCGCGAATTCGCGCCAGGCCTTGTCATCGAGGGGTTGGGTTCGGGAGAATTTCTCCAATGCGGCATGGAGTTCCTCGCGGAATGAATCATCGGTTTTTTCTCGCCGCGCAACGCCCACCACGCGAAACGAGGAAGGCATCTGCCGTTCCTTGAACAAGTGATAGAGCGCAGGAATCAGCTTTCGGGCGGTGAGGTCGCCGCTGGCGCCGAAGATCACGATCGAGCACGGTTCAGCTGGCTTGCGCGAATCCGCCAGACGCGGGACGCAGTCCTCGGCGAGGATTTCCGGTTGAGACATGCGGCCGAAAATGGGCTAGAGGCGCCCGGATTTCAATGCTTCTTGTATCAAAGCGGCATGCGGCAAACTCATTCAAACCTGAACTGGCGCACATGTCCTGCCGTCGATTGCGACCAATTAGACGCGTTTGCCGGTCTGGGGCGCGGCAACGCGCGAAATCCGAAGGGGGAAAACGGATTCACGCGAATTACGCAAATTTTCGCGAATTGAAGAGAGGAACCTAACCACGGATGGACACGGATGAACACGGATGCAGATGAGGACTGAGGACTGAGGACTGAGGCGGTGAACGGTGGACGGAACCAAGGGACCAGGGGACACAAGCAACGAAACACGGGTTAACGTTCAACCGCCCACGCCCCTGTCCGTTATCTCTGCTTCCTCCTGTTCAACCTTTCTTTCCTTCGCGGTCTTCGAGTCCTTCGCGTGAGGTACTTCGGCTTGCACCACGAATGAACGCCAATGAACACGAAGCTCGAAGAAGATGCTTTTACCGCGGATGGCACACCGATCCGGAAAGGTGAAACGGGCTTACGCAAATTTTCGCGAATTGAAGAGGGGAACTTAACCACGGATGAACACGGATCGGAAGCGAACAAGCTGCCTTCCGCCATCTCTGCTACTCTGCTACCCCTGCGTGCTCTTGTTAAACGTCTTTTTTCGATCGCGGATGAACACCGGATCTGGAGAAAAATGCTGAAACCCTAAAAGCTAAAAGGTAAAATCGGTTCCACGTCTCTTCCTCGCGTCCTTGGCGTGCCCACCGTGCGCCAGATTCTTATTGCGACCAAAAAAGTTTTGACGATAGTAGTGCAGTCTTTTCGCCAATCCGACGGATTCAAAAGCGGATTCGGTGAGGGACGCGGATCGATGACGGTAGCCGATGTGGCGGAATTGGCAGACGCGCTAGACTCAAAATCTGGTACTCTTACGAGTGTGTGGGTTCGACCCCCTCCGTCGGCACCATCGATCATCCGAACGCAGGGTCGCAGCCTTTCTTCTCCTCTCAGAACACCAAACGAACCCCGAAGCGCCAGACCATGAAGTCTTTGCTTTGGTCGGCGAATACGCCGCGCAGGTCGAGGAAAACTCCCGTCGAATGATTCAACCGGTATTCAACGCCACCCCCGATGTGGCCCGTCCATTGTCCCTTGTCGAAGAATTGCCTTCCAATGCCGACGAAACCATACGGCGCCATGGAAAGATGGTAGCGTTCGTAAAGCGGATACCGGCCGATGACGGACGCCTCGATGTGTTTTGGCCAGTCGACATCGGCCACGTAAGTATCCAGGCCGAAGCCCAATTGGTCCGTGACGAAGTAATTTCCGCCAATTCCGAGCCCCCACGTGTCTTCGCTGAAGTTGTCGCGGTCGCTGGTTGCGTACAGCCCAAACATGTCGAGCTGGGTTTCCCCCGCGCGAAAGGCGTCGGATGAAGCCTGATATTCAAACCGGGAAACCCAGTTCGGCTGGGCGACGCTGCTGATGCAGCTGGCGGCAAGAATCGCGAGGCTGATGCTGTTGATTTTCATAGGCGTTAATTTGCTGGCGGCCGAACGCGCACGCGCTCCTGACGCCATTGGCGTCCCATGTTGGCGGTGCTCCCTCGCTGAAGAATAGGGTGTTATCCCCGACCTGCCGTCATTTGCCCGCGAGCCCCTTGAGAAATGCGAAGACGAGGCCGGGAAGATCACGGCTGTAGCCGCCTTCAAGCAGGCAGAGCAACGGCTTGCCAAGCCCGCGCAGCTGACCGCCGAGCCAGTGGAAATCTTCGGCTTCCAAAGTTTCCTGCGCCAGCGGATCACGCGCATACGCATCGAATCCAGCGGATACCGCCACGAGCTCCGGCTGGAAGCGGCCGAGTTCCTCGAGTGCCGAAGCCAGGACTTCCCGGTAATGCGCGCGCGGGGTTTGTTCAGGCAAAGGATAGTTGAAACAGTTGTTGCCAACGTTCATCGCGCCTGTTCCAGGGTAGGCTGGGTGCTGATGAATGGAATAGAATGCAGCCCCCGCCTCGTTGACGAGGATATCCTCCGTGCCGTTTCCGTGATGCACGTCGAAATCAAAGACCGCAACGCGGCGGGTTCCCGTGGCGAGCGCTTCCAGGGCCGCAATGGCGACGTTGTTGAGATAACAAAAGCCCATCGCTTTGCGGCGTGTGGCATGGTGGCCGGGAGGACGCATGAGGCTGAAAACGATCTCGCCATTGCGCGCGCAACGCAGACCCTCCAGTGCGGCACCCACGGACGCGCGAGCCAGGCCTGAAATCCCGGGGTGAAACGGCGTGTCCTCATCAAATGCCACAGGCTCCTCCAGGCGCTTTAACAGCTCCGGGGCGTGCGCGCGCAGGATGGATTCGTCGCTAGCCACACCGGGCGTCCCCCACGCCAGGTTCAGTTCGGTCTGCTCCCGCAACTTCGCCTGCGTGCGGCTGATGCGAACAGGTTTCTCGGGGTGTCCAGGTGATGTGTAACTCGTGCACTGTTCGTCAGTGATGATCTTCAGGTCGCTCATGTGGAGGTCAGGGTGGAAAGCCGATCGCGAGTTTCATCGCAGAATATTCAGGGTGTATCGCGCCTTTGTCCGTGCGGATGATCAACGGCGGTTCGGTCCAGGTTTGTTCACGAAACCAGTCCGGCAGGTCGCTGGCGAGCATCATGCCAAACAAACCCACCAGCGGCGGTTCGCCTTCCCGGAACACGATCGGGCGCTGGCGGACGATCGCAAGGCCCGCATCTTTCGCCCCTGCGGCGACGCGCGCTCTTTGCGAAGGTTCAAACGGAAATACACAGGCGAACCAGCCGCCGCGCGCAAGGTGCCGCGATGCCGCCGCACAATAGTCTGCAATCGTCCCACGCAATTCGAAGCGGCACGCGAGCCGTTGCGAATGCTCGCTCTTGACACCGGCTTCTTGCGGAAAATAGGGCGGGCTGCCCGTGATGAGATCGAATTTTTCGTCGGCGCGAATTACTCCGGGATCGCGGAAATCCCCTTCTCGAATTTCGTAACGGCTTTCCAGCCCGTTATAACGCGCGGACTTGCGCGCGAGTGCCACGCTGTCGGACTGGGCTTCGACACTGACGAAGCGTGCTCCCGGGAGGCGCCAGGCCGAAATCATCCCCACAGTTCCAATGCCGCTGCCGAGGTCAAGCGCGGTGCGCGCGGTGGGACACCAACTCGTGCCGTACCACGCCACCAGGATGTCGTCGGTGGAGAAACGGTGGCCTTCGCGAAGTTGAAACAAGCGGAAGTGGCCGCTGATGGCGTCGAGGGTTTCATGCGGTTCAGGCGCCATAGCCGCGGCGCGACCCGGGGCAGCGGGACCCGGCTTCGCCCAGCCTTTGAATTCAGGCACGTCGATCACGAATCGGCCGGGGTTCGGGGTGCATGCGCGGGTTCAATGTGAACAAGCACGTCTGAAACTGCAGGGATTTCCCTGCGCACGAGATCCTTCACCTGATGCGCAATTTCGTGCGAGCGGATCACTGTCATCTGCGGGTCGACTTCGACGTGCATATCCACGAAATAATGGTAACCCATTTTGCGGACAAAACATTTCTCCACGTCCACGACATCCGTGCAACATTTCGCAATGTGCCGGATGCGCTGAACCATGTCGCGGTCGGGTGTGCGGTCCATCAATTCGTTCAGCGCCGGGCGCAACAGCCTGACGCCATTCACGGCAATGACTCCCGCCGCCACCAGCGCCGCCCAGTCATCGGCGGCCTCGTAACCTTGCCCGCCCGCCAGTGCGATTCCGATTCCGATGGCCGCTGCCAGGGATGTAATCGCATCGCTGCGATGATGCCAGGCGTCACTGGCAACAGCCTGGCTTTCCGTGAAAGCAGATTCACGAAGTGCGTAGCGGAACAGTCCTTCTTTGATCAGCATGACCGCAAACAGAACCACGAGGGTGAAGGGTGCGGGTGTGGAATGCGGGGTGGCGATTTCGCGAATGGATTGAACAACAATCCAAAGTGCTGCGACGAGCAGCATGGCGGAAACAACGGCGGTCGCAATCGGTTCTGCTTTGCCGTGGCCGTAGGGATGATCTTCGTCGGCGGGTTCCGCTGCGATGACAAGGCCGCGCCAGACCACCAGCGAGCTGAAAATATCCGCAAACGATTCCACGGCGTCGGCAATCAGCGCGTGCGAATGGCCAAAAATTCCTGCAAGCAGCTTCGACACTGCGAGTGCTGTGTTGGCGGCCAGACCGGTGAAGGTTGCCCGCAGACTTCTTTTCAGCCGTTCGGCCGGCATGACAAACGGTAGAACGTTGCGGCCACTGTGTCAGCAGGCAACTCTCCTTTTCGCCTACGTCCATGGCTTCCTTTTGAGGTTCCCATTGAAAGGCATTGCTGCTTGTTTGGTTGACGATGCATGCGCCATGTTTCGGGTGAACTTGCCATGAAGCTTTACACGATAGGGTTCACAAGGAAATCCGCTCAGGAGTTTTTCGACACGCTGCGGCGTTCCGGCGCGAAGCGGATTGTGGATGTTCGACTGAACAACAGTTCCCAACTGGCCGGATTTGCGAAGCGTGACGACTTGAAGTTCTTCGTCAAAGAAATCTGTGGAATGGATTACGTCCACCTGCCTGAATTGGCGCCCACGCAGGAGATGCTCGACGATTACCGAAAGCGCAAAGGGGGCTGGGAAGCCTATGAGGTTCAATTCCTTCGCCTGATTAAACAACGCCGCGTCGAACACTCGATCCCGAAAGAGATTATTTCAGAGGGATGCCTTCTGTGCAGTGAAGACAAACCGCATCACTGCCACAGACGGCTCGTTGCAGAGTATCTGAGCGAGCATTGGGGCGGGGTGCATGTTTCTCACCTCGGCTGAAACCAGCCCGAGCGCTTCATGCTACGAAAGACTGCTTTCTGGACCGCGGGCTTCAGCCTATTTCCGCGGCAAACCTTCGCGGACTGGTCGAACTACAATAGCATACCCGCATCCCATTCCCGACGTTAAGCGGTGTGAACGCCGCGCTTCCGAGCGCCGACTTGAAGACGTGTGGCGTGAGTTGCACCACTCGTGGAGGATTCGCGGCGTCAGGCAATCATGTGACAAAACATGGCGTCGCGGAGCTTCGGTTCAAACCATGTGCTCTTCGGCGGCATGATGCCGCCTGCGTCGGCGATGGTCATAAGATCTTCAATGCTCGTGGGAAACATCGAGAACGCGCAGGCGTACTCGCCGCTGTTCACGAGTTTTTCCAACTCGCCTGTGCCACGAATTCCGCCAACAAAATTAATCCGCGTGCTCGTCCTTGGATCGTTGATGCCGAAGATTGGATCCAGCACGAATCTCTGAAGCAGGGTCACGTCGAGTTTTTCGATGGGATCCGATGCCGAAGCAAAATGCGGGCGGAAATGCAGCGTGTGCCACTTGCCGGTGAGAAACAATGCGACCTCATGTTTATGGGTCGGGGCAGGGGATGCGCTGGGATGGATGGTGAAAATGGAATCGAGCTTCGCCAGCAATCCTTCCGCTGAAAGGCCGTTCAAATCCTTGAGCACGCGGTTGTACGGCAGGATCTGCATCTGGTTGTGCGGGAAAATGACGGCGAGGAAGGATCCGCTGTGACCAGCTCCCTTTCGACTCTGATAAACGCGCGCTGCGGCAGCGCTGCGATGATGTCCGTCCGCGATGTACAGCGCGGGAAGTTTGGCAAACTCCGATTCAATCACCTTCACATCCTCGCTGCCGTCGATCGTCCAGGACGTGTGTCGAACCCCGTCTGCCGCGGTGAAATCGATTGCCGGGGCCGTGGCGACGATTCTGGAAATGAGAGCATCGAGCGAGGGCACGGCCCTGTACGTGAGGAATACAGGGCCCGTTTGTGATTCCAAAGTTTCGATGTGGCGCACCCGATCGTCTTCTTTGTCCGGACGGGTGAACTCATGTTTCTTGATCACGCCCTTGAGGTATTCTTCGCAACTCGCAGCAGCGACGATCCCGAGTTGCGCGTGCCTGCCCATGATCTGCCGGTAAATATAGAAGCAGGGCTTTGGATCCTGGCGCAAAGCGCCTTCCGAAATGAGCCGCGAGAAATTTTCCTTTCCTTTCGCATACACGGCATTCGAGTACAGATCCGTGCCGGGCGGCAGATCGATTTCCGGTTTGCTGACATGCAGGAAGCTCAATGGGTTTCCCGCCGCGAGCTGGCGCGCTTCCTCAGAAGACATCACGTCGTAAGGCAACTCGCAAATTTGAGCCGCAAGTTCCGGCTTGGGACGCAGTGCCGCAAATGGTTTAACAATGGCCATGAGGGAGCGGAAGATACGTTTACGGGTTCAGCAACGCACGCAAGAAATCGGCTCCTTGAAAGCGGGATGCGATAGATTGCTTCAACAAAGGGTTTCTTGACATAACCGCGCGAAGATTTCAGCATCGCTGCGTTCCACACGATCTGCTCACGCGGAGCTTCCCTCCGCACCCCAGCTCGCATTTCCATGAAGTCAGCAACAAACTCTCCCAAGTTCCCGGCAGTTATTTCCCCGGTCGTGAACGCCCGCGGAACAAAGCACCGCGGTGGCGGCCTCTCCCGGCTGCACAAGCTGATGCTGGTGGTGGTGTTTTCGGCGTCGACCGTGCAGGCCGCCACGTTCTCCGTGACGAACACCAACGCATCTGGCCCGGGTTCATTGCTGCAAGCCGTGCTCGATTCGAACGCGTCTGCCGCGTTTGACACGATCTCCTTCAGCATCGCCGGCGCTGGGCCGCATACCATCTCCCCATCCGCCGCCCTTCCTGCGATCACTAATTCGGTCCTGATCGACGGTTACAGCCAGCCCGGGGCTGTGATGAATTCCCTGCCTGACGGCTTCAATGCGGCTGTCAAAATTTCGCTCAATGGAACCAACGCCGGTGCCAACACGGACGGGCTTCGCCTGCAGGCGCCTAATTGCACAATCCGCGGATTAAACATCTTCAACTTCCGCCGGGATGGCATCGCAATTTCCGCAGTGGCCACAAACGGCGTCGTTGAGGGCTGCGTCATTGGAATCGGTCCGAACAACGAGGAATGGGAGAACTGGAATTCCGGGGTGCAAATTTCCGGCAGCCTTTATTGCCGGATTGGCGGCACGACGCCATCCGCCCGCAATGTTCTTTCCGGCAACAGTGGGAGTGGCGTCACCATCAGCGGCGGTGGGTGGAACGTCGTTGAAGGTTGTCTTATAGGGCTCGACCCGGGTGGAACGGTTGATTCAGGAAACTTTTACGCGGGCGTGGATATCGCCAACTCCGCCAGCAATCGGATCGGAGGAACCATCGCCGCCGCCCGGAATGTCATTGCAGGAAACAACACGTACGGTGTGCGGCTCCAGGACGATGGCGCCCGGGCCAATCTGATCGTGGGCAATTACATCGGGCTGAGCCTCAATGGCACCGCAGCCGTGCCGAATGGACAGGGAGTGAACGTGAGCGGCGCTCGTGACACGATGATTGGCGGAACTACGGCGGCTGCGCGAAACGTCATCTCGGGCAACGGAGGAATCGGGATTCTGGTTTCCACATGGGTAGGTCCCGCAACCAACACCGTGATTCAGGGCAATTACATCGGAACAGACGCCGGGGGTTCGGTGGCCGTGGCAAACGCCACTCGCGGCATCAGCGTCCTCGTCGCCAACACGTGGATCGGTGGGATCGAGCCTGGCGCGGGGAACCTTATTTCGGGCAACGGGAATAACGGCGTCGATATTTCTGGCGCCGCTGCCACAAATGTCGTTGTCCAGGGAAACCGGATTGGCACTGACGCCACGGGAACGCTTCAGGTGCGCAATAATGGCCACGGCATAAACATTACTTCCAACGCGCGCTTCAACCGGGTGGGTGGCGCAACCCCTGGCGCTGGCAATCTCATCGCATTCAACACCTCTGCGGGCGTGGCCGTCCTCACGGGCACGAACAACTCCATCCTGGGTAATTCAATCTTCGAGAATGCCGGGCTTGGAATCGACGTTGATTCGGCTGGCGCGACGGCGAATGACGCTGCCGACGCCGACTCTGGCGCGAATTTCCGGCAGAATTTTCCCGTGTTGAGCTATGGCGTTGCGGGACCCGGCTCCGGCTCAGTGGCAGGAAGCTTCAACAGTAAACCGAGTCGCACCTATCGGCTGGAATTCTTCAGCAGCCCGGGTTGCAACCCGGTGAACGGATACGGAGAGGGCAAGTTGCTTTTCGGTGCGACCAACATCACGACCGACGCAGCTGGAAACGCGAACTTCACGTGCACATTCCCGGCTGTTGTGTCGGCAGGGGATGTAGTGACTGCAACCGCCACAGACGAGTTCGGAAACACGTCTGAGTTCAGTGCCTGCGCGCCGCTCGTGCCCCCCGCCAGTGTCGAGCTTGCGGTGACACTGCAGGACGCGCCGGATCCAGTGCGGCTCGGGCTCCCGATGACTTACCTGATCACCGTCACGAACGGCGGCCCTTTCAACGCGACGAATGTGCGCGTCACCAACACATTGCCGGCTGGCGCCGTGTTTGTATCGGCGACCAACTCGCAAGGTTCGGCATCGCACAGCGGGGGCGTCGTGGTGTTTCAACTCGGCTCAATGAATGCGGGGACGCGCGCGACCCTCGCAGTAACGGCGAGCCTGCACGTGGCGGGACAAAACGCAAGCCAGGTGGTTGCAATTGCCGACCAGGTTGATCATGTGCCCGCTAATAATACGGCCCAGGCATCCACGGTTGCGGGAATGTTCAACCTGCAGGTGGCTTTAAACGATTCGCCCGATCCGGTGGTCGCTGGCCAGCCCATTACCTTGACGGCCACCGTGACGAACCTGGGAGGGGACACTGCATCAAATGTTGTCGCCTTCATCTATCCTGGTTGGAACTCGTCGGGGCGCGGGTTTGCGGATGCCACTGCGTCCGGTCCGGGAACGTTCGTCAATTCGCACGTGGGAGATCGTGCAACGGTGCAATGGCGCCTTGGAACCTTGCCCGCGGGGCAGGGCGTGAAAGCGACGGTTTCAGCAATTCCAATGCAGCTGGGCACGAACCAATCTCGCTTTATCATCGGGGGCGGTTTGTTGGGGATCGACACCAACACCTTGAACAACACCGTGATCATTACGACAGTCGTGACTCCGGGGCCAGGCATCTTGTCACTCAAGCCGAACCTGTATGTTCGGGAGCCTGCAGGACCGGCGGTGGTGATGGTGACGCGCGAGAGCGGAAGCAATGGCGTTGTCACGGTGCAATACTCGACATCGCCCTTTGAGGCGGCAGCGCCCGGCGATTACACACAGATAACGGGGACGCTCACCTTTACGAACGGCCAGACGCAATCGACCATCGCCATTCCGATCACAAACGACATGCAGGGTGAGTGCAATGAGCTGTTCCGCCTGGTTTTATCAAATCCAACCGGCGGCGCCGCGTTGTTGGGCCAGGGTTCTCCCATCAGTCCATCGCGCACCGACATCGAGATTGCGGACGACGATTTTGGCGCGCTGTCAACGGTTAATCGGGTTGCGGATGGCGTGCCGCGACGCATCACTGCGAGCTTCGAGAATTCAGGCTTCTTCCTCGAGGAATCCACGCTGGCCGACATGACACCCGACGGCAGATTCGTGGCGTTCCTGGCGTATCCGCCGAATCTTTCGGACTTGAAGACAAATGATGTCCGCGACTTGTTTCTGCATGACCGACAGACCGGTTCGAATCACCTCGTCAGCATCAGTGCGGACGGGGGCGCGGCGGGAACCGGAAATTCTGAAGGCGCGGACGTTTCCGATGATGGCCGCTTTGTCGTGTTTCAAAGCTTTGCGTCCAACCTTGTCGCTGGCGATACCAACAAAACAGGCGACGTGTTCATGCGCGACCGGCAAGCGGGGACGACGAGCTTGATCAGCGTCAACAGTTCGGGTTCGGGTCCCGGCAACAGCACTTCTGAGGATCCCGTCCTGAGCGCGAACGGGCGATTCATCGCGTTTGCCAGCGTCTCCACGAACCTGGTGGGAAACGATGGGAACGGGTTCCCCGACATCTTCGTGCGCAATCTGACGAACAACACAACGACGCTCGTGTCAGTGAACACAAACGGCGTCGGGGCAAACGGAAATTCGGCCCATCCGCTCGTCAGCTCGAATGGAATGGTGGTGGTGTTCCACAGCATGGCTGGCGACCTCGCCCCGGGAGACACGAACAACACCTGGGATGTCTTCGCCCGCAATCTTGAAACGGGAACAACCGTGCTCGTGAGTCGGGGGATTACGAACCAGCTGGGCAACGCGGCGTCGCTCGTGATGGCACTGAGCGCGGACGGACGTTATGTCGCATTCCAAAGCGATGCTTCGAACCTGACTACGAACGATTCGAACAATGCGGACGACGTGTTCCTTCGCGATCTTCAAACGGGCACGACAACACTGGTTTCGCGCAATGCCACGGGAACAGGGGCAGGTAATCAGGAATCGCGATTTGCCTCCATGACCCGCGACGGCCGCTATATTGGATTCGACAGCCGGGCGGGGAACATCGTGTCCTCGGGTGGGTTTTCGGGACGTTGGAATGCTTACCGTTACGACCGCGTGACCGGTTCCAACCTCCTCATCAGCGTCAATTCGATTGGGTCCTTCAGCGGCAATGATGATTCGTTTGATCCGGCGATCAGCGAGGATGGGCGCCATGCGGCGTTTGAAAGCGAAGCGACGGACCTGGTGCCGGGTTACCAAGCATCCACGACCTTTGCCTACTCGCAGATTTACGTTCGCGATCTTCAAACCGGCGTCACGACATTCATCAGCCATGAGCCTGGCCATCTGCGCAGTGGAAATCGTTACTCGATGGATCCGCTCATCAGCGGCAACGGGCAGGTCGTGACGTTTCAATCGCAGTCCGGCAACCTGGCGTTTGGCGACGGAAACAACATGGAGATGGATGTTTTTGTTTACGCGGCGTCGTCGAATTCGCTTTCGATCGTCAGCGCCATTGCGTCGTCCACGCCGTCCCGCTCCGCGTTCGAAGCCGTGTTAAGCCGGGACGGACGCTACATTGCATTCAGCACGGAGGCGAACGAACAGGCGACGAATGACCTCAACCAGTTGACCGACGTGTTTCTTCGGGATGTGACAAGTGGCTCCGTGACGCTGGTCAGCGGCAATAGTTCGGGAACGGGAACCGCGAGCGGCGATTCGGGCGTCCCGGTGATCAGCCATGACGGGCGGTTTGTGGCTTTCTTCAGCACCGCGACGAATCTTGCAGCCGGGGATGCGAACACCACGCGCGATGTTTACGTTCGTGACAGGCTGACCGGGATTGCCCATCTGGTTTCATTGCAGACCAACGGCCTTGCAGCCGGTGAGGCGGCCTTTTCGACATGAGCGCCGACGGCAGGCTTATTGCATTCGACAGCGAATCGTCAGCGATTGTTCCTGGTGTGCTGGGAACCCACAGGAACATTTACCTGCGCGATCGCACATTGGGCGAAACGACGCTCATTAGCCGGCGGTTCGATGGACCCGGCGGAGGCAGCGGCGATTCGTTTCGTCCGCTGATCAGCCCTGGTGGATGGCACGTGATCTTCCACAGCCAGGCGACCAACCTGGTCGCAGCGAACGACCCGAATGGAACGGGAACCGACGTTTACGCGCGCGATCTTTCCGCTGGTACGATGACGCGGATCAGTGGCGCGGGCGGCGGATCTTTCGAGAATGCGCAGTTCAGCCTGAACGGGCGCTACGTTGTTTTCGAGACGACCGACGACGCCTTCGTGGCGGGTGACACAAATGGAACCTGGGACGTCTTCGTCCGGGATTTGTTCACGGGGCAAACCACTTTGGTGAGCCGGAGGCTTGCCGGGTCCGGCAGCGGGAATGGGTTTTCGCGGTCGCCTGTGATCACTCCCAATGGGCGCTTCGTGGCTTTTCAAAGCACGGCCGGCGATTTGGTATCTGGCGACACCAATGCCCTGACGGATGTATTTGTCCGTGACATGATCACTGGCGTCACGCGATTGGTCAGTGTGAATTGCCATGGCTCCGCGGCAGCAAACGGAGCGTCAGAGGTTCCGGACATCAGTGCGGATGGCCGTTACATCACGTTCCACAGCGTGGCGACAGACCTTGCTCCGGGCGATTTCTCCATGGGCCCTGCTGGTGTGGAGAATGTCTTTATGCGGGACCTCATTGAGAATCGGACCCGGCTCATCAGCGTTCGGATGGATGCACAAGGCGGCGGCAACATGGGTCGCGGCGCAACGCGCGGTTCCTCGGATGCCTTGATCAGCGCCAATGGCAATACGGTCGCGTTCATCAGCAGCGCTGACAATCTGGTGATGAACGACAGGAACTTGAACCAGGACTTGTTTTTTGTGCGACCGAACGTGAGCGCCGCCGCCGCAGATCTCATTGTGACGATGCAGGCCAACCCAGCGTCGCCTGCAGTGAACGACAACATCACGCTGACCGTGATCGTGATGAACACGGGGCCGAGCCCCGCTGCGAACGTGGTCGTTTCCGACCTGCTCCCTGTCGGCCTGGCTTTTATTTCAGCTTTCCCGAGCCAGGGGACGCTGTTGGTGACGAACCACGCGATCGTTGCATCGCTCGGAACCATTGCGAGCGGCGCGAACGCCTCAGTGACCCTTCAGGCCAAGGCGCTTGTCCCCGGCAGCTACCTGAACGCGGCCAATGCGTTTTCGGATGTCGCGGATGTGAACACGGTCAACAATTATGCGTCTGTTGTGATTTCCGTGGACGATACAGGAGGGAACGAGGGTCCTGCGCTTTCGGCATCGCGGGCGGGCAATGTGATTTCGATTCGATGGCCGAGCTCTGCCGCGGGCTATGCGCTTCAAACGAAAACCAATCTATCCGCTGCGGTTCCATGGCAGACGTTAACGAGCGGCATCCTGGACAACGGAATGTTTCGCACTTACTCCATGACGAACAGTCCTGATCCCGCCCGATTCTTCCGCCTGCGGGTTCCATAGCCTTTTGCGGGCCTGCAACGGATTGCAGGCGCTAAAAAACGTCGGGTGGAATTTTCGCAGGTTGGTTGAAATGGATCACCTCGCAGCCTGGGCATTCCCTGGGGTACCAGGAGAAATGCGAACGTTTCTTCCGGGGACTTTGCCCGATGTGCCAGATTTTCCGTGGAACATAACTTGCACCGGCGATACGGGAAAAATAGTGTGAAGCGCGCGCCGCCGAACAATCAGGGGGCGCCATAATTTTCATTTTATGCCGAAAAAGCCTCTAACGAGCAAAGAGCTGGGCGACATCATCGCCAGCTTGCACAAGTTGGCCCACAACCTTTGGTGGACCTGGAACCAGGAAGCACAGGAGCTCTTCCAGGAACTGTCTCCGCGGGGCTGGCAGAACCTGTATCACAATGCCGTGGCGGTGTTGCGCGAGGTGTCGGACTACGAGCTGCGCGTGCGGCTGCAGGATCCCATGTTTGCGGAACGGGTGCGAACGGTGCTGAATGCGTTTGAAGAGTACATGGGCGAGAAAGCAGCCTGGGCTCATCAGACAGCGCCTGCATTGAACAAAAATCCCGTGGCCTACTTCTCCGCCGAATTTGGCTTTCACGAAGCCCTGCCGATTGCTGCGGGCGGGCTTGGGGTCCTCGCTGGCGATCACACCAAGTCGGCCAGTGACCTTGGGCTCGGGTTTGTTGGCATCAGCCTCTTTTATCGCGAAGGCTATTTTCAGCAGACGATCGACGGCAACAACTGGCAGACCGAATACTACAATCATTTGAATCCTGCGAACCTGCCCGTTGAGACGGTTGTGGACGCCAAGGGCGAGCCAGTGGTTTGCGATTTGGATATCGGAATGAACCGCGTCTTTTTTCGGGCGTGGCGGGTCAACGTGGGGCGCGCTCCGGTGTTGTTGCTAGACGCCAACATGCCGCAGAACGAGCAGCACTTCCGCGACCTGACATTGCGTGTTTACGGGGGCGACAGCACCACGCGCATCATGCAGGAGATGTTGCTCGGCATCGGCGGAGTCCGGCTTCTGCGGAAGCTTGGTTACCAGCCCTCAACGTTCCACATGAACGAAGGCCATGCCGCGTTCCTGACTTTGGAACTGATCCGTGAAAAGATTCGTGGCGGCAAGACGGCGGCAGCTGCGCTTGAAGAAACCCGGCGCGAATGCCTCTTCACGACGCATACGCCGGTTGAGGCAGGGCACGATCGATTCAGCCCCGACCTGATGAACTATGCGATGCAGCGATACCAGACGCAGATTGGGATTCCATTTCCTGAAGTCATGGCGCTGGGCCGGGTGGACCCTGCCAACCAGGAGGAGCCTTTCTGCATGACAGTGCTGGCGTTGAAGATTTCGCGGGCAGCGAACGGCGTCAGCGATCTTCACGGTTTGGTGAGCCGCCACATGTGGCAGTGTTTATATCCAGGCAAAACCGTCGAGCAGGTTCCAATCGGGCACATTACCAACGGCATCCATTTGCTCGGCTGGATGAAAGGCCCGGTGCGCCGTTTCTGGCGTCAGCGGCTTATCAACAACCCAGCTGCTGCAGCGACTGGGGATACGACACAAATCTGGCGGCAGGCAAACACGCACTGGTCGGGCGAGTTGAATTCACCGGAGTTCTGGCAGCGCATGCTCGATCCTAACTTCATTTCCGACGAGGAAATCTGGGCATTGCGCTACAAGCTGCGCCGTGAGTTGATCGAATTCGCGCGCAGGCGGCTCTTGATCCAGGGACAGCGCCTGACCCAGGGCGATTACATCACGTTCGATCAGTTGCTGAACCCCGATGCGTTAACCATCGGATTTGCGCGGCGATTTGCCACCTACAAGCGCGCGCCGCTGATCTTCCAGCAGATGGAAAACATCGTCCACCTGACCCGTGACCGCACGCGGCCTGTTCAGTTCATCTTCGCAGGCAAGGCGCATCCGCGCGATGACGACGGGAAACGCTACATCCAGCACATCATCCACCTGAGCAAGTACAGCGATCTGAAAGGCAGCCTGGTCTTCATTGAAAACTATGACATCCATGTGGCGCGCCAGATGGTTTCGGGATGCGACGTATGGCTCAACAATCCGCGGCGGCCGCTGGAAGCATCGGGCACGAGCGGCATGAAGGCGGGATGCCACGGCTGTCTCAACATGAGCATCCTGGATGGATGGTGGCGGGAAGGTTATGACGGCACCAACGGGTTCGGGATCGGCGACGATTCGCACGCGGAGTCCGTTGAAGAGCAGGATCGGGTGGACAGCGCGAATCTCTACACGACGTTGACGGAGCAGGTCATGCCGCTGTTTTACGAGCGCGACGAGCAGGGCTTGCCGCGGAAGTGGATTCAACGAATCCGCCGCGCCATGGCGACGCTTGTGCCGCAGTTCACCACGGATCGCATGGTCAAGGAATACACAAAGAAGTATTACATGACGCGTTGATCTCGGGCCGGGTGGTTTGCCTTTGCCAATTTTCGGTTCGTTTCGGAATTTGAAATTCCGCGGACTTGCTGCACCATGCGACCAGACTGAGGCGAATTTGCCGATGTCGACGTATGAATGATTGGTTTGTGTTCCGGCCGAAGCTGGCGGACACATTAAAAAGCTACTCGAAACCACAACTCAGCGCGGATCTTGCCGCGGGTGTCACGGTTGGAATTGTTGCGCTCCCTCTCGCCATGGCCCTGGCGATAGCATCGGGACTCAAACCAGAGGTCGGAATCTTCACCGCCATCATTGGCGGCCTCCTCGTGTCGCTTCTCGGGGGTTCCCGGGTTCAGATTGGCGGTCCCGCCGGCGCCTTTGTTCCTTTGCTGGCACCGATCGTGATGGCGCACGGACCTGGCGGCCTGGTGGTCTGCGCCATGATGGCCGGGGTGATCCTGTTTATCCTGGGCGCGGCTCGGCTCGGAACGTTGATCAAATACATTCCATTCCCGGTCGTTACAGGCTTCACCAGCGGCATCGCCATCATCATTCTCAGCACTCAGATCCGCGATTTCTTCGGGCTCCAGGTTAAAATGCCCGCCGACTTCCTGGAGAAGTTTCACGTGCTTGCTGGAAACTTTCATCCAAACTGGCCCACTTTGATTGTGGCTCTCTCCTGCACACTCTTGATTTGGTTCTGGCCCCGGAACCTTGGCAGGAAGTTGCCTGGCTCGATTGTAGTGATTGCCGCGGCGGCGGCGGCGGCGGCCTGGTTTCACCTGCCGGAACGGTTCGGGATCGAGACGCTCGGGACCGCGTTTGGCGACATGCCGCGGAAGTTGCCGGGACCGCATTGGCCGTCGGTTCCCTTTGACGAATGGCGGGCGCTTCTTCCCGCTGCGATGACAATTGCGGTGCTCGGGGCCATTGAATCGTTGCTGTGCGCGGTGGTTGCCGATGGGATGATTGACGACCGCCACGATTCAAACCAGGAACTCATGGCGCAAGGGATTGCGAACATAGCGTCGGGATTCTTCGGGGGCATGCCCGTGACGGGCGTCATTGCCCGCACGGCGACGAACGTTCGAAATGGGGGACGCTCGCCCATCGCTGGAATTGTGCATGCCCTGGTGCTGCTGGGAGTGCTGCTGCTGGCCGCGCCGCTCGCACGGCATATTCCGCTGGCTGCCTTGAGCGGGGTTTTGGTCGTGGTAGCCCTGCGGATGGGCGAATGGCATCAGTTTGCACGCCTCCGACGCTGGCCTCGGAGCGATGTGGCGGTATTCCTGTGCGCGTTTATTTTGACGGTGGTGACGGACCTGCCGGTTGCCGTGGGCACCTCGCTCGTGCTGGCGTCCGCGCTCCTCGTGAAGCGCCTTTCAGATGCCTCCCAGGTCACAGCCGACGAAGAGATCACGCTCGCAAACTCCCCGCAGCAAAGCGCTGAGGGCAGGGTCATTCCGCGGGGAGTCGTCGTCTTCCGGGTATTCGGCGCGTTTTTCTTTGGTGCCGCGGACAAGCTGGAGTCTTCTTTGCGCCGTGCCGGGCAGCTGCCTGACGTCCTGATTCTCCGGATGCGGGACGTGCTGGCGCTGGATGCGACGGGACTGGACGCTCTGGAAGACCTGCTGGAGAAGCTTCGAAAGCACAAGAAGGAGCTGATTTTGTGCGGTCCGCACTCGCAACCTTTATTTGCACTGACCCGTTCCGGCTTGTTGGATCGGCTGGGGATGGATAATGTCTGTGGCGACATGGACGCTTCACTGGCCCGTGCGGCTCACCTTCTCGCCGAGAAGAATGCTGGGGCCGGAATCCACCGGGATCTCGCACACGAGCATCCCTGAAGATAATGTTGGCGCCTTTGCCGCACTTTTATGAACTCGATCATCTCGAAATTGTTGAAACTTCAGACTCTTGAATTCGACCGCACTCCCTCTGCGGCCGAAGCCAGGGAAATTACCGAATTGCGCGCCGGGGTTCCGGAACCAATTCTCGGGCACTACTCCCGCCTCATCGCTCGCGGGAAGAAAGGCGTGGCCGTCATTCGAAACCAGGTCTGCGGCGGCTGCCAGATGCGCCTGCCGATCGGCACCATCAATACCCTGATGCGCAACGAGGATATTCAATTGTGCGACAGTTGCGGGCGTTATCTGTACCTGCCAGACAAAACGGAAGAAGCGCCCGTCGCGGCCAAGCCCGCTAAGAAACCGCGCAAGAAGAAAGCTGCCATCGAACCGACTGAAACAGCGGCTGGAAGCTGAACGGACGGCGGATCCTGATGCTTGAAGGAACGCGGTGATCGCGCGATCACCGCGTTTTTATTCCTGGATGAAGTAACTCAGGTTCTCCAGCTCAATGGCGAGATTCACGTTGTTCACCATGACTTCCTCCGGAACCGAAAGCACAATCGGCGAGAAGTTGAGGATGCCAACCACGCCTGCTTCAACGAGTTGGTTTGCAACTTCCTGAGCGACTGCTGCTGGCACGGCCAGGATCGCCATTCGCACGTGGTGCTGGTGAATGAACTCTGGCATTTCTTCCATGTCCAGCAGCGGCTGCGTATAACGCGTGTCGCGGCGCCGCCGCGGATCGGCATCGAAAGCCGCGACGATCTCGAACCCTTCCTTCTCAAATCCCCGGTACGACAGCAGCGCCAGGCCCAGATTGCCGACGCCAACCAGGATTACAGGCTGCAGCCGCGTGGTTCCCAGCTCATCGGAAATCATCTGCGACAATTGCGCAACGTCATAGCCGAGCCCGCGTGTTCCGAACTGTCCGAAGTACGCGAGATCCTTCCGCAGTTGCGTTGATTTCACTCCAGCAACCTTGGCGAGGGCTTCACTGGAAACGGTCTGGATATTCTTATCCTTGAGGCGCGCGAGGCACCGCAGATACACCGACAGGCGGTAGATCGTCTTGCGCGGAATCTCTGGGCGGCCGACTTTTTTCAAGGTGCGATGCATAGTGCAAACCTGCCGTTGAATCAATCCCCGAGGAGCGACACGATTGCGCGGGCTGCGCGTTGCATGGCTCCGGGCCCGCCCAGTGAGTTGACGATGTTCGCCAAGTCGTGCTGAATCGACCCGCGGCGTTCGGCGTTGCCAAGCAGATCGAGGGCTGCCCCGGCAATATTCGCTGGAGTCGCTGCATCCTGGATGAATTCGGGGAAAACTGTTTTGCCTGCCAGCAGGTTCGGCATCGTGAGTGACTTCACCGTTACGATTCGTTTTCCAACCTGGTACGTGCTCCACGAGGTTTTGTAGAGCGTCACCGTCGGGACGCCAAACAGTGCACATTCCATCGTCACGGTTCCTGTCGAAGCAATGGCCGCCGCTGTCCGCGACAGCGCACCGTGAAGGTTGCCGATTTGAATTTGGACATCGGCTGGACTTCCAACGGATCGTGCAAGGCTGGCCAAACCTGCGTCTGGTAGAACGATCAGGACTTCGATCTGGGGACGGGCGGCCTTGATCTGTTTCATCGCGGCCAGCATGACGGGAAGATGCCGCTTCACCTCGCCCTGGCGGCTGCCGGGAAGCAACAGCAGGAGGTTGGAAGCAGGAGGTTGTTCGGTGGCATTCGTGATATCCGGCGTGCGGTCCAGAAGAGGATGGCCGACGAACTCCACGCGCAGACGCGGGACGCGCGCGGCATACCAGGATTTTTCGAACGGAAAAATGCTGAGAAGCAGGTCGTAGTCGCGCTGTAATTGAAACGCCCGGCCCGCGCGTGATGCCCAAACCTGGGGTGAGACAAACTGGACTAATTTCGGACGCCAGTTATTGAATGATCCCGTTGAACCCGCATGACGGCGGATGGCCCGGCCAAAGCGCAAATTGAATCCGCCGTAGTCCACGCCGATGATGACGTCTGGCTGCCGTTCCAGTGCCAGGCGGAGCAGCTGGCGAAACAGCCTTCGAAATTTGAAATAGCTGCGCAGGACATCGGAGAGTCCGATCACCGAGTGGCGGGTCAGATCAAGTGCGAGTTCGACGCCTGCCGCCTGCATGCGCTCACCGCCAGCGCCAAAGAAGCGGGGTGCAAGCGCAGTGCGCAGCGGTTGAGGTTGATCCGGGCAGACATCAGGACGCGCTGCCAGCTCGTCGCGCAGAGCGGACACAAGCTTCGCTGCGTGCGCATCGCCGCTTGCCTCCCCGGCAATGATCATGATGCGAAGCGGCTTCATGCAGCGTCAGGCCTGTTGCTGGATTAGGCGTGTGATTTCGAACGCGAGGTCGAGTGCTCGCTTGGCTGACGCGCCGCTGACAAGAGGTGTCTGCTTTTCCTGGACGCATTTGACAAAGTGCTGCAGTTCGAGCTTCAACGGCTCCTCCTTCGTGATTGGGACAGGCTCCCGCACAATGCGTTTGCCCCCAAATTCACTTACAATTGCAGAGTCCTTGCCCACGCCCAGCTTCGCCGCGAGCAGCTTTTTGAGGATGGAACTTTCTTCCTCGCCGTCACGCGCGATGCGGTAAATGAATCCCTCCTGCGCGCGATAATCGAGCGAAATGTAACTTGCGATTTCCCCGCCGCTGAAAACCCGGATTTTTCGCATGCGCTCCGGGCTGACGCGGCTCACGGTGACGTTGGCGACGCAACCGTTGGCAAAGCGAAGCCGGGCATTTGCAATGTCTTCCGAGCGGCTCAGAACGGGAATTCCCACTGCATCGACATTCGTCACGGGTGACTGCACGAACGCCAGCACAACATCGAGGTCGTGAATCATGAGGTCGAGAACCACGCCAATGTCAGTCGAGCGGGCGGGGTAGGGGGAGAGTCTGTGGGTCTCGATGAAGCGCGGTTCGGTGGCGACGGATTGAAGATAATTGAAGACGGGATTGAATCGTTCCACGTGACCGACTTGCAGGACACAATTCTGTTCCTGCGCCAGCTGAACCAGCTCCGCCGCTTGTGCGGTGTCGTCTGTCATCGGCTTCTCCACCAGCACATGCTTTCCGGCAGCCAGCAACTGCCGGCCGAGATCGAAATGTGTCGTGGTTGGCGTAACGATGTTGACGGCATCACTGGCAGCCGCCGCTTCGGAAACTGAACTGAACATCCGGACGTTATGTTTCGCTGCGATGCGCCGGGCGGTGTCGGCATTTGCGTCGAAGATCCCCGTGAACTCCACTGATCCCGCTGCTGCCAGTTCTGAATAGATGCGCGCGTGTTCCTTGCCGAGCGAACCCGTTCCCAGGACAGCGACTTTGATGAGTGACATGTTGCGTTGCGCGCCAATGTGGCGCCGGAAGATCATGCCAACGAGCACGGGCGATCACGAATCAATTTTCGACTTTAAAGGACGCGCACGAGGCTCATACAGTATCGCCCGTGCCAGTCCTGACGTATACAGCCGTCGCCGTCGCCGCGTATCTGCTCGGATCCATTCCGACGGGATACCTGGTGGCGAAGGCGAGGGGCATCGACATTCGCAGCGTTGGCAGCGGGAACATTGGGGCGACGAACGCGTTTCGCGTGCTGGGGAAACCGGCGGGCACATTTGTCCTGCTCATTGATGCGCTCAAAGGTTATGCGGCTGCATCGTGGTTGGTCGCGCTCCTGGCTCCCTTGCTGGATGTCGCCACAGTCGATTTGAATTGGCTGCGCATCACCGCTGGAATCTGCGCGGTCCTGGGGCACAACTACACGTGCTGGCTCAAGTTTAAAGGAGGCAAGGGAATCGCCACCACGGCCGGAGTTTATCTTGCACTGGCTCCCATCGCGGTATCGGTTGCGCTGATGGCGTGGCTCATTGTTGCGCTGATCACCCGATATGTGTCAGCCGCTTCCATCGCGGCGGCAATTGCCTTGCCGACGGCAGTCTGGTTGACGCAGGACAGCATGCTGCTGGGCGTTGTCACCACAGCTTTGGGCGCGCTGGCAATTTTCAAACACAGAAACAATATTCAGCGGCTGATGAACGGAACTGAAAACAAAATCGGAAGAAAAGTCACCGCGACAGGAGGGGCGAGATGAGGGTCGCTGTTCTTGGCGCGGGCGCGTGGGGCACTGCGCTTGCCAAAGTTCTGCACGAAAACGGCAACTCCGTCACGCTGTGGGATATCAAGGCCGCAGGGCTGCAGGACATACTGCGGGGCAGCAATGAAAAGTATCTGCCTGGAGTCCCCCTGCCAACGGACTGGAAAGTTGAATCGGATTTTGCGAAGGCAGTCGCCGGTCGCGAGTGTCTGATCCTGGCAATTCCCTCGCAGGCATTTCGTGAGGTGGCGAGCCGGCTTAAATCCCATCCAGGCGTGCTCGTGAGCGTGACGAAGGGCATTGAATTCGACACCGGCGAAACCATGAGCCGCATACTGCGGGAGCATGCGCCCGCGGATCGCGTGGTCGCCTTGTCCGGCCCAACCTTTGCACGCGAGGTGGCATTGGGCATTCCGACAACTGTGGTCTGCGCGTGCGAAAGCGATGGCACCGCACGCACAGTGCAGGGTCTGTTTCATCGCCCTGAGTTCAGGATTTATCGGTCCACGGATGTGTTGGGTGTGGAGTATGGCGGCGCACTGAAAAATGTGATCGCAATCGCGGCGGGAGTGAGCGATGGGCTGGGCTATGGCGACAACACCAAGGCAGGTCTTGTTACGCGTGCGCTCTCGGAAATGCGCCGGCTTGGGGTCGCGTGCGGAGCACAGCCGGAAACCTTCGCCGGGCTGAGCGGACTCGGCGATCTCATGCTGACCTGCTTTTCACGCCAGAGCCGGAACAGGGACCTGGGCGAACGGTTGGGACGCGGAGAGACGATGCCAGCCATTCAGGCATCGCATCCGAAACTTGCGGAAGGCTATCCGACGGCGCGGTCCGCGCATCGATTGGCGAAGGAAAAAGGAGTGCCGACCCCGATCATTGATGAAGTTCATTCGATTCTCTACGAGGCCAAGGATCCGAGGCAGGCGGTCAGGGAATTGATTTCGCGCTCGTTCAAGGCTGAAGATTAGTTTGTCGTTGCGCGGGGAATTTTAGTGAATCACGGCGAGGAATGGAGCCTGGCTGCAAGCAGGCAGGTGCCAGGGCAAAAAAAATCGCAGAGCTGGAGAGCTCTGCGATGATTGGCCGGAAAAGGATCAGGCGCGGCGCCGGGCGCGAACACCCATCAATGCGGCACCACCGAGCGTCAACAATGCGAAGGAGCTCGGCTCGGGAACGAGTGTGAGGAATCCGCGAATTTCACCGCCAGGAAACTGCGTGGTGTGGATGTTCAGATAGGACCGGCCCGCGAACATTGCGGCTACCAGTGCTGCTTCGGCGCCGGCGGTCGTCCCACCGTTGGCAGTGACGAATGCGGGGTTGTAGCTGGAGGCAGCAGTCAGATCGAGAGTGTTGTTATACAAACCGAGGGTGACGCCGGTCGGGAACCCTGCAAAGTTCGGAACCGTGGTTGCGACGCTGGCCGTTCCCTGAAAGGGCAGGGCGGTGGGTGCGTGGACGTGAGCTGCAGTGGTCGTGCCGATCAGTCCTGCAAACAGTGCCTGGACCGTCAGCGAATGCGCTGCATCGTCGTATTGAAACACAGCATACCCGAATGCAGGGGATGCGTTGGCTGGGCTTTCGTTCGCGCCTGTGAGGGTGGCGTCGAAAATGTAAACGGCCGCTTGAGCGGAGACGAGGCAACTCGCCATTCCAAGGGAAAGAATTAACTTCTTCATAGGGCTCCCGGTTTTTCTGACTGTTCGATTAACGATGTTCGCCGGTTCGGCGGTTGAGCAGCACAGGGGCAAAACGGCGTGTTCCGTGTGACTGCGGGTTTGGTTCTCTCTGACTGAACGTATGATGCTCCCGGGCGTAATTTGTTCCAGAAGAATCTGTTCAGTACTTTTACGTCGCGGCGGCCGGCTGTTTCCCTCGAAAAAAAGCAAAATCGCAGAGCTTCTTTCGAAGGCTCTGCGATTTGCGAAACAGTATGAGCGATCAGGCGCGGCGTTTGGCGCGGAAGGCGGCCAGGGCGGCACCGCCCAACGCGAGAAGCGCAAAGCTGCTGGGCTCAGGAACCAGCGTAAGGAATCCGCGGATTTCTCCGCCCGGAAACGCTGTCGTGTGAATGTTCAGATAGGAGCGTCCGGCAAACATCGCAGCGACCAACGCTGCTTGCGCACCCGCTGTTGTTCCACCGTTTGCAGTGATGAACGCCGGGTTGTAGCTGCTTGCGGAGGTCAGATCTAACAGCGTCTCATACGAGCCGACATTCACGCCTGTAGGAAATCCGGCAAAGTTCGGGACCGTCGTTGCGACACCCGCGGTTCCGGTGAATGGCAGCGCAGTGGGCGCATGAATATGAGCGGCAGTGGTCGTTCCCATCAAACGGCCGAACAAAACATCCACATGCAACGTGTTTGCTGTGTCGTCGTAATGGAACAGTGCATAGCCAATTCCAGGCGAAGCATTGGGCGGGCTTTCTGTCAGGCCTGACAGATCGGCGTCGAATACGTAAACGGCTGCCTGTGCCGAGATCAGGCTGCATGCCATACCGAGCGAAAGGAAAAGCTTCTTCATGGCGTTCTTTCTGTTTTGCAGTACACACGGCAGCGCGCGCGCGACTTCCATGCAACTACGGGTTTGGTTTTTCTCTTCTAACTGGTTGTATGATGCGCCTTGACCTGGATTGTTCCAGAGTTTTTTTGTCAGTATTTCTACCACCCTGCCGCGGAGAGGCTTCGCCCGGATCCCCGCAAATCGCGCCCATTCGGGCAAGGCCGTTGTTTAGGAGATTGAGCCCGCTCGAATACCCAATTAACGTGCGCCCATGCAACCGGCCGATATCCAACAGATCGGGAATGAATTGGCGATCAAGTGGTCTGATCAGACAGAAAGCTTCGTTCCGCTTGAGAAGCTGCGTCGTAGTTGTCCCTGCGCAGGTTGCAAAGGCGAAGTGGATATCATGGGCCAGCTGCACAAAGGCCCGAATCGCGTGCTGACGCCTCCAGCATTCGAGCTCGCCTCGATGCAGGTCGTCGGCGGCTACGGCATCCAGCCCCGCTGGAAGGATGGCCACAACAGCGGGATTTTTTCCTTCGACCTCCTGAAACGCCTCAGCGCCCCGTAATCCGCCTAGCCCTTGAGTTCCGCCTGAATCAGCCGCAGCAGCTCTGCATGGGAGTCCACGGCTTTGAATTGAGGAAACTCCAATTTCACGTTTTCAGGCGCGTGGATAAGAAATCCAACGTCGGCCTCACCGAGCATCGCGGTGTCATTGTAGGAATCTCCCGCTGAGATGACGCGGTAATTCAGCGATTTTAATGCCGCCACCGATTTTTGTTTCTGGTTTGGCTGACGCAGCTGGTAACCGGCGATACGGCCGTTCTCGACGTTCAATCGATGGCAGAAAAGCGTGGGCCAGTTAAGCTGCCGCATCAATGGCTGTGCGAACTGCTCGAAGGTGTCGGAGAGAATGATCACTTGAACGAGCGTGCGCAGTTCGTCGAGAAATTCCTTTCCGCCGGGCAGCGGTTTCAATGTTCCGATGACATTCTGGATGTCGATCAACTTGATGCCGTGCTGGTCGAGGATATCGATGCGATACCGCATCAATTTGTCGTAATCCGGT